>Ga0066798_10001122_pt1 | contig 12064 bp, 9 predicted proteins | sample PersoiDNA2013203_FD_70961 | JGI IMG/M metagenome (GOLD analysis project Ga0066798, IMG submission 70961) | Permafrost soil microbial communities from the Arctic, to analyse light accelerated degradation of dissolved organic matter (DOM) -... | ecosystem: Environmental > Terrestrial > Soil >...
GCGCCCAGTGCCAGGGCGGTACGCAGCTGCTCTTGAGCAGTGGTCGGGCCGATGGAAACCACGACGATTTCAGTCGCAACACCTTTCTCTTTCAGGCGTACGGCTTCTTCCACTGCGATTTCGCAGAACGGGTTCATCGACATCTTCACGTTGGCGAGGTCGACGCCGGAATTGTCCGCTTTAACCCGGACCTTGACGTTGTAGTCGACCACCCGCTTGATGGCTACGAGGACTTTCATGGAAAACTCCATTGCAAAAAAAGAGCCCGGCTCGCGTTCGGCGCGCCGGGAAAGCGAATCAGCGCTCGCCCAGCTGCTCAATCACGCCGCTGGCCTTCAGTTGCGCCAGGCGCTCGTCGTCCAACCCCAACTGACGCTTAAGCACTTCATCCGTATGCTCACCGAGCATCGGCGCCGGGCGCAGGTATTCCACCGGAGTACCCGACAGCTTGATCGGGCTGCCGACGGTCACGAAATCGGCCTTCAGCGGATGGGGTATCGTCACCAGCATATTGCGCGCCTTGACCTGAGGCTCATCCAGCGCCTGGGCGATGCTGTTGATCGCGCCTATTGGCACACCCCGAGGGTGAATACGGTCGATCCATGCCTGCGCGCGCCCCCCAAGGAAATGCCGAGACAAGATTTCGATAATCGCTTCGCGATTGGCCACCCGGTCGGCGTTACGCGTGAAACGTGGATCTTCAGGCAGGTGTGCGAGGTCAATGGCCTCGCACAACGCGACGAATTGCGAGTCGTTGCCACAGGCGATGATGAAGTCCTGGTCACTGGCGCGGAATACCTGATACGGCACAATATTGGCGTGAGCATTGCCATATCGCCCAGGCGGCTTGCCGGAGGCCAGGTAGTTCTGACTCTGGTTGCACAGGGTGGCAACCTGCACATCCAGCAACGCCATATCGATATGCTGACCGAGCCCGCTCTTTTCCCGGCTAAGCAGCGCCGCCTGGATCGCCACCGTGGAATACAACCCGGTCATCAGGTCGGAAAAAGCCACGCCGACCTTTTGCGGTCCGCCACCGGGCAAGTCATCGCGCTCCCCGGTGATGCTCATCAGCCCGCCGATGCCCTGCACGATAAAGTCGTAACCGGGCTCGGCAGCACGCGGGCCGGTCTGCCCGAAACCGGTGACGGAGCAGTACACCAAGCGTGGGTTCAACTCCGCCAGCGACGCGTAATCCAATCCATACTTGGCCAGGGAACCGGCCTTGTAGTTTTCGATCAGCACGTCGCAATCGGTCGCCAGGGCACGCACCAACGCCTGCCCTTCCGGGCTGGCCAAGTTGAGCGCCACCGATAACTTGCCGCGATTGGTCGACTGATAATAGGAGGCCTCAGAGGTCAGCTCGTCGCTCTGGCCTTTCATCCAGGGCGGCCCCCAGCCGCGGGTGTCGTCACCGACGCCTGGCCGTTCCACCTTGATCACTTCCGCGCCGAGGTCGGCGAGGGTTTGCCCGCACCAGGGCCCGGCAAGTACACGGCTCAAGTCGAGCACGCGGTATCCAGTCAAAGCACCCATGTCATTTCACCTTTACTTGAGCGTTCACGCGCGCTCGATAACCATTGCCAGCCCTTGGCCAACACCGATACACAGACTGACCACGGCGAAGCGTTTTCCGCTTTCCTGCAACGCCCGCGCGGTACTCAGCGCCAAGCGCGCGCCTGAGGCACCCAGTGGGTGGCCCACCGCGATCGCGCCACCGTTGGGGTTGACCCGAGGATCGTCAAGCGCAAGGCCCAGCCCCTTTAAACAACCCAGCACCTGGCTGGCAAACGCTTCGTTGATTTCGATGATATCCATGTCCGCCAGCGTCAGGCCGGCGCGGGCCAAGGCTTTGTTGATCGCCTCCACCGGGCCGACGCCCATGATGCGCGGCGCCACACCTGCGGCGGCGCTCGACAGAATTCGCGCCATAGGCACTAACCCGTGGCGCTCACCGGCAGCGGCAGTACCGATCAGCAGTGCCGCCGCCCCATCGTTTACACCTGAAGCGTTGCCGGCGGTGACCACACCACCTTCGTGCAAAGGGCTTAGGCGCGTGAGAGCCGCAAGGTCGGATTGTGGGCGTGGGTGCTCGTCTTGCTCGACCAGGTTGGGCGGCGTCTTCCGACCAGTGGGGACACTGACACCGAGGAGTTCGTCGTTGAAAAAACCGCGCTGGCGTGCGGCGTGGTAATTCGCCTGGGAACGCGCAGCGAAAACATCGGCCTGGGTCCGGTCAATGCCGTACTCCCGGGCCACGTTGTCGCCGGTCTGCGGCATGCTGTCGTTACCGAACTCGGACACAATCCTCGGGTTGGGAAAGCGTGCGCCGATGGTGCTGTCGAACACGGTGAAATCGCGGCTGTAGGCCGCATCTGCTTTGGCCATCACGAAGGGAGCACGGGACATGCTCTCCACCCCGCCGGCAACGAACAGTTCGCCTTCCTGACAGGTAACAGCCCGGGCGGCATCGATTACGGCGGCCAGCCCACTGGCGCACAGCCGATTGATAGTCTGCCCCGGCACCGTCACAGGCAAACCGGCGAGCAGCGCAGCGTGACGCGCAATATTGCGGCTGTCTTCACCGGCCTGGTTGGTATTACCAAGGATCACGTCTTCGATAGCATCGCCAGGGATGGCATAGCGAGCCAGCAATTCCCGGATCACATGGGCCGCAAGATCATCGGGCCGCACGGGCGCCAGCGCGCCAGCGTGGCGACCGAAAGGCGTGCGCAACCCTGCAAAAATATAAGCGTCGAGCATGGCAGTTTCCTAAGCGTTAAGGGATCAAGTCAGGGTCGGTTCGGGATGGCACAGCGACAGGCCGAGTACCGCACGACGGCGCAGCCACGGGCCAGGTCGGTAACGAGGGTCACCGGTCAGTTCAGTCATGCGCTCCAGGATAGTCAGCAAACGCCGGGGCCCGACGCTGTCCCCCCAGGCCAATGGCCCTTGCGGGTAACCCAGCCCCCGGCGCACGCCTTCGTCCAGGTCTTCGACGCTGGCAATGCGTTGTTGCACGATATCGCCCGCCAGGTTGACGATCATCGCCAGCACCCGCTGGGCCACAAAGCCGACACTGTCATTGATCACGCTGACACCCACACCATCGCGTGCCAGCAATGCGTGTGCGGCATTGCGCAGGTCGACGCGGGTAGTGGGGGTAAGCATCAGCGTGCGGTAACGAGTGCAGTCGAGCAGCGGGTCGATGCAAACGGTACGGGTCGGGTCGGTGGCAAAGCGTTGCGCCGCGCGAGTGGCGTCATCCCCATACGGTGCCAGCAGGCACAACGCATCATCCGACGGTGTGGCCCCCTGCTCTACCTGCGCGCCGAGTTGCTCCAGCAACACGCTCAAGCTGGCGCGGTCATTGTCGTTTTCGGTACCCAACCAGACGGGCGGAAACGCCTCCACAGTAGGTACGGCCTGCGGCTCGGGCGCATCCACCCTCTGGCCATCGACATACCGATAGAAACCACGCCCGACCTTACGCCCGACATACCCCGCCTCGAGCATCTGGCGGGTCAGCGCGGCCGGACGATAACGCGGCTCCTGGTAGAACTGGTTGTAGATTGACTCGATCACCGGGTGGGACACATCCAGCGCCGTAAGGTCGAACAACTCCAGTGGCCCCATGCGGAACCCCAAGCCTTCACGCAGGATGCGGTCAATCTCTGCGGGTTCCGTTACGCATTCCTTGAGTATCTGCAGGGCTTCGGTGCTGTAGGCACGCCCGGCGTGGTTGATGATAAAACCGGGGGTGTCCTTGGCCCGGATCCCGCGATGTCCCATCCGCGTAGCCAGCGCTTGCAAGCTGTCGCCGACGCGCGGATCGCTGGCCAAGCCATCAATGACCTCCACCACCTTCATCAGCGGTACCGGGTTGAAGAAGTGAAAGCCCGCCACACGTTCCGGGTGCTTGCACTCACGCGCGATGCTGGTCACGGACAGCGATGAGGTGTTGGTGGCCAATATGCAATCATCGCGCACCACCGCTTCAAGTTGGGCCAGCAAGGCCTGTTTGGCATCCAGGCGCTCAATAATGGCTTCCACCACCAGGTCAACATCGCTGAGCTCGGTTAAAGCCGTCGCCACCCGCAAACGCTCAAGTGTTGCCTGGGCATCGCTGCCGGGAACCTTGCCCTTGGCAACCAGCTTATCCAGGGTCTGCCCCAGGTTTGCGCGAGCGGCCTCGGCGGCGCCCTCGCGGTTGTCAAACAGCAAGACTTCAACACCTGCCTGGGCTGCAATCTGGGCAATGCCGGTGCCCATGACGCCGGCACCCACCACCGCCATGCGCTTGATTTCACGTGTCATGGGTCATTCCCCCGAAAAGCTGGCTTTGCGTTTTTCCAGGAAGGCGCTGGCGCCCTCCTTTTGATCCCGCGAGTCAAACAGCAACTGGAACGCCTTACGTTCCAAGGCCAGCGCACTGTCCAGGGGTAAGTCGGCACCGAGCAACATCACTTCCTTGATCTGCGCAACCGCCAACGGTGGCAATGCTGCAATCTCTGATGCGAGCTCAAGCGCGCGCGGCAACGTGCGCTCATCACTCACCACCTCGCTGACCATGCCCATTGCAAGCGCCTCGGGCGCGGGCACCAGGCAGCCCGTCAGCGCGATACGCATGGCCTGGAACTTACCGACCGCACGGATCAGCCGTTGCGTGCCCCCCGCCCCCGGCATCAGGCCTAGCTTGACCTCAGGCTGGCCGAAGCGCGCCGAGTGTCCGGCAACAATAATGTCGCAGTGCATCGCCAGCTCGCAGCCGCCACCCAAGGCAAAACCGTTGACCGCGGCGATCACCGGTTTAGGGCAACGAGCGATGGCATCCCACAGGTATTCCGTGTGACGAAGGTACATCTCGATCGGGCTGGCCTGGGCGAACTCGCGGATGTCGGCGCCGGCGACGAAACACTGTTCGCCGCCGGTGAGGACGATCGAACGCACCCGCGCATCAACGGATAGCGCACGAAAGCTCTCGGCCAGTTGTTCGCGCACTGCGCTGTTAAGGGCGTTCTTTACTTCGGGCCGTTCAATACGTACGACAGCGACGCCATCCTCGCGAATCTGTACATGCACGACCGGTTCTGGTTGGGAGTTCATAGCAACCTCTTATTATTGTTTCGCCAGGCGAAACTGAATACCGTAATTACAATTCATCATAGGGAGGCTTCCAATTCTCTGTAAACATAAAATACGAAAAATCTAACAAAGCCCTATGATTACTGGTCTTTATCCACAAACAACAAAGCCATTGGTTTTTTTAACGCAAGCGAATACAATTTCGCCAGACGAAACTGTATTTTATTTTCTTGCATTTTTTTAAAGTGAGGTTCTACCATGGCTCGCATCAAGGCAGATCAGCAGGCCGCTGACACGACCAAGGGAACGGATGAAATCGGGTTACTGAAGATGGGCATGCTCGACCCCGCCAGCGCACTGAGCGACGACGAAAACAGCGGCCAATTCGTGACGGCATTGGCACGCGGCCTGGAACTGATGAGGTGTTTCACCCCGCGCGACAACGTGCTGGGCAATCAGGACCTGGCGCGCATGACCGGCCTGCCCAAACCGACCGTGACGCGACTGACCAATACGCTGATGCGTCTAGGCTGCCTCAAACGAGAAGTGCATTCGGGCAAGTATCAGCTGGATGTCGGGGTGTTGGGTTTTGGCTACGCCATGTTGTCGAACCTGGCGATTCGCACGGTGGCCCATCCGTTGATGGAGGAGCTGGCGAACCACGCCCAGGCCGCCGTCGCCATGGCCTCTCGTGACCGCCTCCAAATGGTGTACCTGGATGTGGTCCAGGGCCAGGGCAACATGACCATGCGTCGTCAGATCGGCAGCTACTTGCCCCTGGCACAGAGTTCAGTAGGCCGTGCATGCCTGGCGGCCATGCCGGAAACCGAGCGGGAGTTTTTGCTCGATCACATTCGTCAGCGCGAATCGGAGCAGTGGCCGGCCATCCGCAAAGGGCTGGACCGGGCATTCAGAGATTACGCCGACTACGGCTTCTGTCTGTCGATCGGTGAGTGGCATCGCGACGTCAATTCCGTGGCCGTGCCGTTGGTGCACCCGCAATACGGGTTGCTGACGTTCAACTGCGGTGGGCCGAGTTTTCAACTGCCCCGCGAACAGCTCATGGACGACATCGGGCCTCGCCTGATCAACATGGTTAATAACATCGGTGCCGCTGCTCGCTGACGCAACGGAGTAACGGCGCCCCAATAAAGAACCGCTCGCCTGCGAGCGTTAGGAGCGCACATGATCCGTGATACCGAAACCCTGCAGATTCTTCTGGACTCACTTCGTCAGTTTGTCGGCGAAGTACTGATCCCTCGGGAAAACGAGGTGGCCGACACCGACGCAATCCCCCAGGACATCGTTGAACAGATGCAGGCCATGGGTCTGTTTGGTCTGACACTGCCGGAAGAGTTTGGCGGGCTGGGCGTCACCATGGAGGAAGAGGTGAATATCGCCTTCGAACTGGGGCGCACCTCCCCGGCGTTTCGCTCCTACATCGGCACCAACAACGGAATCGGCTCCATCGGCATCCTGCTCGATGGCACCGAAGCGCAAAAACACCACTACCTGCCCAAGCTCGCCAGCGGTGAACTGCTCAGCTCCTTCTGCCTGACCGAGCCCGACGCCGGCTCAGACGCCGCCTCGCTAAAGACCACTGCCGTGCGCGATGGCGATAGCTACATCCTCAACGGTACCAAGCGTTTCATCACCAATGCCCCGCATGCCGGTATCTACACAGTGATGGCCAGAACCAGCACTGAAATCAAGGGCGCGAGCGGCATCAGCGCATTCATTGTCGAACGAGGCACGCCAGGCGTTTCCCTGGGCAAACCTGACCACAAAATGGGCCACAAAGGCGCCCATACCTGTGATGTGATCTTCGAGAATGCCCGCGTGCCCGCCAGCCAACTGATTGGGGGTGTCGAAGGTGTTGGGTTCAAGACCGCGATGAAAGTCCTCGACAAGGGTCGCCTGCATATCGCCGCGTTGAGCGTGGGCGCTGCGGAGCGGATGCTGGACGACGCCTTGCGCTATGCACTGGAACGCAAACAGTTCGGCAAGCCCATCGCCGAATTCCAACTGATCCAGGCGATGTTGGCCGACAGCAAGGCAGAAATCTACGCCAGCCGCTGCATGGTGCTGGATGCCGCGCGCAAGCGCGACGACGGCCATAACGTCAGCACTGAAGCCTCCTGCGCCAAAATGTTCTCCACCGAAATGTGCGGCCGCGTCGCCGACCGTTGCGTGCAGATCCACGGCGGCGCCGGTTATGTCAGCGAGTACGCCATCGAGCGCTTCTACCGCGATGTGCGCCTGTTCCGCATCTATGAAGGCACCACCCAGATCCAGCAGATCGTCATCGCGCGAAACATGATCCGCGACGCGCAAGGCTAAGGCGCAAGCTCCCCCAGGTCCAGTTCCACCCCATAAATACAATAAGGTAACTCCATGGACGCTACTGCTCAGGCAAGTGCGACTGCGCACGCCCAATCCAGCACTTGGGTGCTGGTCTTCATTTTTTGCTTTCTCGGATTATTGATCGACGGTGCCGATTTGATGCTGCTGTCCTACAGCCTCAACAGCCTCAAGACTGAATTCGGCCTGACTAACGTCGAGGCCGGCAGCCTGGGCAGCTTTACCCTGGCAGGGATGGCAATCGGCGGTATCTACGGCGGCTGGGCCTGTGATCGGTTCGGTCGGGTAAAAACCGTGGTCTGGAGTATTTTGCTGTTCTCCGTAGGCACCGCCGCCTTAGGTCTGACCCATAGTTACTGGCAGTTCGCGCTTATCCGATTCCTGGCCTCGCTAGGCATCGGTGCGCTGTACGTGGCGTGCAACACCCTGATGTCCGAGTACGTCCCCACTCGCTACCGCACCACGGTACTCGGCACCCTGCAGGCGGGTTGGTCCGTAGGCTACATCGTCGCGACGCTGCTGGCCGGTTGGATATTGCCTATTCATGGCTGGCGCTGGCTGTTCTATATCGCGATTATTCCGGTGATTCTTGCGTTGGTGATGCAACGCTTCGTGCCCGAGCCCCAGGCTTGGATCAATGCCCAAACCGAACGCGCCAAGCAAAAAATCGCCGGCATACGCAGTGGATCAGTTGTAAAGCGCGAAAGCATGTACAAACAAATTTTCAGCGACCCGCAGGCAAGTCGGATGTTCATCTGCTGGGCTCTGACTGCCGGTTTCTTGCAGTTCGGCTACTACGGTGTAAACAACTGGATGCCGACCTACCTGGAAAGCGAACTGGGCATGAACCTCAAGTCCATGACGGGCTACATGGTGGGCACCTATACCGCGATGATCCTTGGCAAAATCCTCGCAGGCATGGCCGCCGATCGTATCGGGCGCAGAACCGTATTCGCCTTTGGCGCCCTCGGCACAGCGGTGTTTCTACCGGTGATCGTGCTGTTTCAAAGCCAGGACAACATTCTGTGGATGCTGGTCGTGTTCGGCTTTTTGTATGGCATTCCGTATGGCGTCAATGCGACCTACATGACCGAAAGTTTCGAGGCGAAGTTACGCGGCTCTGCGGTCGGTGGTGCTTATAACATTGGCCGTTTGGGTGCCGCGGTAGCACCTGCGGCAATTGGCTTTTTGGCCTCCCATGGCTCGATTGGCGTAGGTTTTCTGGTCATGGGCGCGGCCTACTTCATCTGTGGCGTGATTCCAGCACTGTTTATCAGGGACAAACAATTCGATCCGCAAAAGCAATAGAACCGGTAATTCAACAATTCAATAGCAGTCTGTCGGAGCTCCTTATCCGACTGACCGCTGCTATTGAACATACTCAAGAGACGTCAATTTTTTGTTCAAATCTGTTTGAACCGCCATATTCCCCGCAACAAACGTCGACCATTTGACCCGGATCTTTCTGGCATTTTCGAAAACTTATCCTTCCTGCTCGCTTTAACTAGGGTGAAAAAAAACGCCTTGAAGAAGCCTGTCGCGACCGACAGCTATCGGCCAATACCGCCGATAACGTTTGACAGGAATGAACCCCGAAAAAACCGTCATCAACTCAGTTATTTAGTTAGGACAACACCCACCGGACGGGTTCCGAGCTCGGTATCCGCTGAAGATTCCACCCAGAGCCAGCCGTTTTGTGGGGGTAAAAACACTTAAAAATAAAAAAGGGTCGCGAGATAAAATCTCGCAACCCTTTGAATTATATGGTCGGGACGGAGTGATTCGAACACTCGACCCCTAGCACCCCATGCTAGTGCGCTACCGGACTGCGCTACGCCCCGACTAGGCGTGAAACTGGGTTTTGCTTCTTGTGGAAGCGAGGAGAAATATACCGCAAGCTTTTGAAATGTCAAAGTATTTTAAAACCTTGAATCACTTCTTCAGCACCACCAGCACATCCTCCAGCTCGGAGATCATCTGGCGGATCAACTGCCTGTATTGGGTCTTGTCATCCTTGGCCTCATCGCCGGAGAGACGCAGACGCGCCCCGCCGATGGTGAACCCCTGGTCGTACAGCAACGCGCGAATCTGCCGGATCATCAGCACATCATGGCGCTGATAATACCGGCGATTGCCACCACGCTTGGCGGGGTTGAGTTGAGGAAACTCTTGTTCCCAATAGCGCAGCACATGCGGTTTTACCGCACACAGCTCGCTGACTTCACCAATGGTGAAGTAGCGTTTGCCTGGGATCGGCGGAAGCTCGTCGTTATGACTTGGTTCCAGCATAGGCCTCAACTCGGGCTTTCAACTTCTGCCCTGGACGAAAGGTGACCACACGGCGAGCCGTGATCGGGATTTCTTCTCCCGTTTTTGGATTGCGGCCAGGCCGCTGGCGTTTGTCCCGCAAGTCAAAATTGCCGAAACCCGACAGTTTGACCTGCTCGTTGTCTTCGAGAGCGTGTCTGATTTCTTCAAAAAACAGTTCGACCAATTCCTTGGCCTCCCGTTTGTTCAGACCCAGCTCCTCGTAGAGACGTTCCGCCATTTCAGCTTTCGTCAGAGCCCCCATACGTCACTTCCTTAACGTGGCGTTCAACCTGGTTTCGAGCGAGGTGAGGATATTTTGCGTCGTGGAATTCACCTCATCGTCATTAAGAGTGCGCGATGGATGCTGCCAGGTCAAGCCAACTGCAAGGCTTTTTCTATGCGGATCAATGCCTTTACCCTCATAGACGTCAAAGAGCCTGAGCTCTGTGAGCCATTCGCCTGCATTTTCACGGATTACGTCCAGCACGGCACTGGAGGCCACGCCTTTGTCCGCCAGCAACGCCAGGTCACGACGCACTTCAGGGAAACGCGACAGCTCGCTGAATTTAGGCATTTTTCCCAACGCCACTTCAGCCAATACCAGCTCGAAAACGAAGACCGGACGGTCGAGACCGAGGGTTTTCGACAATTCCGGGTGGATTGCGCCGATGAAACCGACCAGACGCCCTTCCCGCTCGATGCGCGCGGTCTGACCCGGGTGCAACGCAGGGTGTTTGCCCGGCACGAACGTGAACGAATCCAGCGCACCGGCAAAGCCCAGCAGCGCTTCCACGTCAGCCTTGACGTCGAAGAAGTCGACGGTGTCGCGACCCTGTGCCCAGCCTTCCGGCAGACGGCTGCCGCAAACCACGCCAGCCAGCATCGGCTCTTGCTTCAGGCCTTCCAACTGACCGACAAAACGCAGGCCGCTTTCGAACAGACGCACGCGATCCTGCTGACGGTTCAGGTTGTGCTGCAACGCCTTGACCAGACCTGGCCACAGGGACGAGCGCATGGCCGCCATGTCGTTGGAGATTGGGTTGGCCAGCAGCAACGGCTCGACGCCCGGGTTGAACAGCTCGAACTGCTTCGGATCGATGAAGCTGTAGGTGATCGCTTCCTGGTAACCGCGGGCCACCAGCAGGCGACGCAGCTCAGGCAGATCGCTACGGGCTTCAGCCTTGGCTTGTGGCGCCAGTCGAGCTTGCGGGTAACGAACCGGCAGGCGGTTGTAGCCGTACAGGCGCGCCAGTTCTTCGATCAGGTCGACTTCCAGGCTGATATCGAAGCGATGGCTTGGTACTTCTACCTGCCACTGCCCTGCTCCGCTGGCAACAATGCCCAGGCCCAGGCCGGACAACAGGCGCTCGACCTGCGGTGCGTCCATTTCCATGCCCAGCATCTGGGTGATGCGCTCGGCACGCAGGGTCACCGGTGCAATGGAAGGCAGGTGCGCTTCGCTGACGGTTTCGATGATCGGGCCGGCTTCGCCACCGGTGATTTCCAGCAGCAGGCCAGTGGCGCGCTCCATGGCTTCACGGGCCAGTTGCCAGTCCACGCCACGCTCGTAGCGGTGCGAGGCATCGGTGTGCAGGCCGTAGGAACGGGCCTTGCCAGCAACGGCGATCTGATCGAAGAAAGCGCTTTCGAGGAAGATGTCACGGGTGGTCGCGGTGTTGACGCCGCTGTGCTCGCCCCCCATCACGCCGGCAATCGCCAGGGCGCGGGTGTGGTCGGCAATCACCAGGGTATCGCTACGCAGGGTGACTTCCTGACCGTCGAGCAGCACCAGCTTCTCGCCCTCTTCAGCCATGCGCACGCGGATGCCGCCATTGATCTCGGAAAGATCGAAAGCGTGCAGCGGCTGGCCCAGCTCGATCATCACGTAGTTGGTGATGTCGACGGCGGCGTCTATGCTGCGTACGTCGGAACGACGCAGGCGCTCGACCATCCACAGCGGGGTCGGCTTCGACAGGTCGACGTTACGGATCACGCGGCCCAGGTAACGCGGACAAGCGGCCGGCGCCAGGACTTCGATCGAACGGACTTCGTCGTGCACGGCAGGCACAGCCGGTACCACCGGACGGACGACCGGAGCGGCATACAGCGCGCCGACTTCACGGGCCAGACCGGCCAGGGACAGGCAGTCGCCACGGTTCGGGGTCAGGTCGACCTCGATGCTGGCGTCGTCCAGGCTCAGGTAGACACGAATGTCTTCGCCGACCGGCGCATCGGCCGCCAGCTCCATCAGGCCGTCATTGCCTTCACCGACCTGCAGCTCGGCTTGCGAGCAGAGCATGCCGTTGGA
>Ga0066798_10001123_pt1 | contig 12058 bp, 11 predicted proteins | sample PersoiDNA2013203_FD_70961 | JGI IMG/M metagenome (GOLD analysis project Ga0066798, IMG submission 70961) | Permafrost soil microbial communities from the Arctic, to analyse light accelerated degradation of dissolved organic matter (DOM) -... | ecosystem: Environmental > Terrestrial > Soil >...
CCAGGCAGGTAAGGCGCTGGTGTAGAGGCGTGGCTCCGTTCGATGGGTTTTTTTTCCGTCGAAAGGTTTGATGAACGGACCACCTTGTCCTGCTTTTGGTAGGTGGATTGGGGGGCTGGCACTTCCTATGATTGTTAAACGTCAAACGGACTTCGTTCGGAGCGACGTGCAGTGAGCATGTTATCCAGCGCTGGGTGTTTGGTCGGGTCCGCTTGCGATACGTAGGGTTACCAGCCGTTGCCACGCGCTGACTTAGGCGCAGCGGATCATGATTTCAGCGCCTTGTTTAATGTCAGGAGGGAAGTATGACGCCGTACGAAGCGTTTTCCAGCGTCGATATACGTATCGGAAGGGTTGTCAAAGTCGAAGTCAATGAGAAGGCTAAGAAACCGGCTTATAAATTTTGGATCGAGTTTGGTGAGTTGGGTGTGAAAACAACAAGCGCCCAATATACCCAGCTTTATTCGGCAGAAGAGCTGATTGGCCAGTACGTCGTCTGTGTGGTCAATTTGGGGGCGCGAAATATCGCCGGCTTCGCATCGGAAGTGCTCATGCTGGGGGCCGAGTCCGCGCCCGGTGAGGTGGTTTTCCTTAAGCCTGAGCGTGCCGTCGCGCTGGGGCAGAAAGTATTTTAACTGTGCGCCGATGCGCAAACGCTACGGCTTATCAATAGCCGCTGATCTCGCATCACATTACGTCATACCTGAAGGGTATATTAAGAGGAAAGGCAATGAAACTTACTGATTTCACAACACTGTCGTTCGATTGCTACGGTACGTTGATCGACTGGGAGAGCGGTATTGTAAACGGTCTCCAGCCGCTGGCTAAGCGTACTGGTAAAGACCTTGACCGTGAGCAGATTCTGGAAGTCTTTGGTCGCCACGAGTCGCCTCAGCAAACGCTGACCCCGGGCGCCATGTATCCAGTGATCCTGGGCGCGGTATACGACCGTATCGCCAAGGAGTGGGAGCTTGAGCCCATCGCCGCCGAGCGTGAACTCTTTGCCACTTCGGTCAAGGATTGGCCCGCCTTCCCTGATTCTGCAGACGCGTTGCGTTATTTGAAAAAGCACTACAAGTTGGTGATTCTTTCCAACATTGACCGTACCGAATTCAAATACAGCGAGGCCAAGCTTGGCGTTGAATTCGATCACGTGGTGACTGCACAGGATGTGGGTTCTTACAAACCTAATCCCAACAATTTTACCTACATGATTGATCTGCTGGCCAAGGCGGGTATCGAGAAGAAGGATATCCTGCATACCGCTGAAAGCCTGTACCACGACCACGTGCCAGGCAACGCTGCTGGCCTAGCGGGCGCGTGGATTCATCGTCGCCACGGTAAAGAAGGTTTTGGTGCGACTCACGTTCCTGCGACAGAAGCCAAGTACGATTTCCGTTTTATCAGTATGGCCGACATGGTCGAAGCTCATAAAAAGTTAGTGGGCTGATAGACGTGTCTTATCGGCCGGCCCCCTTAATTGCGGTGTCGGCCCGATAAGGCGGTAATAAGCTTGTCGGATTTTTATTTTTTTATTTTTTTCTCTGAGCCGCACGGTCAGCGGGTTGGAAGTGCCGTATGGCTCGGCTCCCCCGCGGTGTGGTGTCGCAGGTTATTTATTTTAATGGTGTCTGCTGAGTATTTTCGGCAGGGCGCTTTCGGTGGGGTTTAAAGAGCAAAGGAGATTTTGAGAATGACTGAAGTGAATTCCAATCCTATTCTGGTGGCGCGAGAAAATAATGTGCCACGGGGAGTAGCGTCCGCCCATCCTATTGTCATCAGTCGAGCGGCCGGCAGCTATGTATGGGATACGGCTGGCAAGAAGTACTTGGACTTCGTAGGGGGGATTGGCGTCCTTAACGTCGGGCATAATCATCCTGCTGTCGTTGATGCAATCAAGAAGCAGGTTGATAGCTTTACTCATGTTTGCTTCCAGGTCGGCGCCTACGAACCCTATGTGGAACTGGCGAGCAAATTGAATGTGCTCGTAGGGGGCGGGCTTCCTTACAAATCGGTGTTCTTGACGACTGGTGCCGAAGCCGTCGAAAACGCGATCAAGATAGCTCGTAGCCATACACGACGGTCTGGGGTTATCGCGTTCCGCGGCGGATTCCATGGTCGCACGCTTTTGGGGATCTCCCTCACGGGCTTCAGCCAGCCCTACAAGCAAAACTTCGGACCTTTTGCGCCTGACGTCTATCACGCCTCTTACCCGAATGAGTATCGTGGTGTTTCGATCGAGCAAGCCCTCGCATCGCTTCAGGAGATTTTTGATACTCAGATTTTGCCTGAGCGGGTTGCGGCGATCATCATTGAGCCTGTGCTGGGCGACGGTGGTTTTGTGGCGGCACCGCCGGCGTTCATGCAGGCGCTACGTGAATTGACCACACGGCACGGGATCGTGCTGATTTGTGACGAAATTCAAACGGGCTTCGGTCGTACCGGCAAGATGTTCGGATTCCAGCATTCCAATATTCAGCCTGACCTTGTAACGGTTGCAAAAAGCCTGGCAGGTGGCGTTCCGTTGTCGGGTGTGGTTGGTCGTGCGGAAATCATGGATGCCCCGACTCCTGGTGGCCTGGGCGGCACCTATGGTGGTAACCCACTGGGATGTGCGGCTGGTTTGGCGGTACTGTCTATTTTCGAAAATGAGAACCTGCTGGATCGTAGCCAGGGCATCGGCAGCCAACTGCTCAGTGGTTTCGAGAAGCTCAAGGCGCGCCATCCACGTATTGGCGATGTCAGGACCTTGGGTGCGATGGCGGCGGTTGAGTTCGTCACTGACCGGGACAGCAAGACACCGGATGCGGATGTTGCGCAAAAAGTGATTGAGCAGGCCAGGGATCAAGGGCTGCTGCTGATCAAGTGCGGGATTCATCGCAACATCGTGCGCTTCCTTTGCCCTTTGAATACCTCTGAAAACGATGTCAATGAGGCACTGGGCATGTTTGAGCGAGCGCTGGGAGCGAGTCTTTGATCTCCTGTGATAGCCTCTGAGCCGGTTTGATGAGACAGTAAAAGTCGCCGAATGGCGACTTTTGCGTTCACCATTGGCCCACTATGAAGGGGGCTAAATACTGAATATGGGTTCACACGAGAGGGGCAGAGGGGGAGATGCACGATTCAATCAAGCTCGACCGCATAGATATTTCCATTCTTGCCCAATTGCAAAAAGACAGCTCGTTGACGAATGCGGCGCTTGCAGAAAAGGTCAACCTCTCTCCAAGTCCTTGCTACATCAGGGTCAAGCGGCTTGAAAAAAGCGGCTATATTCTCCGGTATTCGGCGACCTTGAACATAGCGAAGATCGTAGGCTGTTTAACCATTTATTCGGAAATCGAGTTGGATGAGCATCGCAAGGAAAGCTTTCATCGGTTCGAAACGGCCATTCGCAAGTATCAGGATTTGCAAGAGTGCTACATGGTGACGGGGAAAATTGACTACGTATTGAAATTCATCTGTAAAAGCGTGGTGGAGTACCAGGCGATTATGGATGAGTTGTTGCAAAGCGACGCGGGCGTCGCTCGATTTTTCACGTTCTTTGTTACCCGAATTGTCTTTCAGCGGGAGGGAGTGGAGTTGCAGTCACTTCTGGACCCCAGAAGTGACTGACTGTTTTATATTTGGGTATACCCCGAGACGGCCTGAAGGGTGCGCTTCCATAACTCCAGGTATGCCTCTTCAGTCATGTACGCGGCGTGGGGCGTCAAGGTGACGTTTTCCATGTGACACCATGGATTGCCTGCGCAGATCGGCTCTTGCCAGAATACGTCGAGAGCGGCGTGTCCTACTTGTCCCGATTGCAGGGCGTGAGCCAGCGCGTCTTGATTGACCAATGCCGCCCGCGCAGTGTTGATGATCAAGGCTCCGGGCTTGAGCAACTGCAAGCGTGACGCGTCGAGAAAGTCAATCGTTTGATCGTTTAGCGCCAGATGAAGGGAGACAACCTCGGCTTCGCACAGGACCTTTTCGATATCCGGCTCGAAAAAAGGCGAGTCGATCGGCGAGCGATTCCAGGCTGAAACAGACATGCCGAGCGCAGAGGCCATCTCTGCATAGCATCGACCAATTTCTCCCATACCGATGACCGCAACCTTACGACCTTTGAGTTGCATGCCGCCGCGAGGTTGCCACACGCCAGACATCACATCCTTGATCATAGGGGCCAGTTGACGCGCGGCTGCAAATGTCAGGGCCATCGCATGTTCGGCGACCGCGGTACTTCCATATCCAGGTGTGGTTGCAACGGCAATGCCTCGGTTCTTTGCCCATTCCAGCGGAATATAGGTGCTGGCACCTGTTCCCATAAACACGATGGTCTCCAGATGGGGGCAGGCGCCCAGTGTTTCGGCATCCAGAATGGTGTGTTCGACGAGCAGGATCCGGGCCTTGCTACACAGCGAAATGATTTCGCTTGTGGTGGGGTCACCGAAGTTTATCGCTGTGTTCTTGGGGGCTCTTATCTTTCCCGAGTCGAAAAGAGTTTTCAGTTCTGGCGTACAGTCAATAAATACAATGGTACTCATGGTTTGCCCTCGCGTGTAGGTTGATGAAGCCTAAACAATGACGGCAAAAAAATTAATTTTTAGGGTGGGGGTGAAAAGAAAATTCTCAGTGAGAACCGTGAGATTTCGAACAAAAAAAATCTGGCCAATACGCATAATCGATTCTTGTCGGGGTCTGTTGATCCTGTTCAGTGAACAGATTTCACCTGTGCCAATGATGGCCTTAATGCCCTATCTGCATGCCGTGGTGAACTTAACGCTCAAAAGGTCTGAATATGAAAGTGTTGGTGCTAGGTGCGGGTCTTGCTGGTATTCCGTCGGCCTATTATCTGGCTCGGGATGGTCATGAGGTAACGGTTATTGATCGTCAGTCAGCGGCGGCCATGGAAACAAGCTTTGCGAACGGCAGCTTGCTATGCCAAGGTCACTCCTATCCTTGGGCAAGCCCTGCGGCGCCGCGAATTATGCTCAAGTCTTTCTTTAGAAATGACCAGGCCCTTCGTATCGCGCCTAAAGTCGACCCTAGGATGTGGTCCTGGCTGCTGAAATTTCTTTGCGAATGTCCGCGCAATCGTGCGGACAAGCACGCCGCCACCCGCCTGCGACTGGCCTCCTATTCTCAAGACGTCATGCGTCAAGTAGTGCGTGATACCGGGATTGAATTTTTTCACACGGACAAAGGCCTTTTGTACGTTTATCGAACCCATCATTCAATGGATGAAGGCTTGCGCCAAATGCGCGTGTTGGAGCAGGCAGGTTTAGGGATCGAGGTGGTTTCCGGGGCGCGCGCAGCAGAACTTGAGCCGGCCCTCAAGCCTGTCGCCGACAAACTGGTAGGGGGCGTGTATGTGCCGTCGGATGGCACCGGGGATGCCCGCCTATTTACCGCGGAATTGGCACGTGTTTGTGCGGAGCGTGGGGTTGAGTTCATGTTCAACACGCAGGTCCTGGATCTAAACGTGGTCAACAACAAAGTGCAATCGGTGAGTACCTCCAAGGGGGTGATTCAGGCGGATGCCATCGTTGTTGCGATGGGCTCCTACTCGTCGGTGCTGCTGCGCAAATACGGCGTGAAGATTGATGTGTTTCCGGTGAAGGGCTACTCGATGACGGTGCCTATTCTCAGGCCGGAGGAGGCGCCGACCATGGGGGGGCTGGATGAGGACAATCTGCTGGCGTTTTCGGTTCTGGGTGACCGTTTGCGACTGACCGCAACAGCCGAGTTCACCGGTTATGACATGAGAATCTCGCAGACGGATTTTCGCTACATGACTCAGGCAGCCAAGGATCTGTTTCCTACCATCGGCGACTACTCCAAAGCTGAATTATGGTGTGGTTTGCGACCTGCCACACCGGATGGAAATCCTCTATTCGGTCCTACGAAAATAAGTAACCTGTTTCTCAATACAGGTCACGGCTCTCAGGGCTGGACGATGTCTTGTGGTAGCGGAAAGGTCACCGCTGACCTGATTGCAGGCCGCGAACCCGATATTGATATGAGCGGCCTGATGTATCAGTAGGTTGTCGTTGGGGCAGTGGGTATTTACTGACCCTGTAGCGTATCGCCGAAAAATAGCGCCGAGGCCTTTGGTGTGTCCCGTAGGAGGATTTCGTCGGTTTATCCTAAGTCACAAGTGTAGTTTGAGTGTTCCTGCATCCTTATCCTGAAGATGAGTCAACTTGGAGGTTTTGCTATGCCATTGGCATTGATCGAAGTCTGTCGTGCGCGCACCGACGATGAAATTGAGCAGCTACTGCAGTCGGTGTATGAAGCACAGTTAAAGGCATTCAATGTTCCCGCATCAGATCGCCAGTTGCGCTATGTCGAGCATGACCCAAAGTGCTTTTTTACGCCCCCGGACAGTTCTGAGAATTTTACCCTGATCACGATTCAGGTGTATCCAGGAAGAACCGAGGTGGCCAAGCAAGTACTGTATCAGGAAATCATTAAACGTTTGGGTGCCTTGGGTATTCAGGATACGGATATTTTTATTGGCTTGAACGAAGTGCCTCGTGAAAACTGGTGCATTCGCAATGGTCGGCCAGCCCCGTAGTAGGGCGCTTCGAGGAAGTCAATCGCTCGAGGTGACTCGATGAGTGGGAGGGCGTGAGGCCTTGTCAGTCATCGAGTTATGGTTTGGATTTAGGTGCTCATTTTTACAATAAGAGATTTAGCGGCCGGAGCGAGTATGAATGTCTATCGCGAAGCATGTGCTGTGCGTTCGAACGTTAAGCTAGGCACGGTGGTTGGCAAGTTTCCGGTCGGTCAGCGTTATGCCGCAGGTGATTGGGTATCGGCCGATCGGGTCTTTCTGATTGATCGTGATGGGCGGCGCGTTCAGGATTGTTTTTCTGGCGGTGGCAGTGCGAATCTGGGGTATCTAGCTGAACTGACTGAGCAGGAGCCGTCACGGGAGCGCCAGGCTGCTCAGGTCTCTAGGCTATGTCACGCCCTCGCTGATATGGCTGCGCCCGCGCTATCGCATGTATTTTTACGGCAGAGCGCTGATGAAGCGCTGAAACTCGCATTGACTTCGGCACATCATTATTTTGTCGCCAGGGGGCGACCCGATAAGACTTACTTCCTTGAACTGGAGTTCACGAGAAGAACAACGATGCGTGCTGTGGGATCGGCCAAGACGCTGAAAAATAGCGTATTTGATGTTCGTTCGGCCTATCTGCCCGCGATGCACCTTTTTTATGGGGCCGAAACGCAGAATGATGTTGAGCCTTCGGTCGACTGGACTCATCAGGCAGTCGCCTCGTTGAAGCGGTTTGTTACCTTGAATGGCGCGGATCGATGTGCTGGCATTATTGTCGAGCCGGTTCAGCTTTTTGGGGAGCTTGAGATTATCCCTAGTGGTTTTTTGGCTCGCCTGCGCAGTGAGTGCGATCGACTGGGAACTCTATTGATTGTCAACGAAAGGCTTTCAGGTTTTGGGCGGACTGCCGGTGTATTTTTTTCCAGTGATGAGGGTGTTGTTCCGGACATCCTGGTCGTCGGCGATGGCATGAGTTCCGGTTATCTTGAGACAGGCGCCGCGTTGCTGAGTGATCACGTAGGCGATACCCTGAATCGGGCTAATACGGCGGAAGTGAACGTTGAGGGACGCTCATATACCGCGTTGAGCGATGTGTCAGTTACCAATACGGCTTTGCAACTTTATACCTTCGGTGGTGTGGAGGCTGCCCGCGACATCAGTGCCTACTTTCAAGCACGTCTCAATGAATTACTGCGGATGCCGTATGTCGGTGATGTTCGAGTCAAGGGACTGCTGGCGACGATAGCCATCGTCGAAGATAAAGTGCGTAATGTTAAGTTTTTACCGCGTGCGACGGTTGGGGAAAGAATTCTATCCAGTGCACTTGAACGAGGTTTGATTTTTCAAGTCATTGAAGGCGATGTCTTGGCCTTTGCACCCTCATTCAACTACACCTTCGCCGATATTGATGCTTTGGTTGAGGGTGTTCGGAACTCAATTGCTGCCACCTTTTTCTCTCGCTAGTGCACGCAGGCAGTGTAAGTGCGTGGACCGTGTTTGTTGTTTTTTGGAGGTAAAATGTCATTTGTACTAGAGAAACCTGAGTTGCTTCTCCAGATGAACTTCATCAATGGTGTGTGGTGCGACGCGCATAGTAAAAGCATCATGCCGGTCATTAACCCGGCCACGGGTGAAGTGTATGCTACTGTGCCCGATAGTGATGAAGTCGATGCGAAAGCGGCCGTTAATGCAGCGGCGGATGCCTTCGTAACGTGGAAAAAAGTGCCGGCCAAGCAACGGGCTACGATCCTTAAGCGTTGGAATGATTTGATCCTGGCTCATGCGCAGGATCTGGGAAAAATCATTTCGTCCGAGCAAGGCAAACCCTTGGCGGAAGGTATTGGCGAAGTCGCTTATGCCGCCAGTTATGTTGAATGGTTCGCTGAGGAGGCGACTCGTTCCAACGGAGAAATCATTCCGTCTCCCGCCGTAGGGCGCCGCATGGCCGCCTATAAGGAGCCAGTAGGCGTCATTGCCGCGATCACCCCCTGGAATTTTCCAGCCGCGATGATTGCGCGCAAGATCGCCCCAGCATTGGCTGCCGGCTGTACCGTTGTGTGCAAACCCGCCGCTGAAACACCCTTGACGTCCTTGGCATTGGTCAAATTGGCGGAGCTGGCAGGTGTGCCGGCCGGTGTCCTGAACATCGTCGTAACCTCCCACTCGAAAACAGTGGCGGATGTCTGGTTGGACGATTCACGGGTTCGTAAAATCACCTTTACAGGCTCTACCCCTGTCGGTAAACACCTGGCCCGAGAGTCCGCCGATACACTGAAAAAACTATCGCTGGAACTGGGAGGCAATGCACCGTTCATTGTGTTCGACGATGCGGTGTTGGATGACGCGGTTGACGGATTGATGGTTGCCAAGTTTCGAAACGGCGGACAGACCTGTGTGTGCCCTAACCGTATCTATGTTCAGGAAGGTGTCTACGAGGCGTTCGTGAGCAAACTCACCGCTCGGGTGTCGGCACTGGTCGTTGGGCCGGCAACGGATCCGGCATCGCAAATCGGCCCGATGATCAATGCCAAGGCGATCGAGAAAATCGAGAGTCATGTGGCGGATGCCGTGGAGAAGGGCGCGCGTATTGCCACCGGTGGTCAGCGTATTCAATCCGCTACCTGTATCGGGCCTACCTACTACGCCCCTACGGTCCTGGTCGACGTGGACAAGACTTCGAAATGTTTTCTCGAGGAGACATTCGGTCCCGTGGCGCCGATCACGAAATTCGCTACCGAGGCCGAGGTGCTGGAGTGGGCCAACGATTCACCCTTCGGCTTGGCATCCTACTTCTACACCACTGACCTGCGGCGAGTGACTCGTGTGGCCGAGGCATTGGAGTGCGGAATCGTCGGAATTAACGAGGGCGCCCTGGCTGCCGAAGCGGCTCCGTTCGGCGGTGTGAAGGACTCCGGTTATGGCCGAGAAGGTTCTACCCATGGCCTGGATGAGTACATGCACGTGAAATACACCTGCCAAGGCGGGTTGGATTGAAGTAGCGCGTCAAGTGGCTGACGGAGGATACCCTTAACGCCGTGGGTGTTGAGGGTATTGTCCTATTTGTGTCATCAGTCGACAACACGACTCGATAGTCTCCGGAGTTTTTATGCACGATGTAGAGCGTTTGTTGCGCCAGGATCGCCACTGGGTTCACCCTGTAACGGCGTTAATTCAGCATGAGGCAATGGGGCCTTGTATCTGGAAATCAGCACAGGGTATTCACCTTACCGATATTCACGGTAAGCGAGTTCAAGACGCCTTCTCCGGGCTGTGGTGCGTCAACGCCGGTTACGGTCAACAAACCATTGTACAGGCTGCCAAAGAGCAGCTTGAAAAGCTGCCCTATGCGACAGGGTACTTTCATTTTGCCAGCGAACCGGCCATTGAGCTTGCTGCACGACTGGCAGCATTGGCGCCTAAAGGGCTGAATCGGGTTGTATTCGGTCAGGGTGGGTCGGATGCAGTGGACACCGCTATTCGTCTGGTGCGTTACTATTTCAATGCCATTGGCCGACCTGAAAAAAAGCAATTTATTGGTTTGCAGCGTGGCTACCATGGCACTTCCTCAACCGGCAGCGGGTTAACGGCACTGCCGTTATTCCATCGTTATTTTGATGTGCCGACGCCTGAACAACATCACATTCCATCGCCCTATACTTATCGTCATCCAGACGGTCCGGATGAAAGTAAGGTGCTGCTCAGTACGGTCAAGGCCCTTGAAGAAAAAGTGGCCCAGATTGGTCCCGAGAAAGTGGCAGCGTTCATCTGCGAGCCCATTCAAGGGTCGGGCGGTGTCATTGTTCCACCGCCAGGCTTTTTGAAGGCCATGCGTGAAACCTGTGATCGATTGGGCATTCTTTTGATTGTCGATGAAGTGATTACAGGATTCGGTCGTACAGGGCCGATGTTCGCGTGTGAGTCGGAGGGTGTGAGCCCCGATCTACTGACACTTGCCAAAGGCTTGACCTCAGGCTACGCCCCGATGGGCGCGACACTGATATCCGAGCAAATCTACGCGGCTATCGCGGAGGCTGGAAGCGATGGAACGGCATTGGGACATGGGCAAACTTACGCGGGTCACCCGGTCAGTGCTGCGATCGCGAATGCCACGCTTGACCTCTACCTTGAAGGCGGACTTTTGCAGAATGGCGCGCGAGTAGGGGCATATTTCCAGCAACGTCTGAAACAACTCGAGTCTCTGGCCTGTGTCGGTGAAGTCCGTGGCCGAGGTCTGCTCGCGGCAGTGGAACTGGTCGCTGACAAGCACACCAAGGCTAAACCACCCGCCGCCATGCAGTTGGGTCAACAGGTCCTCAAACATGCCTTCTCAGAGGGATTGGTATTTCGCGCCTTCTCGGACGATATCCTTGGGTTCGCCCCTTCTTTGAATTACACCGAGGCAGACGTCGATGTGCTCATCGACATCTTGAAGTATTCAATCGAAAAAGCTGTTTCCGGTCAGATGTAATCAGGCAGGACTGAAGAGGCTCGCTGGCTTGGGCCTCTGGCTTAAGGGGGGCACCGAATGCTCAAAAAAGGGGGCAATGTGTACGACGTAGCTGTTTGGGTGGTAGATACGCGATTGCTGATCCGAGAGCACAATGCCATTGATATTGATGGTGTCCGCGCTTGGGCTGAACAAGCGAAATCAAGCAGCGAACAGGGGCGTCGTCCCATACTGGTCTGCGACAGCGCCATCTCGGTGGGTCTGGCACAGATGAAATCGCTGCTGGGCCACCGTTTGCCAACACTCTCATTGGCAGCTATGGCATTTGGCCAAACGACTATGGGGACGCTCTGGGAGTCTATGTTCGCTGAGTCAGGTCAAGTCTGTGCGCAGGTGCTGCTCAATCAGGACGACCTCAAGATCGATCACCGTAAATCCGGTATCAGGGCGACCCTTCGAATCTTGCTGGATAAGGGGGTCGTGCCCATTATCAGTGAGAACGAGCTGTCGGCTCTTCCTCCTTCGCCCTTAGGGGCGGTTCACTTTCTGGCTGAGGCAATCAGCCAGATGATGAATGTGCCCTGCATCAGTCCGGCCCAGACGCTGGAAGGGGTTCAGTGAGCGTGCTCCCAGCTTTTTTGATCGGCGTGGACGCCAGGTTGGTTTTTTGATGGGGGGGAGAAGAGATGGGCGCCGAGCATGGCTTCGGCGCGCTATCAGAGACCCTCTAGTTTTTACTGGACCACGCAATGAAGCGCTCTTCCAGACTTTCGCCATACTCCAGCCAGAAATCCACGTTAATTTTCAGCGCATTTTTCATATTGTCAGGGGCCGTGGGTAGGTCGGCGGCGAGGGATTTATCCAGCAGGCCGGCGGCTATTGTATTTGACGGACCATAAGCCATTTGTTCAGTATAGATTTTTTGCTGTTCAGGACGCATTGCGAAATTGATGAACTGATAGGCCTTATCAAGATGTGGTGTTCCCTTCGGAATTGCCCAGTCATCAAACTGATAGAGGTTCTGGTTCCAGACGGTTTTTAAGTTGACACCGGTTTTTTGAACA
>Ga0066798_10001126_pt1 | contig 12021 bp, 3 predicted proteins | sample PersoiDNA2013203_FD_70961 | JGI IMG/M metagenome (GOLD analysis project Ga0066798, IMG submission 70961) | Permafrost soil microbial communities from the Arctic, to analyse light accelerated degradation of dissolved organic matter (DOM) -... | ecosystem: Environmental > Terrestrial > Soil >...
AGCCGAAGGGAGGCCAGCCATCTGCTTTGCCTCCCAACCATTGAGCACCAAGGCAAGGTGCCGAGCCGTTGAGCCGTTCTCCGAAAATGCGATCGGCGCTCCTTGGTTTTGTGGGTCGTAAACCGCCCATTCGGCATCCACAATGGCGTCACCTTCAAGCATACCGAAACGCACGACATGATCTGCCTTTACGCGCAGCGGTGCGGCGGGCATCCGAGGGAGGTGGAAGATCTCAGGATTCGCGAGGTCGTGCAGGTAACGGAATGACACGGTCTCCGAAATCTGAGTGGTTTGCGTAGTCATTGGATACACCGTCGCAAACAGCTTGAGCTGCTCCAGCGAGCGTGCGCTGGTATAGGTGTGAAACGTCACTTTCGTGCCAAAGCTAGAAATGGCGGCGGCGGCGCGACCACCAGACCCGTAGGTCTCATCCCAGGCCGGCCTGGTGCAGTGCTCTTTGTAGAAGCCTCCTACGACGTGGATGGTCATCTCAGATCGGCTCCACATAGACGCGCACTTGGCCCAAATTGATGAGAGTCACCGTGGCTTTATATTTGGTCCCGTTCAAGAGACATTCACGCAGTCGCTGGACTCGGTTGGCCAGCAAGCCTCCGACAACAGCGCCGTCCAAGGTTTGAACTTGGATCTCTTGCACACCGCTGGAGGAGGAGATAACTACACTCAGCTCTTGACCCATTACCAGCGTTGCCACAACAGCAGCATTTGGAGACGCGATCTGCGCCTCAAACTTCAGCAACTCGCATGCGATGTCCTCGTTGCCAGAATAACTACCACCCGAAGAACCACTAGAACCAGACATGTACGGCCTCCCTTTGCTATGAAAGCCTAGATGCTACTTCAAACTAACCAGTCTTTTAAAGCGTTGTTTTTAGTAAGAGTCGAGCCATTCACTCGTGCCCTTGGTTTTTTTTGGGGGCACCCTGCTGCAAATCTTGAATTCCTAAGCGCTCCAAAGCGTTAGTGGCCGTAGCTTGACCGGTTTTGACATCGCTCTTTCTGAAGGAGCGCTGGTAATCCTCGCCATACAGGGAAGGAATGTCTTTCAAGGCATCACGCATGATGCCCAAGCTTTTCACGATAGACGTCATCACTTGCGCCATCCATTCCCGAGTGTTTGCTCCTATGGGTGGGACAACGGCAAGCCCGCAATAACTTTCCTCCACCAGCGTTTGTGTCGTTTCAACGGTTCTCTTCACATGGGCGCGTTGCACTTCAAAGATGTAGCCGACCACTGTAGGCGTTGTCACACGCACAATGCACACGCCTCGACGACCTGGCAGTGAATCCTTGTTGAGCCATAAGTATTGGGCTCTGTTCAGCTTCGGCGTATCTCTCTCAACTTCTGGAAGTTCAACGTACGTGAGTACTTTTGAGGGGGGAGTTGGAAAGCCATGGCTGGCATCAAAGCAATTGAGCTCTAGCAGTACATCTTTGTTGTGTTCCTGCAGATAATGGAGCGCAGTCCAGAGGTCATCGACGGCTCCCCAAGAGTCCAACTTCATGGCGGAAACAAAGCGAGTCCGTGCCAAGCCCTTACCAGTTCCACTGGCCTCTCCACTGGCGCTGGCTTCGCTCTTGGACGGGGGTACACGAATCGTCCCCCTGGATGAGCGAGGGACACGCTGGATGCGCAATCTAGGCTGCGCGCCCATCAGTCGAATGGCTGGATCCTGAAATTGGTGAATTTCAGTGTCCCGATCGGGAGCTGCCCGCTCCGTTGTGGGCGCTGTTTGCCCCTCACTAATCTCAATGACGTTGTTCCGTGGAACGGGAAATTTGCCAATGTTCTCATCATCAGACGTCTCGCGTTGATCGCGCAAGCCAACGATCCTGCGCTCATCTGGAAGCGAGTAACCAGTAATGCGCAGACCGAGAAACTCGCCCGTGCTGAGGGGAATACCTTCCACTTCTAACTGCGCTTCACCGAAGAACCAGGGGCCAATTGGCATAAAGGCAACGCCATTTTGACTCGGTCCGAAAAGTTGCTGATCATATTCAGCCTTGATCTTCATCACGTTGAGCCAAGTCCTATGGTCATGACGCAGATAGGCCAAAAGAACGCTATCCCAACCTGTGGCTTCTCTGGGCAACCAAACCTGCCACTCATCCGCACTTGTGTCGATTGGCTCTTCCAGCAGTAGTCGTTTTCGGATTTCATCTTGATCATAGGTGATCAGGATTCGGTTGATTTCTTCCGCGCGAGCATAACAACGCGCAAAATATTCCTGGCAGGGGATAAGAAAATTTTTCCCTCCAGACTGGAAACGCAATAGACGGCTGCGGTCTGCCTTGCCATAGTGCAACTTGTAATCGTCAGCGGGAATGAGCCATCGAGTGGATTCACGATGATATTCACTTGCACTGGTTGTGGTCAGCCAATGCTTTTGTGTATACATACACTTTAATTCACGTCTGGTAAATTGAAGTTGCTCGGTAGATCGACCGTCGCGCCAAATTGATCCGATGCGTAACTGGCCAAGGTATGACATCGCGAGGGGTACCGTTTCGCTTGGCCCTCTCAGGCATCCATGGTGATCCAGTTCATAGAACCAGAAGACCATACGTGGGACTTCACCTTCAGTGCGAGATCGCAGCATGGCCCCATACCAAGTCACCACATAATTTCTGCCTCTTGGCAAATTCAAATGCGCTATCTCAGCAGGCTTTGGAGATGGCTCGACGCGAAAAAAATTAGGCACGTATTTAAAACTTCAGAGCTGAAATCACAGAAACGCCACAGCGGACTGTGGCGACATCTGAACGTATTATCCTCGGCGGGAACGTTGTTTATCGCACGTCTCCCACCTTATTAGCTTAGATCGGTACAAAAAGAGAAGCTGCGTTGCCGAACAGTCGGTTGTAGAAATCCACGGCATAACGATCAGTCATTCCGGCAACGAAGTCGCAAATGACACGTTTTTTCTCGTAATCATCCTTAAGGCAGTCCACGATGATGCGCACATCCTTGGGCAAGAGGTGATGCCCGTCTTTTGACGACAGTGTGGTGAAGAGTTGTTTGACGATGTCGCCTCCTCGATACTCGACCACCTTCACGCGTGGCGACATGATCAGACTGAGGTAGCTCATATGTTTCAGTACTTCTATCTTTAGCAGGATGTCTCGCTTTATCTCGATCTTGGCCAGCGCCATGTTCTCTGCGGGTTGCAGGCTGATCCCCATCATGAACTTGTGCACCAAGGCTGATGAAAAGCTCGTCCTCAGATGTGAGTTTTCCGCCACCAAGCTGGATTCTTGGTAGATGTCGAGCACCTCCGAGCGCATTGGGTCGTGACCCAGCGCATCCATCAAGGCTTCTAGAATCTCCTCCGTCTCGGCATCAGGAATAGTGTCATTAACCTTTTTCCTCAACTTTTCCAAAAAGGTTGGATCACTGGTACGGCTGACGATGTCCAACGGTGACGTAAAGCCTGCCTTCATGGCATCTTCCATGTCATAGGTCGAATAGGCAATGTCGTCCGCAATGTCCATGATGCGGCACTCCAGTGTCTTGAACTCGCCCACATGTCCTGGTGCCACATGCTCCTTGATCGCTGCCACTACATTGGCTTCGGACGCATAATATCCTTTTTCCAAGCGATCTTCTGACCCTCTCTCTGCTTTGATTTGGTGGTCATATTTGAGAATGGCCGCGAGCGATCGATAGGTCAGATTCAAGCCCAACCGCTCGTCTTTACCGTCTTGGCTGATGCCATGCACAAACCCTTTTTCAAGGCTTTCGGCATACACCTTGCGTTCGACCTTGGTCAGGATACGTAAGGTCTGGGCATTGCCCTCGAAGCCACCAAACTTGCGCATGCACTCATCCAGTGCGCGTTCACCATTGTGGCCAAATGGCGGATGGCCAAGGTCATGTGCGAGGCCTGCAAACTCAATGAGATCAACATCGATGCAGTTAGCCCCCTCCAGTCGTTCATCCGTCGCATTGAGATATTGGGCAATGCCTTTGGCAATCTGTGCGACTTCCAAAGAGTGGGTCAGTCGGTTTCTGAAAAAATCTGATTCGGCCCCAGGGAAGAGTTGTGTCTTGCCTTGTAAGCGACGAAATGATGGTGAGTGTAAAAGACGTCCAAAATCACGCCGAAATGGCGTTCTGCCTAGCGCCTCTTTTTCCTCTTCCTTCCGAATGCGCAAATGATCATTATTGGTATACATGTGTAGCAGAAACAAAAAAGCCACCCCCGTGGGGATGGCTTGAATGAAGTAAATTAAAGAGCAACAACAGCCGAATTAATCGTCCCAGTGCGAGGCTGTGCACTAGAACCGACAGAATTCGAAGGCAAAGCCAAACTAGGATGCTCTGATTGTTGCGATTGCTGTTGCCGCCTAGCAACGACGCGGTGATAAATCTCTAGGTTGCGTTGAACAGCGGCCCGTACCTCTGCACGGGTTGGGTCGTCTAACTGCATTCCAGTCTCCTGATCCAGTGGAAAGGGTGCTTTACATGCTACACGTGAAGTAGCGGGCCGGCAATTGTAAGTTCAACGTACTTCTCACCTCGCTCCATCTGTAAGAAATCTGGTTTTTGCCTCACGCGAGCCGATAGAAATTGCCCAAGTCCCGACGCATCTCGAGAGCTCTTGCAGCGAGGGTCTGGCTGCCCACTCACCCCAGTTACCTTCCAGGGCCCTGTCGACAATCGCCGGCGTGATGCTTGTCGCACCTTGTCTGCACACAAGTCGAACGTGGGTCTATGTATGAGCGCAGGCCAGTGATGCGCGTGGAGGGGCGCCACTCGGTCGGTGGTTGGTCCGGTGGTCGTGTGCCATGGAACCTAGCTACTCCGAGCCGACGATGTTTATAAATGCCAACAATTGCTCAAAAAGTTACAAAGTAGCACTTTAACTTTGCACACGTTTACATCACAATGCGCCCAAAAGGGAGGGGTGGCATAAAGTGATTGCTCTGCACCCCGTGGATTGAAAATTTCATTTCGTGTGGGGTCACGGTCAGGCAGCTGCCTTGAGCGCGATTCAACGCGCCATTTCCATGCGCCTGCACTTTTCTGAGCCGAGTGATAGCCCCAGCGACAGCACCACTGAGGCCGTCGTTGCCACAGGGCTGGTAACTGAAGATCTCAAACCTGCCTCCAGCCTGCAAGCCTGGGTTTGGCGCGCAAGCCGATACTTGGAATGGTGTCTACGGCTGATCTGGCGGCTTTTGACCTCGGGGCGTTGGGTCACTAGTGCATTGCTCTTGGCCTCGCTGGGCTGGTTCAGTGCCTCAGCCGATGTCGGCCAGGCCTTGGGCTGGCTTCAGAACCAGGTGCAGACCAGTGGCATAGTGCGCACCTTGTCGGCGGTGGCGGCTCCTGAACAAACCCAGTGCGAAGTTGCCCAGACACTCCTGACCTTGTCGGGCAATGGCCCGCAGGTGGCGTCGCTGGTGGCGACCCTGCAAAACGACAGTCAGGCCGTTACCCAGACCGTCGCTTGCCGCCGCAGCCTCGAGCTTGCCGCCGGTGCAAGCCCTACGGGCACCTTGGCAGATCGCCAACAAAGTTCTGGTGGCTATTCCTCCTATTCGGATCAAGCCGGCCCCAGTCTGCTGGATACCGGTTGGGCACTCCAGAGCGAAGTTGCCGCTTTGTCGGCATCCGACCAGTCATTGCTGATCGGTTGGCTCCAGGCCCAGCAAAATGCGGACGGCAGCTTTGGCAAAGGCAGCGGGGCAAGTCTCCTGGCCACTGCCAAGATCCTCAATGGCTTGAAAGGAGTCGTGGGCACCTCGTCGACGGCGGCACAGATCGCTCAAAAGGCCGTTACCTATTTGCTGAGCGCGCGGGATGCGGCCGGTGGTTGGGCTAGCGACATCGGACTCACGGCCATCGTCTTTGAGGCAGTCCAACCCTACAGTGGCAGCGATGCCAGCATTGCCAGCACCGTGGCGGCCTCCTTGCTCAAGGTTCAAGCGGCCGACGGCTCATGGGGCGGCGACCCCTACGTCACAGCCCTGGCTCTCAGGGCGTTGTATTTGGCGGGTTTGACGCCCAACAATCCGATCCAGGCGGGCAATCAAACCACCGTGCTGGGTACAGTGAGCAATGGCGCGACAGGACAGGCACTGTCGGGGGCGACGCTGACCATCACCCGCAGCGGTAGCACTCCACAAACGGTCTCCACCAATGCCTCCGGCGCGTACACGATCAGCCTGCCTGCTGGGGCCGTGACAGTCACGGTCTCGGCCTCCGGATACAACAGCGTCTCCACCGGGCTCACCCTGGTGCCCGGAACACGACTTAACTTTTCGCCGGCCTTGCTGGTGGTGGGCAGCCCCGCCGCCACTCCGGGCGGAACGGTTCTGGGAACCGTGGTCGATGCTGCGACGCAGGCGTCAATCCCGGGGGCCCAAATCCTGGCTACGGCGTTGAGCACGTCGAGCACGACCTACCCTTCGCAAAGCGCAACTGATGGCCAATTCAATCTGGCTCTGCCGGCAGGCAGTTATGCCCTCGCTGTCTCTGCCACCGGTTACAAGCCGCAATCCTACCAATTGAGCCTGACCGATGGCTCCAAACTCCAATTGGGCAAAGTGCAACTGAGCGCGGCCCCCACCACGACCACCTTGAGCGGCAGTGTCAAAAACAGCACGGGTTCGGCCGTGTCCGGAGCGACGATCAGTGTTGTCGCGGGTGGCACGACGGCGACGACTAGCTCCGGCGCCAGTGGTGCCTACAGCTTGTCCAATTTGCCCATGGGGCCGTTACAGATCACGGTCAGTGCGAGCGGATTTCGCAGCAGCAGCATGACCCTGACACCCAGCCAACCGGGAAGCTACACGCAGGATTTCGTGCTGAACTCTTCCAGCAGCAGCACCGGGGCCTGGAGCCTGGGCAATCTGGTCTTCACACCGAGCAGCACGGGGGCCAATCAAACCGTTGCCTTGCAGGTCACGGCCACCAACAACGGCACCGCGGTGGATACCGCACAGGCTCGCATTGTGATCACCGACAGCAATGCAAAGGTTGTCGCGAGCTTTGGATCGCAGGATGCCCAGGGCGGTCCGGTTGGCGTGCTGACCGCTTCGCCCAATCAAAGCAAACAGTTGAATTTCAACTGGAACACCGGCACCTTTGCCGTTGGCTCCTATACCGTGGTGGCGCAGCTCTACGTACCAGGGTCGCCCACCTTGAGTCAGCCTCAGGGCCAACTCCTGGCCTCATTGACGTCGGGGACTCGCATCCAGATCACGGCCAGTCCCCATTTCAGTGGTGGGCTTGTCGCCGACCCTCCTGTATTGCAATTGGGGGCGTCGACCGTCGTCAAACTTTCGGCCGTTGTGCAAAACGATGGCAATCAGGCTCTGGCGTCCCAGGACTTCGTCTTGGTCGGCACCGATGCGCAAGGGGCAACGGTCTATTCGCAAACGGCCAACGCCTCTGCGCTCAACCTGGCACAACTGGCCAACCTGAGCTTTCCGGCATGGACGCCCACGGCGCCTGGTGACTATCAATTCCAACTGAGCAGTGCGAGCACGCCTGGGCAACTGACCCAGACAGTCCACGTGGGTGACTATGGCCGAGGCCAGTTCAGCGTTGACCTTCCCACCGTCCCGCCAGGAACGCAAAAGGTGCGTGGCACGATCAACACCTTGGGTGTTGATGTGGCCAATGGCTCTAGCGCCGACCCACTCAGTAGCCTGGTGAAGACTGCGATCGGTAAGGCTGTCCAGCACGCAGACACCGTGGCGTACAACCACTTTGTCAATGATCTCCAGTGCTTCGCCTGCCATGTCCAGACCCAGACCGTGGTGGGAGGCGAGCACAACCTGAAGTTCATTCAACCGCAGGACGCCCTGCGCCGCGCGGTGCTGGCCAATGCCATCAGCCAATATCAGGAGCCCGACGGTGGCATCAGCTATGTCTTTGGCGGGTATCGCGGAATTAATTCGACACTGGCATTGTGGGCGCTGAATCAATGGCATGCACCCGATTCTGTGGCCGCCTCTAAAAATGCCATGGCCCGATACTTGGCCTCGGTGCAGAGCCCTGACGGAACTTGGCCTGTGGAGCATCCCTACTCGTGGTGGCGTTCGACGCCCCCGTTGACGGGATTGAACACCAGCAGCCTGGTGGAAGTACGAGCCGCTGCGGCCGCGGGCGCCACCAACACGAAACCGAATTGGACGTTCTTGTCGATCCCCGCGCTGCCCGGAGGCGACATGGCACTGGCGGCCGATACCAGTGGCAATCTCTATGTCGGTGCGGTGGACGCTCAACAAATATGGAAAGTTGATCCACAAGGGCAAGCGCAATTGCTCACTTCCCAATTTCCAGTCACCAGCCTGTCGTACGTTGCCAACGGAAAAATCCTGGTGACCGCGCAAACTGGTGTGTATTGGATGCAAGCCGACGGCAGCCTGTCGCAGATTGGGTCGTCGGCATCCTTGGACGCCAAGCCTTTGCCCAACTCGACGTCGATTGTGTTCGTGGGAACCGACCACCAAGCCTACCAAATGGATTCGACGGGGGCCGTCGCACCCTTTTCGGATGCGCTCAACAGCAGCGCCTATGGCTCAATTTTGCGAGGGGTGTCGGTTGACAATCAAGGCCGGGTGCTTTTCACAGGCCAACAAACGGTGTTGGACGCCAGCAATGCCTGGGTTCCCACCGGGGTGGTTGTGCGCGTGGACCCGACAACCCGCCAGATCCTCGATGTGCCGCTGCCGCGAGCCCATGGTCTGCCGCAATTCCTGCTTCCTTTTGGCAACGGCTTCCTGCTCAGCGGTAGCTTTGGCCTGCACAAATTTGACAGCGAGTGGGTCTCGGAACGCTGGGTGTTTGATGGCGTGTCGGGGATGACCCAATTGCCCAATGGACAACTGGTCATCCATCGGCAGGGCGGGCTGTATGTCTCGCAGGCTGCGCAGCCCGATACCGGATTGCTGGCCATCCTAGATGCATCGCTGCTCAAGTCCACCTCGGCCTTGACGGCGGGCGTCGGGGTGGATTCACAAAACAACCTCGAACTGGCCTTCCAATTGATGGGGTTGGGCAAGCTGCGGTCGTATTTCCAGGCAGTTGAGCCCAACGGCGCACACCTGAGCAGCGTCAACGCAGCCATCGCGTCGGTGTCTGGCACCTTGTCTTCGCGGCAGTTGTCGGACGGGGGCTGGAGTTGGCGCCAGGAGTGGGGTGGCTCAGGCAGCGACTCCATGGTGACGGCCATGGTGGGGGTAGCACTGGATGTGAACAACCCCTCAGCCCAATCCCCGCAGGTCAGGAATGCGGTTCAGCTCCTGCTGTCGCGCCAACTGCCTGATGGGGGGTGGCGTTCAGAAAACGGTGCCGCGTATGGACTGCTGGGCGATACGCCAAATGTCCGTTTGATTCCCTCCACCTGGGTAGAAATCTGGCTGCCCGTGATGCTGGACCGCCTGGGTGGTATCGATGCCCAGCTCCAAGTCACGGTGCCCGCTAATGTGACGCTCAGCAACCCTGATCTGCCCCTGATCAGCAGCGTGGTGCAACCCGATGGCAGCACCCTGCACACCTGGAACCTGGTGGGGGTTACGAGTGCCGGGCAGAAGGTCAACTTTGACCTGAGCTTGCAGAACATGCAGATCGGCGAGGTTCGCCCGGTGGCGCTCTCTGCCAACCTGGTCATGAACAACAGCCTCACCGGTGGTACGGTCACTGCCCCCATCACCGTGCCTGTGGTCAGTGTGGACAATGGGTTGAGCCTGGCCGTGGCCACCGACAAGCCCAGCTACACCGAGTCTGACCAGGCCACCTTCACGGCCACGCTGAGCAGCCAGGCCACCACGCCCCAAAGCGCGCAGGTGCGCATGAGTGTGCTGGATGCCAACCAGAAGTTGGTGACGACCTTGCCTCTGCCGGGCGTGAGCTCTGTCAATCCAGGCTCGACCGCAACCGCCAGCCTCAACTGGTCGGCAGGTACGGTCATCTCGGGTGGCTATCAGGTCAAAGCCGAGCTCGTCAATGCTCAAGGTTTGGCCTATGCCAGCGCCACCGCGCCTTTCAAGGTGATCGCCAGCCAAGGTGTCCAGGTGTCTGCACACATCAGTACCGACCGCAGTGCTTACAGCGCCGCGCAAACCATCCAGATCCAGGACCAGGTGCGCAACCTCACCAGCAACACCTTGCTCAATGGCCTTGTGGTCCAGACTGATGTGATCGACAGCACGGGCCGCAGCGTGAATCAGCACAGCGAATCCTTGGCGCAGTTGGTGCCCGGTGGCTTGCAAAACTACGGTTACAGCCTGCCGGCCACGGGCCTGGCGGCCGGGAACTACAGAGCCCAGCTGACGGTCAGCGCTGCCAGCGACCCAGGCAATGCGCTTGCCCAGCATAGCGCGACCTTCAGCATCCAGGACACCAGCCAAACCGGCGTAGGCTTGAGTGGCGCTTTGCAGGCCACGCCCGCCAGCGTGCCGATCGGCCAGCCGGTGGCACTGGCATTCAAACTCAGCAACGCTGGCAATGCGGCCCTCAGCAATGCCACCGTCAGGGTGCGTGTGATCGATCCCGACACTGGCAACGTGTTGGGCACCTTCAGCCAGGCCAACGTGGCCTTGAATATGGGGGCGCAGCAAAGCTTCAACTGGACCTGGCCTGCTACTGGCACGGCTGGCAAGCCGGTGGTGGCCTCGGCCACGGTGCAGCTGACCACGCAGGAGCTGCCACTGGCCCAAGCTAACATCGCGCTCACAGCGGCCGCGCTCCAGCCATTCACAGGCACTTTGAGTGCGAGTCCAGCAGGCGTGCAAAGCGGGCAGGCTGTTCAGCTCACCTATTCGGCCCTCAACCCGAACAGCGTGCCGCAAGACGCCACGCTCACGCTCAGCATCCGCACCGCTGGAAGCACTACTGTGCTCCAAAAGTGGGACATGCCCCAGACCCTGGCCGCCAACAGCCGGTTTGCGGGCAACCAGGCCTGGGTGGTGCCAGGTGCTGTGGGAACCCAATACCAAGCGATTTGGACGGCAACTGTTGCCGCTGCGGGTGGGGCGGGCTCGCCCGTGTCCACCGTCCTGGCCACGGCCAATTTCAGCGTGACCACGCCTGCTGTGCAATTGCAGATCAATGCTCAGGCCGATGGCAGTACCTCGCCCCGCCTGCTGGTCTTGGTCAGCTGCACCAGTGCTGATGACGGCTTGGCGTCCAGCCCGGCCTGCGATGAGCCCAAGGCCCAGGCCTTGCGCGACTATTTCAACGCGGTGGGTTTGAGTGCCAAGGTGGTCACCACCCAGGCCGAGTTCGAAACCGAAATGCGTTGTGGCCTGTACAACCTGTATTGGGTCAGCGGCGGTGCGGGCAAGCTGTCCGACACCAGCATCAAAGAACTGCGCGAAGCGGCTGAGCGAGGTGCTGGCCTGGTACTTGACGGAAGTCCTCATACCCGCGATGCCCTGATCCACCCGACCCTCGGTGTGGTGGCTCAAGGCAGCACAGGCTTGACCAAGCCCAGTGTCCTGACTAATGGTGGTTTGTACGCATTGGCCACCTTCAACAGCCTGGGCAAGCCCACCAAGCTGGCCCTGCAGGGAGGCACAACGCAGGCTACCTACAGCAGCACGCAAGGGCCGGCTATTGTCAGCCGCAGCGTTGGCCTGGGGCACAGTTTGGTGTTCGGCTTCAACCTGACCAGCTTGCTGGTGCAAGCTCAGGCGGCCTCTAACAGCGGCCTTCTCGACCTGCTGCAGCGCAGTGTGACCTATCTGGTGACGCCGGCGCGCAATACCGGCGCCGTGGGCAGCTTGCAAAACCTTGCTGCCCAGGTCAGCAACGCTGGCAATGTGGCCGCGACTGTCACCGTGCAGGCGACCTTGCCCTCGGGTGTGGCCTTGATCGGGACCCAGCCTGCTGTGCCGTCTTCCGCGCAAAGCGGTGGTACAACCCAGGTGAGCTGGTCCCTCAATCTAGCACCCGGTCAGAGTGCGGTGGTGGCGTTGCAAGCAACAGCCTATCTGCCGGGCAGTTACAGCGTGCCCTTTGTGGTCCAGTCCAGTGCCAACGGAGCG
>Ga0066798_10001128_pt1 | contig 12017 bp, 8 predicted proteins | sample PersoiDNA2013203_FD_70961 | JGI IMG/M metagenome (GOLD analysis project Ga0066798, IMG submission 70961) | Permafrost soil microbial communities from the Arctic, to analyse light accelerated degradation of dissolved organic matter (DOM) -... | ecosystem: Environmental > Terrestrial > Soil >...
GTTGTCGACCATCTTCCAGCGGGCGATGCCGGGCATGGAGCGCCAGCTCGCACGGCCCGTAGCGTCGCGGGCCCGACCAAGGATCCAGGGCAATAGCTGCCAGTCGCCCCGCGCCCAGCGGTGCTGGCGAGCCGTCGAGACCAGGTAGTTCGAGGGGTATTCATCGAAGAACTCGACATCGGTCACCAGCCCGGCCCGGGCAAAGACGCCCTCGAACAGATCATGGCTCAGGAGCGTGTTCTCGGGCACCCGCTCGGCCATGGCGGCGCTGAAGGCGTCGAGGTCGTAGATCCCCTTGCCGGTGTAACTTCCCTCCCGGAACAGGTCCTGGTAGACGTCGGAGACCGCGAATGAATACGGGTCGATCCCGGCGGATCCGGAGAAGATCCGCTGGAATGTCGATCCCTCATGCTCGGCCGGCAGCGTCGCGGTGATCCGAGGCTGGAGCACGCCGTAGCCGTGGGTCACCCGGCCGGCTCGCATATCGAAAGTCGCCTGGTTGAGCGGATGAGCGATCGTGCCCACGAGGCGCCCCACGGCACCCCGAGGCAGCCGGGTATCGGCGTCGAGCGTCACCACGTAGCGCACGTCCGTCGGCGGCGTCGACGCGGGCCTCCCGGTGGTCAGGATGCCGGTCGTCGTCGAGCCGCGCAGGAGGGCATTCAGCTCGTGGAGCTTGCCGCGCTTGCGCTCCCAGCCCATCCAGCAGCCCTCGGCCTCGTTCCAGCGTCGCTTGCGGTGGAAAAGCAGGAATCGGGCACCTCCCCCGGGAGCCTCGCCGTGGCGCTCGTTGAGCCGGTCGATCGCCGCGGTCGCAGCCGAAAGAAGCTCGTCGTCGCCGGGGACATGCTCTGTCGGAGCGTCGAGCCAGTCCGACAACAGGGCGAACCGCAGATCGCCCTCGCGGTTCCCCAGGTAGTGGATCTCCAGGCTACCGACCCGGGCTTCGGCATCCACCTGGCTGGTGAGGAGCATCGGCACGACGACGAGCGTCCGCATCTGGGATGGGACGCCGTCGTCAAGATCGAGCCTGGGTAGGGCTCTCGGGCCCAAGGCGTTGGTGACGGCCCGGTTGACGAGGGCGATCGCGAGGTCGGTGGCGGGCGCGAGCGCGAGGATGGCCATGACGAAGATACCGGCACCCGCGGCGCCTCCAGCAGCCGATAGCAGGAGTGGCACGGCAAGGATGAGCGCGGTGGCCAGCGTGATCGTCCCGAGGTAGCCCCGGACCCCGGCCCGGACATATGCGCGCCGCAGCCGACCCGCCAACGGAACCCGAACGTGGAGGGCCAGCTCGAACGCGATGCGGCCGTCGGAGACCAGGTAGTAGCCGGGATCTCTGTGGCGAGCTGCCAGCGACGGTTCGGTGTCGTCTGCCGACGGCGCGGCGGCCGCCATTTCAGCGGCCCTTCGGGCAACCTCGACCTCGGTCAGGCCCGAACCGCGGGCCAGATCTTCGACGGCGTGCCGGTAGCGATCTCGAGTCGCGAAGTCCATCTCCCCGAACGAACTTCGTTCACGAAGGACCTCGTCGACCAGGCTGATGCTTTCGACGAACTCGGCCCAGTCGAACCATGAGATGAGGCGCATGCTCGTGATCACGTTGCGGACGGTCACGTTCATGGTCGCCTGGCGCTGATGTTCGAGGCGGACCATCTCCTCGGTGGTGGTCCCCTGGGCCGCGAGGAGCTGGTCCAGCCAGCGCAGAGCGGGAGTGACCGCAGGGTCCTGGTCGCGCAGCCGCTGGAAGAGCTGGACACGGGCCGCCGTCGGGAACGCCGAGGGAGAAAGCCGACGCAGGGACGCCGCCGCGTCCTCCGGGCTGTCCGCGCCTTGCCCCAGCAGGCTGTCGGCGAACTCGTCCGCCATTTGCCGCGCCGCCCTGCTGCGCACGATCTGCTCCGCGACACGGCGGAGGTTGTCAACAAGGAGGATCCGGAGGCTGATCGCGATCGCCCAAAGCTCGCCTATTGTCAGCGGCTGCACGCCCTGGTAGGCGAGCACCATGCGCCGCAGACTCTCGGGTTCGAAGCGGCTGTCGGTGTGCGCGATATAGGCCCAGACAAGACCCAGGACTCGCGGGTAGCCCGCGAGATGACCCTCGGCCAGTTTGGGCAGCTCGCGGTAGTAGTCCGGGGGCAGGTCGTCGCGGATCTCGCGGAGCTGCTCGTCCACGATGTGAAAGTTGTCGAGGAGCCAGTCAGCGGCTGGCGTGATCGACCGCTCGTCCTTGATGGCATGGGCCAGGACGCGGTACGACTCCAGCAGGACACGCCCATTCTCCGCGATGCGGGGCGCGACTGCGTGTCCCCGACGGGGCGCGTTGGTGACCGTCTGGGCCACCGCAAGGGTCTGCGCGTGCTGCTCCAGCCGCTCCACGCTGAAGAGTTCCGCAAGAATCAGCTCTTCGAACTCGGCTTGCGGGCGAACCCGCCGCCGACCACGATGGGGCGGATTTGGGAGTGGCTGGTTCGATCTCAACTTTCGCCCTCGGCGTACAGCCTGACCCGGCCTGGACTCACCTCAAGCTGGGGACGAGTCAATGATAACGGCCCTCTTCTTCCGAATGGACCCCTGGGTCCGCACCACAGGATCGAGTCCGGATTGGCAGAGTGGGCTGGGGGCAGTGCTGCAGTCTGAGTTTGGTGTACCCATGGGTGGGCGGGGCGAGAGGACTGACCCCGAGACTGGGCGCGTGGTGACCCGGAGCGTGTCGATGCCGGCAGCCGGAGGGCTCGATCTTCAGCCGCCGCCAACAACGCTAGCGGAGTCGCGCACGCCCCTGCCGTAGGCGCAGCCCGGTCACCGTCGTCACAAGCAGACCCGTGGCCGCCGCCCACAGATCCGAGGGGATGGCAAATGTCGGCGCCCGAGGCTCGGCGCGCCGGACGCAGACGGGCGGCCGCGAGAGGGCCGCGTAGATGCAAGCCGGCGCTACTGCCGAGCCGGCAGCTACAACCGGCTCGCATCCGATCTGTAGCTAAAGTCCCTTGAGCAGGTTCCCCAGGGCAAGGATCGCGTACGCGGCGAGTGCGATCCAGACCACCGCCACGGTGTTGAGCGGGTTAGTTATGACGCCATTGGCGATGAGGAAAGCGATGATCGCAACGATCAGGGAGACGATGAACGTGATCACTTTCGGCGTACTGAGTCGCATAGGTCTCCTCCCAGAGATTGCCTTGGATGCTGCTTTGGCTCCGTCGCCTCCTGGCGCGTCGCATCGAGCCATTCAAGGCCCGTTCAGAAACTATAACTCCCCGGCGAGCCGGAAGAGCGCTCTGGCCGGTTGGACGCGCGCGGCATCGCCAGCCGGTCAGCGGTTGTTCTCGGAGCGTCGAAGGGCGTCCTGGATGACGCCCTTGGCCTTGCTGATGGCGCCCCTGAGGTACCGAGGGCAGGTCCGCTAGCCGCCGCCGTTGCTCGGTCTTGGGGTCTCAGTGGGAGGGGCGGACGGGCTACGCCACGAAGCCGAGACCTCGGTCCGAAACGTCGCGATCGTTCGAGTGATCGCCGACCCGGCGTACAGGGCCGTGTACGCGGCCCAGGCGACCGGTGGCGCCAGGGCGAGCGCCGTCGCGCAGATGACGGCCCCCGCGCCCGCGGCCGCCGCCGTCGAGCCGACGAACCGGCTCTGGCAGTGGACACGAGCGTGGGCTGGAGCGAGACGGTAGAGACGCTCGTTGGTCGCGAGAGCCCCGGCATTCCCCGCGCCATTGAACAGCACCGCCCCAACCAGTAGGAATGCGGGCGCAAACGGATTCGCCGGGATTGCGGCGGCACAGCACGCGGCCGCAACTGCCCGAAACAGGAAGCTGGCTCGCAGCACGCGACTCGACGAGCCGCCGAAGAGGAACGAGCCTGCCGCCAGCGAGCCGGCCAGCGCACCAGCGGCCGCGACGCCGGAAAGGGCAACGGCGAAGCCGGCCGACATCCCGAGAACGCTGAGGGCGTAGAGCGACAGGGAGGGGACGAGGCCCGCCCCAAAGTAGGCAATCACGCTCACGTCGGTGAAGCGTCGGAACTCGGGCGGCAGTTCGGTGCCTGCGGCCGTCTCGCGGGCAACGAGCACTCGCCCGGGGCGGGGAAGCCGGGCCACCGCCAACGGCGTCAGCGCCGACGCAACCCCGCCGACCATGTAGAAGCCGAAGTAGGCCCACAAACCGATCGCCTGCGTCCCCGCGTCGAGTACGAAGCCCGCGGGCAGGAGAAGGGCGGTTGAGAGGGCCATTGTGAGAGCGCCCATCCTGGGTCCGACCAGACGGCGCTCAGCGTCGGGCAGCACGACGGCCGTCCACAGGGTGATGTTTGATCCCGACAGGAGTCCGGCGGTCTGACCGATCGCCACGGTCACCGAGATGAGCGCAATGCCCAGGAGTCTGTCCACGGCCCCGGCCGCCACCCCGGCCACGATCGCGGCGAGGAGAAAGCCGCGGATCTCGGCGACGGCCAATCCCAGCGTCAGGCCGCGCAGGTTGCCCTTCAGCCGGCGCAGGATCTGCGGCGCGAATGCTTGCAGTGCTGCGCCCCCGACCGGGGCGGAGCCAACCACGATCACCAGCGCCGGTGGCGCGCCCAGCCACAGCAGGAGTGGCACAAATAGCGCGTCCGAGGCATAAGACGCGGTAAAGGCTTGTCCGATGGCGATGGCCTGGAATGGCCGGTAGTGGGCCGAGGCGAACGCTCGCCAACGTGTGGGCCGGGGCAGATGCATCGCCTAAAGGGTACGCCGACTCCAATATCCGCCCAGAAGTCGATCCTGCGTGCGCATCGGAAGTGGCACGGGGTTGGCACGGAACCTGGCGCGCTGCTTGCCCCGCGCCTCTTACCGACGCACCGCTATCCTTCCACTCGTGAGTGACCAGACTTCCCCCGCCGGACCCCCGGCCGAGATTTCCCACTTGGTCCGCGAGCGAGTGGAGGCCCGCGCCCGTCACGACTGGGTCCGCGCCGATGCCATCAAGGCCCAAATCGAGGCAGCCGGCTGGCGCGTCGTCGATCGCCGCGGCCGCAGTAGCGTCAGCCAGGCTGCGCCCGCGAGTGTCGAGGCAGACGGCGAGATCCGGTACGGCACGGCCGCCGGAGTTCCGTCGCTTCTTCACGAACCGGCGACCACCGCCTGGACCGTGGCCATCGTGGCCTCGGAGACACCCGACCGCGTCTCGCGGCTGCTGACCGCGTTGCGCACCCATGCCCCGGCCGGTACTCAGGTCGTGATTGTGGCCAACGACCCGAGCGACGCCCAGGTTGCGGCTCTGCTGCCGGACGCCGAGGACCGGCCACCGATCGGCGGCCTCGCTCCCGAGCTGCTGCGAACGTCCGCCCGCTTGGGTTACGCGGCGGCGCTCAACATCGCCCTGCACCGGGCCTCAGGCGAGCTGGTGCTGACCACCGACGGCACGGCCTGGCCGGCCGGCGACGCCATCTCGCCGTTGGCGGCCGCACTGAGCGATCCTGCGGTCGCGGTCGCCGGCGGGTTCGGGCTGTATGCCGCCGATGCCCGTGAGGAGCCGCTCCGCCCACAAGCACTCAGCCGCGAACCCGAAACGGCCGAAGACGGAGCGCTGCCCGCACCCACGGCGGTCGAGGGCGCCTGGCTGGCCTTCCGACGATCCGATTACATCGAGCTTGGCCCCCTCGACGAGCATTTCGTGACGAACTCCTGGCTGGACGTGTGGTGGAGTCTCCGCCTTCGAGCTGGAACCGAGCCGGAGGGCTGGGAAGTCACCGAGCCGTCCGAGGAAGACCTGGCCGGCGACGCTACCGACGCCGACGAACCGGCCGCGCCCTCGCCAGTCGACGAAGCCGCCGCCCAGCCCGACTTTGAGTTCCCGGAGCCCCGAACCGCGGTTCGCTTGGACCTGCCGCTCGAGCGCGAAGTCGTCGGCTGGCCGCCGGATCGGTCGCGACTTAACCGCCGGAACATGTACCGCGTCCTCGACCGTTTTGGCCGGCGTATAGACCTAAACTGACCGCAGTCAGTCGCTGATCTCGAGCTGCTGCGCGCCGATCGCGTGCGACGCTGGCACCATGGCCGAGCCGTACAGATAGTGGTAGTACGGATCCTGCTGCCACTTGGCCGTGCCGAATGCGACAACGGCACCGACCACAGCGATTAGCGCGACCACCCCGACGACCCTGATAGCTGCCGTCTGAGCCCGCGGGCGAGCGCCTCGGGGCGCCTGCCATGCGGATCCGAGCGTTTGCACCTGACCCGGCGGCAGGACCAGGGCGAGCCACAGCCCGGCCAGCAAGCCGCCGACGTGGGCGAAGTTGTCGACATTCAGGAGCCCAGTGAGGCCGATTACCAGGTTCAAGACGATCAGTACGCCGACCTGCGAAGCGATTGCCTTCGACCGGGCGTCGAGGATCGCGTGGTGGAAGCGCGTCGAGACCAGAACGATGCCGAAAAGACCGAAGATCGCCCCCGATGCCCCCACACCCCAGCCACTCGCCGGCAGCCCGAATGCGAAGCTGGCGGCACCGCCGGCGATCCCGCAGATCGCATAGAAAACCAACAGCAGCCACGATCCGTACATCCGCTCGACCAGCTGCCCGGCGTACCAGAGGGCGTACATGTTGAAGAGGAGGTGAAGGATGCTGGAAGGATCGTGGACCAGGGTCACCGACAGGAGCCGCCAGTATTCACCGTGGGCCACGGCCAGGGGTAGGAGCGAGAGCTGCGCTTCCAACGATCCGGCCCGGAGGTAGCCAGTTGGGGTGGCCGCGCCCGACATGGCCGCGAGCGACGTCACCACCGTTACGGCAATGATCAGGTACGTCATGAAGGGCGCCATTGCGTCGCCGCGGCTGCGCGCGAAGTACTTCTGGGCAGCGCCGGTGTTGCCCGTCTCCTTGTTCAACCAGCCCAGGCGAGACGCGATCTCGGCCCGGTCCCCCTTGGGAGCGATCCTCTCGCACTGGCGATAGGCATCCAGCGCGCCACCGAGGTTCCCCTCCCGGACGAGTGCGGCGGCAACCTGGCGCCAGGCCCGATACGCCACGGGCGTGTTGTCGCCCAGGCTTGTGGCCCGCTGCCAGGCCTCGCGCGCCTCGGTCTCACGGTCCAGCCGATACAGGACGTTGCCCAGCCCGTAAAAACCCGCGGCGGCGACATCGCGCTCGGATGAGGCGGTCGCCCGCGAATAGAGCGGCAGCGCCTGGTCGGGCTCGCTCTGCTCCAGGAGGTCGTCCGCCTGCGTCAGGGCCGCGATGGCCGTGGCGCGGTCCAGCGGACTCTGGTCAGTCGGGTCGAACCCGGGCGGCAGGTTGATTGGCCCCTCGGAACGGAGGCCGTTAGTCGCACGTTCCATGCCTGAACTCTACTGGAAGCGGTAAGTCGTTCGTCGGGCCAAACCGGCGGCTAGCGCCCGCCCACCCGCGGCGAACACGATCAGTCTGCGGCCGACTCCCAACCGGAGGCCGCCACGGCTTCACGGAATGCAGCGGCCGGCTCCTTGCCGGCGTCCAGCCCGGCCGCAAAGGTGCCGACTAGCCGTCCGAAGGACCCGTCGTCGTCTACCGGGGCCTCGAGAACGGTGGCCTCGGCCGAAACTTCGGGCGGCGGCGCACCTGCTGCTACCACCACGACAAGTCTGGCCGTGGCGAATGCCGCGGCATCGACAGCTATGGCAAGAGCGCCTTCCGCGAGCGGATCCGTCAAGACGATGACCGACGATTGCGGCAGATACCGCAGTGCCAGTTCGATATCCGCGGCATCGAGGGCCGGGCGCTCCGCGGGGTTCGCCGGGAACACCGTCGGGACAGGAGTGTCGGCGTCCACCTCGGCCGAGTCGTCTGCGGCAGAGGAGCCGGCCGTCAGGACGGGCGTCGGACGCACGGGATCGCGCAGCAGCGCGGCGTGCCCAATGCCCAGGCGGCCGAGAGCCAGCACCACCGCGTCCCCTGCCCCATCCTCGCCGACCTTGCCGACCAGCTCGACCTGGGCGCCGCGCCGTTTCGCCGCCGCAGCGACTTCAACGACCATTCCGCCCCCGCACTTCTCGTCGTCAGGCGAGGATCCTGCGGGCGAATCAGCGTAGGCCGGCAATCCGACCACCACGATCATTCGGCCTCCTCCTCGCCGCCGTCCAGGCCCGCAGGAGCCTCGCCCGCAGGAGCCTCGCCGGCTGACATCTCTTCGGTGATCACCTCGAAATCGCCGAAGCCGGCTGCCTGGAGTTCGGTCCCGACAGCATCAGCATCGCCAACCGCGACGATCGCCAGCCTGCCAGGTGCAATGTGATCCTGCGCCGCCTTCTGGACATCTGCGATCGTGACCGCTTCGATCTCATGTCGGTAGCGGGCTAGCTCGTCATCTGGGAGCGAGTGGATGAAGAGCCCGCCGAGTGCCGCCACGACCGCTCCCGGCGTCTCGAAGCGGAGCGGAAAGACTCCCACGAGGTAGTCCCGGGCGGCCGCGAGTTCGGTCGGCGTTACCTCCGACTCGCGGATTCGGTCCAACTCCGAGAGGATCTCCGAAATGGCGGGCACGGTGGCAGCGGTCTGAACCGCCGTCCGGACCGAGAACGGACCGGCCCCGCGGCGCATGTCGAAGCCGGCGCCGATGCCGTAGGTGTAGCCCTTCTCCTCGCGCAGGTTCATCTGTAGGCGCGAGTTGAAGAGGCCGCCCAGGATCGCGGCCATGATCTGAACGGCGTGGAAATCCGGCGCACGGCGAGAGAGCCCAACATGACCGATCCGCAGCTCCGTCTGAACAGAGCCGGGACGGTGGTAGAAGCGAACGATCGGGCGATCGACCGCCGAATCTACTCGCGGCGGCAGTGCCCCGGCCCCGCTGGCCGCCGACGAATCCTGCGCCAACGCCCCGAAGGCTGCCGCCACGATCTGAGGAACTCCCAAGCCGCTAAGATCGCCACCAACGATGAACGCCGCCTGACCCGGATCGAGCACCGCCCGGTGGACGGCCCGCAGGACCTCGGGCGTTAGTCGCGGAACCGTTTCCTCGTCACCGCCGAGGGGTCTGGCGTAGGGCGAGTCGCCACTGTAAATGGTCGAAACGAAGACCTGATCCACGCGCCGACGCGGATCGGCTTTCACCTGGAGCAGATCGTTCAGCCGCTCGTCACGGAGGCGCGCCACGTCCGCTTCCGGGAACGTCGGCCGCTGAACAAGTTCCGAGAGCAATTCCAGGGCCGCGGGCAGGCGAGTCGCGGCGACGTCAACGGACGCGAAGAAGGCGTCCCAACTGGCCTCGACGTGGAGAGTGGCGCCGAGACGTTCCGAGGCCTCGAGCAGCTCCACGCCCGGGTAGCGCTCAGTTCCCTCGGTCATGGCCCGCGCCGCCTGGACCGTGGCGCCGGCGAATTCGGCCGGCTCGTCGCCGCCGCCGCGGCGGATCAGGAGGTTGGCCGAGATGAGTGGCCGGCCCGGCACGTCGACGGCCAGGACCTGCAGCCCAGACGGCAGCACGGTTCGCTCGAAAGGCGGGAAGTCGTAGGAACGCGGCTGTCCGGGCGATGGCCGTGCCGACAGGATCTGCTCGAGTGTCATGCGGCCGTTGCCTCCTCGGTGCCGGCGGCTACGCCCGCGGCGGGCACGTACGTGATGACGGCCCTGTTCTCCGGGCGCAGAACTTCGGCGGCAACGGCCTGGATATCGGCCGCGCTCACGGCCAGGTAGCGGTCCAATTGGTGGTTGATCATGCCGGGGTCATCAAGCAAGGTGGCATACATCGAAAGCCGATCGGCGCGCTCGTCGACCCGCTGGAGCGCGTCCAGCTCGAACGTCTCGATGAGGGCCCTGGCTCGGGCCAGCTCGTCGTCGGTGACGGGCTCACGGCCTAAACGCTCCAATTCTTCCTCGAAGGCACGCTCCACGACATCGGGATCCACGCCCGGCCGAACCGTCGCCTGACCGGCCGCGATCGAGGCGCCACCGATCAACCCCAGCGAGAAGAAGGCCACGTCCTGGGCGATCTTCTCCTCGCGGACAAGGCGCCGGTAGAGACGGCTGCCCTTGCCGCCGGCGAGTATCTGGCCGGCAATCTGGAGCGCGTCAAAACGAGGGTCGCCCAGTCGCGGCGCTCGGAAGCCGAAGAAGAGGCGGGGCAGGGGCACTCGATCCTCGACGACCTCGCGGGACTCCGCACCGATCACCGACGGCAGGCTCAAGTCGCCGAGTGGCGGGATCGCCGGATTGGCCGGTACCTCGCCGAAGTAGCGCCCTACCCACGCCCGAGCCTGGACCGGATCCACGTCCCCAACTATCGAGAGGACCGCGTTGTTGGGCGCGTAGTAGGTTCGGAAGAACGCAGCCACGTCTTCGAGGGACGCCGCGTCCAGATCCTCCATGGACCCGATCGTGGGGTGATGGTAGGGATGCTCCGGCGGGAAGAGATGCTCCTGGAGCTTGTGGAACCAGGCGCCATAGGGCCGATTGTCGTACGAGGACCGCTTCTCGTTCTTCACAACATCGCGCTGGTTGTCCAGGTTCTCCTGATTGAGCGCGTCGAGCAGCGTGGCCATCCGGTCGGCCTCGAGCCAGAGGGCCAGCTCCAGCTGGTGGCTCGGCATCGTCTCGAAGTAGTTCGTCCGGTCCAGCCAGGTAGTGCCGTTCATTGTTCCACCCGCCGCCTGGACCAGCGCCATGTGCTCGGCCTTAGCCACGTGCCGCGACCCTTGGAACATGACGTGCTCAAAGAGGTGAGCGAAGCCAGTCTTGCCCGGCACCTCGTGCTTGGAGCCAACGTTGTACCAGATGTTGACCGCAACCACGGGAGCGAGGTGGTCTTCAGAGATGATCAGACGCAGGCCGTTGGCCAGGCGTTCGTCGCTGAACCTGACGCGTGGTACGGTCATTCGGGCCACCTCCTCAGTAGGGCGCTGCTTCAGTTCGCGGCTGTGGCGCGGGTGCAGGCATTGTACGGGCCGCGGCCGGGGTGGTCGTCTACGCAGTAGACGGCGCGCAATTTGGCGCCGTTCGAGCAGGCAACCGACGGCACTTGACGGGATTGTTGGCTGGCACGATGCTGCCAGGGCGGGAAGCGACGACGCGCGGTTCATCCCCTGGCCGCCCCGGACCGCGTCGAGCCACTGGCGAAACCGAACCGCCTCACATTGGCGCGGCCGTGAGCGTGATGGATAGTTCCTCCTCTCCGTCTTTCTGCCCGGTCTGCGGGACCAAGAAGCGGCCAGGAGTCGCGTTTTGCTCGGATTGCGGGAAGAGCTTTGCGCGCCTCTGCCCTTCTTGCGGGGCCGTGCTCAAAGCTACCTCTCGCTTCTGTGATGTTTGTGGTCACAATTTGACCGCCGCAGGAGTGCCGACGCCAACATCCACTTCTGCCCCGGTGCCGTCACCTGCGCCATCGCCGCAGGGCCAATATTCGGCCGACGGCGCTTGGTGGTGGAACGGCACGCAGTGGGTGAGCGCGCAGGGGCCGACGGTGCTCACATCCACCGCCACCGCCGCGGCGCCTGAGCCGCCGGCCACGAAGGGCAAGCGTGGACGGGGGCGAAAGTTCCTTGCGCTGGCTGTGGTATTCGCTGCGGGCTTCGTGCTGGTCGGGTTCTACGGCCTGTTTATCGCCGATGCCGCAGTCGAACTTCAACTATCAGGCGGCGCGTACCTGACAAGGCCATTAACGGAGTCGACCGTCAAAGTCTACGAGATGAAGAGTGACGGACAACCCGGTGCGCTGCTGGCGACAACGGTCACTGACAAAGATGGCCACTACGCGGCTTCCGTTCAGCGCCACCCGTCATCTTGGCTCCTGGTGATAACGTCGGGCGGAAGGTATATCGATGAAATATCTCAAGATCCGCTTTCAGCTGGTTCAAATAACTCCTTGAAGACGATCCTCCGCCCAGGAAGCAACTACGCTTCACTCACCCCTCTGACGACGTTCGCCACGGCTCGCGCTTCGTCGTTGGCTGCAAGCGGCAAACCCCTGAGAGATTCGTTCGAGGTTTCCTATGCGGCAGTTGCGCGTCAATACGGCCTCGAAGCTATCACCGACATCGATCCCGCGATCGCCGACGATCCACAGGATGTCCAGTTGT
>Ga0066798_10001129_pt1 | contig 12014 bp, 11 predicted proteins | sample PersoiDNA2013203_FD_70961 | JGI IMG/M metagenome (GOLD analysis project Ga0066798, IMG submission 70961) | Permafrost soil microbial communities from the Arctic, to analyse light accelerated degradation of dissolved organic matter (DOM) -... | ecosystem: Environmental > Terrestrial > Soil >...
GTGAGCTTGCGGATCGAGCCCGGCGAGCTGGTTGCCATCGTCGGCCAGAACGGCTCCGGCAAGTCGACGCTCGTCCGCCACCTCAACGGGCTGCTCCGGCCGACGAGCGGGCGAGTCTTGCTCGGCGGGACCGACATACGTGTGCTGCATGTCGCCAGCCTGGCCGGCCGAGTCGGGCTGGCCTTCCAGAACCCGGATCGGCAGCTGTTCGCCGGGCGAGTTTCGGCCGAGGTGGCCTTCGGGCCGCACAACATGGGCCTGCGTGGCGCGGTGCTCGATGAGAGGGTCCGGTCGGCGCTCGCCGCCGTTGGGTTGGACGCGGAGGCGGCCTCAAACCCGTACGACCTGGGCTACTCGCGACGCAAGCTTCTGTCGCTCGCTTCGGTGCTCGCCATGCGGACGCCGATCCTGGTGCTCGATGAACCGACCACGGGGCAGGATTCTCGCGGCGTTGCCCGTGTGCGGGCGGTCGTGGCCTCGGCGGCGGAGGAGGGGCGGACGGTCATTGCCATCAGCCACGACATGCGTTTCGTGGCCGAGTGCTTCCGGCGCGTGGTCGTCATGCGGGCCGGGCGAGTGGCGCTGGACGGGGCACCTGAGGCGGTGTTCGGCGAGGCCGCGTGGCCGGAGCTGCGGGCCGCGTATCTGGAGCCGCCACTCGCGGCGGTTGTGGGGGCGCGGCTGGGGCTGGGTGCCACGCCCACGGAGACGGCGTTGGTCGCCGCGTTGGTCGCCGCGTTGAAGGCGGCGGCCGGGAGTGGTGCTGGCCCAGAGCGCGCCGAGCCCGGCGCGGGGTGACGCGTGGTCGCGGGCGGTTGATCGCCGGGTAAGTTCGCGACAATCGGCGCCGCGCATCATGCGGTGCGATGGATGACGTCAAGGTTGGCACTGTAGTGAGGGCGGTACGTCGGCGCCGCGGTCTTCGTCAGCGCGATGTGGCGGCCCTTGCGGGCGTGAGTCAGTGGGCCGTCTCCATGGTGGAACGAGGCCAGCTGGATGGCCTCCCAGTGCGGACCGTCCGCGGCATCGCATCAGCACTCGAGATCCGGATGCCATTCGAGCCGAGCCCGGCGCGGCGGCGAACTCCCGCGCTTGGTCGATGCGTGCCACGCCGCCCTGGTTGATCAAGTCGTCGCCCGTCTGGTGTCGTCTGGCTGGGAGGTTGCGGTCGAGTACACGTTCAGCCTGTTCGGTGAGCGGGGCTCGGTCGATGTGATCGGCTGGCGAGCGGCGGAGCGAGCGCTGGTAATCGTCGAGGTGAAGTCCGAACTCGACGACATGCAGAATATGTTGTCGGTCCTTGACCGAAAGGTCCGGCTCGTTCCGACGCTGGTTGCGCGCGATCGTGGTTGGAGGGCAGCGGTCGTAGGGGTTGTCCTCGTCCTCCCTGAAGGCAGCACCTTCCGTGACAGAGTGGCTCGGTTCCGAGCGACTTTTGCCGCCGCCCTACCGAGTCGAACTGTCGAGATTCGGCGCTGGATTGCCCAGCCAAGATCAGCCTCGCTGCGGGGCACGTGGTTCTTCCGGGTGAGTGGCTCCAGCACTCGTATGAAAGTTCGGGCCGGGCCTCGGCGGATTCGAGTGAGCAGTGGATCCGTCATCGTGCCCGGTTCGGGCCAAATCAAGCGCGAGCCGCGCACGGAACCGGTCGTTGTGTCCGACCAGTCGCGATACGATCCAGCCTGCCGCGTCTTCGGCCGCCACGATGGGCGCGAAATTCCATAAGAGCGCCACGAGCTATCAACCGCAGAAAGGGCGGCCGAGCGACCGGGCGCGGCCACGGCGGGCAGCGCAGTCGGCACTGACCGCCCGGACTGGCGGCCCGGCCCGCTCCACCCCGGACTGGTGGCCCGGCCCGCTCCACCCCGGACTGGTGGCCCGCCCAGCCCCGCGCTCTGCCCCGCGCCCAGCCCCGCGCTCTGCCCCGCGCCCAGAACAGGTAGCCTACGAGATGATGCGCGTACTTGTATTGAACCCAGGGTCCAGCTCGCTCAAGTCGAGCGTGGTGGAGACGGCCACGATTCCCGCGGCGGGAACCGATGGCTGCGTCCCGGCCCCATCGGACGAGTTGCTTGCCCCACTTGCAAAGATGGACGTGGACTGGGGGGCCGACGCAACCGCGAGCGGCGATCCTGCCGACGATATCCGCGCCCTTGTCGCGAAGTACGAGGCTGCGGGCATTTCACTCCACTCTCTGGCGGCGGTGGGATACCGCGTCGTTCATGGCGGAGCCACCTTCCGCCGCCCCGTGCGAGTTACCCCGGAAGTGATTGCGCAGGTGACCGTTCTGCGGGATCTGGCGCCACTCCATAACGGTGTGGCTGCGGCGGCGATGACCGCGGGCCTGGAGGCCATCCCGCAACTCTCCCATGTTGCGGTCTTCGACACCGCCTTCCACGCGACGTTGCCGGAAGAGGCGTACCGCTACGCAGTCCCGGATCAGTGGTATCGGGAGTGGGGCGTTCGACGCTACGGGTTCCACGGCATGTCCGTCGAGTGGTCCGCTGAGCGTGCCGCGGCGCTACTCGGCCGGCCCGTCCACGAACTGGGGACGGTCGTGGCTCACCTGGGCAGCGGCTGCTCAGTGACCGCGATCGACGGCGGCCGTTCCGTGTCCACCTCGATGGGCCTGACGCCGCTCGAGGGCCTGATGATGGGCACGAGGGCGGGCTCGATCGACCCGGGGATCCTGTTCTACCTGCTCCGCAATGGGCGCCTGGACGCCGACGAATTGGCCGACCAGATCGATCACGAGTCGGGGCTGCTCGGCGTTTCCGGCCGAACATCCGACGTGCGTGAGCTACTCCGAGCGGAGGCCGACGGCGACGGTCCGGCCACGCTCGCACTGACCATGTTCGTGCGGCGCGCGGCTGAATGCATCGCCGCCGCCGCCACTGCCCTCAAGGCAGTCGACGCGATCGTCTTCACGGGCGGGATCGGCGAGAACGCCGCTGGGCTGCGGGCCCGGATCGTCCGGCGGCTCTCGGCTCTCGGCGTGGCGCCAATTCCGGAGGAAGCTGTCGCAGAGGACGCCGTTCTGTCGGCCACCGGCGGCTTGCGGGGCAACTCGCCCGGCAACTCGCCCGCGATCCTGAGGATCGAAGCCCGCGAGGACCTCATCGTCGCCCGCGAAGCGGCCGGCTTGACTGCCGCCCGCGCCTAAGAACTCGTGGATGGAAACGCGACAGTCGTAGGCGTAGGGGTGGCCCTTGCGTGGTTCGTCGGCCAGGCGCAGGATCGGCGTGCTTACGCGCGGCACTGGGGGAAGCAAGATGAGGCGGATGCGAGGCAGGCTGGTGCGGGGCCTCGTGCTCTGGACCCTACTCATGCTTGTGGTCGCCGTCCTGATGTCGGTGCAGGCCGTGGTGAGCCTCTACGGCGCGCAGCAGGCGTGCTGGTTCAACTACCCCTCGGTGCCGTGCCCGAGCGGCGACGACCCTGCCCTCGCCCGGCTCACATTCGCGTTCTTCGGCGTCCCGCTGGTGTGGCTCGTCGGAATCGGCCTCGCCGTCCTGGGGCGCGCCTTGTCGCGTCGCCGGAGCGCACGGCCCCGATAGGAAACGAGGTCTCTCGTATTCCGACTGAACCAGCCCCTGTTACCCGTCTCGCTGGCGTTTGAGACAGTCGATCGCGCGGCGCACGGTGGGTGTTGATGGATCTGTTCAGGTCGGCTCGACTCCCTACAGTTCCCCGGCGAGCTGGGCGAAGGCCCGCTGGAGCGCGACACGCGCGGCCGGGGCCGGGAAGGGTGAGAGCGGCAGCGCATCGTTGGCCGAGCCGCCGTCGAAGTGGACCCGACGCGCCAGCTGAGCGAGGGCCGAAAGGTCAGCCAGTTGCGCCTCTACGAAAGAACGGTCGACGATCTCGCCGTGACCGGGGACGATCGGTCCCTCGGCCAGATCCAACATCCGGCCCAGAGTCCCGGGCCAGTCCAGCGGATACGAGTCCTCGAAGGACGGTGGGCCGCCCTGCTCAACCAGATCCCCGGCCAGGATGACGCCGACGTCCGGCACCACGACCACCGCGTCGTTGTCTGTGTGGCCCCGGCCGAAGTGGGTGAGGTGGACCCGCCGGCCGCCGAGATCAAGAGAGACGCTATCTCGGAACGTCTTGTTCGGCGGCGTGATCCGAGTGTCTGTGTACTCCTGGGCTAGCTCCGGCATGGCCGCGACAAGCTCCAACTTGGTCGCCAGGCCGTCGGCGCGGAGCCTCGCGGCGCACTGCTCGTACCCCCATATCTCGGCCGGGAGAAAGGCGAAGTTACCAAAGGCGTGGTCGTAGTGGTGGTGGGTGTTGGCCGCCACCAACGGCAAGTGAGTTATCCCGCGGATCTCGCCCAACATTTCGCGGCCCTGACGCTCCGAGCCGCGCGTATCGACGACGAGCGCGGACTCAGCGCCGACCACGAGGCCAACATTGACGTTGAAGTCGGCGTAGCGGCGCACGAAGACCCCGTCGGCAATCTCGCGCCACATCTGGGCGGCCCTGGCGGCGCCGGCCGAGCCGGCTGCGCCGGGGGCACCTTGAACGCTCATCGGCTAGGTCGAGCTTGTCGCGTCCTGGCTTCCGACGGCTTCCTCGGCCAGAGCGTGAGCGACGGTGTCGAGAGAGAGCAGGGCGCACTTCAGCCGGGCCGGGCTGATCTCTACGCCTATGAGATCGAGCACGTCGTCCGGCGTTATCTTTTCGACCTCCTCGACCGTTTTGCCCTTGATCTCGTCGGTCAGGAGGGAGGCGCTGGCCTGGCTGATCGCGCAGCCGCGGCCGGTGAAGGCGACGTCGCGCACGACTCCGTCGGCGACGTCGAGCATCATCGTTATGCGGTCACCGCAGAGCGGGTTCGAACCTTCGTAGCTGGCCGTCGGTGCCTCGAGGATGCCGAAGTTGTGGGGGTGTCGATAGTGTTCGAGGATGTAGTCGCGATACAGGTCGTCCATCGCTGTCGAGGATACGTCAGCGCTCGAAGATGCGAACGACTTCCCGCAGACCCGCCGCCAGGGCGTCGATCTCCTCGGGGATCGTGTAGACGTTGAAGCTCGCCCGGGCCGTGGCCGCCAGATCGAAGCGCTCGTGGAGTGGCATCGTGCAGTGGTGGCCGGCGCGAACGCAGATCCCCGAACGGTCCAGTATCTGAGCCACGTCGTGGGCATGGATGCCCGGCAGGTTGAAGGACACGACGCCGCCGCGCAATTCCGCGGCCGGGCCGTACATCTCGATACTGGGGATCTCGCGCCGCAGCGTTGCCATTGCGTAGGCCGTCAGATCCTGCTCGTGGACCTGGAGGTTGTCCATGCCAAGGGCCATCAGGTATTCGGCGGCCGCCCCCAGACCGATCTGGGCCGAGATGTCGGGCGTGCCGGCCTCGAACTTCCAGGGGATCTCGTTCCACTCGGAGCGGCGGAGGTGGACTTCGCGAATCATGTCGCCGCCGGCCATGAACGGCGGCATCGCCTCGAGCAACTCGCGGCGGGCCCACAGCGCGCCCGAACCGGTCGGGCCGAGCATCTTGTGGCCGGAGAAGACGTAGAAGTCGGCGCCGATAGCCTGGACGTCCACGGGCAGGTGCGGCACTGCCTGAGCACCGTCGATCAGCACCAGCGCGCCGGCCTGATGGGCCATTTCCGTAAGCTCCCGGACGGGGTTGATCGTGCCGAGCATGTTGGAGACGTGGGTGAACGCCACCAGCTTGGGCCCCAGATGGAGCAGGGCCTCGTAGACCTCGAGACGGAGCAAGCCATCGTCCGTGATCGGCACGAACTCGAGGTCGCCGTCCTTATCCTGCACGAGCAGCTGCCAGGGCACGAGGTTGGCGTGGTGCTCCATCTCAGTCAGAACGATGGAGTCTCCCCGGCCGATGTTGCGGCGGCCCCACGAGTTGGCGACGAGGTTGATCGCCTCCGTGGCGTTGCGGACGAAGACGATCTCGCTGGCCTCAGGGGCATTGATGAGCCGGGCCACGGACGCGCGGGCGCCTTCGTAGGCGCCGGTGGCTCGCTCAGCGATCTCGTAGATGCCGCGGTGGATGTTCGCCGAGTACTCGCGGTTGTAGCCGTCGACGGCATCGATGACGGCCTGCGGCTTGAGGCTGGTCGCGGCGCTGTCGAGATAGACGAGCGGCTTGCCGAACCGATTGGTCGTGGCGAGGATCGGGAAGTCGGCCCGCAGGCGCTGGGTGTCGAGGCGGGCTGGGGCGGCGGAGTCGGTCATCGTGGCCCGCCCTAGCGGGCAGCCCCCGTCGCCGCCTCGGCCAGTTCGGGAGCCTCGCCCGCGGGAGCCTCGCCCGCAGGAGCCTCGCCCGCAGGAGCCTCGCCCGCAGGAGCCTCGTCGGTGACGCCCTCCAAACCGTTCTCGGCGAGGATCGGCGCGTAGCCCTCCTCCTCGAGACGCAGGGCCAGCTCTTTGCCACCGCTGGTGACGATGCGACCGGCGGCTAGGACGTGGACCGCGTCCGGGGTGATGTAGTTGAGCAGGCGCTGGTAGTGGGTGATCACCAGGACGCCCATGTTTGGGCTGAGCATGGCGTTTACGCCCTCGGCCACGATGCGCAGGGCGTCGATGTCAAGGCCGGAGTCGGTCTCGTCGAGGATCGCCATCTCGGGCTCGAGAACGGCCATCTGGAGCATCTCGAGCCGTTTCTTCTCGCCGCCTGAGAAGCCCTCGTTCACGTATCGCGCGGCGATGGATTCGTCCATCTTGAGGAGGGCCATCTTGGTCTTGACCAGCTTGCGGAACTCGCCCATCGGGATCCCGCCCTTGAAGGCGTCCGTGGGGTCGATGCTCGGATCTGGGTTCAGCCCCGCGCGCCGGGCGTTGATCGCCGACCGGAGGAAGCTCGCCACGGACAAGCCTGGGATCGCCATCGGATACTGGAAGGCGAGGAACAGGCCGAGGCGGGCTCGCTTGTCGGCCGAAAGCGCCAGCAGATTGTGTCCCTGCCACAGGACCTGGCCCGACTTGATGATGTAGGACGGGTGGCCCATGAGGGCGTACGCCAGCGTCGTCTTGCCCGAGCCGTTGGGTCCCATGATGGCGTGGACTTCGCCCTTGCGGACGGTCAGGTCGATCCCCTTGAGGATCTCGTGATCGGGCTTCGCGGCGGGCGCCACATGCAGGTCGCGGATGACGAGGTCTTGGTCGCTCACGATGACTCGGATGCTCCTTGGCGGTGACGCCGCTCAGTCGGCGAGGGCGAGGGGGCTGGTGCCGGCGGGCGTGGCCGGGTTCAGGTGCAGTGCCGGTGACGGCGCCACGTTGCCGCTGAGGCGGGCGGCAGGCGGCACGAGGTCAGCCAGGGTAATCGAGTCCAGCGCCCCGGCGATCGCATCCCGGACGCGGACCCACATGAAGTTTACGGTGCAATGGCCGCTGCGCGAGCAAACGACGTGGCTGGCGTCGTCTGTGGCGCAGATCATAGGCGCGATTGGCCCTTCCAGGGCCCGCAGAACCTCAGACATGACGATCTGCTCCGGCGGCCGAGTCAACTCATACCCGCCATGTGCGCCGCGTGTGCTCTGCACCAGCTCCGCATCGCGCAGGCTGATGACGAGCTGCTCGAGATAGGCTCTCGGCAGATCCTCCTCCTCCGCGATGTCGGTCAGACTGGCGGGGCCGGACCCAAAGCGGCGGGCCAGCTGGGCCATGAAGCGCACGCCGTACTCGCCCTTCGTGGAGAAGGAGACTGCGCCGGTGCTGTGGTACGTCCTGGTCGCCAGCTTGGTGCTCCGTTTCAGCGGTATCGTCCGCCAGTCTGTGTTGGCCGGATGGGGGCGAGTTGACCCGCCCTTGACCGGCCCGGTGTGGCGCTCGGGGGATGCCTGGGCCTTCTTTCGAAGGTGGCTGGCGAGCGCCGCAACCTGCGACGGCCGATCAGATCGGGCTGGGGCCGGCATTCCGGCCACACCCAATTCCGACCAAAACAATCGGATTTGAGTATATGCCGACGACAGGACGTGTCAACGTGGAGCGCTCGGCAGCCCGGCTGGATCGTCGCGGCCGAGATCTCCTTCGCCATCTACGGCGAGCGTGGCATCGTCGATCTTCTAGCCTGGCACGAGTCCACGAACTCGCTTGTGGTGATCGAGCTCAAGACCTCCATCGTCGACGTTGACGAACTCATCGGCACGCTCGACCGGAAGCGACGACTTGCGGCTCAAATCGCGGCAAGTCGCGGTTGGGCGGCCCGATCCGTGAGCGCGTGGTTGATCGTCGGCGACTCGAGCACAAACCGTCGCAGGGTCGCCGACCATCGCACCTTGCTGACGTCGGCCTTGCCGCGTGATGGTCGATCCTTGGCGCCGCTCTTCCTCCATCCGGAGCGGGGACCTGGGTCCGGCATCGCTTTCTGGTCAAACTTGCCTGGAGTGAAAGTTAGCCATCCCATCGTGGCCCTGGAACGGGTGGTGAAGCGGCGTCCGGCCGCCGGGGAGCCGGAGCCACGCTCAGGCGCTGGCTCGATGAGCGGCCTATGACCGGCCCGGGGCCGCTCGGAGCGGTCGCGCTTGACGACTTGCCCTCCTGTCTGCTCTAACTCTCACCGTGGGCAAGTTGGACTAGATGCCCCGGGTCACGTCCCGCGATGGTCGAGGTTTTGGGCAAGTTGGACCAGATGCCCCGGGTCACGGCCTTGGGTAGGGACTCGACGCAGCCGAAGGACGGATGGTCCCACTCACCCGCCACTACGACTGAACCCCCGGCCCTCGGACGCGGTCTAACGCATGGTGAGAGAAGCCGGCACGTAAGGAGTTCGTCGCGCACAGAGCGCGGCAGACTCTGGCCGTTGGCTCGTGGCCCAGGCATTACCATGGATGGGCAAAACCAGCCCATGTGCGGAGAAGAAACGTGTCGTACGACGTCATCGGCAAGATGGGGCGCGTCACGGCGGACATCACCCCGGGGCACCTCGGCGAGGTGCTGATCGAGGTCCGTCAGGGGACGGAGCGGTTCAACGCGTCCGCCGCAGATCCGGACGCGACGATCAAGAAGCACGCCCAGGTTCTGGTGGTCGGCAGCCTGGGTGGTCGAACGGTTGAGGTGGCCCCGACCGATACAGTGAGGCTTCCGCGATGAGTTCCGGTGACACGTTTCTCGTAGCCCTGGGCGTCGGCGCCCTCGTCCTAATCATCTTGTTCGTCATCCTGTTCAAGTCCACCTGGCGAATCGCCGAGCCGGACGAAGCCCTGGTCATCTCCGGCATTTCGCGAGGGCATTCGGCCGGTGGAGTCGCGGGCGAGAGCATGCGCTTCAAGATCGTGACGGGTGGCGGGGCGATGGTCCTGCCGGGCCTGTCCAAGGTCCGCGCTCTGTCGCTCATGGCCCACGAGAGCGAGGTCACCGTTCCGTGCGTCAGCCAGCAGAAGATCCGCCTGGATCTGCGCGGCGTCATCGTCTACAAGGTCGGTGACGACTACCGTTCGATTGCCAACGCCGCCCGCCGCTTCCTCGATCGCCCGGCGGCCGAGCTCGAGTCGAAGGTCCAGAACGTCTTCGTCGGTCACCTGCGGGCCATCGCCGGCTCGATGACCGTCGAGGAGATGATCAGCGACCAGGACAAGTTCGCCCAGCAGGTTCGCGAGCGCTGCACGGTCGAGATGGAGTCCTTCGGACTTGTCATCGATAGCTTCCAGATCCAGTCGATCACCAGCCCATCGAACTACATCGAGAACCTGGCCGTCCCGCACCAGGCTGCGGTCGAGCAGGATGCCCGCATCGCCCGCGCTGTTGCCGACCAGACCGCGGTCGCCAAGGAGCAGACTGCTCAGGGTCAGATCGCGGAGTCGATCCGGGGCACCGAGATCAAGAAGGCCGGTTTCCAGGCCGAAATCGACCGCGCCCAGAAGCAAGCCGGGCAGCAGGGTCCTCTCGCCGAGGCCCAGTCTCGTCAGGCCGTTGTTGAGCAGGAAACTCGCGTGGCCGAGCTGCAGGCCCAGCAGAAGGAGCAGCAGCTCCAGGTAGACGTCCGCAAGCCGGCCGACGCCGAGGCCTACCGCCAGACCGTTCTCGCCGCAGCCGGCCGCGACGTCCGCATTCGCCAGGCTGAAGCCGCCGCGCAGGAAGTTCGCCTCGAGGCCGAGGCTCAGGCTGGTGCCGTCAAAGTCCGGGCCGAGGCCCAGGCCAACGCCACTCGCATCAACGGACTGGCCGACGCGGACGCCATCAGGGCCCGTGGTCTGGCCGAGGCCGACGCGATAAAGGCCAAGGCCACGGCGGAGGCCTCCGGTATCGAGAGCCGTGCCGCGGCCCTGAGCCAGAACCAGGAAGCGGTCATTGCCCAACAGATCGCGCAATCCATGCCGGAGATCGTTCGGGCGGCTGCGGAGCCGTTCGCGCACATTGGCCAGTTCACGGTCCTCAACGGCGCCCAAGGCGTAACGAGCGCTCTTGGCGAGGTGATCCAGCAGGCCGGCGCCCTGGTGGGCATCGCCCGAAGAACCATTGCGCCGATGATCGCCCCGCTCAACGGTCACGACGGCGACGGCGACGACGCTGCGAGCAAGCCGCGAGCCAGGGCCACAGTCTCCGCGTCGGCCAAGCCAGCCCCAACGGCCCCAGCCGCCAAGGCTCCGGCATCCGCGGCCCCGACGCCCAAGTCGGAGTCGGTGGAGTAGCCGGATCTGTGGTTCTGTGAGCCAATCCAGCAAGTCTTCGAACCCGGCGGAGCCGCAGGAGGTCCCGCCGGGCTTCGTTTCTGAAGCGGTCGATCCGCTGGTAATCGAGGGGATCGAGCTACTCGCGGTCGAGCAAGTGGATGCCCTCGTTTTGGTGGAGCCTGGGAGTGCCGAGCTGACCCGGGCTGTGGCCGGCATAGACCGCCTGGGCGAGCGAGACTTCGTGGCCACTGCCGCCATGAGCGGACGCCTGCTTGATCGGCGTTTCCGTTCTATAGACGGCTTTCTGGGAGCCAAGGCGCCGATGGCCCGCCAACTCGCCGACCTGCGCAAGGCCGCGGCCGAGATTGACCCGGCCAAGCTCAAGATCGGAAGCAAGCGCTCGCCCGAAGACGAGATGCGAAAGTTCGATCGCTACTTCGAGCGCTTTGCGCGGGCCCAGCCTCGTCTGCAGGAGATCCTCGACCAGCTGAACGAGGGCCGGTTCGCACTGGAGCAGGACAACGCTGCGATCGTCCAGGAGGAGGGCTCGCTGGGCACGGAGATCGAGACGCTGCGTCAGTACGCTCACTTGGCCGAGCGCATCGACCAGCTTCTGACTGCTCGCATAGAGGCCATGGCGGAGCCCGAGCCGGCGCGCGCCCATGCCCTCAGGGTGGACGTTCTCGCGGTCGTCCGGCGGCGACGCCAGGAGATCCTGACGCATCTCGCGATAACGACTCAGGGGTTCGCGGCGCTGCGTATCGTGGAGGAGAACAACGCCGAGGTGATCCGGGCCGTCGCCTCGGCCATCAGCACAACCACGGCCGCCATGCGAACCGCGGTCCTGACGGCCCAGGCCGCCGCCAGCCAGCGGATGACGCTGGGGCATCTGCAGGCTGCCCGACTGGCCGCCAGAACCATGGCCGACCAAGCCGCCGCGCTGGAGGCCAGCGTAACCGGCCCCGCCCGAGGAGCGGCTGTTCTAGAGGAGGCTTGGGGCGAGGTCTATGCCGCTCTCGATCGCGTAGATGCGCAGAAGGCCCAGGTCGTCCGAACGATCGCCCAGGCCGATCGCGAGCTGACCCGACCCAAGCCGGGCGCCCGTTAGCGTCGATCGGGCGCCGCACCATCCGCTGACCGGGTTGGCCAATCGAACGATGTTTTAGGAGTGCCTGGAGCAGGCCTTCCGGGGCAGCGAACGGGGGATGAGATGGCCGTGGCTGTGGCCGTTTCCGATCGCGTGCTGAGCGCCCTACGGTCACGTCCTGACCCAAATAAGTACTGTCCCATTTCCTCCAGTTACTAGACAAAAACGCGCACATACGTGGTAACCTCCGCCGGACGGGCCAATAGGCCCCGGAAACAGCGGCTGCCACGATCGCTTCCTCTCAACGGTTCTCGGCGAGACAGACGTGTCGCTGAGGCCGC
>Ga0066798_10001130_pt1 | contig 11998 bp, 7 predicted proteins | sample PersoiDNA2013203_FD_70961 | JGI IMG/M metagenome (GOLD analysis project Ga0066798, IMG submission 70961) | Permafrost soil microbial communities from the Arctic, to analyse light accelerated degradation of dissolved organic matter (DOM) -... | ecosystem: Environmental > Terrestrial > Soil >...
CCTGACACGATCGTGAGGATGAACGCGCTCAGGAGGACGGGAAACTGCGCCTTCAGGAGGGCGTAATGGAGGAGGGCGCGTCGGGAAATGGGGGCCGGAAAGAGGAACTGGATCTCGGCCTCCGACAGCCCGAGTGATGGCTGGCCTTTCCGGAAGAGCCAGGTCAGGAGAGCGGCGGCGGCGAGCGCGGCCGCGCCGGCGACGAGGAGGATCTCGTCCATGTGCCCCGGGAGGCGTGGCGGAGCCGGCGGCCGGCCCGCGCGGGAAGGCCTCATGAAGAGCATCGCGAAGTACGCGGCGCCGACGAGGAAGCCGACCATGTACCGCGGCTCGCGGAGGCGGCCGAGCTTTTTCCGCGCGGCATTTCTCAGCATCCTTTTCGCGGTGAAAAACACGAGCGAGAGGGGCGAGGGCGATGCGCTCACGACCCGCCCGTGACGCGCAGGAAGATCTCCTCGAGCGACGCGTCCCCGCCCGCGTTCGCCCGGATCTCGTCGAGCGTGCCGAGGAGCACGGCCTTCCCGCGCGAGAGGACGAGGACGCGGGAGCAGATCTCCTCCACGAGAGGCAGGAGATGCGACGACACGATGACGGAAGCTCCGGCCGCGGCCCGGCGCACGATCGTCTGCTTCATCTTCCGGATGCCGCCCGGGTCGATGCCGGTCAGCGGCTCGTCGAAGACGAGGACCTCGGGGTCGTGGAGGAGGCCGCAGGCCACGACGAGCTTCTGCTTCATGCCCCGGGACAGCTCCGCGGGCAGCGCACGCTCCTTGCCCGCCAGCTCCAGCTCGTCGAGGAGGGCGCGCGCGCGGGCTCCGGCGTCCGCCCCCACGCCATACAGGCGCCCGGTGAAGGCGAGGTGGTCCTCGACCGTCAGGTACTCGAAAAGGCGCGGCTCGTCCGGCATGAACGCGAGGCGGCGCCGCGCTTCCACGGGCTGCGCCGCGAGGTCGAACCCGGCGATCCTTATCGTGCCCGCGTTCGGCGGCAGGATCCCCGCAAGACACCGCAGCGTCGTCGTCTTGCCGGCGCCGTTCGGGCCCACGAGCCCCAGCACCTCGCCGCGCGCGACCCGGAAGCTCAGGCCGTCCACGGCCGTGAGGTTCTGGTACGCCTTGACGAGCCCCTCGACTTCGATCACCTGGGCGCAGTGTACGGAAAACGAGATCCCTGCTCGCGCTGACGCTACACTTCGACACATGCCGCGCCTCACGCTCCAGACCGCCGGCGAGTCCCACGGCCCGCTCCTGACGGGTCTCGTCACCGGGCTGCCGGCCGGGCTGAGGATCGACGTCGCCGCGCTGAACGGAGACCTCGCGCGGCGGCAGCACGGGTACGGCCGCGGCGGCCGCATGAAGATCGAGAAGGACGAGGCGCGGTTCACGGGCGGGCTCAGGGGCGGAGAGACGCTCGGCGGCCCGATCGCCTTCGAGATCGCGAACCGCGACCACGGCGTGTGGGAGAAAGTCATGGGGCCGCTCGAGGTCGACGTGGAGGCCGCGGGGAAGCGGAAGCTCACGTCGCCGCGTCCGGGTCACGCGGACCTCGCGGGCGGCCTGAAGTACGGCCGGCGCGACCTGCGCGACATTCTCGAGCGCGCGAGCGCGCGCGAGTCCGCGGCGCGCGTGGCGGCCGGTGCGCTCTGCCGGCAGCTCCTGCTCGCGCTCGGGATCCGCGTGAAGAGCGGCGTGCTTTCGATCGGCGACGTCGCGGTGCCGGAGGGCCCGCGTGCGTACGAGGACCTCGAAAAGGTCGACGAAACGTCGCCGTTCCGGCTCGTGGACCGGAGCGTCGAGGCGGCCATGAAGGACGCGGTCGACGCGGCGGCGAAAGCCGGCGACACGCTCGGCGGGACGATTCTCGTCGGCGCCCGCGGCGTTCCGGCGGGCCTCGGCTCTCACGTGTCGTGGGAAGAGAAGCTGGACGGGCGGATCGCGCGCGCGCTGATGTCGATTCCCTCCGTGAAAGCCGTCTCGCTGGGCGAGGGCGTCGCGAACGCGTTCCGCCGCGGCTCCGCCGCGCACGACCCGATCGCGCACGACGCCGCGCGAGGATTCTCTCGCACCTCGAACCGCGCCGGCGGCCTCGAGGGCGGCATCACGAACGGCGAGGACGTCCTCGTCACGCTCTACCAGAAGCCCATCTCCACGCTTCGCGACGGCCTTCCGTCCGTGGACATCGAGACGAAGCTGCCGCACCGAGCGCAGTACGAGCGCTCGGACGTGACGGCCGTGCCCGCATGCGGCGTCATCGGAGAAGCCATGCTCGCCTTCGTCCTCGCGGACGCTCTTTTGGAAAAGACGGGCGGCGATTCGATGGAGGAAGTGAAGAGAAACTTCGAAGGGTTCGTGAAGGCGCAGAGGCTCTTCTAGGCTGTGTCGGCATGACCGGCTACGCGCTCGACCTCGACCGCGAATTCCCTTCCCGCCTTTCCTCCATCCAGTTCAACCACGCCGCCATCTGCCCGCTGCCCGCCCGCGCGGCCGCCGCGCTGGTCGCATACGCGCGCAACCTGACGGAGCGCGGAGGCCTCGACTGGCGCGACTGGCCGAAGAAGGCCGACGAGGTTCGTGCGCTCGCGGCGCGCCTCGTCGGCGCGGACGAGCGCGTCGGAGGAGCCGGCTCGATCTCGATCGTGCCGAACACGACGTGGGGCCTCGACATCGTGGCGCAGGGGCTCGACTTTTCACCCGGCGACTCGGTCGTCACGACGGCCTCGGAGTTCCCCGCGAATCTCGCACCGTGGATCGCGCTGAAAAAGAAGGGCGTCTCGGTGCGCCGCGTCCCGACGCGGGACGGCGCCTTCACGGCGGAAGACGTGGAGGCCGCCTGCGACGAAACGACCCGGCTCGTCTCCGTCTCGCTCGTCGCGTTTCACACGGGCTTCCGGGCGCCCGTCGAAGAGCTTGGGGCGTTCTGCCGGTCACGCGGCATCGTGTTCGGCCTCGACGCGATCCAGGCCGTGGGTGCCCAGCGCGTGGACGTGGCGGACTGGAACGTGGACTTCCTGTCCGCGGACGGGCACAAATGGATGCTAGGGCCCGAGGGCTGCGGCGTCCTCTTCACGACTCCGGAGCTGCGCGTGCGCCTCACCCCTCCACCCGGCTGGACGAATCTCAGACGCGCGCACGGGGCGGACTTCCATGTCCCCGGGGAGCCCGAGTACCTCACGGGCGGGACCCGGTTCGAGCCGGGCGCGCTTCCGACGCCGGGCCTGTACGCGCTCGCGGCGTCGCTCGCGCTTCTCCTCGAGATCGGCTTCCCCGAGGTGGAGCGCCGGATCGCGCGCACGCTCGCCGTTCTCGTCGAAGGCCTCCCGCGCCTCGGCTTCACGCCGGTCCTCTTCGGCGGCCCTCCGCGTTCGGGCATCCTCGCGGCGCGCCCACCGGCGGGGAAGGACGCGCGGTACTTCCAGAAGCGCCTCGCGGACGAAAACGTCGTCGCGTCGGCCCGCGAGGGCTTCCTGCGCTTTTCGCCCCACGTCGGGAACGACGAGGCGGAGGCGGAGCGCGTCCTCGCGCTGCTGAAGAGGCTTTAGCTTCGGACCCGTGCGCGACGTGTTGCGCCCCGGCCGCGTCCGCGTGAGGGCTGCGCCGTCAGCGCGTTGAGGCGGGCAGGGCGGGCAGGTCCGGGGGCGTCGGACCGGGGCGGAGCCCGGCCGCCCCGATCCAGTCCACGTCGAGGACGAAGATCCGGGGGTCCCTCGGCATCCAGCGCTCGTTCGTGAGCCGGTGCACCTCGTAATGCAGGCGGGGCGTCATGGCGAAGCCCGTCGTGCCCACGCGGCCGATCGGTCCGCCGCGCGCCACGCGCTGGCCCTTCTTCACGAGGGGGACGGCGAGGTGGCCGTAGACCGTGCGCGTGCGGGCGTCGTGAGCCAGCACGACGATCGTCCCGAGGCGCCGCCACGTCGCGTCCGCGTGCCGCGAAACGGGGCCCGCGTAAACGACGAGACCCGCGGCGGGTGCCGTGACGGTCGTTCCTGCGGGAGATGCGAGCGTCAGGCCCGCGCAGAACTCGTCTCGCCGCGTGACCTCGGACGCGTGCCAGCCGAACAGCTCGATCGGCACGGATGAAGAAGGCTCCACGGGAGCTCGGGAGGGTACGGAAACCAGGTCGAAGCCGGCGGGAAGAGGGCCCGGCAGCGCCGCGAGGTGGCGCCGGAACAGCTCGAAGACGCGGGCGCGCCGGGCGAGGTCCGCGGTCTCCGACTCCATCGCCGCAGGATTCCGTGGAACGGCCTCTCCGGGTTCCGCGGGAAATCCGTCTGGCAGCGGGATTTCGAGGATCGCCCCGACGCGGGCGAGAAACAGCTCGTCCGCCGCGAGGCGGCCGCCGAGGGCGAGGGCGCGCCGTCCGACGGACGCGAACGACTCGGCGCCCCGTTGCGCCGTCTCGCGGATCGCGCGGCGGTCGGCGGCGTTCACCGCGTCCGACACGACATGAGGCGCGCCCGCGAGACCGAGCACGACGGAGGCCCCGTTTGCGAGGAGGAATCCCGCGAGCGCGGCGCCGCCGAGCGGGCCGATCTCGAGAGAGCGGCTCTTCTTGCCCGGATCGCCCGGATGGACGCGCAGGAGACTCATGGCGCGGCCGGGAGCACGGTGGGGCCGGACCCGATCTGGATGCCGAGAAGACGGAGGTCGTGCCGCGACGCGGGCCGGAATGGATTCACGGCGCGGATCCGAAGGACGCCGCGCGCCCCGGGCGAAACGGTGAGCTCGAGCCTCCTCCATTCGCCCGGCGGCAGCGTCACGCGCCCGCGCAGCGTGTCGTCGAAAAAGACGTCGAGAGCCGCGGGGTGCCCGTCGGGCCGCTCGTTCCTGACCGGCAGCGCGAGCACGATGGAATCCGACCCTGGCGGGAGCGACAGCCTTTCGATGGGCCATGCCGCCGACTCGCCGGTCCATCGGAACGGCCGGCCGCCCGGCTCTCGCTCGACGTCGTAAACGCCGGCGCTTGCGGAATTCCGGAACGCGGCCTCCGCGGTCCGGGTGTCCCAGGCCTGCGCGACGGTTCCCCCGATCGCGCAGACGAGAGCGCCCGCGAGAACGACCGGCACGACGGCGACGAGAAATCGTCCCGTGTGGCCGTCTTCGCGGAGCGGCAGCCGGGCCGTGAGCAGCCCCACGAGCGCCGCGATCTCGGCATAGACGAGATGCGAGCCGAACAGGAACACGACACCGAGCCCGATCATCGACGCCGCGACCGCGGCGCGTAAGACGGTCTCGTCGTCATGGGAGTCGCCCTCGAGCGTGAGGGCGCGGCCTGCGGAGCGAACCACGCCGAGCAGGAGGAGGGCGAGCAGCGACGCGCCCGCGAGACCGGATTCCGCGAGCGTTCCGAGATAGAGGGACGGCGGGTGGTCGCTCGTGCGCACGATGCGGCCGAGCGCCTTCGAGGCGAGATCGGGAAACACCATGCGGAACGCGCCCAGCCCGATGCCCGCGACCGGATGCGCACGAAACGCCTCCCACGCCCCCTCGTACAGGAGGAGGCGACTCGGGGTTTCCTCGAACGGCGTCGGCTGCGTACGGAACGGCGCCTCGAGCCGGGCGAGGAGCGCGGAACGAACGGCCCCGCGATTCGGCCACGAGAGCGCCGCCGCGAGGACGAGCGCCGAGAGGATGGCGAGAGCTCCGATCGTCCCGGCCACGCGCCGCCGGGCGCCTCCGCTTTCGCCCGCGGCGAGGCGCGTGAGTCCCCACAGGACGAAGACGAGTGTCGCCGTGACGGTGCCGACGAGCCCCGCGCGGGAGCCCGCATCGGCGAGGACCACGAGAAGCGCGGCCCCGGCCACCGACGCGAGAAGCCTGCGCGCGACGCTGCCCGTGGCCGCGAGGGCGAGCAGCGGGACGATGAGAAGCGCGACGGCGACGCCCGCCGCCGACGGGTCGGTGAAGGTGCTCTGCGCCCGGTGCCACTCGGCCCACCGCTGCGAACGCAGGAGCGGAAGCGCGCCGGTCTTCTGAAGCAACGCCACCCCCCCGGCGAGAAGGGCGCTCGCGAACAGGGCGCGGTCCAACACGGCGGAGCGTGCCTCGGCCACGAACCGCGCGGCGATCCGGTGCATGCCCGCCGCGACGAGCAGCGGGAGCAGGGCGCCGAGGATGCCCGGAAGAATTTGGCTCGCGTCCTCGCCGAGAACGTTGGCCGCGAAGGGCGGCCCGACGCCGCGGGTGAGGAGATAGCTCGTGCGGAGCCCCACGAAAGCCGCCGCGCCGGACACCGCCGAGACCGCCGCGAACGCGCGAAGAGGCAGGAGGAGCGGCGGTCGCCGGACCGGAGGGCGCGTGTCGTACAGGTCTTTCAGGCTCGCTCCGGCGAAATAGCCGAATAGGACGAGCGGCGTCGCGGCCAGGGGCTCGCTCGCGCCGAACGCGAGCGCGGAGACGCCGCCGAGTGTCGCCGCCGAAAAAGCGAGCACGAATGCGGCCTTCGGCGCCGCGAGCGCCGCGCCGAAGAGGACGAGCGCCGCAAGCGCCACGGCCGTGCGATAGCCGGGGAAAGGCGGCAGCACGAGCGGGAAGGTGAAGGCGAGAAGAGCCGCCCAGCCGAGGCAACTCAGCAGCGCGGCCGCCGCGCGGCTCATCGCGGATCTCCGGGCGCGAGGCGAACGAAGAGCCTGCGGAAATCGGAGCTGCCCGTCAGCTCGTGCGGGACGAACGTCGGGCGCCCGCTCAGGCGGAGCACCCGCGCACCTCGAGGGACCGGCACGTCGAGATCGCGCACAAAAGCCCCGGGAAGCTCGAAGGGCGGCTCGCTCCGCCCGTCGACGTCGATCGCGAGCGTCACCGGAGCTCCGTCCGGGCGCGCATTCTCGACGCGGAACGACACGGACGTCTCGCCCGGCCGGATCTCCCGGCAGACGCGCGGGCCGCTCCAACGGAACGGGCTCGTCGAACGGCCGGAGGAGTAAAGGCCGATCCAGCGCCCGAGCTGGAACGGCGCGGAGGGGCGGGCGGTGGGGAGGACCGCGACGAAGGCTCCCAGGATTCCCGCTGCTGCGAGGATGCCCGGGACGTGCGCCCCGCGAGCTTCCGGCTCCTCGGGCAGCGGCTCCAACGCCTCAACGCGCGGCACGAAGAGAAAGGCCGCGACGAGGCTCGTGAGAAGACCGATCTCCGTGAAGCGCAGGTGCGAGCCGGTCTGGCAGGCCACGAGGAAGGCGAGAAGCGCGGCGCCGGCTCCGCGCGCCGCCAAATCGAGTGACGTCTTCGCGAAGGCGGCGCCCCATGCGCGAGAAAGGAGTGGAACGACCGCGCAAAGCGCGAGGGCGAGCCCGGTCAACCCGCATTCGGCGGCCACCTCGAGGAGCGCATTCGTCGCGCCGTCCGTCACGGAGATCTCGCCGTGGCGGCGCGCGTACGCACCCGGGAACTCGTACGGGAACCCGGCGAGGCCGATTCCCGAGAGCGGCTCGTCCCACGTCATCTCGAGGGCCGTCCGCCAGAAGAGCGTGCGATGGTTCGCGAGGTCGGCGAAGCTCGACGAGGACAGGCTCGCGCCGAGGCGCTGCAGGAGGCCGCCCGCCGCGATGCCCCCGCCGCGCGGCAGGACGCGAACGAGCGCGGCGCCGGCGAGGAGGAGGGCCGCGAGCGCCGCCACGAGCGCCTTCGGGGAGACGAGACGCGCGCGTGCGAGCCCGATCGCCCCGGCGAGGATTCCCGCCCCGCCGAGGAGAAGGCCTGTGCGCGAACCGGAGGCTTCGAGCGCCAGGGGCGCGGCGACGAGCGCGATGAGAGCGAGCACGCGCCGGGCGGCGTCCGTGGAGGAGCCGCGCCGGACGACGGCCGCGAAAAGGAGAGGCACGAGGAGGCCGATGCCGACGCCGAGGGCGTTCGGGTCCGTGAACGTCCCCGCGCGGCGGTGCATCTCGGACCACGGATGGAAAGAGGGATCGAGAGACGTCCAGCGGCTCACGGCGGCGAAGACGAAGGCGGCCGCCGCGCCCACGGCGGTCGCGAGGAGGAGGCGGTCGCGGTCCTCGGGGGTACGAGAAAAGCGCGTGAAGACTTCGAGCGCGAGGAGCAGAAGCACGAGCCCGAGAAACGTCAGGATGGCGTCGCGGCTTCTTTCGGCCGCTGTCATGCCGAGCGCGTTCACGGGCAACGGGTCGACCCGCCCGCGGAAGAGGAGGTAGAGCGTCTCGCCGCGCGCGACGGAGGCGGCCGCGGAGAAGGCGGCGAGCACGAGAAACGCGGCGGCGAACCTCAGGAGGCGAGGTGGGAGGAGCGACCTCTCGCCGCGCGCGAAGGAGCCCGCGAGCGCGCTTCCGAGCACGGCGAACGCCAGCGCGGCCAGGACGGGCGCCCCGGAGCGGTCGCCGGAAAGGCGCACGAGGCCGGGTGCGAGCGGCACCAAGAACACGAGCGTCGAGGTCGCGATACGCGGGCGGAGGAAACCGACCGCGAGTCCGGCGGCCGAAAGGCCGAACGTGACCCCGCGCGTGACCTGCGCCGTCGAGCCCGGAAACGAGCCGAAAGCCAGGGCCAAAAGGACGATCGTCGCGCCGAAGGCGAGAGCCCCGCGGCGCGCCGGAGTCAGACGCGTACCTCCTCCTGGAGGGGAGTGTACGTAAGCGCGCCCGCGGCACGGGCGCGGATCGCCTCGAGCGCCGCCGACGCCGCCGAGAGCGTCGTCAGGCACGGCACGTCGCGGTCCAGCGCCGTGCGGCGGATCGCGACCTCGTCGTAGAACGACTCCCTGCCGAGCGGCGTGTTCACGATGAGGTCGACGCTGCCGTTGATCATGAGATCCACGATGTTCGGGCGGCCCTCGTTCACCTTGAGCACCGTTTTCGCTGTCAGGCCGCCCCGGGCGAGCGCCTTCGCCGTGCCGGCCGTGGCGAACAGGCGGAATCCCAGGGAGTCGAGCTCACGCGCGAGCGGCAGCAGCGCGTCCTTGTCGCCGTCATGAACGGAGAGGAACGCGTTGCCTTTTTCGGGCAGGCGGATGCCGGCACCGAGCGCGGCCTTCAGGAACGCGAGGCCGAAGCTGCGGTCGCGCCCCATGACCTCTCCCGTCGAGCGCATCTCCGGGCCGAGGATGGTGTCGACCCCTTCGAAGCGCCGGAACGGAAACACGGGAGCCTTGATGGAGAAGCCGAGGACGGGCGGCTCCTCGGTGAGACCGACGCCCGGAAGGGTCTCGCCGAGACAGAGGCGCGCGGCGAGGCGCGCGAACGGCACGCCGGTGGACTTCGCCACGAACGGGACCGTGCGCGAGGCGCGCGGGTTCACCTCGAGGACGAAGAGCTCGCCGCCGCGGATCGCGAACTGGACGTTCATGAGGCCCACGACCTCGAGCGCCTGCCCGAGCTTGGCCGTGGCCTGCCGGATTTCGCCGAGCGCCGCGCGCGGCACGCGCCGGTAGGGCGGCAGGACGGCGTACGAATCGCCCGAATGGATGCCCGCCTCCTCGATGTGCTGCATGACGCCCGCGATGACGACGTGTTCTCCGTCGCCGAGGGCGTCGACGTCGAGCTCGTAGGCATCCTCGAGAAACCGGTCGATCAGGACGGGGCGGTCCGGAAAGGCGGCGATGGCCTCTTCGAGGACCGCCTCGAGGGCGTCCTCGTCGTAGGCGATGCGCATCGCGCGGCCGCCGAGCACGTAGCTCGGGCGGACGAGAAGCGGGAAGCCGAGCCGGCGGCCGACTTTGAGGCCCTCGGCCACGTCGCGTGCGGCACCCCACGGCGGCGCCTGCAGGTTCACGTCACGCAGCAGCTCGCCGAAGCGCTCACGGTCCTCGGCGCGGTCGATCGCGTCCGGAGAGGTGCCGAGGATCGGGACGCCGGCGGCTTCGAGCGCCTTCGCGAGCTTCAGCGGCGTCTGGCCGCCGAACTGCACGAGAACGCCCTTCGGCTTCTCGCGTTCGACGACCGCGAGGACGTCCTCGAGCGTGAGAGGCTCGAAGTAGAGCCGGTCGGACGTGTCGTAGTCCGTCGAGACCGTCTCGGGGTTGCAGTTGATCATCACGGACTCGTAGCCGGCCTGGGTGATCGCCTCGGCCGCGTGCACGCAGCAGTAGTCGAACTCGAGGCCCTGCCCGATGCGGTTCGGGCCGGAGCCGAGGACGATGACCTTCTCCCTATCGGAGGGATCGGCCTCGTCCTCGGTCTCGTAGCACGAATAGAGGTACGGGGTCCGTGATTCGAATTCCGCCGCGCACGTGTCGACGCGGTTGAAGACGGGCGTCACGCCCTGGCGCGTCCTCGCCGCGCGCGCGTCCGCCACGGTCGAGCCCGTGAGGAGCGCGACGTCGGGGTCGGAAAGGCCGCTCCGCTTGGCGCGGCGGAGAAGATCCGCGTCGCCGAGCGCCCGGCGGCCCGCCGCGCGGACCTCGCGCTCGACCGCGATGACCTCCTGGAAGCGGTCGAGGAACCACGGGTCGATCCCCGTGACGTCGGCGACGGTCGCCACCGGCGTGCCGGCGCGAAGGGCCGCGAGGACCGCGAAGATCCGGTCGGGCCTCGGCACGCGGAGCGCGTCGGGCTTCGGCGGCGCGGGCGGCGAGGCGGAGGGCGCGTCGATCCAACCCGTGCGCCCCGTCTCGAGGGAACGCACCGCTTTTCCGAACGACTCGGCGAACGTGCGGCCGAGGGCCATCACCTCGCCCACGGATTTCATCTGGACGCCGAGCGTCGTGTCGGCGCCGGGAAACTTCTCGAACGTGAAGCGCGGGATCTTCACGACGACGTAGTCGAGCGTGGGCTCGAAGGACGCCGGGGTCTTCTTCGTGATGTCGTTCGGGATCTCGTCGAGCCGGTATCCGACGGCGAGAAGCGCGGCGATCTTCGCGATCGGAAAGCCGGTCGCCTTCGAGGCGAGCGCGGACGAACGCGAGACGCGCGGGTTCATCTCGATGACGATCCGGCGCCCCGTCTTCGGGTGCACGGCAAACTGGATGTTCGAGCCGCCCGTCGCGACGCCGACGGCGCGGATGACCTTCTTCGCATCGTCGCGCATGGCCTGGTACTCGACGTCCGACAGCGTCATCTGCGGCGCGACGGTGATCGAGTCGCCCGTGTGGACGCCCATCGGGTCGAGGTTCTCGATCGAGCACACGACGACGAACGTGTCGGCCGCGTCGCGCATGACCTCGAGCTCGAACTCCTTCCACCCGAGAACCGACTCCTCGATGAGGATCTCGTGCACGGGGGAGAGCGTCAGGCCGCGCCTGACGATGGCCTCGAAGTCGTCCTTGTTGAAGGCGATGCCGCCGCCCGTGCCGCCGAGCGTGAACGAGGGACGGATGACGACGGGGTAACCGAACGGCGCGGCGACAGCGCGGGCTTCGTCGATCGACTTCGCGATCCCCGAGAGCAGGACCTCGACGCCGACTTCCTGCATGGCCTGCTTGAAGAGGAGGCGGTCCTCGCCGAGCTTCACCGAGCGAACGGACGCGCCGAGGGTCTCGATGCCGTGTTTCTCGAGGACGCCGGCCTCGTCGAGGGCCACCGCGAGGTTGAGCGCCGTTTGCCCGCCGACGGTCGGCAGAAGCGCGTCCGGCCTCTCCTGCGCGATGATGGCGGCGACCGTGTCGCGGTCGAGCGGCTCGATGTAGGTTGCGTCGGCGAACTCGGGGTCCGTCATGATCGTCGCAGGATTCGAGTTCACGAGAACCACGCGATAGCCCTCACGGCGCAGCGCCCGGCAGGCCTGAGTGCCGGAGTAGTCGAACTCGCAGGCCTGGCCGATCACGATCGGCCCGGACCCGAGAACGAGGATGGACTTGATGTCGGTGCGCTTCGGCATCGGTCGGAGAGTTTACGGGAAGCGCACTCGAATTCGTCTGGCGGAGCCGCGAGCGGGCGCCCGATCGAACCGTAGTCGCACCCGCGCCCGCTCAAGCTCGGGAATTGCTTCGACCGGACGTGCCCCGTCCGCTGAGCGGCCGCTCGGCGTCGACATTCCTCAGAACGTCCGCGCGTAGACGTACGTGAAGCCCGTGACCCGGCACTTCTTGACCGGGGGCTGGAACTTGACCTCCTGGA
>Ga0066798_10001141_pt1 | contig 11896 bp, 12 predicted proteins | sample PersoiDNA2013203_FD_70961 | JGI IMG/M metagenome (GOLD analysis project Ga0066798, IMG submission 70961) | Permafrost soil microbial communities from the Arctic, to analyse light accelerated degradation of dissolved organic matter (DOM) -... | ecosystem: Environmental > Terrestrial > Soil >...
TCGAACCGTCCCGGCTTCCAACAGATGCTCATTGACGCAAAGCAGAAGTCATTTTCCATGATCGTGGTCGCCAAACTTGATCGTCTCGCCCGCGTTCTCTACCTGCAGATCGGCACCATCGAAGACCTGCGGGAGCATGGCGTGGGAGTTGTTTCTGTCGCAGAGCCTCTCGGGGCGGGCGACGAAGCGAGCAATACGTTGATCCGCAACATCTTTGGTTCGTTCGGCCAATACGAGAAGGATAAGATCAAAGGCCGTCTCCGAGGCGGCGCATTGGCGAAAGCAAAAGAAGGGAAGTACGCCGGCGGACGCCCTCCCTGCGGGTACACGACTTCGCCAAAGAAGACGCTGATTCCTGATGTTGCGAAGGTAGATGTTATCCGAAAGGTCTTCTCTCTCAACTCAAGAAGGTACTCCCTATCGGAAATTGCGGAGGAGCTCAACGTTCAAGGATGAGTTACGACCACGGGGAAGCCTTGGCGCAAGCAGGAAGTAGATCGGATCCTCAAGGACAAACTGTTCTACCGCGGGCGTTATGCGTATGCCGACATCGAGGCCAAGGGCCAGCACGAAGCGATCCTGCGGTAAAGCACGTTTCTGACTGGGGGGGGGGTCTGGTCAGCCTGGTACGGGAGTGGATTGAAGAGCAGGCGGAGAGTTACCGAGAGTACTACCGAACTGTGAGGGAAGCAGAAGTCGTGAGAGTACATGCCATGAACAATGAGGCGCAGACGCAGACTGCTCGTTACCAAGCCGCTACGTCGGAAGTTGAGTTCGAAAGAACATATAACCGACAGCCATCCCTCTACTCGCTGCGCCGGGGAATCTACAAGTTGGACAAACAAGCCGAACGCATGGAGAAGAACGGGTTTGCGTTTGGACCTATCGGCGAAACGTGGGCCGAGGGTACTGCGAACACGAAGCGGGGCGACAACTCGTGATTGGCAGAAGACTGTCAGCAACCATCAAAGCTGTGCATCGGACAGAACAACGACCGCTGGCTGGGGCCACCACTGACAACGCGTGAGGGCTACAGGACAACCAGGATGGGCACTGTCATGATAGAAAGGCTTATGGCCTTGAGGGCGGCGATTTGCTGACAAATGACGGCCCCAGGGTATGCTATGACACGTCTCTGACGATTGCCGAAGGTCTTGTCGCATATTCGCAGGACAACGAAGGCACAAAGGAAGAGGCATGGTGTAGGGTATACACGCTCAGGTTTAGGCGGTTTAGGCGATGATCCTGCCTGGTACTTGAGTATCCTGAGCTCCATTCTTGCTGCTCTGTTCTCATCTCAAGGGCCAGAGCTCTTCTGTTATTCTTCACGCTCATTTTGTACGAAAAAGCCCAACGTCGCCTTGGTCGCTTGCAGGAGAAAGCTTCTTCTCATCGCTCATCATCTCACCGTAACAACACCTTAGTACCGGACTCTTGAACGTGAAGCTAGTCCAAGCATATCCTCTTGACATGGATCGTAGTATCTTTACATGAGTTGACATAGTACTGGCTTCAGGGTGTGGTTATCAATCCCCTTCTTTGTGTTCTCTATTTCAACAGAATCATGCGTAAGGGGCCAATCTTTGTCCACCGCCTTTTCGCCTCTGATTGATTCTCACCTTTTTACACCCGTGCTTTCTCTATTTAATCTCAAGCTTTTCTGAAGATATGCTCCTGCTGCCTTTGCAAAGCCACTTTGCTTCAACCTATTTCTTTGTCACCAAACTCTTGACAGCCCCACCTTACACTGTTTGTCCCTTTCTTTTATCTATCTCAGCCTGATAAGTAACAATTCTCTCTCTCGTCAATCTATACCCAAATGTTATTATTAATGCACCAACTAAAGCAAATATCCCAGGGATAAGCACAAACACATTGATTACCGCTGTTTTCATTACTAAAGAAACCGCTGTCGGATCCGTTCTTTCAGCAAAACCTGCTGCGGCCAATACGAGAGGAATTATTGTTCCCCTTGATATGACGGCTGCTTTAAGAGACACGTTCATGAGGCCCATAATGAAAGAAGCCGCATTTTTTCCTGTTTTCCATTCGCTGTATACGACAACGTCTGCATACAGAGCTACCATAACTGCTGCCAGTACTCCCAAGAAGAAGTTTGCAGGTATAACAACCACAAAGAACAGTAGTACGTTCATTCCTGCATATTTACATAAAATCAATGATGCAGCTAGACCAAAGAGGCCAATAATCGTTGCAGTTCTTGTAGATAATGCTTTTGAAATATTCCCGCTGAAGTATGAACCTATTACCTGTGCTATGCCTCCAAGTAACAGATAGATCGGGAACAGCTTCATGTTTTGTGCTACATACGTAAAGTAAAATGCTGCTGCTGCTGTCATGATAAAGAATACCATCCATCTGAAAAAATCTCCTAGTAATAATAGGAGAAGCGGTGAATTTTGAAAAACACTCTTTAGCATGACGCTACCAGATACGTTTTCTGATTTCTTAGCCCCCTCAGCAGCGCTTTGGGTTTCTTCCCCCGTTGGCTCATATCCGTCGGTTATCTTAAATACAGCCCAATAACCGCTCAGAAATGTCAAGCCCAGAATTCCTGCTAATAATGTATATCCTAATATTGGATGACCCGTAACTGCACCAAGGAATAGTGCGAAAGGCGCACCGATATATGAGAAGAATACGGTTCCTAAGCCTGTCCAAGCACCACGTCTTGAAGCCAGAAGTCCACGCTCTTCAGGATTATTTGCCATAACCGCAATTAAAGAAACGTTTGCAACCCATCCTATATTCCAAACAATATGACTTAAAATAAATCCAGCACATACGATAATGGCCGCAACAGAATCTGTTCCGATTCTTGTGAACTGAAACATGAACAGTACGACAACTATCGGTGGCGTTACTAGCAACCAAGAACGGTTTCTTCCCCATTTCAGTGCTTTTGTGCCACTTATGATGGCGCCGTAGAACGGAGATAAAGCCGTGTCAACTATAGCTGTTACCGACCCTATGAGAGCAACCACAGGAAGCGAGAACTTTGCTACAGTTGTTAAGAAGAATACGAATAAAAAAAGTTCTACAGCGCTCATTAGTGTGAAACCAAGGTCACCGATACCATAAAAAGTCTTTATAGCTTTACTTAATGGCTTTCCCATAACATTCATAATATAAACTCTCCTAACATTTGGTTGTGCCGCACCGACTCATACGAAAAGACGTGAACGATGAACAGGGTACTGCTGGTCCTTGGGATGAGAAAGGAGCAGCGGGATGAGGCCCAGGATGCGAAAACATACCCCTTTTCAGCGATCTCGTTTGCCTCGTTGTATGTTGTTCGTACGCTTTGCCACATTTTCTATCACCTAGCCTCCGTTTTTGCAAACCGCAGAGGCTATCTGTCCGTTTCGAACATGCAGGAACATTAGAAACAGATTTCTATGGTTCCTCGTCATCTCTTGCCCTGTGTTCATATAGCTCTCCGTCTCTTCTTGGCATCCCGGTTCCGTTGTGCCCAATCCTGTTCTTCCACCATGCCTCTAATAGCTTGCCGCGTCAGAGCCGCCGAAAACACTCATTTCGACATGGGAAGGACTAACAGCGCACCCATTCAAGGAGCGGTCCATTCCAATGTGAGGAAAGACCGCTCCTTCCGATGCAGAAAGTCCGGGGGGGGGGTCTCTATGCACTATAGTTGCTCTTGGCCTTCCTGCTCCCTCGGCAGTCTCATGCCCCCTACCTTGCATCAACCTACAACTCGCAATCAACGAACGAGTGTAGGCGTTCTCATATGACCGACCCCGGATTACCCCCTCAATGATCCTCGCGATATTCTTCCATGTCTAGTGCCGCGGTCGTATACTGACGGAGAAGCATAACGCCAGGCAGAAGTCCATGATGCGCCTCAACATAACAGATTCTGATACTCATTGCTTAATACTTACTTTCTGTAGATCATGCTTGGTGAAGTCGCGTTAGATGTAATTGTTGACAACTAAAACACACCAATTCATGTATTTCAGTATTGCTTTTGCTAATAGATAACAGCCACTCTCGTTAAGGAAAGTGGCTGTTAAGACAAAGTGTACGGGAATTATTACTTCTTCCTCTTTGTTATCTCAACGATCCCCTTTTCACCGTCCACTTTGACCCAATCTCCCGTCTTAATAACCTCGCATGGGTCCTGGTCCAATTCATCTACGGTCGGTATGTTTAAGACTATTGAGGCATACGCAAACACCGGATGAGTCTTAACGTTGATCATGGCTTTCGGTCCAAGACCTTTGTTTGTCAGCCCCATTATCAATGCCGTGCTGAAGATTCCTCCTCTGCCTGTAGGGAAAACCAATACCTTACCTGACAAGTCTTTCCCATACCAATCAGGCATTTCCTGCTTATTAGTAACCGTAGCGCTCATGGGATCGCGCCATATACCCCCTACATCAAATATAAAGCTCAGGGCATTTTCGGTGACCAAGGCTTCCCCTTCAACAGTTCCTCCAATGCCTTTATGTTTGGACTTAAGAGTAATCGTTTCTCCCATGATATTACACCTCTATCTTTCCGCTTATGGCGGTATTTATAACTGCTTCCAGCGAGGGCAACAGGGCTACCTCAATTTCTTGTTGTCCCACTCCATTACAATCCTTTAGACTATCTGTTACCATTGTCTTGATTCCCTCGCGTCTCGCATCTACCCAGGGATCGATTATTCTCCCATTCCACATCACTTGGCCCTGTCTATCTCCCATTAAGACGCCGGCCGACTCCAATACTTCTCTTAAGCCATATCTCTCCGCCACCAATTTGGCGCTATTACTAAGAATTACTGCAAAAGATACATCTTTGTGAATTCTTTTTCCTTCCAGTAAATGAGCTACTTCATATAAACGCTCTACTGTTAAAGGGAAACGCACGGTTACGATATCTGGTTTATTGCCCGACGGAGCATACATATCGTATATTTCTTTCATTTCTTTCGGTCCAACGATGAATGTTTCCTTGGGTTCTTTTCCATCAAAGGCCGTCTCTAATGTCGCCGCTTCAGGTGAAAGGCCTTCAATAAGAAAATGAGTTACGGAACCAGGATGGTTCATACTGGCGCAAAAAGACATTATGTCGTCACTCGTAACCGTTATGGGGTCTATGCCGGTTAACACAGGAACATCCCAATAATGCGTGCTTAACCTCTTTGATATATAAAAACCAAGGACGGCCCAATCAATATAGTTTTTCAACTGTCCTTTTACTTCAACTAACACTTTCCCATGTCTATTTTCATCCAACAGATACCCATATTCCGGTATTCTGCCTGTTAGAGCCGCCATGTGTACTCCGACAGGACCCTCATTGTTTCCCCTAGCACCAACCATGCTATTCAGATAGGTAGCTACGTTAGTGGGTCCGGGAGCGACATATTGTCCAAAAAGCGGCAAAGGGAATACGTCCTGCGGACCAGAACCTCCTGATGGTGCCACCAATTTTGCACCCAATTTCTCCATTCTCTCGTTTCTTCCAGGCTCGTTACTCGCATCAACAATTGTCGTAGGACATTTGAATTTTGCATTTTCCTTAAGGCTGAGATCTTCAAATGCTCTCAGAAAGTTGTACATATCATTATCGGGGCTATCTCCATGTCCTCCCCATCTACCTGAAAATGTAGTTAAATCTGCCCAACTTATCGGGACCATACGTTTGGCTCCCGAATACTCCCCCATTTTTACCAATATTTCCATTGCCTTCTTATAGCCTTCGCCTTCAGCACCAGACAGCATTTGTTGTTCTTCTCTTGTCAAGTCCATAATGATTAACTCTCCTTTCTCCTTTGGATTTGATATATATTCGCTACTTCTTCCTCTTTGTTATCTCAACGATCCCCTTTTCACCGTCCACTTTGACCCAATCTCCCGTCTTAATAACCTCGCATGGGTCCTGGTCCAATTCATCTACAAGCGGTATTCTCAAAACTATTGACAGGAACGCCCACACTGGATGGGTTCTACGATTGACAATAGCTTTTGGAGCAGAACCCGCAGCAACAACATCCATCATGATATTGGAACTGAAGATCCCTCCTTTCCCTGTAGGAAAGACTAGCACCTTGCCGGAGAAGTTCTTACCGAATACCGAAGGCGTAGCTGTCTTACTGGTGAAAGTAGTATCGCTTGCATCTTCCCAAACATTCCCCGTGTCTGCCATAAGATTGATGGGTTCTTGACAAACTAAAGCCTCCCCTTCACCGATTCCTCCAATGCCCTTATGTGTTGATTTTAGAATAATTGTTCCTTCCATCATATTACACCTCTATCCTTCCGCTTATGGCAATTTTGGCAGCTTCTTCTATGTGCTTCAAAACACTATTGACTCCTTGGTTCTCTATATAATGGCACGTCTTGGCATCAGTAAACACTATGTTCTTCAATCCATATCGCTTTGCACTCATTACGGGGCTGCTAGTCAGATTTGACGTGTCCACATTATGCGCTTCCATAAATTCACTCATTCCAATCATTACGCCAGCCTTTCTCAGTTTGTCTGTTAGCCCCATTCCATCTGCTGTTAGTTTAACGGGGCCGTCTAGTGCAATCACCGTTGGGAAATCCTCAGATACTTTTTTGCCCTCTAGTAAATTAACAAGCTTCATAACAGTATCAATTGACACGTTGACTCCAAAACCACCAACAGATATCATGTCTGGTTTCTCTTCTACAGCTGAGAATGTCTTATAGACTCCATTTAGTTCTTCTGATCCAACAACAAAAGTCTGTTTGGGTTTTTCCCCGGCAAAAGCCTCTTCCAATGTCCGCGCCTCAGGAGAAATGCCTACAAGAAGAGAGTGAACACAGGCGCCATATGCGGGTACACTTGAAGAAAAGGTATCCAGGTCGTCATTTGTAACCTCATCCGGCTTAACTCCATTTATTACTGGTACATCCCAATAATGTGTGCCTAGAGTTCTAGAAATATAATACCCTAGTGCGCTCCAATCGGTTTCATCCTTCAGGCGTACCTTGATGTCAAATAAAGTCTTGCCAATCCTATTCTCCGTTAAATGCAAACCATATTCTGGTGTCTTACCAACTATTGCAGCTGAATACTCTCCTATAAAGTCTTCCGTATTTGCCCTGGCCCCAATATAGGAATTCATATAATGAGTTACACTAGTGCCATCTCCTATAATGTGCTGTCCAAATACGGGTAGGTAAAAGGGATTCCGAGCATGGCCGCCCCCTTGATAAGCAAATATCGCACCCAACTTTCTATTTATTTCATAGTCAGGTCCTACTCGACCACCAAAGTCTGTAGGAACAAATACCGGGCATTTAAACGTAACTCCTAAATCAACCAGTTCTTCCAACCATTCTATAGCTTTCCCTGGCTTACTAGGAGTAGGACCAAGAGTTATATAGCCTAGACTAACTGGAACCAGCCGTTTGGCTTTATAAAATTCTCCAAGTTCTACAAGGATTTCCATTACCTTCTTATATCCTTCACCGTCAGCACCAGAAAGCATTTGTTGTTCTTCTCTTGTCAAGTCCATAATAATTAACTCTCCTTTCTCTATTTTTTAAAGAGTCTGTATGTTGAAAGACGCTTGCGTAGCTTTCATAGAATCCGGATCAATAGGCACCCAGTATCAATCTGGGCAGGAAAGTGGAGACTACAGGCACGTAGGAGACCAAGAACAAGATGGGAACCCCACCGAATAGAAAGAAAGGTATGAGCGGTTCGATCATTTCCTTGATCGTCACGTCGACCATCTTTCCTGCGATGAAGAGGCCTATAGCCATGGGAGGAGTGATCGTTCCGATTCCGACCGCAACAAACATGATGACGCCGAGCTGTGTCACCGATATCCCGACCAAGGTCGCTACTGGCAGAAGTAGAGGAGTGAACACGAGCAGGAGTATACCTGCATCGAGAAAGAATCCCGCCAACAGCACAATAAAGTCAATAACGAATATGACGACAAACTTGTTCGTGGATATCGCCGTAATCAATGCGGTGACCATTGCCGGAACGCCGTGTACCACAAGGATCCGAGAAAATATCAGGGTCATCGGGAACATGATGAGAATTGCCCCCAGGCCTGAACCAGTTTCGATAAAGCTCCGGAAAATACCCTTCAGCGTGAGTCTCTTGTAGATGAAGATTCCAACGATAACCGCGTACAGACATCCTACGGCGCCTGCTTCGGTGGCCGTCATTACTCCGCCGTAGATGCCGCCCATGATAATGACCGGCATCATGAAGGCAGGCAGGGCGCCCCTTAGCACCTGTCTCATGCTCTTCGCCGAGCCTCCCTCTGGACTCCGAGCCTTGTTCTCAGGCTGCGACTTATCGGTCGCGTCGGAAGCGGTCGGAAGCGAAGTTGTGGGATGGTACCATTTTGTATACACAATTCTGTTAATGAGTATATACAACCCCGCCCACATTAAGCCCGGAATTAAGGTTGCAAGAAACAATGCCGCGACAGAGGCCTCTGAGACGCTCGCGAAGATGATGGCATTCATGTTCGGGGGAATCATGTACCCCAATGGACCCGAGGCTGCGATCAAAGCCCCCAGATACCGCTTATCCCATCCAAGCGCCTTGAGGCGCGGCGCCATCATGGAAGCGAGAACCGTTACCGTGGCGGTGCCGGATCCGCTGAGCGCGCCGAAAAAGCAGGCGACCACGGGGATGGACGCGCCCATGCCTCCCTTGACCTTGCGGAGCATAACTTCGGCGAGGTCTACCAGGGTACTAGCGATGCCACTTTTTTCCATAAGCGTGCCGGCAATCATGAAGAGGGGTATTGCCAACAGCGGGAAAGAGTTCAGGGCGTAGAAAGCGGTCGCTGTATAGGATCCGACGCTCTCACCCGAGAGAACGGCAAAGAGGAGCGAACCCGAAAGGAAACAGAATGGGATGCTCATCCCCAAAAAAATCAGTACCAGGATCACGCAGGCAGATATTATGAGCGCCATTTTATGATCGCCTTTGTTTCATTGACAAATTGAATTCCGTAGAACAACGCCATGAAGGCAGTGCTGAGTGGGATCACAGCCTGGAGAATCCAGACCGGAATCTCTAAACCTGCGGTTATGTCGCCTCCCTGTAGTGTTCCACGGACATACGTGAACGAAATAACCGTGAATATGCCAATAGCGACGGCCGTAAGCAATTTCACGAACGCCTTGACTGTGGCTACGGCTCTTTTGTTTTTGACCACCATGTCGACCAGTTCGACCTTGAAATGAGCATCCTTCCTCGCGACCAAAACTGCGGCGATCCACACGCTCACAATCATAAAAAAGATGGGAAGCTCTTCCATCCCGCCTATTGAAACCTTCAGAACATAGCGGGCCACTACCTGTATGTTCACTATGAGTGTAAGGCCAATCGTTAAACACCCTAGAAAGAAGTCTATCAGGTTGTACGACCATACATTGAGATTCGCGAAAAGTCTCTTCATGTATGACAAGCCTCCTATGAATCGTCCTTGGAGGATATCTGGCTGAGACGCATATCCGCGCTCCGCCAGATATCCTCAGGACGGACTGTCAATCAGCCTTGGGAATCCTTTATAATCTTCATGACCTGATCGTAGGTCGCGGGCCCAATCGCATCGCGCATCTTGCTGTCGAGGGTGCGAGCATAATCGATCCAAGTTTGCCGCTCGGCAGTGGTGAGGTGGTACACTTCGACTCCCTGTGCTATGAGGGCGCTTTCAGCCTTGGCCCCATTAGCAAGCTCATCGGTCTTCTCAACGTCCATCGCTTGCCACGCACAATCACTCAGAATCGCCTTAAGATCGTCAGGGAGCTGACTCCAGACCTTCGTCGAAAGAACCAGGTTGGCGCCCCAAGTCCACTGCCAGTTGATATTGGAGTAATACTTCCCGAGATCATAATACTTGCTCGAAAGGACAGAGGTGGCCGCGAACTCGAGCCCATCGATCGTCTTGGTTTGCAGGCCCGTGTAGACTTCGCTGAAAGCCATCACCTGCGCGTTGCAGATGCTCTTCCAAAAAAGGTTCACCACTGGGTCTTCATAGATGCGGACCTTCAGGTCGCGGACATTTGAGACTGTTGCTACCCGGTGCTTTACGTTGAAAAAGCCCCTAAAGACGGCAACGCCCGAAGAAAGTAGGTAGGCGTTCTTGTCGGCCATCCAGGTTTGCGCGAGCTTGAACAGCGGCGCGCTCTTGCTAGCGACTAGTTTCTCGACCGCGGCATAGTCGGCAAAGAGATACGGGACACTGAAAACCCCGAACCGTGGGTCCACCGTGGACATCGGCTGTCCGTAGAATGCATCGAGTTCTCCCCGCCTGAGCTGTTGGAGCATTTCGTCGTTGGCTCCCAGCACTGAGCTGTAGTAAGGAGTTATCTCGACACGGCCCCCCGTCTTCTCCTTCACAAGCGCCACAAACTTTTCCAGGGAAGCGCCCCAGGCGTTGAAACTCGGACTAGTAACAGGACTGTTGTAGATGGTCCCTAGCTTCAACTTGTAGACCGTGCCCGATGGCGTCACAGGTGGCGTCACGGCGGTGTCCGATGGCGTCACAGGTGGCGTCACAGGTGGCGTCACGGCGACATTGCAGCCAAAGCTCAGATTGATCAGGACCAATGCTATCAATGCCAGAATCAACGATCTGAAACCCTTCCTCGTTGCCATAGTCAAATCCTCCTCGATTTCTGTGTCAAATCTGCGTTATGCAGAAGTGAATGCCACCATGGTTAATCACAGGCCACTTGTCCTGGCTTCAAGATGTAGTTACAAGTTGACACTCCGGAACCTCCTTCTTTTTGTTCTCTGTCTCAACAGAATCTTAGGCAAAAGGCAAAGTTTCTTCCACCCCCTTTTTCGCCTCTGATTGATCCTCATTTTTTTTTGTTATCGTTTTCCATATTCCATGTCAATTGTTTTTGAAAAGGTTGTTCTTTTGGGCTTTCTAAAGCCATTCTGCTTTAATTTGTATTCCTGATGCATCCTTCGGTAGTTGTAATAATCCATAACGTTATCCAGGTCAATTTGCAACTCCTCACTACGCTCATGTCGCTTCTTTCAGAAAGCAACGGCGTAAAATTCATCTAAGGGGGTTTTATTGAGCCTCTCTATGTAACCATTGGGACCAGCTTGCCGCAGTCCAGACATCTCATCAGCGTATCTATCCGAAAACCGCGGTGACGACAGACATGTGCTTTCTCACTAACCCTCTCGCTACACTCAGGACATGGAATCAACATACTCACCCCCCTCCGACCCTTCTGTGCCCAACCAGAGTGCTTGGTTCGCTCCAAGCAGACAGCACTTTCAACCCATGCTCATTATCATCGTTCCATGGAACGAAGTCAACACCCAAGCCACCGGCACCTAGTCCGCACTCTTGAGAGGAATCGAGTGCTCACGGCACATATTGTCCTTCCCGTGCAAGCAGGAAGCAACACCAAGGACTACCTCCAAGACCAGCTTGAATAGCAGCGTTGTGGATGGATCACAGGACTGCCTGTTCGCCCCTATCTCCACCACCCGGCCACCATCATGTTGCAGACTTGCCGCGGATTCGCCACCAGTCGGCCAACGGTGCACTTCTTTTCCGAGAAGAGGTCAATGCCGCCCATCTTTCCCTTTCTTGGCGCGGCGAGGTCCGGACGAGTCCCAACCAGCACAGTCGATAGTCTCACCTTTCTGCTCATGCTCTTCTGGTGATGAAGACGCGAGCTGATTGGGCGGGCGAGGATACTGGGGACTCTTCTTCGAGAAGCATAGATTGTATACAGCAGTGAGATGACTATAGTGATAGATTATTGGTTCTAGAGACCTGGGTAGTACACATCGGGAGGATATCCCCCTGATCGTGGAAGGTGCTATCTTTCCCCCAGTTCCGGTGCTGCAGTACTTGAGGACTCATGGTCGCTGTCGTTCGCGGACT
>Ga0066798_10001142_pt1 | contig 11880 bp, 10 predicted proteins | sample PersoiDNA2013203_FD_70961 | JGI IMG/M metagenome (GOLD analysis project Ga0066798, IMG submission 70961) | Permafrost soil microbial communities from the Arctic, to analyse light accelerated degradation of dissolved organic matter (DOM) -... | ecosystem: Environmental > Terrestrial > Soil >...
CGTCGGGGTCCGGCAGGGCCACGCGGCGCAAGGCCTCGCGGGCGCGCACGCGCGCCTCGGCCTTGGAGAGGCCCTCGTGATAGCGGAAAATCTCACAGATCTGGTCGCCGATGCGCATCGCCGGACTGAGGGCGGCGGCCGGGTCCTGATAGACCATGGCAACGGCCTCGCCGCGCCACTTGCGCAAGGCCTCCTCGCTCAGCTTGCTGACGTCCTGGCCGTCGACCAATACGCTGCCGCGGTCGACGGTGCCGTTCGACGCGAGGTAGCGCAGCACGGCCATGGCCAGCGTGGTCTTGCCGCAGCCGGACTCGCCGACGAGGCCGTAGGCCTCACCTGCCTCGATGCGCAGCGTGATCCCTCTGAGCACGGGCAGGTCGCGCCCGCGCCGGTGAAACGTGACCTCGAGGTCGCGCACGTCGACGGCGGCAGGCGCCGCCTCGTCGGTCCGCCCGACGTCTTGCGCAGAGGCGTCGCTCATTTCGAGAGCACCCTCCCCAGCCCGTCGGTGATGAGGTTCACGCCGACCACGAGCGAGGCGAGGGCGACGGCCGGGAAGATCACCGTCCACCAGGCGAGCTGCACGAACAGGCGCTCGGAGGAGATGGTGAGGCCCCAGTCCGGCGACGGCGGCTGCAGCCCGAAGCCGAGGAACGACAACGTCGCTGCAGTGAAGACGGCGTAGCCGAGGCGCACCGTGCCCTCGACGATGATCGGCGCCGTGATGTTGGGCAGGATCTCGCCGGCCATGACGAACCAGGAGCGCTCGCCGCGCAGCCGTGAGGCCATGACGTACTCGTGCTCGCGCTCACGGAGCACGGCGGAGCGCACCGTGCGTGAGACGAGCGGCGTGAAGAGGACGCCGATGACGATGATGACGATGGCCACTGACCTGCCGAGAAGTGAAAGTATGAGAATCGACGTGATCACGACGGGCAGCGCCAGGAGCACGTCGACGAGGCGCATGATGACCTCGTCGGTGATGCCCCGGTAGAAGCCCGAGATCAGGCCGATGACGGTGCCCCAGAGCAGTGCCAGCAGTGTAGCGATCGGAGCGATCACGAGCACCGATCGGGCCCCGGCGAGCGTGCGGGCGAGCACGTCGCGGCCGAGGTCGTCGGTGCCGAGCCAGTGGGCTGAGCTGGGCGCCTGCAGCGTCGACATCGGGTTGACGTCAAAGGGGCTCTGCGTGAGATGCATCGAGAAGAGCGCCATGAGGACCCAGAAGACCACGATGCCGCTGCCGATCATAAACGTCGGGCTGCGGAGCAACGAGCGCATGACATAGCGCCGTTGCCGCCGCTGCTCGAGGAGGGATGCGGTATTGGCGCGGATCTCTGCGGCCGTCCTGCCTGCGATTTCTTCTGCCACGTTCGCCTCAGCCTCTCTGCCGCACGCGCGGATCGAGCAGCGCGACGATCACATCGGCGGTCAGGTTCGACAGCATGTAGATAACAGCAACGATCAGTACACCCGCCTCGAGGATCAACACGTCGTGAGAGGTGGCTGCGTCGACGAGGAGCTTGCCGAGGCCGGGGTACCCGAAGAGCGTCTCGACCACGACCAGGCCACCAACCAGCCAACCGATCTGGCCACCGATGACCGTCACTGTCGGCACCATGGCGTTACGAAGCACGTGGCCGAAGATGACCCGTCGCCGCGGGAGGCCCTTGAGCACGGCCGTACGGATGTACGGCCTTGCCAGGACCTCGACCGTGCCCACTCGCGCCATGCGCGCGATGTAGCCGAGTTCGATGAACATCAGCGGGATGGCCGGGAGGATCAGGTAGTAGAGCCGGGTGAAGATGTTCGAACCCGGCGGCGCCAGCGCGGTCACGGGCAGCCACTTGAGCGTGACCGCGAAAATGACGAGCAGGATGACGCCGCTCACGAACTCGGGGATCACCGTGAGCGAAAGCGTGGAGATGGTGATGCTCCGGTCGAGCAGACCGTCCTTCCGTAACCCCGCGACCACCCCCAGAAGGATGGCGAGCGGGATGATGACGACCAGCGCCAGCGCCGCCAGGAGCAGCGAGTTGCTGAAAGCCTGCATTACCATCGGGAACACCCGCTGCTGCAGGACCGGCGACTCGCCCCAGTTGCCAGTGATGAAATGGCCGGCCCAGCTGAGGTAGCGCTGTGCGATGGGCTGGTCGGCGCCGAGCTTATGGTTCAGCGCCGTCACCTGCGCCGGCGTGGCGTAGGGGCCGAGGATGGTGCGGCCGAGATCGCCCGGCAGGATCTGACTGAGCGCGAAGATCAACAGCGACACCAAGATCAGTGTCGGCACCATCAGAAGCAGGCGTCGGATGATCAGCCGCGTCATGGTCGGGCGTCTGTGTAGGAGGGTTCGGCCTGTCTAGGCGAGGTAGGCCTTGCTCAGGTCGAGGTAGATGTTGATGCCGCCGACGTCGTACAGGTTCTTGGCGCGCGCGGAGAGCTGCGTGATCCAGAACGCGGCGAGGAGCGGCGTCTCGTCGTTCTCGATGGTCGCCATCTTCGTGGCGACCGCGAGGCGGCTGGCTTCGTCGACGGTCGCCGAGTACTGCGCGGCGAGTTTGTCATAGGGCGGATCGGCAAAGTGCGATGAGTTCCACACGCTGGTGGACAGCAGCATCCCGTTGACGAACTGGACGGGGGTAGGCCGCGGCGCCCAGTCGGTGATGCCCATCGGCACCTGCAGCCAGACCTGGTTGGCGCCCTTGCCGGAGTAGTACTGGGCGTAGGGAATCAGGTCGACGTTGACCTTGATGCCTGCGGGCGCGCACTGCGCCTTGATAAGGGTCGCATATTGCGGCACCTCAAGGTAGTTCTCCGTAGTCAACGTGATCGTGAGGCCATTCGGGTGCCCCGCGTCCGAAAGAAGCTGCTTCGCCTTGGTGTAGTCCTGCGCGCGCTGTGGCAGCTTCGGCGAGGTGGGGAAGACGCTCGAGAAGACGGTGTCGTTGCCGATGGTGCCCCTGCCGCCGAAGAGCGCCTGGAGGAGGGCCGGGCGGTCCAGGCAGTACGCGACGGCCTGACGGACCCGCTTGTCGGTGAAGGGATCCTTGTCGACACGCATCGCGACCTCGCGGAAGCCCGTCCCCGGAACCTCGGCGATGTTCAGTTTGGGATCCTTGAAGAGCGCCTGCGAACCTTGGAAGGGGGTCTGGCACTGCATGTCCACGGCGCCGGCCTGCAGCTGCAGCACGGCGGCCGCGTCGTCGGCGGCGAATTTGAACTCCACGCTGTCGAGATACGGAAAACCCTTGTCCTTCTGCCAGTAATTCGGGTTCTTCGTGAACATCGCGCCTTGCTTCGGGGTGTACTGCTTCAGCATGAAAGCACCCGTGCCGACAGGGGTCTGGGGGAACTTACCGCCGTAGTTGCGCGGCAGGATGACGGCGTTGTAGTTCGACGATGACACGAGGACCGGGAAATCGGCGACCGGCTTGTCGAGGTGGAACGCCACGGTGGCGTCGTCGACCTTCTGCGTGCCGCCGGGCGACAGGATGCCTCCGAGAACGCTCAGGGCCGCCGATCCGCTGTTGGGGTCGACCAGACGCTCGAAGGTCTTGACCACGTCGTCGGCGCCGAAGGGGCTGCCCTCGTTGAATGTGACGCCCTGGCGCAGCTTGAAGGTCCAGACCTTGGCGGAGGTGTCGGAGGACCAGCTCTCGGCGAGGACCGGCCGCAGGGTCATGTCGTTCTCGACCCAGCTCAGGTACTCGCAGACCTGCTGGACCATCACGGCGCCGCCCACGTCATACATGGTGACCGGGTCGAGAGCGGTCAGCGAGTCGGGGCAGCTGACCCTCAACGTGCCGCCGGCCTTGGGCGCCGGCTGGCCGCTACCGCTAGCCGCCGGTGACGAGGAGCTGGAGCTGGAACCGCCGCACGCGGCGAGGAGCGAGCCGGCGGCGGTGGCCGACAGACCGAACACGGAAGCGCGGACCAGGAGCTGGCGCCGCGTCATGTGCCCCTTGTTGACCTGCTCGATGAGGTGGTGTGCGTAGTCCCTACGGTACTGATCGTCAGTCATGTTCGCTACTCCCCCTTGGCGTAGGCCTGCGAAACGACGTGGGCGGCCGCGGCGCCCCGCGCCGCCACACCGCCCCTCATTACATTTAGGGAACCATACAACCTCTGCCGCAAGATGGCAATAGAGATTGACCGGTTAATTAGCACCCTGCCAATGCGGTTTCGCAGGAATATTCTGTACGGTGACCGTTCATCAGCACGAAATTGGGTGAAGGGGCGGGCAGCTGACACATGTGCGACTCGGCACCACGTCGAGCTGCGGCTTGGCCATGCGGGCCACCGCGAGGCGGCGCCGGCGAGTCCGTCCCGACCGGTCCGCCGGGGAGAGGCCTCTCGTCTCAGCCCTCCGGAGAGGGTGGGCTCAGGACGAAGTTGCCGACATGCCTCTTCTCGAGGAACTCGCCCTGCGCGTCGGCGGTCCTCTCGAGCGGATACGTCTTGGCGACGAGCGGCCGCACCTCTCCTGCGGCAATGGCGGAGATGAGGGTCGGGAACACGGGCTCGTTCCACGCCGTGCAGCCGATCAAGGTCAGGTCCTTGAGGTAGAAGGTGCGTTTGTCGAGCGTCACGATCGGGCCGCCGATGGCGCCCGGACGAGACGTACCGGCCGCCCCTCTTCAGCACGTCCAGAAGGCCGCCGAAGGCCGGTCCCGCCACGTTGTCGACGATGACGTCGACCGAGCGCTCGCCGAGGGCGACGACGATATCGTCGTCGCGGTCGATGACGCGGTCCGCCCCGATGGCCCGCACCTGTTCGGTCTGCGCACGCCCCGCGACCGCCGTCACGGCGGCGCCACGCCGCTTTGCGAGTTGCACGACGGCCGAACCGACGCCACCCGATGCGCCGGTGACGACCACGTGCTCAGCGCCGGTCACACCCGCGCGGTGCAGCATGTTCTCGGCCGTCCCGTAGGCACACGGGATCGCGCCCAGCTCCGCGTCACCGAGCGCGCACTCCACTGCGAAGACCTCCGCGGCCGGCACTTTCACGAACTGCGCGAAGGCGCCGTCGAAATCGGAGGCCATCCAGATGGTCTTCATCGACCCGAAGCCCAGCGGACGCATGCAGGGCCGTACCAGGACGCGACGGCCGATCATGCTTTCATCGTCGCCGGGCACGACCTCCACGACGCGCCCGCAACAATCCGTGCCCTGGATGAGGGGAAACGGCGTCGCCGCGCTCCAGCCTCCGTCGTCCTTGGCGACCGCTGCCCTTTCTTCGGCCTCCGCGGCGTTCTGCGTACTGGCGGTGACGCTCGAGGAGTACCAGCGGAGGCGCGTGTTGATCTCGGTGGCGTTGACGCCGGCGGCGAGGATCCGCAGCAGGAGCTCGCCCGGCCCCGGCCTAGGGACGGGGACATCACGGTAGTCGAGCTTGTCCAGCCCGCCGTTTCCCGTGGTGACGACCGCCATCATCGTCTCCGTGTGGCCGGTCAGATCAAAGCCGTCGCTGCGGAGGACCGTCTGCACCCGGATCACCTCTTGCTCAGATGCCATGATCTAGCTGGTCGAGTGAGAGCCTGTTCAGTGTCTCCTCGCCGGGGACGCCCTCGTCGTCCCAGCCGCGCAGTCGGTAGTACTCGTCCAGCGAGTCGCGAAAGGCCTCGGCGCCGACCACCTTGCCGGCGGCGACCCCATCCGGATGGGGCACGCTGAGGATCCGCTCGGGGACGCGGTCGTCGTCGCGGCGCAGGCCCTCACGCAGGTTCAGCAGCCGGCCGAGGTTCCAGATGCGGGCGCCGATGGTCATCAGCTCCTCATGCGATGTCTCGCGGCCCCACAAATGCTCGAAGTGGACGCCGAGAAAGTCGGTGTCGAGGGCCATGTTGGCGCACCACACGCCCGTCCAGGCGACGGCGCTGAAGTCCTGCTGGTCGACGACGAGTTGGGCCTTGCCGGCGAGCGAGTCGGCGGCGCCGGTGCCGCCGAGGATGTCGTCGCCGGCCGTGAATGCGCGCAGGTGGCAGGCGCCGCGGTCGGACGTGGCGTAGCCGAGCCCCATTCCGAAGGTCCCCCTCGGGTCGTAGGCCGGCATCTCCAGGCCCTTGACCTCGTGGGCCAGGTCGGGCCGGCCTTTGAGGGCGGCCAGGGCGCGAGCGCCGAGCGGCAGCTCGGCGCCGAAGCCCTGGCGCGTGGCGATCAGCCGCGGCGCCTCGAGGTAGGCGCCGGTGTCGCCGAAGCGCAGGCCGTAGTCGGCGACGCCCTGCTCGCAGAGGTCCATGGCCAGAGCCACCACGGCGCCGGTCGACATCGTGTCGAGTCCGAGCTCGTCGCACTCGCGGCTGAAGGCCGCGATCGCGGCGAGATCGCTGATACCGCAGTTTGAGCCGCAGAGGCCGAGCGTCTCGAACTCGGGGCCTTCGCAGGTGTAGTCGCCGAAATCGTGCACCTGACGGCAGGCCAGCGGGCACTGCGTGCAGGCACGGATCTTGATGCGGATGCGGAGCAGCGCCGCGGAACCGATCGTCCCGACGCCGTCGAACGTGCCCGTCCGCCAGTTGCGCGTGGGCAAGGCGCCGGCGCCGTTGACGGCGTCAACCAGAAACGGCGTGCCCTCCTCGTACGTCCAGGCGTTGTCGGCGGTCAGCACGCGTTCGCCCTGGAGGCGCAGTACGTCGCGCGTGAAGGCTTCCACGTCGCCGACCGTGACCGCGCCCGTGCCCCGCACGGCCACGGCCTTGAGGTTCTTGCTGCCCATCACAGCACCTGCGCCGCCACGCCCGGCCTTGTGGAACTGGTCGGTGGAGAGGCAGGCGAAGGGCACGAGGTTCTCGCCGGCCGGGCCGGCGGAAAGCACCTTGGCGCCTGGCCCCATCTCCTTGCGGATGAGCTCCTCGAGCGGGGCCGTCTCGAGGCCCCAGTAGCGGCCCGCGGCGGGCACGAACTCGACGTTGTCGTCGGTGATGCGCACAAGGACGGGCTCGGGCGCGCGGCCGCTGATCACCACCAGATCGTACCCGGCGAACTTGAGCTCGGGGGCGAAGGAGCCGCCCACGTAGGAGTCGAGCAGCGTGCCCGTGGCGGGGCTCTTACAGCCCACCGCCAGACGGGAGCAGGTAGCCGCCAGCGTACCGGCGAACGGCCCTGTCGCCAGGATCAGCGGATTCTCGGGGGCGAGCGCGTCGGCGCCGGGAGCCAGTTCCTCGAAGAGATAACGCAATAGCAGGCCCTTGCCGCCCACGAACAGGCGCGCCCACTTCGTGTTGAGCGGCTCGACCGAGGCGTGAAGCTCTGTGAGGTCGAGCCTGAGCCCGTTGCCGGTGTAGAAGTCCATCGAGTCTCCCTCAGCTCGTTCTGCGAGCGTACTCCCAACACGGGCGGCCGGCGACCGCCGCGATCAGTCAGCCGGCCGATCCACTTCGCGCCGCGCACGTGGCATCGTCGCCAGGTACTCCTCGAGGGCCCGGCCGTTCGCGCGTCTACGGCGCTAGTTGACCCGTCTGATAGGATTGCGGTCGCAGGCTAACCGACCGGTCAGTTAGTCGCCCATTGCATACCGGAGGGCAGGCGATGTCAAGCGCGTCGGAGGCGGTCTCACAGCGTGTGGCGGCACTCTGGACTGCGATCCGCCGCCGGGAGGTGAAGGCGTCATGAGGTCCGACGGGGGTGGGGACATGAGGCCGGCGATAGGCGCCGATGCGCAGCCGCGCCCCAGCCGAGGCCACCCTCAGTCCGCCTTCGAAGATCCCCTCTCTGCCCTGCCGGAGACAGCGCAGAAGCTACTGGTCGCGGCCAAGGACATCATCGCGACCGACGGCTTCGACGCCCTCACCCTCAACGCCGTGTCCGCGGCATCGGGCGAGAACAAGGCGATGATCTCGTACTACTTCGGCAACAAAGCCGGGCTCGTCGCCGCGGTCCTGGATTCCGTGATCCACGACGAGTACATCGCCTCACAGAACCGCATGAAGGACGTCGACCCCAAACGGCGGACCCAACGACTCGTCGAGGAGATGCGCCGCATGGACGCCGCAGTCGAGGAGTTCCGTATGTTCTTCGAGTTGCTGCCTCAGGTGCTACGCGACGAGACGCTGCGGCGACGGATCGCGTTGCTCTACAAGTGGTACTGGAGCGTGAAGATCGAGTGGCTGGGCATCACCAATCCATCGGACGCTCTCGAGGACCCCGAGCTTCTGGGCCTCGCCCAGATCCTCTCCGCGGTCATCGACGGACTCGCCATCCAGGCCGCCATCGACCCCGACCTCGACCTGGCGAACCCCTATCGCATCTTCCACAAGATGCTCGAGGGCTCGCTGTCCGCGCTCCCGGACGGCAAGACCGGGGGCGGCGGGCCGGCTGCCGGGGCTCACTCGAGGCAGTAGGCGTCGAGCTGGCGGCGCACCACCGGGTCGAGGTCGTCCGGCGGGGAGTAGGCCTCCAGCAACTCGACGACGCGCTGGGCCGCCACCTGCGCCAGGTCGCGCCCGCCGAGGCCCCGCCACGTCTGGTACGGGTCGCGGTTCATGATCGAGCCCCGCCGGCCGTCGCGCGCGTGCCGCCGGGTGTGCGCCTGGCTGAGCACCGTGCCGCCGGGCCCGACCGCGGCCATCACGTCGAGAGCCAGCGTCTCGTCGTCGATGACGATAGGCTGCTGGGCGGTCCGCAGCGCGCTCAGCACCTCGTCGTCGATCACGAATTTCTCCGGGGAGTAGCAGTTGAACGACGAGAGGATGCCGGCAGCGTGGAGCACGAACTGCACGTCCATGCGCAGGACCGTCTCGATGGCCAGCGCCGACTCGATGCCGGCCTGCGCGTCGGGGACATGTGAGTCGGTGAGCGAGCCGCCGGCGCGCACGGGCACGCCCAGCCAGTGGCCGAGCCTCACAGTGGCCTCCGTGAGCGCCCAGTACTCTGGGGCGCCCACCATCAGCGCACCGCTGTGCATCGAGGAGAGCGACGAGGTGCCGCCGTAGAGGAAGGGGCACCCGGGACGGGCCAGCTGCGTCAGTACGAGGCCGAGGAGCAGCTCGGCGTGCTGCACGGCGAGGAGGCCGGCCAGGGTGAGCGGCGCGGTGGTGCCGCCCATGGCGCAGACCGCGACGCAGATGGGCTGGCCGAGCCGCGCCAGGCGCAGCAGCACCTGGGCACCCCCGGCCGAGAACTGCAGCGGCGAGGTGCTGTTGATGTTGGTCCACAGGCGCGGCTGCTCGTGCCACTCCGCGCCGTAAACGATCTCGGCCACGTCCAGGGCGATCTGCAGCTCGGGCAAGGTGGTGACAGTGAACCTGTTGGCTTTGTCGCTGCCGGTCACGTGCGCGTGCGCGCTCACCCGCGCGCGCCGGTCTTCCGGCACGTCCGTAGGCTCCACGCTGTAGCCGAGCACCGAGATGTTGGGCGAGAGGTGCGCGAGCGCTATGGCCGTCCGCAGGTCCTCGAGCGTGCCCGGACGCTGCTCACCGCCGTCGAGCACGAAGGGCGGCCCGGAGGCGCTGGCGAACACCGGCGGAGCGTCCAGAGCCACGCGCAGGTCGAGCTCGGGGCGGCGGCCGGCCACGGTGTAGCCGGCCGGTACCGTCGCCAGAGCCTCCGCGACGAGCTCCTCGCCGAAGCGGACCCGCTCACCCTCGGCGACGGCCCCGTGGGCCTCGAGCAGCGCGAGCGCCTCGGGGTCGAGCACGACGCACCCGACGTCTCCCAACAGCCGCAGCGCGGCGGCGTGAACCTGTTGACAGCCCTGCTCGCCCAGTGACGGTCTCGTCAAGACGCCTCCCTGTGTGCGGTCATCCGCCACCCAGTCTCACCGGGTGACACTACCTCACTGCAGCCTCTCCACAATCTCATGCACCCTCTTCTGCGTCTCTGCGGCCAGCTGCGGAGGCTGATGTTCCTCGATGATGCCGAGCAGCTTCTTCTGGGCGTTCGCCGCCAGGTCTGGAAGAACCACTCGCCGCAGAAGGTGTCGCAGGTGTGCCGCTCCGACATGAACTCCCCGCCGGGACCCACCTTGGCAATCACGTCCAAGGCGAGCGTCTTTTCGTTCACCTCGATGCCCCTGACCAGACGCTTCACCTGGCCGATGATCTCGTCGGCGATCACCAGCGACTGCAGCGACGTACACACGCCGGATTCCATGTAGCCGGAATCGTGGATCAGGTTGCCGCCGCTCATCGCGGCCATGAGCAGGTTCTGGGAGATCTCCGCGGCGTGCTGCCCGTCGCAGCTCTTGGAGTCGGAGCAGCCGGCGGTGCTGAACATGGGGGTCTGGTAGTAGTGCGCCATCTCAGAGAGACCCGCCACCATCAGCATGAACTCGGGCGACCCGTAGGTGATCTGCGTGACCGACATGTCGAGGATGGTGATGACGCCGCCCATGATGGACGGGGCGCCGCGGATGCACGTCTCGACCAGCGCCGCGAGGAACCGCACGCGATTACCATCCACGTAGGCGCCGGCGCTTTTTGCGACCTCGAGCGCCTGCTCGCTGTAGATCTCGACGCCGATGCGCTCGAGGACTTCCATGGCCGCCGAGTGGGGTTCCGCGCGCTGCGCGTCGGTGAAGATGCGGAAGCCCAGGTTGCTCTTTCTCAGCATGCTCGTCTCGTCAGGTCCGTCAGAGCGGCAGGCGGACGCCGGCTCCACGCTCGAGAGCGCGCTCGTAGAGCACCTTGGCTGCGACCATGTCGTCGACGGCGATACCCATGTTCATCGAGAAGATGCGCTCGCCGTCGCTCTCGCGTCCGGGCTTGAGGCCCGCGGCCAGATCGCCGAGATCGGCGCTGATGGCCGCGGGGATGCCGCCGAAGTACACGCCGTGCCCTTTGGTCGCGAGCAGCTGACTGATGTCGTCGGTGCAGAACTTGTCGCACTCTCGCATGGCCGCGCTCGTCCAGGCGGAGTCGTAGTCGAGCGAGACGGCGAGGCCGCCCTCCTTGAGCATGCCGGCGTCGAGGTCAGGCGCGGGGTCGACCACGATCGGGATAGCCGTGACCACGACGTCGGCAGGCCGCACCGCCTCGGGGGCGGAGGCGCACGTCACCAAGCGGAGCGCCGGGAACAGCGCCGCCATCTCGGCGATGAAGCGCTGCGTGGCTTCGGGGAAGAGGTCGTAGCAGCGCACCTCGCGCAGGGCGGGCAGCTCCTCGACCAGCGCCATGAGACTGGTGCGCGCCTGCACGCCGCAGCCGACGATGGCGGCCGCGGCGCTGCCGCTGCGAGCCAGGTACCTGGCCGAGATGCCGGCGCTCGCCCCGGTGCGCATGGCGGTGACCCAGGCGCAGTCCATCACCGCGAGGGGCATGCCGGTCTCGCAGTCGTTGAGCACCAGCAGTCCGGTGATGTACGGCAGGCCTTTGGCGCTGTTGGGCGGGTAGCCGGAGACCCATTTGAGGCCGGCCACCTCGAGCTCCCTCACGTAGGCCGGCATGGCGTGGATGAAGCAGTCGGGCCGCGTGTGGATGCCGGGCTTGGGCGGCATCTCGGTGTGGCCGCGGCCCTTGGCGGCGAAACCGCCGTCGAGCGCGTCGAGCACTTCTCTCATAGACATGTCGAGGCTCACGACATCGGCCTGGCTCAGATAGACAAGTTCCACCTCACGCCTCCTGCTTGATCGTCTCGCTCCACGAAACCCGACACTACCGACACCAGCCTCATGCGCCGCCGGCCGGGCAGACGAGTCTGCCCGGCCGGCGCTGACCGCAGTTCGCTGCGGCTTGACGGCGAGTGACGGTCGGGGGGCCGTCGGCCCGCCGTGGGAGCATCGTGGTCGGGTGGCGGGCGGCGCTCAGCCCACCCCGAGGATGATCTTGGCCGTGGCCACCGCCTCGATGGCGTCTTCGGCGTAGCCGTCGGCGCCGATCTCGTCGGCCCAGGCGCGGGTCGTGGGGGCGCCGCCGATCATCACCTTGACGTGCTCGCGCAGGC
>Ga0066798_10001145_pt1 | contig 11862 bp, 9 predicted proteins | sample PersoiDNA2013203_FD_70961 | JGI IMG/M metagenome (GOLD analysis project Ga0066798, IMG submission 70961) | Permafrost soil microbial communities from the Arctic, to analyse light accelerated degradation of dissolved organic matter (DOM) -... | ecosystem: Environmental > Terrestrial > Soil >...
GGTCGACATGTTCCTGGAAGAGGAATCCCAGCATCTGGCGATGCTCGGCGACTTCATCAAGAAGCCGATTTCATTGCAGGTGCAGACGGATTATCAGCAAGAGCAATACGACATTATTTTAATGTAGAAAATAATTTCGTTTATTTTCAATAGCTTACCGCAATAAAAATAGATTTTTTCGCACAAAGCTACCCATTTAGCTACCCATTCTTTCTTGCTTCTATAAAACAGCCTCATGTGAAAGCATGCGGCTGTTTTTTTCGATTTTTGTCACCACCATACTCAATAACACCAAAAACTCACCCCGCCGGTGAATCGGTTGCACCATTCATTCAGTAAGCGGCTATCGGATTTTCTACCAACCTTCGGCCTCAAGCCTAATGAGCGTTGAACGCCTGTCTGCCTGAGTCAAGAAAACAATACCGTCACGCTCGGCCCCCAAATAGTAACGTGTAATAACCTTCTCACCTTCTAGCACGCCTCTTACGTGCAGCATTTTGTTTTCAGGTGACCTGCTTTCGGTATCACCCACCATATGCCTTATCAGCAACTCGGACATATTCTCATTCGTTCTATTCACTAAATCAATGGCAGCAGCCGTAGCTGTGACCCGCCCCACTGGAAACAAGAAGTTTGCTTGGGACGACCAAAAGTCTGTCGATAAAGACATTTTGTGCTTTCAAAAAAGATAGGAAGTGGGCCACACATCAGCCGTTGCGGCTGGCCCTTAAGGAAGGCTAGTTCACTTAGCTTTGCAGAATTAACCTTCTATTCTGCACTGTGAAACAGCTAGTGAAGGGTAAATACTAAGGATGTCTTAGTACATTGTCAAGAGCACCCTAAGAAACTCTTAGGATGAATTCTCGCCAAAAAACTGCAACCCCATTCCCCAGCCGCCTTAAAAAAGCGAGATTGCAAAGGGGCCTCACCCAGTTCGGTTTAGGTGTTGCTGCTGGAATAGATGAATACAGTGCCAGCCCTAGAATTAACCAATACGAACGAGGTGTACACGCCCCAGACCAAGGAACAGCAACACGCTTGGCTGAAGCTCTAGGCGTCCCTTTAAGTTATCTATTCGAGCCGAATGAGAGTCTCGCTGAATTGATCCGATTAGCCGGAACCTTAACTAGCGATGACCTCAAAAAGCTAACGATTTATCTTCGAGAAGCCATTACAAGCGTCAACAGCTAATACCTATTAGAATAGTTTCGCTCAAAGAAGAACGCCCGCCGATGCGGGCGTTCTTCCGTTCTGCGTTGTCCGCCATCGATAGCAGTAGTTACTAAGCACGGCGTTCTCACTTTCACACAAATATCTCAGCGAGACTTGTATGTCGTCTGGAAATGAACTCGATATTCAACGAAAAATTGTCAGTGCAGTAAAGTATTTTTTCACGTGCGAAAAATATCACTTTAATTTTCGAGAGGAACAGATCGTAACTAACGAACCAGGAAACGGTGGGCAGACGCATAACGCAGAAGATTTCGGGAGAAAGCCATATGACGCGGCCATCTATGTCCCGAATACGATAGTCCTATTCTTTGAAGTCAAAGAACGAAAAAAAACTGGAGCAATACACAAATATAAAGAAGAGCAAAGTAAGCAGATGTTGCTACTTGCTGCCAACAACGTGGACATTCGCTATATATATAACACATGGGTGTTCGGCTATATGAACCAACCGTCGGTAAACGATGTGTTAGAGAAAGCTCATGTACGTAATGCAGCGGATATGAAAGCATTAATTAAGATACTTTCTCCAATTCACCCAGCAATGACGCTAGAGAATTATTTAATTGGGGCAACGAGCCAAGAAAGTCAGCGGTTGGCGACTGTTTTAGACAGCAAGGCTAATCTAATTGACGTCTTCAAAAGTATGCCGTTAATGATTCTAGCGAATCTAGATCCGGAAAATGCAAAGATAATCATTGACTATGCACCAAGTGGAGCGCTCAAACTAATGAAGGAATTGTTCACTCTTCCTATCGAGGATAGGGAGAAGAAATTGAAAGAATACTCAGGAAATAAAAATGAAAAAGAGCTCCGTGCCATGGCTGACGCAATATTCGATATGAAGAACGAATGGATCAAAGAGAAAAAGATCAGCTTACGGATTTGACTATAGCGAGCGAATAGCGAAAGCTATATACCCAAAAAAACTTACCCGCTACATGGGCCATCTTCGATCCCGTCCCAAAGTAAGCCTGGTTAACTTGGCGTATTCGGCTCATCTTCTTATGGCTTATTTACTTATGCTTGTTTGCTCCGATATATTGCAAGACGATTCAAACCCAATCGAGGAATTGCGTAGTTCTAAACTAGTTGTTGCCGAACGGCGTCAATAGCCCGCCTTAGTTGAGAGGGTAGTTCTGGAAGAGCTTCTGCCCCGGTGAAATCCATTCGCCATTTTGGAGGGGCCTCGTCTTCCCACAATATCATTGCTCCTTTCCTTAATTGCTCCAGAGTCTCTACATATATGGACAAATCGCCTTCCAAACGTACAATCATTTGTAAGGTTAGATCAATCATTCGGTGCGTTAACTCGGGGCCGAGATATTCTTCATAAATGGCTGTAGTTGCTGTTCTTTGCTCTGGCGCCACGCTCCGATGCCTTTCGGCCAATTTTTGTTGCACCTCAATGGCTGTGTCTTGAAGCCGTTGTGCGATTTGTATTATTCCCACATGATTTCTACCTGTGAGTTGCAGTCGAGAAAACGCTCGATTTAAATCTTTTTTCGTGTGGTCACTTACAAGAAACGCCAAATCTTTTAGTTCCAACTCATTTGCTGGATTAAAGGGATATTCCATCGGCCTAATAAATTGCCAAAGTGCGATTCCATGCACCGGTACATTTTGTACCGAGTAGTTTCGCTCGACGTCCTTGATACCTCTAAAAACATTACTTCGATAGCCAAGAAAATCATCTATTTGTCCACCGACGATGTTTGCAGCCAATGCCAACGACGCCTTGTCATCGTCATTCTGCTTACGCTTTTGTTGATATCGATTCAACCGAAAGGCCAGCGCAGCACCGACGAGGGTACCCAGAAGAGTAGTGGCAAATTTGACGAAATTCTCACTGAGGGTCTCCGCATTAATTGCTGTAGCTGCGACAGTTGTTATACCGACAGTCGCAAGAAGTATCTTTAACGGCTCCCAAGAATTTTGAATAACTTTACGAATTACTTTAAGTATATCTAACGCCATTTTTTTGACTTATGAAGGAGATAGTTATTAGACTCCAAGCCTAGAAGACTTATCGTCCCCGATTTTTAAAAATAACCGCAATCATCACAGCGATACTACGCACATAAAATATTCAAAGAGTAACCGGAAGCGCATCGACCCCGCTCTCCATTCTTGCTAGTCATGAATTGTATTCTCGTCGGATCGCCCCCCCCATCACAGAGAACAGGCGGCGCGATCCTATGTCACTTACTTTTTTACTCGACTTTTTTCTCTGATTTTCTTTACCAGATCGGCCCCATCTGACAAAAGTAAAGACAAATGCCTTGGCGGATTAAACTCGCTGAGATCGATATTTTTTGTTGAAAAAATCGTTTTTATTCTGATTTCTTCGCCTTCCCAAGCACGGTATGGCTTAGAAATATCCAGTCGGTAATTCTTCTGGATTCTAGCTGACGCGGTATTGAATGTCTTCGGATCCATACGTTTTTCTTTCGGATCAATACCTAGCATCCAAAGAGCAATCAGCGAGGCATCCTTCCAATCCCCAATGGAGGAGAATATTTCCTCTTTCTCTATCGACGGCAAAGAGGGGTAGAGCATCTTTCGCTGCTCGTTCTTGAACTGAAGCAGCGCCATGCATTCTCCGGTGTCTTCTGCGTCGTCTCGCCAAGCAGCTCCAGTATTCAGTCCCAATTTCTTTAATACTTCCGCAGAATACTTCTGTTCATACCTGATGCTTCCTTTTGCAAGTTCGCATAGCAATTTATGCGCCTCGTCCTGGTGTTTCACATTTCGGAACATCTTTTTCAGTCGCCGCTCCGTCATTGTTCGACGATCGCTTATCTCCAATAGCTTGTCATAGAGATAGTGCACAACTCCTGTTTTGGGATTTGTAAAAATTATTCCCAATCCTTTCTCTGCCCACTTTCCCTTATTTTCAGAAGGAAAATGTTTCAATAGATGGTGGAATATTCTTTTGAGATCAGAGTGGTTATCAACCTTGATCCGTTCAGTAATATGCAATTCTTGTATCTCGAATTTCCCAGCGTCTATTGCCTTCCTTTCCGATTTAGTAAGCGTTATTCCTAGATTGTCTAAAACGCATTCAATCGTATTCAGCATAAGGATCCACGCGACAGAACTACCTACTACGTTATGCCCTTGGAACGGTGACAAAGGCGATGTTCGAATAGAAATTTTCGATCCATCATTGAGTGACTTTATTTTGACTTCTGAAAACCCTCCCGCAAATCTAATATCCTTTTCGTCTTTTTTCACATTACCGGTTTCCCCCATTAGCAGAGATCTTTCCGGCGTGTAGCTATATTCCGGACCAAATGGCACATGCTCAACGTCTAGAACGACATGTATTAAATCAATCACAATAATCCCATTAAGAATGGTAGCGGCATCTTGAATTATGACTGCTACTCTTGATTAGCATCACCCGGGGAAATTGGCGGGTACAAATTACATAAACTATCACCTTATATATAGGTAATAACCCCGCCCACCAACCTTTCCAACGAGCACAAACATACAGCAGGCCTTAGTAGACTATTCCCGGCGGCCAATTCCCGAAAGATCGTTCTCGCGTTGTACCGACACTAGTAACTTTACGAAACCTTGCAAATTGAGGAAAATTTTCCCTCGGGTAGTAATACGCATTGCATCCAATACCGCGTCTAATTCGTGCTCAAACCACCCGACTGCACGAGTTCCTATTGGAATGGCAGGAGGAAATGTTCCTTCACTAATGCGTTTCCATACGGACGCTTTTGAAAGACCTGTTTTCCCGCATACCGCTGGCAACCTAAGTATTTGGTACTGTTGAATTGCACTGGCTTTATTAAGTAGAGCAAGAAATTCATCGGGCAAGTGTTCATGAGAAGTGACTTGATCGAGAGAAGCGATTTTTGATTTGATCCTGGAAGCTTTCATTGAGGCACCTTAAAAAAGGGCGTGCCGGATGGCATACCAGATACCCTTTAGCCAAATAGGTAATTCCTCAGATGCCAAAGACATTGCTCGTTAACAAATTTCGAGGATGTGCAGTTAAGTACGATAAATAAGGGAATTTTTCCCAAATAAAAATATCGTCACCGTCAGCCCCAGTGAACTGCTAAGACAGTCGCTTGTCCCTCTCGTTAAGAAAAATGTGAAAATTTTCCCAAGTGTATGCGCGCTGCTACCTCCTCCTTTTTGAGGCTCTGGTGGATATCTTTGGGAATTTTTCCTGCAATTTATGACGCTGGTTGGCCCCCGATCGATTGACGCTATAGACCGGCCAGCCTTTTGTAGACATCTTCGAGCCATAATTAATGGCAACCAAAGAGATTATTGTGAGCGGAGGGCGGTACACGGATGAGTCCAAACTTGAGGCAGCCGACACTACCTGAGCAACAGGCTTGCCGAACTCATCGTATCAACCGTGCGCTAAATGCAGACTCTCATCGTTGGCCTCATGCCAGCACTTACCGGTAGCCTCGCTGAGGGTACCAACAGCGGCCCAGCATGATCCTGTTCACCCCGAAACACTTGCCGTAGAGCTTCTGCTTACGATGCCACCGCATTTAGTCTCATCAGCTTCACTGCGAATGTCGTGCTATGTCACTCTGGATTGTTCTGCTGCCTGAGTGCTTCAGGCGAGTTTTACGCAAACGACTGCCGTAGCTTCACTCTCAGCGGCTTGCCCGTACGACCACCTAGCCGTTGATTCAATAGCTACTGAATGGCTCTGGCAGGCGGGCTGCTTAGCAAATAGCCTCTCGCAAGCCAATTCATATGGTTACCAACTCTCTGCATACACTGCAAAAGGGCTTTAGCGCGAATCTGCAAAGAAGGAAGTAGCTGACAAGAGCAGAAATATGGCACGCAATGCGGCGCCAGCCCTCTACCTGTGCGTTCATAGTTGCCATTACTCTCCACGCATTAATGCTCTTGCTTATGCTGCACGCGCTCAACATCGAGCCGTCATGACCACGGGACCCACAGCATCAACGGGTGACTAGTAGAGCTTTACGGACACATAACCCACGCCAACATCTATGGCGGCACCCTCATACACCCCTATAGTCATCGTGTCTGTAACTGAATGCAACGCCACATCAATCTTCTACTGCCTCAGCAACTATTACGGCACTATCCATAGTCATAGTAGCGGTGAGGAGCCGGCTATCGTCAGATACCTGCAAATACCCTCCTGCCATCAGAAACTGGTCAAGACGAGCCAATATCAAGGGTTAAGTATGCGCGGGAAGAGTGGCTAATAAGCCCCCCCTACTAGGTCTATCCAAGCCTAGTTGACAGCTAGGCTTAGATATCAGTTGAGGAAATTTGGCTACCTTGATTTTCCGGCTCAATATAAAACTAAGATTTACTTAGTATAAAATTCCAGTTTCTAGACTTAGCCGTAAGCGTGCTTATTCACCTAAAAAGAGGAAAAAAACGTGGAATTAGTGAGTACTGACCAACTGCCTGTCGAAGTTAAATAGCAATAGGAAAAACAGCATATGAATAACGAAGATGCACCACCCTCCCCTATTTTATTGTTTTGTGAACGCAAGACTATTACTGAAAACGACATTAGGTCTTTCTCCGATGAAGCGGAAAAAATAATAGCAAAGAACGGCGCTAGGGTTGACCTAATTATTAATGCCAAGCGGGATCGGATATTTGGCTTTTACGCTGACGGCTGTCCGCGCCTTCCCCTAGAACTAGAGGATCGATTGACCACTTTATTTGAAAACTTCTTTTCGATTAAAGCACGCCTGACGTTGTGCTTTCGCGAGAGTACAGGCCACCTGCATTATCGCTTCACTGGGATCTGAATATTCTCGTCTAAATTCTCAACAAGTCACACGTCATTTGACGCCTTATCGCGCCCGAAATTCTTGCCAAGTTCCATTTACTGATTTGATAGCGTGGCCCACATATGAGAAAAGCCCGCACAAGCGGGCTTTGGGTATGTTAGTTCGGAATCTCATACTCTCGGTTATAGTTACGCCCCATTACGAAATGGGTCATGCGCCTTTCTCCGTCACTGATAGTGAAGTTAGTGGGAATATAAGGAAAGCGCTTATCGAAACTATTTCGATAACGAAGATATGCTGAAGCATAAAAATTACGCACAATGAACAGCACGAAAGCGTAAGGCAGCACTGGCCCGGCCACGGGAATCCGGCATGCTGAAAACTGCCCCAAAGTCACATGTGACTTTGGATGCGTAGAATCCACATAATTTACCGGATCATAATCAAAGCGAATTGGAAACCGGACTAATCTATTTTCTAAGATGTCGGAATAAAGGTTATCAGCGCTATAAAGCTCAGGCGCCTCCTCAATTGTCGGTAAAAGATGTGAGGGAAAAAAGGCTAGGCGATGCTTAATAAGCTCGCTGTCAGCTTGCCTAAATGTGTACTGAAACGAGATCAGAGCACCATCAATCATCTTGATATGGTAAGCATTTTTATTGAGCATATCCGCGTACAAATCACTATACGGAATATCTTTAAGCGCAGTCGTAGTCGGGAGATCCCCAATAGTGCGAACCGGGAAATTTTGTTTATTTTGAGTAAGAGAGATAACCCGGTCGGATACCCCATTTTGTTGAACTGAGAGGCTACTCGCAATTAGCCGCGCATAAATCTCCCTCAGCTGACCGGCAATGGCATCAGGTGTCATTGTTCCCCTTAACTGATTGCATGAGCTTTAGATTTTTAATCAACTCATCGGCATCAATCTCGCCTCTCTTAACGGCTGTATATATTTCGTGCGTTCTAAGATCGAATCGATTGCGCCTACGGCTACGCGGCTTATCCAGTATTTCCTTATTGATGAGATGTAGCTCTTTCTTTTCTTCCGCAGTCGGATATCTGAAATGCAATTTGTACTGTTTTTCGCGAAGTTGCTCCCATTCGGCTCTAAGTGCATCCATATTCGAACCGACACCCAATATCTGAACCCAGGCTTTCGAACGAGTAATGGCAGTAAATAGCCTATTACGGACCTGTGCTCGGCTGGCAGCGCTCCAAGATGTGAAACAGTCTTGCGCATTCACGATATACACCATTCCTGCTTCATTCCCCTTAGCCCTAAAGATACCCGTAAACGTCACCGCGCCAGACTTGGTAAAAACGTCTGCCGATGTAGTGACCCCGGCAAGTTCGGTATTAATTCCGCGCTCAAATAAAAGGCGACGAATTGGCCCAACCTCTTTTTGGGTTGTGAGCGGATTGGGATTGATAACTACTATGTCTTCCGGCCGAAGCTCCTGCTGCTCAATATCAGCCTTGATGGCTTCGGCAAGCCATTCTGCTTGCTGAGCACTCGAATCAAATTTCTGAAATTGAATTAATTCTTCCGGATTTGAATGGTTTTCTAAGAACAATGGTGAAGAATCAGGCGTTCGAGCCAAAGTAATCAAAGAGTTACCCTCAAGATCGCCTTCCTCGACAACATAACCGACATCCGTCCACAACTCATCTTGCTCAAAAAACTGCACCAGACCTTTTTCTCGGTAGATGCCAAAACCAAGTGCATGCGCCGTAGTCAGTACGGGCCGTGAATTGCGATAGCATTTCTCCAGAATAATGTCCTGCCTAGGTCCAGCGGATTCATCTGTATTGAGTTTAACCAGAGGATTTCCATCCGCTTTTTTTCCAAATAAGTCTTCGGGCGGCAAGACAGATTCGCCATTTAAGGACTGCAATTCATCATAGGCGTAAACAAGTCGCCTTGGCTCCTTCAAGAACTGATAGCACAACCGTAAAAAATCAGGAGGAAAATCCTGTGCTTCATCGACCAAAATGACGTCATAGAAAGCATTGGATTCTGAGATCTGCGCGAGGGCTTGCTGACAAACCCCAGCAAATTCCTTACCCTCTCCGAATTTTGCCCTCGCGGTCTTGAAATCAAGAAAATCCAAGCCATGCTTTCCGCAGAATTTATGGTAAATACCATCCCGTTCACGATCTCCTGGCCCGCCCCAAGCATTCAAGATATCGACCCTATCCCAATCCGGTTCTGTACCGGTCTGTTCTATAGTGAAATAAGTAATCAGACGTTTGAACTGTTCTTTGAGAGATCGCGTGTTGAAGGTAACTGCAATGTGCCAGTCTTCATTTTGCGAATGCAAATACGCAACCTTTAATGCCAAAATAATCGTCTTGCCGGAACCTGCGAGGCCACGGATTCGCTGTACACCTTCAACCGTTTCGATAACTGCCTGGGACTGATGTTGATCCAGATTAGCAATAGACTCATCGACGCGCTTCAAACGCGCCCCCTTAGAATTGGGCTTCTGAGGATCTCTCTTTTGTCTTCCAGATCGAATCGAAGTAACTACTTGAATTGCCGCGACCAATTCGCCAAAAATATTCTCTTCGGAGTCTACTGCGAAAGGCCACTGGAAATTTGAAAGTACGTTTTTTAGGTTATTTTCCTTAGCTAAGTAAAATGGGGCTTTTACTTCAATACCTTCAATATTCTTGGCTGGAGCAAAAGTAACCACATTGATTTCAAATTTAAGCTTTCTGCCATCCTTCAATTTCGGATATGGCTTCAGCTTGACATCCAACATTGAAGCGATTTCATCTTGTCGTGCTTCAAAGTCGCCAAGGTCGGTCCCTTCAACCAAATCGAAAGCGACAAGCCCCAAAGTCTTGGACATCAACAAAGCGTCAAATTTCACAGGCCCAGTAGGAGAACCAATGATTGGATAACCGATGTAGAGATACCCCGAAATGTCAGGAAACGCCCTCAAAGTCTCCGCCAAAAGGCGAGAAGAAACGGGCTTATCTTTTGAGGCACCCCATATAACATCAATCATTTCGAGTCCGATCCATTGGAGAAAAAGTAGGGCAATTTACCCGACAGATATATTTTATCAGCTCACGCAAAAACCTCCCCCCAGGAAGGAGGAGCGTCAAGATGAGAAATTGCCTGAAGGGCACACCCAATTGCGGTACAAAACTACTGAGTACCGAACCGTCCTAACGCCTAATATCAAGCCACGTGCTTGCATGAACAATCTATGTCCCTCAAACATGCACTGGGTGTGCTGAGCACCTAGCTAGCAGCACACCCAGTGCATCCTCGTTTAGCTTATATCGTAGTTAGCGCATGACAGAACGTTTATCAAAAACCAAGCGACGATAAGTAGTCACCCCAAATAGAAAGCGCCTCTTTTCGTTCGTTAAAGTAGTTGTGTCTATCATAGATACCTTCTACTCCAGGAAGCTTGTGATTCAGACACATTTCGGTAATATCACGGGATACCCCAAGACGACGCATATGACTCTTTGCCGTTGATCGCAAATCATGCGGAGTAAAACGACGCGAATTTGGCTCGTGATAATCGAACCAGTAATCCAGCGCAGCACCTAAAGTATTCGGATTAATTGGAGCATCCCCTCCGAACCTTGCTTTTCGCGATTCAGCGCGCGCTGGCAAGACATATGCTGATGCACCTGCAATAGCCTTCAAATCAAGAAACACCTTTTTAACTTGCGGGACTATCGGAATTTCCGTTGCAGGGCCGGTCTTCGTTGACGGAACCAACCAAATGAGTTTTCTCATATCGATATGCTCCCACTTGGCATTGCGTAATTCATCAGAACGAACTGCCGTCGCCAAAAGTATTTTGATTGCGAGGAGATTCTCCACGGCCATTTCCGCTGAAAGTAAGAATTTTAATTCTTTTTCAGACAGCATCAATCTTTGCCTAATTGCAGGACGTTTACCAATGATTGCGGCTAATTCAACGCCCACACAAGGATTGAGTTGGATAAGCTTTTTCCCCATAGCGTGCTTGAATAGCATGCGAGCGGTTATCAGAAGCATATTTCGCTCGGCCCATCCGACATCAAAGCGCTCTACCATAGAGACGATATCAAGAGGACTGACCTCACTAAGTGCAAAAGAGCCTAGCGCCGCTTTAATACGCAGAAGATTTCGGCCGTAACTACGCTGAGTGCTATTGCCGAGGGTCGACAAAACTTTAACCCTATAGTCTTCGATTAATTCGAAAACTGTCCAACTATTCAAAGCATTGGTTTTTGCGCGTTTTTTTATAGCCGCGGGATCACGTCCAATATCAACCTCAACACGCCTTTCACGCGCCATTTTTCTAGCATCAGCCAAACTGATGTCTGGATAATTTCCAAGTGTGAGTTCTTTGCGCCCGCCACCTACACGGTACCGCAATATCCATGTAGCGGTACCCGCAGCAGACAACGTGAAAGTAAGCCCTTCGCCGTCAGAGCGCGCTAACGGGAGCTTCAAATCATTGAGCTGCCCTGTTTCTTTATTCGTTTCCACAGGCACCCCACCGGCCTGAACAGCCCGAAACCAGTTCTTAAGTTGTATGGGTTCTAACCCTTCGCTTCTACGTTTCATTGCCAATTTACCCCTTTAGCTACCTACCTAGCTACCCAATAATGGGGCAATTGTACAATGTTTTAATAGACGACTCTGGACACTAAATAGTACGTACACTAGGATACATGCCAATTTCCCGCACGTTAATAGACATTATTGAACATTCATAAATATAATACGACATTATTTTGATGTAATTTTTCTCTATGATATAGAAGAGGAAGAACAGCAATCCGAATTGGCGGCGCGACTGGCAGAACGAAGCTGGTTACGCTGCCATTGTTCACTTAGGGA
>Ga0066798_10001149_pt1 | contig 11852 bp, 9 predicted proteins | sample PersoiDNA2013203_FD_70961 | JGI IMG/M metagenome (GOLD analysis project Ga0066798, IMG submission 70961) | Permafrost soil microbial communities from the Arctic, to analyse light accelerated degradation of dissolved organic matter (DOM) -... | ecosystem: Environmental > Terrestrial > Soil >...
ACGCCAGCCAAAGCCAGGAAAATCGCCAGCTTGCCACTGCCTGTTGTGAACATGGACACTCAGTCAAAAAACTGAACACAAATGTTCAAAATACATAAAGCCCGTCTATAAAAAAACGCCTCTAATACCGCAAAACTCTTGGTTAACGGACATAACCCGATAAAACGCGCTCTCCAGCTCAAAAAACAATTGACCAATATTGAACACAGGTGTTCAATTGATTGTAAGACGACCCTGGAGATAAAGCGTGGAATCCCTGAATCCGGTACAGCGACGCATCCATCAAGCCGCCCTTCGCCTTTTTGCCGAGCGCGGCGCCATTGACGTGAGTATCAGCGATCTTGCAACTGAGGCCGGTGTTGCTCGCGGGACGATCTATAGCAACGTGAAAAGCATGGAGCAGCTGTTCGAAGCGGTTGCGGCCCATCTCAGCGCTGAAATGCACGAACGGGTCAATAAGAGTTTCGAGCCCCTCGCCCACCCTGCTCACCGTCTTGCCAATGGCATCCGCTTCTTTATCCGACGCACCCATGAGGAGCCCCAGTGGGGCACTTTCATTCATCGATTCGCGATGAGTAACGCCGCGCTGCGCGAGATGTTCGCCAGTCAGGCCACGAAGGACCTGTTGGAGGGGCACGCCAGTGGCTGCTACAGCTTCCGACAAGAGCAACTGCTCTCGGTCATTACGCTGATCTCCAGCACTGCACTGGGCGCGATGTTCCTGGTGCTGGAAGGTCATAGAACCTGGCGCGATGCAGGTTCCGACGCGGCGGAATTCGTACTCCGGGCACTCGGCGTGCCGGCACAGGAGGCTGCGAGACTGGCGACCGGGGAACTGCCCACACTCCCCGCACTCGACTAACCCCTTCACCACCGCTGTGGTTTTCGCCCCTGTTGTTTATGGGGCCCGGCGCTGCTTTGCCCGAAAAAAGTTCGGAGAACAACAATGAATAATAGTGCAGCACCTCGACTGAGCACGTTGCAACCTGCCCGGCATCCAACCCCGAGCGTCAAAGCTCAACGCCTCACCCATCTTATCTTCGAACGACCGGACCTCGATGAAGCGGCGCACTTTCTGAGCGATTTCGGTCTGAACGTCAGTCACCGGGATACGGATACGCTCTATCTCCGGGCTGCCGACCCCAGCCCCTACTGCTACCGTATTCATCGAGCGGCTCAAGCACGCTTTCTGGGCTACGGGCTGGAAGTCGGCCGTCTCGGCGACCTGGAACGCCTGACCCAGATCCAGGGGGCTTCAGCTATCGAGCAGATCAAGCATCCGGGCGGCGGAAAGCAGGTCCGGCTGCTCGACCCCTCCGGCTTCATCGTGGAAGCCATCTGCGGGCAGTCCCCGAGTGTTCCCCTGCCGCACAGGGCCGCTCTTTCGCTCAATCTGGCGGATAAGCAGCCGCGTATCAACAGAGCTCAACGCCCACCAGTAGCCCCCCCGGAAATATTGCGTCTCGGCCATGTGGTCATCGAAGTCGCCGATTATCAAGCCACCTGCGCCTGGTATACACAGCATTTCGGACTGATCCCCAGCGATATACAGGTTCTCCCGGATGGCTCCCCCATCGTCACCTTCATGCGCCTGGATCGCGGTGAAATCCCAACGGATCACCACACCCTCGCCATTGCCCAGGGATTCACGGCGACCTACAGCCACAGCGCCTATGAAGTGGTCGATGCCGATGCACTGGGCATGGGACAGCGGGTCCTGCGGGAGCGAGGCTGGAAGCATTCGTGGGGGATCGGGCGGCACATTCTGGGTAGCCAGATTTTCGATTACTGGCAGGACCCCTGGGCTGACAAACACGAGCACTACTGTGACGGCGACCTCTTCACTGCCACACAGCCCACCAGTATTCATCCGGTCAGCCGCGAGGCCATGGCGCAATGGGGGCAACGCATGCCCAAGCGGTTCACCCAGCCCAAGCTGACACTGGGCAATCTGCGCATGCTGATTCGCAATCTGCGACGCAGCCCGGACTTGACGCTACGCAAGCTTATGGCGCTGGCCCGCCTGTTCGGATAAGTCCGCCTGTTCAGTACAACCCGACAAGTGCACTGCGTGTGGTGCCGACGCTGGTGCAGGCCGCTCGCACGCCGACAACGTGCCCCGCATGGGCCCAATACAACAACTAAGCCTGGCAAAAGTCGGGCAAACAATGCTTCAGGAGTACCTTCAATGTCCGTTGTCCATATTGTCCGCTTCGAATACCAAAACACCGTCCAATGGGGCGTCATACGCCAGAACCTCATTACACCGGTTCCCGGAACCTTTGCCACGACCGGCGAGTTCATCCGCCAGAACACCATCGACGAGCTGCTTCAACTGAGCGGCATCGAACTGACCAAGAGCGACGTCAAGTTGCTGTCCCCGGTGACGCGTAATCAGCAGTTCCTTTGCCAGGGTGCCAACTACCGTCAGCACATGATCGAATCGGGCATGAACCCCGACGCAAAGAACTTCAACATGATGTTCACCAAGGCAACCAGTTGCCTGGTGGCGGCGGACAGCGACCTGATCAAACCGCGCAATGTCCACTTCCTGGACTACGAAATCGAACTGGGCCTGGTGATGAAACGCGAGATCACCGGCCCTGTCTCTGTCACCGACGACAATCTGCATGAATTCATCGCCGGCGTCGTTATTGTCAACGACTACTCGGCTCGTGACATCCAGATTCCACAGATGCAGTTCTACAAAGGCAAGAGTTTCCGTACCTTTGGCCCGGTCGGCCCCCACCTCTGCCTGCTGGGGGCCGAGGACATGCATTATCTGAAGGCCCTGCAATTGCGCCTGACGGTCAACGGCCAGGAGCGTCAAAACGACAGCACCGCCAACCTGGTCTACGGCCCCGCGGAAACCCTGACCGAGCTTTCGTCCGTTCAAGATCTTGCCCCGGGAGACCTGATTGCCACCGGCACGCCGGCTGGCTGCGCCTTGAGCATCCCCTCCCCCGGCAAGCAGCGCATCGCCGCCCTGCTACCCGAAGCCAGCAAGTGGAAACTGTTCCTCAAGGCCCAGGAGAAACGCTCTCAGTATCTCAAGCCAGGCGACAAGGTCGAGGCGCATATTCGTAGCGCCGACGGCTTGATCGATCTGGGCATACAACGCAATCAGGTAGTAGGAGAAGTCTGATGAGCGTGCGGAGCCTGGTAGACATCAAGCACCTGGAACAAACCCCGCTTTCAGAGCGCAATCTGGCCGCCAGCACCTATGAAGCCTTGCGCCGCGCCGCCGAATGCAATCCTCAAGCACCTGCGTTGAGCTTCTTCCCTGACGCCACTCACTTCACGCGCACCTTCGAATGGAATTATTCCCAACTCTTCGCGCAAATAACCCGCGCGGCGAATGCCTTCCACGACCTGGGCATCGTGCCGGGAGAAGTACTCGCCTTCGTCCTGCCCAATCTACCGGAGACCCATTTCACTATCTGGGGCGCCGAGGCAGCGGGCATCGTCATGGCAATCAACCCATTGCAGGAGGCGAAGCAGATTGCCAGCTTGCTGAACTCGGCCAAAGCCTCCGTAGTGGTGACACTGGCACCCACCCCAGATAACAACCTGTGGGCCAAGTTGGCTGATCAATTGAACGATCTGCCCGGAATCAGGCACATCATCTGGGTCAGCATGGAACCCTATGTCAGCGAGCCTGAGCGCGACACGCTCAGAAACTTGGCGCAGAGGGAACGGGCCTTTCACGGTAATACTGTGATCCATGATCTGCGCACGCTGATGGAGGCCCAGCCAGAAACTCACCTCAAGAGCGGTCGACACATCCGCCCTGAGGAGCGTTCGTCATACTTCTGTACCGGCGGCACCACCGGGCTGCCCAAGATTGCCGCCCGCACCCATGGCTCGGAAGTATTCAACGCCTGGGCCATGGCCGCGCACTTACAATCTCGCCAGAGTGGCCAGGTCATCTTTTGCGGCCTGCCACTTTTCCATGTCAATGGACAACTGGTCACGGGACTGATGCCCTGGAGCCAGGGTGACCATGTCATCCTGGGCACGGCCCAAGGCTACCGGGACCCTGGCGTTATCCCAAACTTCTGGGAAATGGTCGAGCACTTCGGCATCAACTTCTTTTCCGGCGTGCCCACCGTCTACGCGGCCCTGCTAAGAAACAATCCACGTGTCTATGATCTGTCCAGCCTTCGCTATGCGCTGTGTGGCGCCGCCCCCATGCCGGTGGATTTGTTGCGCGAGTTCGAACAGCAGACCGGGGTGTACATCCTTGAAGGCTATGGACTCACGGAGGGCGCCTGCGTTTCTTCCGTCAATCCGCCCCATGGCGAGCGACGTACTGGCTCCATCGGGATACGCCTTGCTTATCAGGACATGCGCGCGGTGCTATTGAATGAGGCCGGGGAATACCTGCGCGATGCCAATGTCGACGAAACCGGCCTGATCACGATCAGCGGTCCCAATCTGTTCGACGGTTATCTGGAAGAGGGTCACAACCAGGGACTGTGGATCGATATCGACGGCCGACGCTGGCTGAACACCGGCGATCTGGGTCGCCAGGATGCACAGGGCTATTTCTGGCTGACCGGACGCAAAAAGGAATTGATCATTCGTGGCGGGCACAATATCGACCCCAAGCAAATCGAGGAGGTATTGCAGGCCCACCCAGCTGTTGCATTGGTGGCCGCGATCGGCAGCCCTGATGCCTATTCAGGGGAAGTACCTGTCGCCTATGTCCAATTGAAGCCCGGGCAATTGTGCGGCGCCGAAGAGCTGCTGGCGTTCGCCAATCTCAGCATCAGCGAACGCGCAGCCATCCCCAAACGCATTGAAATACTCGAAACGCTCCCCCTGACTGCGGTAGGCAAGATATTCAAACCAGCCCTGCAGCAACGGGAGATCGCCAGCGCGGTACAACTGGAGATTGAACACCTTAGACTCTCTGGCATTGCGGTCGACGTCGTACAAGAGAGTAACCGAGGACTTTTAGTTCGCATTCAATCCGGAGCTCACCAGAAAACCCTTGCCCCTCTCCTGGGGTGTTACAACTTCCAAGTTGACTGGATTGACTGATAACGAGTGTATCTCAGCAACCCTGAATAATACCCCCTGACATCAACCTGCCAGGGATTATCAAGTAACAGCCATTAAACCCATTGCCTCCCGGAAGTGCACTGGAAGGCAAAGCCTTGCCTGCGTCATTTGCCCATTGCAATCAACAAAACAATAAAAAGGTGAACACCATGAATCAGAAACGTCGCGCAACACCTTGTCTGAGCCCTCGTCAAACAGCTATTAACTGGATAAAACTGGGGTACACGGTTGCCCTGCTCGGCACGTCAACAACTGCACTGGCCAATGGCATTACGCTCAATGAACAAAGCACCAGCAGTGCAGGGACCGCCTATGCGGGACGCTCGTCATCCGCCTTGGACGCCAGCACGATATACGGGAATCCCGCGGGGCTGACCCAGTTGCCTCGCAGCGAACTGAGCGGCGGAGTCTCGGTCCTTTCGATCAAGGACAGCATCAGCGACTCCCAGAGCAATGCCACAGGAACGAGCAAGGGTAACTCCGTCCCCTTGTCCGCCGTCCCCTTCGCTTATTTTTCAACACCTCTTGACGAGCGTTTTTCAGCTGGCCTGGGGCTTTATGCTCCATTCGGTCTGGTCAACAATTATGAGAGCAGCTTCCAAGGTCGCTATTTTGGCGCCTATAGCAAGACCCAGGCGATCACCCTGCAACCTACTCTCGCCTACCGGGTCAATGATTACCTATCTGTGGGTGGCGGCCCAACGCTGAACCGCTTCGATGCGAAGCTCCAGAACAACCTGGCCACCGGTGTCTTGAACAACGGCAAAGAGACACGGGTCACCCTCAAGGGAGATGACACGGCCATGGGTTATAACGTTGGCGTCCTGCTTGACTTGAACGACGCAACCCGCTGGGGAGTGACTTATCATTCGAAGGTCAGCTACAACCTCAAAGGACAAACCGAGGTTTCCGACGCCCCAGCCGTTCTACCCCTGAATGGAAAATATAACGCCACGATCGCTCTTGATACGCCTGAATCACTGGACACTTCCATTACCCATCATTTCAATGATCGCTGGACCGGATACCTGAGCACCGTCTGGACACGCTGGAGCCGTCTCGATAAATTCGAAGCCATCAATAGCGGTGTTTCCGCGGCCGGGCAGAGTTTCGGTCTAGGCACGGTCGGCGAGACATTGAACTGGCACGACACCTGGGCTGGCGCGGTCGGTACATCCTATCAACTTGACCGGCAGTGGTTGCTGCGCGCCGGTTACTCCTACGACCCCTCCCCCGTTCAAAACGCGGACCGCAGCGTGCGAATCCCGGTTGGCAACCGCAACACCTTGACCCTGGGCGCGGGTTTTTCGCCGAATGCCGATATAACGATAGACGTTGCTTATGCTTATATCTGGGACTCTACCGCCTCAGTGAGACAGTCGAACAACTCAGGTCTTCAACCGGGCTATAGTGCCCAATACGATAACAGTGCCCATGAATTGTCGGTGCAATTGACCTATCGTTACTGATCGACAATCTATCCGTTTTCAAGGACCTGGGCCTGACCGAGGCCGCCGCGATCAGGCAACTGCTGCAGGATGCTTTCGATGGCGTTCGCCCACAGTAAGACCCCGTGGGCCGCACGGATGCGGCTCAGTAAGGCAGGTTGAAGGGCGTGACGATCTGCACCTGGGAGGGTGCAATCGGCCCATCCTTCCACAACCGATGAAATTGCAGGATATGCAGGAACACATGGCGAGCATCGATCTGCAGGTTATGGTCGATGATCGCGGCGATTTTTTCCTCGGCCAGCAACTGGCGGTTTTCCTCATCCAGATCATGGCCGATAAACACCTCCAGCGGCCGCCCCAATGCGGCGAACGCATCGACGATCGCCCGGTTACCGCCCCCCACGCTGTAGACCGCCTTGAGATTGGGGTACTGTTTCAGCGCCTCGATCACCCGTTCAAAAGTGCGTTCGTACACCCCGTAGCCACCGCTGATATCCAGCACCCGCAAATGGGCGGCACGCCCTCGCAGCCATATACGAAAGCCCATCTCACGCTCTTCTTCCCCGCGAAACAGCTCACTGCCGATCACCACGGCCACCTCCTGCGGCTGGGCTCCCAGCCAACGTGACAGCAGGTAAGCGGCGGTTTGTCCGGCGGTGCGATTGTCCATGCCGACATAGCCGATGCGCTCGCTGTGGGGCAGGTCGGTCACCAGGGTCACCACCGGAACCCCGGCCGCGGCCAACTGTTTGACCGCCAGGTTCACCGCCGGCTCGTCGGCGGCCTTGAGCACCACACCCTGACTGCCCATATCGAGGCAGCGCAACAACTGGTCGTGCATCGCCTGGGGTTCGATTTCTTCGAACAGGTGAAAGCGCGGGGCAATGCGAAACGGCGCCAGGCTGCCCAGCTGCGTGATGATCGCCGCCTGCACCGCCGCACTGAAGCGCCGCGGCGTGTGCATGATCACATCGATATGAAAGGTCCGCCCTACCGCCAGTCCGTTCTTCTCCTGGGCTTCGAGTTCACTCAAGGCCTGCTCGATACGGCGCTGGGTCTGGTAATGCACGCTGCCACGCTGGTGCAGTACGCGATCGATCGTAGCCTTGCTGACCCCCGCCTGGGTGGCCAGTTGCTTGATGGAGAAGTGTTTGGCGCGTTCGAGCATGGTTTCGGCCTGAGGTTTTTTTGAGGTCTTTTCGGGCGTTATCGAGGTCGGCACGATGCTAGTCTCAATTTCGCCGAGCGTCGAGCCGGTACCTTGATAACAACAAAAACCTGGAGAGCCGCATGTCTGAAAGCAACCTCGCCACCTCGTTCAATGGCCAGTACTTTGTCGTCACCGGCAGCACCCAGGGCCTCGGTGCCGCGGTGGCCCACACCCTGGCCCGCCGCGGCGCCTCCGGCCTGATCATTTGCGGGCGACGCCCCGAACAGGGTCAGGCACAGGTGCGCCAATTGGCGGAACTGGATTGCCAGGCGTTCTTTATCCAGGCGGACCTGGAGCAGATCGACGACTGTCGCGCGGTCATCGACGCCGCCCGCACCCACTTCGGCACCCTGCACGGGCTGGTCAACTGCGCCGGCATGTCGGATCGCGGGAGCATCCTGGACACGTCCCCGGAACTGTTCGATCGCCTCTTCGCGGTCAACGTGCGGGCGCCCTTCTTCCTGATGCAGGAAGCGCTGAAGCTGATGATCAGCCAGGGCGTGGAAGGTGCCATCGTCAATATCCAGAGCATCGTCGGCCACGGCGGCCAGTCGTACCTGAGCGCCTACTCGGCGTCCAAGGGCGCGCTGGCGATCCTGACCAAAAACGTGGCCTTCAGTGCCCTGCGCAACCGCATCCGGGTCAATGGCCTGAATATCGGCTGGATGGACACCCCCCACGAGGATGAGATCCAGCGGCGCTACCACGGTGCCCAGGACGGCTGGCTGGCGGCGGCCGAGCGTGCGCAGCCCTTCGGCCGCCTGCTCAAGCCCGAGGAAGTCGCACAAAGCGTCGCGTTCCTGCTGTCCCGCGAGTCGGGGATGATGACCGGCACGGTGATCGACCTGGAGCAAGGTGTGATCGGTTGCGGTGACGACAGCGCACCGCGCCCGGGGCAGCCATTGAGCTTGCCGGAGAACACCCGATGAACCAGACCCTGTCATCAGCCTTTGTCCGGGCCGACGCAGTGCAACTGCACGATTTCGCCCGGCTGTGCGAGCAACAGGCCCGCCCCGAGGGCTACCCCCACTGCAACGAGGTGCGGGGCAATGTGCCGATCTACCAGGCGCAGACCTTGCTCGACGCTGACCGTCACGCGCTGATGAGCGAGTTGCACCGGCTGTTTCGTGACGGCCCGGGGGTCATGGTGGTACGCCAGGGTTATGCCGACCTGGACGTGGTCGACCGCCACAGCCAGGTGTTCCAGGCGATCTTCGCCCGGGAAGCCATCGAGGGCGTGGCCGCCGATCACTTCGCCAAGGCCGGCAGCAACGGGCGGATCTGGAACTCGTTGCAGAAGGCTGCCCTGCACTCGCCATCCTCCTTTGTCGAGTACTACGCCAACCCGCTGCTGGGGCTGATTGCCGAAGCCTGGCTGGGCCCGCACTTCCAAGTCACCGCCCAGGTCAACGTGGTGCATCCCGGCGGCCAGGCCCAGCAACCCCACCGTGATTACCACCTGGGGTTCCAGACGGTCGCTGAAGTCGAACGCTTTCCCCTGCCCTTGCAGGTGCTGTCCCAGTACCTGACCTTGCAGGGCGCCGTGGCCCACTCCGATATGCCGCTGGAAACCGGCCCGACCTTGCTGCTGCCGTTTTCCCAACAGTACGCGCAGGGTTACCTGGCCTGGCGCCGCCCCGAGTTCATCGACTACTTCCAACGCCACGCCGTGCAACTGCCGCTGAACAAGGGCGACCTGCTGTTCTTCAACCCGGCGTTGTTCCATGCCGCCGGCAGCAACCACACGCCGGACCGCCAGCGCATGGCCAATTTGCTGCAAATCTCCTCGGCCTTCGGCAAGCCCATGGAAGCCCTCGACCACGAACGCATGATGCTGGCGCTCTACCCTTGCCTGCTGCAGCGTTTGACGGATCAGCTACTCGACCCACAGGAACTGGCCGCGGTGATCGCCTGCACCGCTGACGGCTATTCCTTCCCTACCAACCTGGACACCGACCCGCCCCTGCACGGCCTGGCCCCGCAGACCGGACAACAGCTGATGCTGCAGGCATTGAGCGAACGCTGGCCCTACCCGGCCTTTGCCGAGCGTGTGGCGCAGATGCACGCCAAACGCCAGGCCTGATCCTGTTTTCAATCGCTTGCAGAATTCAGTAGTGCTCTGCCTAGCAATCAAGTGGACGTAAAAAACGTACAAAAAAAACGCCACTCTATTGAGTGGCGTTTTTGTGTATCTGGAGCGGGCTTGATTCCGGACGGGTTCTCAGAGGAGATCAAGGGTCCGAAACATCGAGCCCCCCTGGCTTAAACCCATCCCCCATCCACGATAAAGTTCTGCGCGGAACACATTGCCGACACATCCGATGCCAAGAACAGCGCCATATTGGCGATATGCTCGGGCTCGACACTGCCCGGCAGGCACTGGCTGCGGGCGATCAGCTCCCTGGCCGCGTCATCCACCCACATAGTCAGTTGTTTTTCGGTCATCACCCAGCCCGGCACGAGGGTATTCACACGGATGCGACTGGGCCCCAGTTCACGGGCCAGGGCTCGGGTCATGCCATGGGCGGCAGCCTTGCTGGCGGCATACACCGGGTATCCACTGGAAGCCATCATCCAGCCCACGGAGCCCAGGTTGATAATCGAACCGCTCCCGATTTCCTTCATCATCGGTACCACGGCCTTGGCGGCAAAAAAGGCGTGCTTGAGATTGACGGAGATCAGCCTGTCGAAGGTGTTCGAATCAACTTCATCCAGGGTGTGGCGAACGTCGTTGGCGGCATTGTTCACCAGCACATTGATCGGCCCCAAGGTCTGGGCGAAACGGCCTATGGCGGCTTTGTAGGCGATCTCGTCGGTGATATCGCAATGGCCGAACTCGACGCTATGACCCTCGGCGCGCAACAGCGCCTCCAAGCGTTCGCCCTGAGCCTGTGCCCGGTCGACGAAAGCGACGTTGGCACCCTGGCGCGCAAAGGCGCGGACCATGGATTCACCAATGCCCGAAGCGCCGCCGGAAATCAGCACGGTTTTATCTTGCAGGTCCGGGTATGACGCTGGGTGGCCAGGGGGGTGTTGGGTATTCATGTGACGGTCACTCCGATCTTATTTAGTCTTATTTTATATTGCAAATACCAAGACATTGTCTATAAATAAACCGTCTTTTCCGCTTTAAAAAGACAATAGTCTAACTATTTAATCAAAAACAATAAAAGGTAGCTCAGTCATGCGGCAATCCAGACACCTGCTTTCCGGCATCGGCCTCTCGCTGGTGATGACCAGCCTCTGTGCCCAGGCGAACGGCCTCTCCAGCGAACATAAACCCTTCGGCAAAACCAACGACGGCACCGCTGTCGAGCAATACGTGTTGCGCAACAGCCATGGCGTGCAAGCCACGGTCATCACCTACGGCGGCGTGCTGCAGTCATTGAAGGTGCCGGACAAGCACGGCAAGTTCGACGACGTGGTGTTGGGCTTTGACAATGTCCAGGGCTATCAGGGCGGTACGGCGTTCTTCGGCGCCACCATCGGCCGCTTTGGCAATCGCCTGGCGGGCGGGACCTTCGAATTGGACGGCAAGCGTTACCAGGTGCCGCTCAACGACGGCCCGAACTCGCTGCACGGCGGCGCCCAAGGCTTCGACAAGCACGTGTGGAAAGCCAAGCCCGTCAAGAGCAAGGATTCGGTCGGTGTCACCCTGACCTACCTGTCCAAAGACGGTGAAATGGGCTTTCCCGGCAACCTGACAACCGAGGTCACTTACAGTCTCAATGACAAGAACGAGCTGCACATCGACTACAAAGCCAGCACCGATAAACCCACGGTGCTGAACCTCACCAACCACAGCTACTTCAACCTGGCCGGTGCCGGTAACGGCGATGTGCTCAAACAGCTCGCCACCCTGCACGCCAGCCACTACACGCCGGTCAACAACACCTTGATTCCCACCGGCGAACTGGCCCCTGTCGCGGGCACGCCCATGGATTTCCTGAAACCCACCGCCATTGGCGAACACATCAAGGACGATCACGCCCAGCTCAAATTCGCCGAACCGAAACAGGGTGGCTTTGACTTCAACTGGGCGCTGGACACCCAGGGTGACGTCAGCAAACTGGCCGCCGACGTGCGCGACCCAGCGTCCGGACGCCGTTTGCAGCTCTACACCA
>Ga0066798_10001151_pt1 | contig 11836 bp, 8 predicted proteins | sample PersoiDNA2013203_FD_70961 | JGI IMG/M metagenome (GOLD analysis project Ga0066798, IMG submission 70961) | Permafrost soil microbial communities from the Arctic, to analyse light accelerated degradation of dissolved organic matter (DOM) -... | ecosystem: Environmental > Terrestrial > Soil >...
TCACTAGGCGCGTAGCTCAGCTGGTTAGAGCACTACCTTGACATGGTAGGGGTCGTTGGTTCGAGTCCAATCGTGCCTACCAATATTCTTGATGTTGTTGAATATTGGTATCGAAGCAGGTCAGTGATGATCACTTCGAAAAACAGCATCAAATGTAAAAAACGGAAGCGCAGTCTGGCTTCCGTTTTTGCTTTTTGTGCGGCGTTTTTTCTTCCTGTTTCAACGCCTCGCATTCGGCTAATGCCGTGCCGGTGAGCTTTACTCCTGATCGCCGCCAATCAACGGCATAGTCAACACGGCATCCCGTTTATCCAGCAAATGCTGGCGCAATATCCCCGCCAGCCGTTTACCGTCACGCGCTTCCAGCGCATTGAGCATTTGTTCGTGGTCATGCGCTGCACGATCCCATTTGTTCGGTTTGAAATTCGATTTGAAGCGCAATGCCTGCAAGCGTCGGTTCAGACTCAGGTAGGTTTGATGCAGTACGCTATTGCGCGCCGCCTGGTTGATCTGGTTATGGATCAGTTGATTGCGGCTGTAATAGCCAGGCAGGTCGTTTTGCGCCTTGCAGGCCAGCATGGCGTAATGCAGGGCCTTGATTTCAGCCACCTCGACAGCGGTGATGCGTTCGCAGGCAAGTTCGCCTGCCAGCGCTTCCAGGCCACTCATCAATTCAAAGGTTTCGCGGATCTCGGTTTCAGACATTTTGGACACCGAGGCGCCGCGATTCGGTGCGATGTCGATCAGACCTTCTGCTGCCAGCACCTTCAAGGCTTCACGCAGCGGCGTGCGGGAGATGCCCAGGGTTTCGCAGAGCTCTCGCTCGTTCAGTTTGGTGCCTGGTGCCAGCACCGCTTCCACGATCAAATTGCGTAAGTGTTCAACGACCGTGTCGTGCAGGCGTGGACGTTCCAGTCGGGGCAGGGCGGCAGGCATGCTGCTTTCTTGTTCAAGTGCTGAATTTTGCATTCAAAATCCTTGGTGCGTGTTGATGCGATTTATAACATGGTGTTAAGTATTGCAAAAATACCAGCATCGGGGCCAGCCAAAAATGAAAAATTTAATCGCTGTCGCCAAAAAACTGCGCTAAGCCTCGGTATTTAAATGGTTTTCTTTTTCTCATCATTTCTTTGATGCAATAAAAAGTCTTCGTTCCTGAAATAAGCCTTTACCTGCCAGATTCTCACTGCTAAAGTATTTTGAATGCAAAATACAAAATTCAAACGAAATTGCTGATTCTTTAGGAGGAGTACATGTTGAAACTGGATTTCCATCCCGCCGGTCGTCACTTCCTGCAAATTCCCGGCCCTAGCCCGGTGCCCGACCGAATTTTGCGTGCCATGAGTTTTCCGACCATAGATCACCGTGGTCCGGAGTTTGGTGCCCTGGGTTTGCAGGTGCTCGACGGTATTAAGAAAATTTTCAAGACCGAACAGCCTGTGGTGATTTATCCAGCCTCCGGTACCGGTGCTTGGGAAGCCGCACTGACCAATGTGTTGAGTGCCGGTGATCATGTGCTGATGTATGAGACCGGCCACTTTGCCACCTTATGGAAAAAAATGGCCGAAGCATTGGGCCTGCAACCGGAGTTCCTCGGCGAACCAGGTATCGAAGGCTGGCGCCGTGGCGTGCAGGCAGATCGCATCGAAGAGCGCTTGCGGCGTGACAGTGCACATCAGATCAAGGCCGTTTGCGTGGTGCATAACGAGACCTCCACCGGTGTGACTTCCAATATTGCGGCCGTGCGCCAGGCCATTGATGCGGCAGGTCATCCAGCATTGCTGCTGGTCGATACGATTTCTGGCCTGGCCTCGGCGGACTATCGCCATGATGAATGGGGCGTCGACGTCACAGTCTCGGGTTCGCAAAAAGGCTTGATGCTGCCACCGGGCATCAGTTTCAATGCCGTATCCAAGAAAGCGCTCGCCGCTAGCAAGCAGGCCACGTTGCCAAAGGCCTTCTGGGCCTGGGGTGAAATCATCGAAATGAATGCAACCGGTTATTGGCCATATACGCCCAGCACTAATTTGCTGTACGGCTTGTCGGAAGCGCTCGACATGATTCTGGGCGAAGGTCTGGATAACGTATTCGCTCGCCACGAACGATTGGCTTCTGCTTGTCGTGCCGCAGTCAATGCCTGGGGACTGGAAATTCAGTGCGCCGATCCCAGTGTGTATTCGCCGGTGCTGACAGGGGTCATGATGCCCAGCGGTTTTGATGCTGACACGATCCGCAAGACCATCTATGAAAACTTCAACATGTCGCTCGGCACCGGTTTGGGCAAGATGAAGGGCGGCATGTTCCGCATCGGTCACCTGGGCGAAGCCAATGAATTGACCTTGATGGCAACGCTGGCAGGTTGCGAGATGGGGTTGAAGCTGGCCGGTGTGGCGCTGGCCGATAGCGGCGTCGTGGCGGCCATGGCGAATCTGACAGAGCAAAAGAAAAATCCGGTATTGAAGGTGGCTTAGCCGGCGCTGGCTGCAGGCGTAGCGTTGCCCCGACAACACGGGCACGCGGTGCCTTGGCAGGGAGCAAGACATTGCTGGTGCTGTTGCAGGTGGCCTGCGCAGTTTGTCACGCCGCTGTTGCTGCATCGGTTTGGTTGCGAATAACACATTCCGGCACGAGCACTATCCCGCAGAGGAACGAAGCGTAAGGGCTTCACGGCGTGCCGGCGTACCAATACTGGAGACAAGTAATGAGACACTTACGTTTGCGCGCGACCTCGGTCGTGCTGTTGATGCTATGCCTGATGTATTTCATCACCTACCTTGACCGTGTCAATGTCAGCACGGCAGCAGCAGGTTTCGGCAAAGAATTCAGTTTGTCGAAGACTGAAATCGGGCTGGTGTTCTCGGCGTTTGCCTATCCTTATTTAGTCTTTCAAATCATCGGCGGTTGGGTCAGTGACAAGTTCGGTGCCCGTCGCACGTTGATCTGGTGTGGTTTGTTGTGGGCGCTGGCGACCATCCTGACCGGTTTTGCCGGCGGCTTGACCAGTTTGTTGCTGGCGCGGTTGTTGTTGGGATTGGGCGAAGGGGCGACGTTTCCAGCCGCCACCAGCGCCATGTCGCGCTGGGTCGCCAAGGAGCGGCGCGGCTTTGCGCAGGGCATCACGCATGCGTTTTCTCGTATCGGTAATGCCATTGCACCGGCGGCGGTGGTCTTGGTCATGTCGATCTATGGCTGGCGCGAGTCGTTCTACATCTGCGGTGTGCTTAGTCTGGTATGGGTGATCATCTGGGCCTTGGTCTTTACCGAAGATCCGGCCAAACACCCGCGCATTACCGACGAAGAAATGGCCACGCTGCCACCGGCGCGGGCCAAGAATGCCTACATTCCCTGGGGCCCATTGTTCAAGCGGATGATGCCGGTCACGATCGTCTATTTTTGCTATGGCTGGACCTTGTGGTTGTTCCTGAGCTGGATTCCGCAATACTTCCTGCACAGCTATGACTTGGACATGAAAAAGTCAGCCTTGTTTGCCTCCAGCGTGTTTTTTGCCGGTGTGATCGGCGATACGCTCGGTGGTATTGTCAGCGACCGCATTTTGCGCAAGACCGGCAATCTCAAGCGTGCGCGCAGTTATATGGTGTCCTTGTGCATGTTGCTGACTTTGCTGGTGCTGTTGCCGATGTTGTTTACCCATAATTTGACGGTATCCATCGTGTGTCTGAGCGCCGGTTTCTTCTTCGCAGAAATGACGATCGGTCCGATGTGGGCAATTCCCATGGATATAGCACCGGCTTATTCCGGCACCGCCAGCGGCATGATGAATACTGGTTCGGCGCTGGCGGCGATTCTCTCGCCGGTATTGTCTGGCTACCTGATCGACAAGACCGGTAATTGGGAATTGCCTTTCGTGGGTAGCATGCTGTTGATGGGCTGCGGCGTGCTGCTGGCGTTTCGCATGCAACCAGACAGCAAGTTCGAAGTTGTCGCGGCTGAAACCAATGGCAATGTGATCAAGGCCAACGCCTGATTTTAGGACTGATTTTCTGCGTTGATGCAGCCGCGATCACGTTGAATCGCGGCATCTTTTGACAGGATCACACCATGCTGGTCATGCCCAAGCATCTGGTGCCGCGTGGCAGTCATCATGCCGCCGTGCCTCCACCGTTTGTCACGCAATTACAACGCGAGTTGCGCGGCGAGGTGCTGTTCGGCACCGCTGACCGCGGTCGTTATGCTACTGATGCCTCGATTTATCAGATCATGCCGCTCGGCGTGGTGGTGCCGCGCGATCAAGCCGATCTGTTGCTGGCGCTGGAGATCGCGCGTGCACATCATATGCCGGTGTTGGCACGCGGTGCCGGCACCAGCCAATGCGGTCAGACGGTGGGCGCGGCACTGGTGATCGACAACAGCAAGTATCTCAATCAAATGATTGCATTCGATGCCGATGCGCACACCGTTACGGTCGAGCCGGGGATGGTGCTCGATCACCTGAACGCCTGGCTCAAGCCGCATGGATTGTGGTTTCCGGTCGACGTATCGACGGCGGCGCAATGCACGATCGGTGGCATGACAGGTAACAATTCCTGCGGTTCGCGATCAATTGAATACGGCAACATGGTGCATAACGTGGTGGCAATCGACGCGATTCTGGCCGATGGCACGCAGGCGCGCTTTGGCCGCTTGCCAGACATGGCCGCCGGTAGCGCGCGTATCGACGCTATCGTGCAAGGCGTGCAGACGATTGCACGACGCGAGCGCGATGAAATTATCGAACAGGTACCCAAGGTGTTGCGTCGTGTCGCCGGCTACAACATCGATATTTTTGATTGCCAGAATCCGCGCGCCTATAGCGATGACGGCGTGGCCAATCTGGCGCATCTGCTGGTGGGTTCGGAAGGCACGCTGGCCTACAGTCGTCAGATCACGTTGGCCTTGCAGCCGCTGCCGGCGCACAAGGCGCTCGCGGTCGTCAATTTCCAGAGCTTTTATCAGGCCATGGCGATGACGCAGCATATTGTCACGCTGGGACCAACCGCAGTGGAGTTGGTTGATCGCACCATGATTGATTTGGCGATCAGTAATCCGGCCTTCAAACCGGTCATCGAAAAGGCCTTGAGCGGCCATCCACAGGCGATTCTGCTGGTTGAGTTTGCCGGTGAAGATCGCAACCAGCAACTGGACAAGCTAAAACGCCTCGGCGATCTGATGGGCGATCTGGGTTTGCCTGGCAGCGTTGTCAACATGCCCGACGCGGGTGAGCAAAAAGCCTTGTGGGACGTGCGCAAGGCCGGTCTCAATATCATGATGAGTATGAAGGGCGATGGCAAGCCGGTGTCCTTCATCGAAGATTGTGCTGTGCCGCTGCAACATCTGGCCGAATACACCAGCCAGTTAACCGAGGTATTTCACAAGTATGGTACCGAGGGTACCTGGTATGCCCATGCCAGCGTTGGTACGCTACATGTGCGACCGATACTCGACATGCGCCGCGGTGGTGCCAAGGACATGCGCGATATTGCCGTAGCGGCTGCCGCACTGGTACGCAAATACAAGGGGGCTTATTCCGGTGAACATGGCGATGGCTTGTGCCGCGGTGAATGGGTGGCATGGCAGTATGGGCCAAGGCTCAATGTGGCATTTGGTGAAATCAAACAATTGTTCGATCCCGACAATCGCTTCAATCCCGACAAGATCGTCCGTCCGCCGAAAATGGATGACGCCACGAACTTTCGTTTCGCACCCGGTTATCATGCATTGAACTACCGGCCTTCGCTGGACTGGTCGGCCTGGAATGTCACCCGCGATCCGCTTACGGGGAAACTCGGTGCACCTGGCAGCGGTGATGATCGCAGCGGTGGCTTGGCCAAGCTGGTGGAAATGTGCAATAACAACGGTCACTGCCGCAAGTTCGATGCTGGCACCATGTGTCCCAGCTATCGCGTTACCCGTGATGAACAGCATGTCACGCGCGGCCGCGCCAATACCTTGCGGCTGGCTTTGTCAGGACAGCTCGGGGCGGCCGGATTGGCTAGCCCGGAGGTCAAGGAAGTACTCGACTTGTGTGTTTCCTGCAAAGGCTGCAAGCGCGATTGTCCGACCGGGGTCGACATGGCCAAGCTCAAGATTGAAGCGCGCGCGGCATGGGTTGGGCGTCATGGTGTGCGTTGGCGAGATCGGTTGGTGGCTTATCTGCCGGTGTATGCTGGTGCGGCCGGTCGGGTTGGCGGCGCACTGGCTTGGGCGCAACGGCTGCCGTTGTTGTCCGGGCTGTTTAAAGCCGCGCTTGGCGTGGCGGGGCCGCGTTCCTTGCCGCGCTTTCGCCAGGCCTTTCTGGGCAATGCCGTGGCGACGCCAGTGACAGCACACGTGAGCAAGGAAGTGCTGTTGTTTGTCGATACCTTCAACAATCATCTGGAGCCCGAAAACGCCCGCGCAGCGCAGCGCGTGCTGGAAGCGGCTGGCTACACCGTGCATTTCAATACGGTGGCCGGGGCTCGGCCTTTATGTTGCGGTCGTACCTTTCTGGCCGCAGGCATGGTGGCACAGGCCAAGACCGAAGCGCGACGCACCCTCGATGCCTTGCTGCCCTATGTGCAGCAAGGCGTGGCGGTGGTGGGGCTGGAGCCCTCTTGTCTGTTGACCTTGCGCGATGAATTCCTCGACTACGGCTACGGCGAAGAGGCACAGCAATTGGCACAGGGTGCATTTTTGTTTGAGGAATTTCTGGTGCGTGAACATCAGGCCGGGCGTCTGAAGCTGGATCTGCAACCACTGACCAATGGCAAGATCCTGTTGCATGGGCATTGTCATCAAAAAGCGTTTGATGCCATGCGCCCAGTGCCGACCGTCTTGAAATGGATTCCGCAGGTGGAGGTGGCACTGGTGGAGTCTTCCTGCTGCGGCATGGCGGGCAGTTTTGGCTACGAAGCCGAGCATTACGCGACGTCGATGGCGATGGCGGAGCTGTCCCTGTTACCCGCCGTGCGCCAGGCCAGCGATGCCCTCGTGGTGGCCGATGGCGCCAGTTGCCGTCATCAGATTCATGACGGTACCCAGCGCCAGGCACTGCATGTGGCGCGGGTGCTGGCGTCGGCATTGGCGGGCGCCGGGACTAGCCCATAGTGCTTGGGCGGTGTCGTCAAGGCCCAGTACACGGCGACATCGAACAGTTGCAGACCGACCGTGGTCAATTGCGCGAAGGTCAGATTGTCGAACTACCGACTTCAGTGCGGTATTGCGCATTGAGTGCCGCCAGATAGTCGGGTGCCTCCCTTGTGTCGAGCAGTCCGATGATGGAGGTTGCCAGGCAGGGCAGTGCCAGCCGCTTGACCAGTTTGCGGCGTGGAGTGCCTTGCCGTTCAAGGCTTCGCGTGCCACTGTACCGGGCAGGATGTTGAATTGTTGGTTGACGGCGGCCACTTAAATTGTTCGAAAAACTATTATAAAAATCACTCGCATTTACAAATTCTGTCCGTAGTATCTTGGGCATTGTTGCGGAAACTCTGCAAAATAACTTGCGCTGTGTGATTTTTGTGCTATATTGCTGGCTGTATTTCGGGTAAGCCCTGAAATGCAGGCCGAAAAAATAGTAGTAATAAAAATTCTTGGCCAGGTTTGTGAAGGTTACTCCGCATTTCTTCTGCATTTTTGATCGTTCATGATCATGTCTGTCGTAGTCATTCATTTGTAAATCTTCCTTGTTAGTCGCTATGCATGAGCTGCATTTGCGCTATCTACCTTAATATTGTTGTTTGTTTGGCCCTGTAGTTTTGCCGGCATTTGCCGATAACAGAGCAGATTCACCTTTCGTCGTCACCACTTTCCAGATAGGACTGGGTGCCGGGAATCTTCTCTCCTATCTGCAACTGAAATGGCGGGTCACTGTCTGACGCTGGCGCGCAGATAGCAGAGCGGATTCAATTCAATGCCACTATCCAGATAGGATTGGGCGTTGGAATCTTCTCTCTTATCTGTGTGTCGAGCCGGTGTGCTGCGTGCAGATAATAGAGCGGATTCAATTCGGTGCCACTATCCAGATAGGATGGGGCATCGAATCTTCTCTCTTATCTGCAGGTCGACCGGTGCTGTGGCGTACGGATAGTAGAGTGGATTCAAAATGGCGCCACCATCCAGATAGGGTGGGGTGTCGGAATCTACTCTCTTATCGGTATGTCAGTCAGGTTGTTGTTGCTGCCGTTTGTGTTGTCGATAGCAGAGCAGATTCAAGATCGATGCCACTTTCCAGATAGGACTGGGCGTTGGGAATCTCCTCTGCTATCGGCATGCCGTTGCAGCATTGGTTTTTTCGCCACGCGTTTATCACTTTCAGATTATTTTGCTATAATCCCTGTCTGCTTCATGGTCGTTGGATTACTGTTGGTGACCGTGTTTCTGCTACACCCATAAATTTGTAAGAGCGAGAAAGGCAAACCGGTTATGACACCGCGAACTACCACCGAGGTCACTACGCGACGCTAGTCGGGTTCTTTTTCGTCTTCAGAAAAAGCGCGGCTGGTCCGCGTTTTTTTTCGTCCTCATTTTCCAGAATCACCTTTTAATCTAACGCGGCCGGCAGTCGTCAATTTCTGCGCGGCATGGAGTGCAAAAATGGTTTCAATTCGTCTTCCCGATGGTTCGCAACGTCAATTCGATGCGCCTGTCACCGTGGCGCAGGTTGCCGCCAGCATCGGCGCTGGCTTGGCCAAAGCAGCATTGGCAGGCAAGGTCGATGGCAAATTGGTGGATACTTCCTATTTGATCGAGCGTGATGCCGATCTGGCCATTGTCACTGACAAGGATGCCGATGGTCTTGAGGTGATTCGTCACTCGACTGCTCACTTGCTGGCGTATGCGGTCAAGGAATTGTTTCCCGATGCCCAGGTCACGATCGGGCCGGTGATTGACAACGGCTTCTTTTACGACTTCGCCTACAAGCGCCCATTTACACCAGAAGATCTGGTTGAAATCGAAAAGAAGATGGCGGAACTGGCCAAGAAGGATGAGCCTGTCACGCGCAAAGTGTTGCCGCGCGATGAGGCGGTGGACTACTTCAAGTCGATTGGTGAAGCCTACAAAGCCGAGATCATTGCCTCGATCCCGCAGGATCAGGATGTCTCACTGTATACAGAAGGCAAATTCACCGACTTGTGCCGTGGTCCGCACGTGCCGTCCACCGGCAAGCTGAAGGTGTTCAAGCTGATGAAGCTGGCCGGCGCTTACTGGCGCGGTGATTCCAACAATGAGATGCTGCAGCGCGTCTACGGCACTGCCTGGGCCAAGAAGGAAGAGCAGGAAAACTATCTGCATATGCTGGAAGAGGCGGAAAAGCGCGACCACCGCAAGCTCGGCCGTGCGCTCGACTTCTTCCACTTCCAGGATGAGGCGCCGGGTCTGGTTTTTTGGCATCCCAAGGGTTGGTCGATCTGGCAGCAGGTTGAGCAATACATGCGTCGTGTCTATCAAGACAGTGGTTATCAGGAAGTCAAGGCGCCACAGATTCTTGATCGCTCCTTGTGGGAGAAGACTGGTCACTGGGATAACTATCGTGAAAACATGTTTACGACCGAATCTGAAAATCGCGCCTATGCCTTGAAGCCCATGAACTGCCCTGGGCATATCCAGATTTTCAATTCCGGCTTGCACAGCTATCGTGATCTGCCATTGCGCTACGGTGAATTCGGTCAATGCCACCGCAATGAGCCATCGGGTGCCTTGCACGGCATGATGCGGGTGCGCGGCTTTACCCAGGATGATGGTCACATCTTCTGTACTGAAGACCAGGTTCAGGATGAGGTCGCTGCCTTCAATAAGGTGGTGCGTGAGGTTTATACCAATTTTGGCTTCACCGATGTCGCCGTCAAGCTGGCGCTGCGTCCGGAAAAACGTATTGGTGAGGATGCTACTTGGGACAAGGCTGAAAACGCCTTGCGCGAAGCCATTCGTGCCTCCGGTACCGAATGGGAAGAATTGCCAGGCGAGGGAGCGTTTTACGGTCCGAAGATTGAATATCACCTGAAGGACTCGATTGGCCGTTCCTGGCAGTGCGGCACCATGCAGGTCGACTTTTCGATGCCGGCGCGACTGGGTGCGGAATATGTCACGGAAGACAATGGTCGCAAGGTACCTGTCATGCTGCACCGGGCCATTGTCGGCTCGCTGGAGCGTTTCATTGCCATCTTGATCGAAAATCACGCCGGTGCCATGCCCTTATGGCTTGCTCCTGAGCAAGTTGTTATCCTGAATATTTCCGATGCGCAGGCTGATTACGTCAAAAACGTTGCGCAAACGCTGAAGAAACAAGGGTTTAGAGTAGCAACTGATTTGCGTAACGAGAAGATTACCTATAAAATACGGCAGCATTCTTTACAGAAGCCGCCCTATATTTTAGTGGTCGGTGATAAAGAACGCGATACAAATACAGTGGCCGTGCGTGCGCGAGGCAATGTCGATTTAGGTGTGATGCCGATCGACGTCTTGGTGGAACGCCTCAAAACTGAGGTGGAAGCCAAGGCTTAAATCAGGGAGCGTAAAGCTCCTTCTCAGCGCAACAGCACGGCTTAATTTATTGGACGTTAAAAGGAACTGCAATAGCTACTGACAAGTCGCATCGCATCAACGGTGAAATTAATGCACCGGAATTGCGTTTATCCGGGGTCAATAACGAACCGCTTGGTATCGTAAGTTTGGCAGAGGCTTTCCGTCTGGCGGAAGAGGCGAATGTAGATTTGGTGGAAATCGCACCAACTGCACAACCTCCAGTTGCACGCCTGATGGATTATGGCAAATTCAAATATCAGGAGCAGAAGAAAGCTCATGAAGCCAAGCTGAAGCAGAAAGTCATTCAGGTCAAGGAAGTCAAATTCCGTCCTGGTACCGATGACGGCGATTACAACATCAAGCTGCGCAATTTGACCAAGTTCCTGGAAGAAGGGGATAAAACCAAGATCACGCTGCGTTTCCGCGGTCGTGAAATGGCCCATCAGGAAATCGGCATGCGCGTACTTGAGCGCTTGAAGGTTGATCTGGAACCGTTTGGCCAGGTCGAGCAGTTTCCCAAGATGGAAGGTCGCCAGATGGTCATGGTGCTGGCACCGAAGAAGAAGAAGTAACAGAAGAAGTAGGCCATACTTTTTCGCGCAGCGCGATTTGCGCTGCGGATACCGGAGGTGGCGCGAAGTGGTTAGTGCGCGCCGCACCGACGTTTTTGCCGGCAAGCTGTCGTCTGGCTTGCTGCAAAAGCAACAGTGCAAGCTGTTGCTAATAAGTGAGAGTAGGCATCCAAGAGCAACGCATTGTTGCCACCTGCAATCATCAAAAAATGGAGCTGTCCTTCAAGGACAGATAGTGTCATGCCAAAAATGAAGACGAAAAGCAGCGCCAAAAAGCGCTTCCGCGTCCGTCCGGGCGGTACTGTTAAGCGCGGTCAAGCGTTTAAACGTCACATCCTGACCAAGAAAACCACCAAGAACAAACGTCAATTGCGCGGTGCAGTGGGAGTCCATGAGACTAACATGTCATCGGTTCGCGCAATGCTGCCGTTCGCTTAACCTCACACTAAGGAGCTACTATGCCTAGAGTAAAACGTGGGGTAACAGCACGTGCCCGTCATAAAAAAGTCCTGGCGCAAGCCAAGGGTTATCGTGGTCGCCGCAGCACGGTCTACCGTATTGCCAAGCAAGCAGTTATGCGCGCTGGTCAATATGCATATCGTGACCGCCGCAACAAGAAGCGCGTATTCCGTGCATTGTGGATCGCTCGTATCAACGCTGCTGCTCGTGAGCATGGCGTGACATACAGCGTGTTCATGAACGGCCTGAAGCGTGCTTCGATCGAACTGGACCGTAAGGTTCTGGCCGATATGGCTGTGACTGACAAG
>Ga0066798_10001156_pt1 | contig 11795 bp, 13 predicted proteins | sample PersoiDNA2013203_FD_70961 | JGI IMG/M metagenome (GOLD analysis project Ga0066798, IMG submission 70961) | Permafrost soil microbial communities from the Arctic, to analyse light accelerated degradation of dissolved organic matter (DOM) -... | ecosystem: Environmental > Terrestrial > Soil >...
GGCCTGGACCCGAAACAGCCGGCGCAAGCAATGATGCTGGCCAGGCTGCAACTCGATAAAAACGCAAGCGCAGCGCTCGACACCCTGATGCGCAGCCTGCCGTATGCAGCCGACAACGGCGAATACCGCGCCTTCCTGGCCGGCGTGCTGCAGCGTCAACAGCGTTACCACGATGCCGCCGAACAATACGAACTGGCCCTGCAGGGCGCGCCCGACAACAGCGTCTGGTGGATGGGCCTGGGGATCGCCCTGCAAGCGGACAACCACCCAGCCCAGGCGCGCCAGGCGTATGAACGCGCCAAGGGCTTGCAGACGCTGTCGCCGCAATTGCAGGCGTTTGTCGAGCGCAAGCTGGTGCAACTGGTGGGTACGGGGAAGTAGGTTTTTGATACTGTGATTGATTGGTAATAAGAAAACGCTGCAAACGCCAAAAGCAGTCATAGAAATTCATCCGCAGAAATAACGAACGCGATCATGTACCAACAAATATGTAGAAATCTTCCTGGATATCTTGATTGGCAAGGTTCGTTCTATGAAAGACTGGCTGAATACGGCGATTGATTCTTGCGCAATCCTGGCTGCGCCGTTGAACAATAACCTTAAACTTTAGCTTAAAAATACCAATATGAGTTACGACCTGTATTTCAAGCCTCGAAATGGACTTCTTACTGAAGAAGGTTTCTGCACCTACTTCAGCGATAGGCCAAATTACAAATGTGAAGGCTCGCAGGCCTTGTACAGCAACGAAGATACTGGAGTCTATTTTGTATTTGAATTTCAGTCCGAGGCTGACGATGAGGCCAGAGGGGATCTTCCGGTTGCGCTAAACATTAATTACTTCCGGCCGAGCTACTTCATCTTCGAGGCGGAACCCGAGGTTAGCGCGTTCGTCAAATACTTTGATCTTCTTGTTTCGGACCCACAAACCGAAGGCATGGGGGATGGTGAATATAACGCAGAAAAACTATGTTCTGGATGGAGTTCTGGAAACGAATTTGGATACAAGGCAATCTTGCAGGATGAAGGCAATAGAAATGGTATTTCTCATCTTCCATCTGAAAAGCTCCAGGAAGCCTGGCGATGGAACTTGTCTCGCTCTAGAATTCAGGCGCATGTGGGAGAGTCGAAATTTGTTCCTCGCATCATGTTTTTGAATCTGGATGGAATTACCATAACTGCCGCAGTTTGGCCTGACGGAATTCCCGTCGTCGTCACCCCCGTCGACTATCTTTGCGTGCCGCGTCAGGAACTTGCGCCAACGCAGTTCTTCCAGAAGAAGAAAGACACAACCTTGGTTTCATGGGACATGGCGCTTCCCATTTTGATTAAGCATGGGACGCAAAATGAGGATGGTTCAATCAGTTTGAATTACCTGACACCACCTCCTGATGTTGTGAAATTTGTTAAGTCATTACCTGCAGAACGCAGATCTATTTCCGGCTTGTCCGCTGATAGAGTGCTCGATCGCGAGCTATATGAAAGCAGCATTGCCTAAGCTGGGCAAGCAGAAGCTGGCTAGCGGCCAAAAGCAGACTGATTTTTTGATTGCAAAAATATAAATATGTTGGGCCTTGGACGATACTCACCACAACAATTCTGGGTGACAGCATTGTATACACCATGATCGTTTGGCTCGTAAAGGCTTTGTTATAGAAACTCTCTGGGCGGGGCAAAGCGTATTTTCTCCAATCCGGTGGGCGGATACACCAGGTGAACGTGAATTGCATAAATCATGATAAAAGCACTCAACGACAATGACGCATTGAGCTATGGCATCGTTGTACACGGGATTGACGCTGATACATTCGAACGTTTAGCTATTCGTTTTAATAGTCGACGTGGCGGCATGCGGCCGACAGACCTGAGCCGGTATATGAATTTTCAGGTGACGGAGGATAGTCTGGAGGGCGCCCTTTGTTGGATAAAAAACGAGCTTTTAGATTGCTATCGCGAGTTGTATTTTTTCGTGTCTGTCACACCTGGCTTGACTTGGAGCGAGCTCGTTATATCACCCGAGACCACGTCATTGCTGGGAAGATACGGTGCCACGGCCAAGATTCTGTTCATGCCTGGTCAATCAGACCAGCACCAGGAAACTCAAGGTACGCTTCGGGGTTAGCAGCCATTCATCGTATCGCTTTCATGGGCAAGCACAAAAAATAAATGGTATTGTGATAATTAATAAAGGATTATCTGTGGCAACTCTTAATTTCTCCCAACCCAGCATTTCCGAAGAAGCGATATCTGCCATGGCGGACACCATGCGCAGCGGCTGGATTGCCAGCGGTCCGCGCGTGCAGGAATTCGAACATGCCCTGTCGCAGACCTTCGGCGGCCGGCCCACGCGCAGCCTGACCTCGGCCACTGGCGCCATGGAGCTGGCGCTGCTGGCCTGCGGTGTGGGGGCGGGCGATGAAGTCATCACGTCGACGCAAAGTTTTTTCTCGACCATGAATATGATCGTCAAGGTGGGAGCGCATCCCGTCTTCGTCGATTGTGATCTGGTGACCCGCGCGATTGATCTGGAACAAGCTGCTGCCGCCATCACGCCGCGCACCAAGGCCATCGTGCCCACGCATTTCCCGGGCGCCCTGGGTGATATGGATGCGCTGTATGCGCTGGCGCGCCACCATGGCTTGCGCGTGATTGAAGACGCGGCGCTGGTGCAGGGTTCTGAGTGGAGAGGCCAGCCGGTCGGCAGCTTTGGCGACATCGCGACTTTCTCCTTTCACCCCAACAAGAATATGACCACCATCGAAGGCGGCGCGCTGGTGCTGCCCGATGACGCCACGGCCAGGCGCATCGATGTGCTGCGCTTTCACGGCATCGAGCGCTTGCCGGATGAGTCGCGCGATGTGCGCGAGGCCAGCGGCAAATACAATATGTCTGACGTGTCGGCCGCCATCGGCCTGGTGCAACTGAAGCAATTGCCGGACTTCCTCGCGCATCGGCGCGTGCTGGCTGACCATTACTTTGAAGTATTTCCGCAGATATCCAACGCCGTATTGCCGCCTAGCGGCCTCGAAGGCCAAAGCTGGAATATGTTCTGCGCACTGCTGCCGTTTGAGCAGCTCGGCACGACGCGCCAGGATTTCCGCGCGGCACTACGGACGCGCGGCATCGCCACCGGCCTGTCGTATGAACCGTCCCACCTGACTACCCTGGGACGCCAGCTGGGCTACAGGGAAGGGCAGTTCCCCAACGCGGAACGCATCGGCCGCCAGACCGTGACCTTGCCCTTGCACTGCGGCATGCAAAAGCAAGATGTGGAGCGTGTTTGCAGTGCGGTTGCAGAGATACTTGCCTGAGTTAGTTTAATAAATTGCTGACCTGACTTTTGGAAGAACATCCCTTGAGATACATAATCGGTTTTGTCGTGGCGTTTGCCTGCATGAATGTGCACGCCGCCGCATGGCAGCCTGCCGATGGACATCAGCAATTGCCGATCTGGCCAGGCGCGATTCCCGATGCGAAAGCAGGCACGGGGCCGGAAAGCGAGCTGACCTTGCGGGACGACAAGCTGGTCGCCGGGCGGCCCTGGCTGGAAGTGGATAACGTCACGCGCCCGACGATGACGGTGTATTCGCCCACGGGAAACAACACGGGCGCTGCCGTGATCGTGTTTCCGGGCGGCGGTTATCGTAGCCTGGCCATCGACCTGGAAGGCACGGAAGTGTGCGACTGGCTGACTTCGATTGGTGTCACCTGCGTGCTGTTGAAATACCGCGTGCCCGGATCGGGCCCGCACTGGGACCCTGTCCGTAACGTCCGCGTCACTCCCAAGGTACACGCTGCGCTGCAAGATGCGCAGCGTACCGTGGGCCTGGTCCGCCATCATGCTGCCGACTGGGGCATAGACCCGCACAAGGTCGGGGTGCTGGGCTTTTCTGCAGGCGGCCATCTGGTGGCGGCCATCAGCACGCATCAAAAGCGCATCTATCAGCCGGTCGACCAGGCGGATGAGGAAAGTTGCCGCCCAGATTTTGCCGTGGCGCTTTATCCCGGCCATATGTCGGCCAACTATCGGGCTGACCTGTCAAGGCTGAACCCTGCCATTCGCGTCAGCAGCCAGACGCCGCCGACCTTTTTGCTGCATGCGCAGGATGACCCGGTCGACCCGGTAGAGTTTTCCCTGCTGTATTACGCGGCCCTGAAGCAGGCGGATGTGCCGGCGGAGCTGCATTTGTACGCCCAGGGCGGCCATGCGTTTGGCTTGCGGCCCACCAAATTTCCCATTGCGCAGTGGCCGGCGCTGGTGGAAACGTGGCTGGGAACGATAGGCATGATTCCTGGGAAATGAGCCGCTGCGTGCTTGAGCCGGCATTGCTCCTGACTCTATAAATAGCTTGACCTTCTCAGTGCGGGAAGCTCCACAGTGGTAGCACTCAAGGAGATTCCCGTATGCCAAAAATCACAGTAGTACCCCATCCTGAGCTGGCTCCCACCGGCGCCGTGCTCGATGTGCCCGAAAACACCAGTATCTGCGATGCCTTGCTCTTGCATCATATAGACATCGAGCACGCCTGCGGACAAGTTGGCGCGTGTTCCACCTGCCACGTCGTCGTGCGCGAGGGCTACGCGTCCTTGAGTCCCTTCGGCGATTACGAAGAGGATATGCTTGACCAGGCCTGGGGCTTGCAGCCGCTATCCCGCCTGTCTTGCCAGGCGCGCGTCAGTAGCGAAGACGTGACGGTGGAGATACCGAAATATTCCATCAATCATGCCAAGGAAAAATCTTAGCAATTGCTGTACTGCTATTGTTTGGCAGATGTCAGGATAGGCGTATGCTTCAATCTGGATCAGCCTGCCCCTGTCAGTTCGTTCGCGGTTCCGGTATCATTCGGCATGAATAAGATTTCTTTCCAACCGTTTATTATTGGTGTCGCTGGCGGTAGCGGCAGTGGCAAGTCTACAGTGTCCCAGCAAGTGCTTGCGTCGTTTGGTGCTGATATGGTCTCGGTCGTGATGCAGGACGATTACTACTGCGACCAAACCCATCTCAGCCCTGAAGTTCGCAGCCAGCAGAATTACGACCATCCCCAGGCTTTCGAGTGGCCATTGCTGGTACAGCACGTCCATGCCTTGCGCAATGGCGTAGCGATCGAAATGCCGGAGTACGACTTCACGCTCCACAATCGCTCCAGCAGGACCATTTCAGTCAAACCCGCTCCGGTGATCGTGATCGAAGGCCTGTTTGCCCTGTATGACGAAGACTTGCGCGACATGATGTCGCTGAAGATCTTTGTCGATACCGCCTCCGACGTGCGCTTTATCCGCCGCATGCAAAGGGATATTACCGAACGCGGCCGCTCGGTTGAAAGTGTCATCGAGCAGTATCTGGAAACAGTACGCCCGATGCACAAGCAATTCATTGAGCCAACCAAGCGCAATGCCGATATCATCTTGCCGCATGGCGCCAATGGCCCTGCGGTCGATATGATTACCACCAAGGTGGCGAGCGTTATCGGCCAGTTGAAGCGGTCCTGATTTTATCCGCTGGGCTGCGTTTGATGAGGCATGGGGCATGCTGAAGTGTTTGTGGCCATCCTCTTATTGCAGCCAGGCGATGAAGGCGTACTGGCTGTCGCCATACGATGATAGCGATCTGGACGCTGCCACAGGGCTTACACCGTTTCCGGCTGCAAGATAGCCAGCAGTTCCCGGCGCATCCAGGCATGCGCATCGGTGCGCAGATAATTTTTGTGGCAATACACTTTGACAGCGTAGCGCGGGATGGCAAACGGCGCTTCGTACATGCTGAAAGGCGCCGCCGCGCTCAATATTTTCGCAGCCCGGCGCGGCATGGTTAAAATCAGTTCGCTTTCTGCAATGATGAAAGGCGCGGCCAGCACAGTGGGCAGGTGCACGCTGACCTCGCGTTTGAGCGACAGCCCGTCAAGCACATGATCGATCATGCCGCGCGTTTCATTCCATGGCGTGACGACGGCATGGCGTTCCTGCAGATAGTTTTCCAGTGTGAGCTGCCCGCGTATGCGCGGATGATGCCGGCTGGCGATGACCACATAGTCATCTGTGAACCAGTCGAAATCCTCCACGCCGTCAGGCAAGGCATCGCGTTCCTCGCTGTATCCCAATGCAAAGTCGATGCGGCCAGCCGCCAGCTCCTCGATGGACAGCTTTCTATTCGAATAAACCACCCGGACATGCACATGTGGGGCAATGATATGCAAGCGTGCAATGAGTTTGGGCAGCACGGCAAGAATGGTGTAATCGGTAGCAGAGAAAACGAAAGTCCGTTCGCTCGATGCCGGCACAAAGCCGTGGTTCGCGCTGAGACTGTCTTGCAGTACTTTCAAGGCGCCGGCCACCGGTGCTGCCAGTTGCTCCGCACGCACGGTCGCCTGCATGCGCTGGCCCTGGCGCACGAATAATTCATCGTTCAGTGAAACACGCAAGCGGGCAAGTGCGTGACTGAAGGCTGACGCGCTCATGGCCAGTTCATGGGACGCGGCAGTGACCGAGCGCAGCCGGTAAAGCGCGTCAAAGACAGGCAAGAGGTTCAGATCAAGGCGGCGTAAATCAGGATGCATGGTGTGCATTATATCGTGAAATAAATGCACTGGATGCAGTACTCGCTTGCATTTATCATGGTTCTCCTCGCGCTACACCTGGCGTGTAGACAATTAATCATCAGGAGTTTTATCGTGACTATTCAAATCCGCGATGCGGTACGAGCGGACGCATCGCTTATCCTTGGTTTCATCACAGAACTGGCAATTTTCGAGAAGGCCGAACACGAAGTCGTGGCGACCTTGGCCGATATCGAGGACAGCCTGTTTGCCGCCGACGCCACTGCCCGTGCGCTCATTTGCAGCATCGGCGACCAGGCAGTTGGCTATGCGGTGTATTTCTTGAGCTATTCAACCTGGCTGGGCCGCAATGGCCTGTATCTGGAAGACTTGTATATTTCGCCTGAACATCGCGGTGCCGGTGCAGGGAAATTCATGCTCGGTCATCTGGCTTGCCTGGCGCGCGATACCGGTTGCGGCCGCTTTGAGTGGAGCGTACTCGATTGGAACGAGCCAGCGATCCAGTTTTATCGCAGTATCGGTGCCAGCGCGCAAGATGAATGGGTGCGTTACCGTATCGCGGGAGATGCCTTGCTGCATTTTGCCGATCAGCATGCCAAGAACTTGCTCAACAAGCAGAGCCTGTCGGGCCAAAGCTGATAAGGACGCAATCCCGTTGCCAGGGCTAACAGCGCAAGGCTGGGTAGATCAGTTGCCGCTTAGCACACTTGCACCGCGTGAAGGCTTACAGCCGCGCCTCATCGCCCCACACATGGCGCATGCTGAAGTGCATATGCGCATCGTCTTCGTGCAAGGAGGCGATGATGGCGTATTGGCTGTCGCCTGTGTTGCGCGGCAAGGTCGAAGGCAGTTCGGCGGCGGGCAGGGGAGCGCCTTGCGGGTTGCTCAGCGGGTGGACGTAGACGGCCCCCCTTTGCTTGACCACGCCCAGTTCGCCATTGCGCAGGCGCACCAGAGTGCCGGGCGGATATTTACCCAGGATGGTCACGAATTGCTCGGCCAGCACAGGGTCGATGGCCAGGTCCTGGTCGAGGAAAAGTTGTTGCAGCGCCTGGTCGGGCAAGATGGAGCGCCGGTAGTTGCGGGCCGAGACGCGCGCGCAATAGCGGTCGGCCAGGCCGATCAGCTTGGCGTTTTGCAGGATTTCATCGCCGGTGCGTCCTTGCGGATAGCCGCTGCCGTCCTCGTTTTCATGGTGCAAGAGCACGCAACTGAGCCACTCTTCATCTTCGACCCCGGCGCAGCGCAGCAGTTCCGCACTTTCTACCGGGTGCAGGCGCACGATACGCATTTCTTCATCGCTCAAAGGGCCGCGCTTGTCCTGGAAACTGTCATGGTGGTACAACATGCCCACGTTCATGGTCAGTGCGGCCGCGCCTATGCGCAGCAATTCATCGTCTGGCTTGCCCATGTCCTGGCCCACCAGCATGGCCAGCAGCGCTGTTTCGATGCAGTGGCGCACGGCATAGCGGCCGGCGATCTGGTTCAGCAAGATGCTGGCCAGGGCGATATCGGCATCGAGGTCCAGCGCGCGCAGCAGCTCGCGGGCGATGGCGCGCACGTCGCGCTCGGCATTGCCTTCCTTGCGCAAGTCTTGCAGCAGCCGGTCCAGCCGCTGCGCGCTTTCATTGAGCAAGTGCAATACCGAAGGTTGCTCGGGCGCGCCCGTGTACAAGCCCATCTGCAGCAAGCGCGCCAGTTGCGCGCCATCGCTGATGATCTGCCCCTTGCGCAATTGCGGGCCGGCGCTATGGTCCGCCAGATACAAATCCCAGGCCAGGGGTTCGCCAGGAACCAGGTCGGCCAAGCCGATGCGACGCTGAACCATGCTAGTCTCCGTTCTGCTCTCCTGCATGCAGCCTGGGCCGCAGGCGGAAAACTTTATATTGCTGCCAGGCGTGATAGCGCCAGGCGCAGGGTGTCATCCTGTTTGGCAAAGCAGAAGCGCACGATGCCCGACTCCTTGCCTTGTGCATAAAATGCCGATACGGGGATGGCCGTCACCTTGACCTCGCTGGTCAGCCATTCGGCGAATTGCGCTTCGCTTTGCTGCGAGATGGCGTCATAGCGTACGCACTGGAAATACGTGCCATCGGCTGGCAGCAAAGTAAAACGGCTGCCCGCCAGGCCAGCGCGGAACAGGTCGCGCTTGCGCTGGTAAAAGGCGGGCAAGTCCAGATACGGCTGCGGGTCGGCCATGTAAGCGGCCACGCCGTGCTGCATCGGCGTGTTGACCGTAAAGACATTGTACTGATGCACCTTGCGGAACTCAGCCGACAAGCTTGCCGGCGCGGCCACATAACCGACTTTCCAGCCCGTCACATGATAAGTTTTGCCGAAGCTGGAGACGATAAAGCTGCGCGCCGCCAGTTCCGGGTGGCGGCTCAGCGAAACGTGCTGCTGGCCGTCATACACCATGTGTTCATAGACTTCGTCCGACAGTATCAATATTTGCGTGCCGCGCACGATATCGGCCAGCGCCGCCACGTCGGATGGACGCAAGATGGTGCCGGTCGGATTGTGTGGCGTATTGATGATGATCAAACGCGTCTTTGGCGTGACGGCGGCGGCCAGCTTGTCCCAAGGCACGCTGTAGCCGTGCTCGTCCACTTCCATCGCCACCAGCACGGGCACACCTCCCGCCAGTGTGATCGCCGGCAGGTAACTGTCATAAGCCGGTTCGATGACGATCACTTCATCGCCAGGGTGCACGCTGCACAGAATTGCCGTAGTCAGCGCCTGCGTGGCGCCCGCCGTGACGGTAATTTCCGTGGCAGCATCATATTGATGGCCGTACAGACTGGCGATCTTGGCCGCAATGGCCTCGCGCAGGGAGGCGGCGCCCGTCATCGGTGGATATTGGTTATGGCCGGCATGCATGGCCTCGCTGACTCTTTCGATCAGGGCTGGCGCGCAGCCGAAATCAGGAAAACCCTGGCCCAGGTTGACGGCGCCATGCCGGGCCGCCAGGGCCGACATGCGCGTAAACACGGTGGTGCCGACGGCAGGCAAACGGGTTTGCAGGGCAGGGGTCTGGCTGGAGTAAGGCGTGCTATTCATGGGCAATCTGGCGATGGTGTAAGTTGTGGCTTTATTCTAGCGCAGCCGCAACGGTTTCGGGTGGCGCGGCGATCACCCACTTCTCTGGCACCATGATTTGAAACATGCCGGCCTTGGCGGTCCTGCGTGCCAGTTTCAGCAAGGCTTTATCCTTGGTGATCAGGATGTCGGCGTTGGCGTCGCGCGCCAGTTCCAGGAATTTCTGGTCATCCTTGTCGGTGCAGACGGGCAGGCGCACGCCGGAGACGGCGGGCGCCACCACCGTGATCAGGGCGTCGAATCGGGCGGCGGCCACGGCGCGGCTCGCTTCATCGAGCGGCAGGTGTTTGTAATGCAGCACCACCAGGTATTCGGCGCGGCAATCTTCGCGCGTGATGGCTTGCACGGTGCCGCTTTCCATGGCGGCCAGTAAGCCAGCCCAGCGCGGATCGTTGAAGACGAACAGGTCGAGGCAAACGTTGGTGTCAAGGACGAGTTTTTGTGGAGCAGGTATCATGTAGCCCATTCTATTCTGTAGTGATAATTTATGTTGATCGTGCTTTCGCCCGCCAAGAGTCTCGACCTGGAGACGCCGCCAACCACCCAGTTGCACAGCACCCCCGACTTTCTCGACCATTCCGCCCAGCTGATCGAGCGCATGCGCCAGTTTTCACCAGCCGAGGTCGGTAGCCTGATGGGCATTTCCGATGCCTTGTCCGCCCTCAACGTGGCCCGCTACGCGTCCTGGACACCGCAGCCATCCGACGCGCGCCAGGCCATCATGGCATTTAATGGCGATGTGTACGCCGGTTTCGAGGCGCGCACCCTGCAGCCAGGCCAGCTTGATTACGCGCAATCGCGCGTGCGCATCCTGTCTGGCCTGTACGGTCTGCTGCGCCCGCTGGACCTGATCCACCCGCACCGGCTGGAAATGGGCACGCGTTTATCCACCGCGCGCGGCAAGGATCTGTATGCGTTCTGGGGCGACACCATCACCAATGCCCTGAACCGCACGGCGCAAGAGCAGGGCGCCAAGGTGCTGGTGAACCTGGCTTCGGAAGAATATTTTAAATCCGTCAAGCCGCGCCAGCTGGACATGCCTGTCATCTCGCCCGTGTTCGAAGACTGGAAGAATGGCAAATACAAGATCATCTCGTTCTACGCCAAGCGCGCGCGCGGCATGCTGGCCCGCTATGCCACCGTCAACGCCATCCGCGACCCCGAGCAACTGAAACAGTTCGATGTCGATGGTTACGGTTTCGTACCGGAAGCGTCGAATGACAGCAGCTGGGTGTTCAGGCGCAAAGTGGCTGAGTAAGTAAAAAACCGGAGCAAGCTCCGGTTTTTTCATCTTATTGCCAGAATTTCCACCAGCGGCGTTCCTTGTTCACCCCTTCCACGCTGAGGAAGGCTGTGTTCGGGTAGTTCTTGGTCAGCACGCGCAGCGCATCGTCGCGCAGGTCGGTCATGCCCAGCTTGTCGTACGAGCGGTACATGATGAACAGTGCTTCTTCGATGGCCGGCGAGGCGGCGAAATCGCTGATGGTGCCTTGTGCGCGGTTGGCCGAAGCCAGGTAGGCGCCACGGCGGTAATAATAACGCGCCACATGGACTTCATACTTTGCCATCGCGTCGACCAGATAGTTCATGCGCGCCAAAGCGTCGGGCGTGTACTTGCTGTTCGGGAACTTGTCGACCAATTGCTTGAAAGCAGCAAACGCTTCGCGCGTGGCCTTCGGATCGCGTTCGGTCGGATCTTGTTCGTACAGGAAGTTCAGGAAGCTCAGTTGATCATTAAAGCTGATCAAGCCCCGCAGGTAGTACATATAGTCGACATTGGCGTGGTTCGGGTGCAACTTGATGAAGCGTTCGACGGCAGCCAGTGCCTGAGCCTGGTCTCCCGACTTATAATACGCGTAAGCGATCTCCATCTGTGCCTGCAAGGCATAGTTGCCGAAAGGATAGTTAGCCTCCAGCTTCTGAAACAGGCCAATGGCAGTCTCATAGTGCTGCCCGTTCATTTCTTCACGGGCCTCCGAGTATAATTTCGTAACGGACCAATTTTTGGTCTCATCCACTTTTTCTGGCAACAAGCTGCAAGCGGACATGCCGAGCAGAACGACTGAAGCGACTACCAACGATAATTTTTTTTGCATGACGTTTTGCAAGAAGGTTTTAACCAAGATTTTACAATAGGCTGATTAT
>Ga0066798_10001158_pt1 | contig 11786 bp, 11 predicted proteins | sample PersoiDNA2013203_FD_70961 | JGI IMG/M metagenome (GOLD analysis project Ga0066798, IMG submission 70961) | Permafrost soil microbial communities from the Arctic, to analyse light accelerated degradation of dissolved organic matter (DOM) -... | ecosystem: Environmental > Terrestrial > Soil >...
CGCAAACTTTGGCCCAAGGCTTCAGTCTGGTCGCCACCCAAGACCTGGGTACCACGGCCGCACGTGCGCTCAATAGCCTGGCCCCTGTGCAGGCCGCTGATGTGAGCGCCGCCAACCAAGCGCGCAACGCGGCGAACAATGCCAATACCTTGATGTTTCAAGGCAACTATGCCGACAGCCTGGCCGCCTGGGTCAGTGCGGCGGATTCCGTGCGTGCCATCACCACCTTGGACACCAGCACTGCGCGGCAGGCACTCGCCCAGGTGCTTCAAGGCGCTGAGCGGCAGTTGTGCCTGCAATGGGCCTGTATCACCGGCAAGCTGGATTTCAGCGTCAACAACCAGACGGCTCGTCAGGTGCCCTTGCTCGGTACCATTCAAGGTAGTCGCACGGTGTTTAACAACTGCCCGGCGCAGATCAAGGACATCCCGGTCACCTCTTCGTGGGTCAACCGTCGAAGCGGTGCCCAGGTTCAGAACCTGTGGGACAACCTGACGATCCCCGGCAACAGCAACAACGTGCGCCTCAATGGTTGGCAGGCCGACAGCCAGCAGCAGGCCAACGACATCATCGATGTGCTGCTGACTGCCAACTGGCAGAACCAGACGCTGTTCTTGGCGCGTGACCAATTCCAGGTCGTGGTGCTGCCCCCGGTGCTGACCGGCAGCGTCAGCATCAGCCCCACGCATGCCAAGGCGGGCCAGAACGTGACCATTGCACGCACTGTCAAGAACAGCGGTGCCATGGGCAACAACATCCCCGTGAGCGTCAAGATCACCGACACCACCCAAGGCGGCAAGCTGCTGCAGCAGTTCGACCAGACCCTCACGCTCAACCCAGGTGAAACCAACAACGGCAACACCAACTGGCAGGTCAGCGGCTCGGGCGGCGACCAGGTCAAGGTGGAACTCCTGGCCACTGTCAATGGCGTGGTCCAAGTGCTGGGCTCCACCAGCTTCACGATCGACAAGTAACCCAGTTTGAGACCTGACTCCATGAAGAAGTCCGTGATGTCCTGCATCTCCCCCATCAATACCCAAGCCGCCTGGCAACCCTGGTTGCGGCCCGTGGCCCGCGTGGTCATTGGGGCCCACCTGGCCCTGGCCCTTCAGCCCTTGAGCGCGCTGGCCCAGGAGCCCGGTGCGTCGGCCGACAACCCTGTGGCGCAGGCGCAGGTGCAGCGCCTGTTCCAATGGCAGCAAAAGCTCAACGTGGCGCAAGCCACCAAAGCCCAGGCCAGCCAGGCTGCCAGCAGCTCCAGTACCTCAACCGTAGCCAGCGATCGCACCGCACGCAACCTGGGCCGAGCCCAGGATCTGGTGCGCAGCCTGCGCCGCGCCAGTGGCGCCACTTCTGGGGGGACATCGACCGCCAAGGCGATGGCCGCCCCCAGCCTGATCGCCAAGGCCGCCACCACTGTCGATGCTGAAACCCAGGCCCTGAGCAGCGCCCTCGACGCCATCGATGCCGACACCGACGCCGCGCTGGCTGAGTTCCACCAGCTTCGCCAAGGTCTGATCCAGCAAGGCGTCTCCAACGACATCCTGCTGCGCCACGACCAGACCGAGGCCGAACTGCAAAACCGGGCTACGACGTTGCGCTCGCTGATCCAGGCCTGGCGCACTGGGCCGAGCAGCACCAAGCTGGCCGCCATCAGCGACTACTTCGACCGCTACCCGGCCGGCAAAAAGCCCCTGGCCATCGATCCACAGAAACTGCCCTGGAGCACGCCCAAGCCCAATACCCGTGCCCCTGCGACCACCAAAACCGCGTGGTTCCAAAACCTGTACGGCAAGGAAAGCGTTCGACTGGCGCAAGCCGGCGGCAGCGTCGGCCCCATCCAGTTCAACATCCCGCCTGCACCCGGTGAGGCCCCAACCGCCGCCGACCTGGCGCCCACCCCAGAGGTTCAGCTCACCGCAGCGATCCAGGCCCAGGCCCAAGCCCTGGGCAACAACCCGGTCAACATCCACAACTGGGTGCGCAACCAGGTGGAATGGGTCCCGACCTGGGGTTCCATCCAAGGCGCCCAGGACACGCTCGACAAGAAACGCGGCAACTCCTTTGACATCGCCAGCCTGGAAATTGCCCTGCTGCGCGCAGCCAACATCCCAGCTCGCTACCAACTGGGCACGGTCGAGATCCCGGCTGCCCAGATGATGAATTGGGTGGGAGGTGTTCAGAAACCCGAGGCCGCTGTGGTGCTGCTCAACCAGGGGGGCATTGCGGCCACTGGCTTGAGCAACGGCGGCAGCATCCAGGCCATTCGAATGGAACACGTTTGGGTACAGGCCTACGTGAACTGGGCCCCCGGCCGAGGCAGCCAGAACGCCAACGCGAATCAGCACGTCAACCCCAATGGGCCCTTGAATGCTTGGGTGCCGCTCGATGCGAGCTACAAGCAATACAGCTACGCACCCGGCATGGACCTCAAGACCGCCGTGCCCCTGGACGCCAACGCCTTGCTTCAGGCGGCCCAGCAAGGCGCGACCGTGAATCAATCCGAAGGTTGGGTGCAAAACCTCAACCAAGCGGCGATCGCGAGCCAGCTCAACAGCTACCAGACACGGCTCAAGGCCTACATCGACAGCAGCCCGACCGGCAGTGCCAGCACCGTGGGTGACGTGATCGGCAAAAAGATCGTTGCGCAAACCTTGCGTACCTTGCTGTCCGACTCTGCCCCCCTGAGCGTGGTCAGTCTCGGCAACCAAGTCGCGCAGCTACCCACCCAACTTCAGCACCAGTTCACCTACAGCCTCAGTGACCCCAACGGCAACCCCCTGCTGAGCTATACCGAAAAAACCAGCCAACTGACCGGCAAACGCCTGACCCTGAGCTACGTGCCCGCCGATCAAGCCAGCCTGGACCTCATCAACAGCTACCTGCCCAAGCCCCATGCCGATGGATCACCCATCCAACCCAGCGAGTTGCCAAGCAGCCTGCCGGGCTATCTGATCCGGCTCATTCCCCAGATCAACCTCGATGGTCAAGTGGTCGCCAAAGGCAGCCAGGCCATCGTGATGGGCACGGCCTTGCAAAGCACCGGCGGCTTCACCCAGTTGTATGACCTCACCCAATGGGACCTCACCAGCGAGGAAACCAATACGGCGGGCAATGCCACGGCCATCGGCATCAGTGCGGGGGGCATCAGCGCCGCCCAGCTCGACCAACTCAAGAGCCGACTCACGCAGGCGCAGACCCAACTTCAAGCCAAAAATGTCTCGGGACTGTCAGGCGAACAAGTCAGCGGCGATCTGCTGACCGCCGTCATCTGGAGCTGGTTTGCGGCCTCAGAGAGCCACAATCGCTTGAGTCAGAACCAGGCAGGCATCTTGGAAAACCCTGGGCTGAGCTACGGCCTGTTCCACGCATCGGCCAGCCCGATCTACAGTTGGGGGGTTGCCCGCAAAGTGGTCTTCCCGGGGGTGAACATGGACATCGGGCATGTGCGCAACCTGACCTGGGCGAAAGACAGTGACAAGAGCAAGTGGGTGAACTACAACCGGATGCGGGGGCAGTACATGAGTGGGTTGGAAGCCGCAGTGCCGGAGCGGTTCTTTCTGGACCCTGCCCAGTGCAACCTGGTGAGCACTAGCAATCCAGTGGCGGGCCTGCCCGATTGCCCACAAGGTATCAGTGCGGTCAAAGCCATTGCCCTAGCGGCCGCACAAGGACAAAGGATCTACACGATCACCCAGACGGTCTACCAAGCCAATCCGAACATCGTGAGCAGCAACTTGGCTGCGCACAGTCAAAGCACTCAAGATAAGGTTCAGCAGGCTTTGGATGCAGGGTATGAGGTCACTATCCATGAAAGCCCGATTACGGAAAGTGGCTGGACGGGAGCTGGGTACAGCATGATTGACCCAAATACTGGGGCTGGGGGGTATTTGATTGATGGGGGAAGTAATGGTGGTGCTCTTGTTGATTGGATGGGTATAGGTCTCGCTGCATTGGCTGGGGCACTGCTTTTCATCTCAATTGGAACGATTGCAGTCTCTATCCTTCTTGCTGTATACCAAGCATCGAAAATATATACCGCATTAAACATTGTTGTAAGTGTTCTTTCGGGAATCGGAGCCAATATGGCAGGGCTAAATCCAGTTTTAGGTGCAGGAGTGCGATTTGCGGTTGGAGCGGGTCTTGTGTTTTCAACACTTGCTTTTGGCCCCGCATCAATAGTTGCGCCTATCGCTATGTCTTTGATGCTTGGATTCTTCATTCGACAAATTGCACTTGAGTATGCTATTTTTTCGGTTCTCTCAAATTAGTCATGAAGTTAATAAAAATTATCGTGAGATGGTTCAAGAGTCCCGTTGAGGATTCGCCATTTCTATATTATCTGTTCGAGTTATTTTTCGGATTGGCAATAGTGTTTGTTGTAAAGTGGTGGTTAAATAGTTCTTGATATTTTTGGTGGTGGTTAAAATAACTCTGGAGGCTATGCGTAAGATGCCTTCGGAGGCTCTGCTATGTTAAAGATTGTACTTAATTGGAGTGCCCTTGTTTCTTCTTGGCTGATGGGCCCAGCCATCTTGATGGCTGGTGACCGTCTCAATGATTAATTTGTCTTGATGAATCTTGCTTTTGAGTTGGGAATTATTGTTGGATCAGCTGGTGTGGCTGCGGTCAATATCCGCAAAAGAGAGCGATTATGATAGTTTCTGCTAAAAATAAAAATTCAGCAAAATGACTGTTGCTTTTTATTCTGTTTTTGCTGATTTTGGTTCTGCTCTCGTGGATTTATTGGACGGATATGCACTTCGCTTTTGAAGTAGTGGTGGTTGTTTTGGAAATATTTCTTTTGCCTGACTTGTCAGCTATTAGGGATGTTTTTCGTGGCATAGGAAATTGAGCGAATGCGCGTCATGCATATCCTGCGGAAGGGCGCAGGTCATTTGACAAAGATCGAAGGGGGAGGGGTGTGGCATCTCAATAATTCAAAAAGCCGACGGCAGATTATTAAGGATGCATTGCGCTAAGAGTACGTATGAGAGATGATGTTTCGCCAAAAATTCTTTATTCCGGAAGAATAGGTGAATGGGTGGCTATTGCATTAGGACTGACGGTTCTTTTGGCTATTTTGTTTTTGACATATTGACGGCCCTTTATATTTCCTCTTCGGTTGTTGAATACCTGGAGTTCGCTGCAAGTCTCTTGGCAGGCTATTTGTTGAATAAGAACTTCACGGGGTCACAGGCAGTTAATTTGGCGGGATTGTTTTTCTTTGGTTCTCTTGTTGTTGTTGGTGGTTTTCTTGCTGTTGGATATCTTCCAATTATGGCTATGTTTACGGGGGTGGCAGCAGCGGCGGCTGGTTTCTTATACGCGCTTGTGAATTTGGTCTTTTTCTCTCGTTAGGGGTGTGACATGGTTAGGGGCAAAAGATTCTTTCCTCCTGCGGTTCGTAAATCAATGCTTCGGCGTATTTTTGTTTTGCTTTCAGCTTTTATTAGTGTGTATTTATTTATATGGTTTTTTGATATTTAGCTCAGGACATTCTCCAAATCCATCCGCCTCGAGCGGGATTTTGGCCTGAACATCGCGCAAGATCTCGAACGTGAACCAAATCACGTTCGGCCTTGACTCATTGCCCAAGAAGACCCGCGAAGAAGTCTCCCTTGATGAGATAAACCGGCAGGTGAGCCTGGCCGACGCTTGTAGTGCTGATTCCGCCGTACGCGAGTGGTCTAAGCCATCTCCCAGTCGATCTACCAATCTAATCCAAACATCGTGAATAGAACCTTGGCTGCGCATAGTCAGCGCACTCAAGACAAGGTACAGCAGGCCTTGGATGCGGGATATGGTCAGTTATCGGTGTACTTACTTTGATGTGGCAGCTGAGAACAACCTAGTTATAAGGATTTTTAGATCATGGCATCAGATAAGAGTAAGAAGTTCTCGCAATACGCTGGAATTGTTACGGTAATCTTGGAGATTATTGGCTTGATATTTATGTTTTACTATTTAGGCACAAGTAGGTAGGATTTAATGTGCTTTCGTGCGAAAGGTTTGAACAACCTGCCGGGCTACCCGATCCGGCTCATCCCCCAAATCAACCTTGATGGCCAGGTGATTGCTAAACGCAGCCAGGCCATTATGATGGGCACGCCGCTGCTAAGCAGCGGCGGCTTCGCTTAACTGAAAGTCCCCACACTTGACCAGTCATTAATCCAACCTGGAAGGCAATGATGGCAACGGCTTCGTCGATGCTCAGCAGGTTTTACCCAGTGTCAACTCGGTCCAGGAATTACTTGGTAACGCTGAAATTTATTGATGCAATCAAACCGCTGGAAGTAAGCGATTTGACTGGGTAAATCAAGAGAAAGACATTATGGATCGTATTGAATGCTTCACCCAAACACTCGTGCTGTTCTCCGTTCTTGTCCCGATAGACGAGATTTGTCGGGCGAGTCATCTTTCGGCCGATGGGTAGCAGCTGGACTAGAGGGTGATCACCACTGATCACTGTATCGTCAGGTGATCCAAACTGAGCCTTGAAACTGGGTGAAGTTTCAACTCGGCGCACAGTGGCTGTCACTCCCGTGCCGGCAACGTATTCGACCGGCTCAAGGGCATAAACTACGCAAGGGCGGTGATGCGTACGGACAAATTCGCGGAAGGCCGCATAGTTCGATGCTCCAAATTTCTTGGCCAGCTTAATGGGGGACTTCACCCCCATCACCTCATCGGCAGCCATGTCCTTGAATGTAGATCCCTGGAATAGAACGTACCGTGCAAAATTGTTGGCTTCGCGCTCAAACTGATCAGCTATTTCTGGGGCCAGTGTTTTCTCGCAGTCCTCGAAGAACGTAAAGATCTTTCGGTGAGCAGGGAGCTCATGATGACCAGTCTCATGCAGTTTCAAGAATTTCTGCTTAGATTCCCCTACCTGGTCATCAATGTGAATGATGCTGTCGGTAGCATCGTAGAGCCCCAAAACCTTAGAAAGGGCGCCTTTAACTTTTTGAATAGCATCGGCGGAAGCCTGTTTGGCATATTCGTAAAGCCGTCGCATATCAAATGCACTTCGCGGAGCGACACGCAGCCTCGCCGCAGCAAGAACGTCGTCAACAGGGGTCGGGAAGGTACCCCACCCAGACGCCTTGTCGAGCGCCAACTTGGCATGCTTTTCAACCGTCTTCAGTTCGGAGGCGGTGAGGCTACTGTCGTCCGGCTTTCTCATTTTGGCTTTTTCGACCTCAGAAATTGAAGGAAATGAAGGAGCTCACTCTCCTCCTCAGGCGTAAGGTTATGTTCTGCAAAGGTGGCAACACGTCCATGACGCTCATTTGCATCACGTGCGTTGGTCGGCGAAACGTATCCAGCAAGCTCCATCAACTGAAAATAATCGATTTTGTAAATTTCTGAAAGTGTATTCAGTATGTTGGGACTTGGCTGAAGGATCTTGCCGGTCTCGATTTGACTGAGGTAGGCATTTGATACCTCCTTCTCACTGGCCTCTTCCACCGCTCGAAGCGACATTTTTCGATCGTGACGAATGGACGCCAGGTACTGCCCTAGTGTTGGCTTCACGGTCTCCCCAATAGCTGCCGACAGCGGTCCGCAGGATCGCCTACCGCCCGACCTCTCAAGTTTAGTCCAGGCGCTTGCTTCTACAAGCGTGCTTGATGATTGCTTGACAAACATAGCAAGCAATCTAAAAATAGCAACAATCCTGGAATCGTCCGGGGGATCAAGAAAGGAGGTTTGTGATGAACACAGATGCTGAGCACCACAAGCACTACATCGTGCAGATCTACTCTGCCGACCTGACGCGCACTGACCACAAGATCGGTGATCCCGAAATCAACGGTCGACAAGTCATCGAACTGACCGGAGTTCGCTCTGCCGATGATTTCAGCGTTCTGCAGTTTCTGCCCAACGGCGCGACCGAGGAACGTCGGCTGGAGGAGCAATTTCCGCTGGACGCACACCAGGAGAACCGCTTCTTCGTCGCCAAGGCTGACGGCACGTCCAACCTGTTCATTGACGGCATGCGCGTTGCCTGGTTTGACCTGCCAATCACAGGTGCGGCCATCCGGTTACTGGCCGGCAAAGGCGAGGAATTCGCTGTCTTCCAGGACTTCCCGGGGCTGCCCAGCAAACGCATCGAAGACCGAGAGGCGGTGTCGCTGGAGGGCAAGGGCGTGGAACGCTTCCACACCGAACTCGTCAGCTGCGAGGTGACGGTTTACCTCGCCGACGTGCCGCACAAAATCAAGGCCGGCGACTACACCACCGAGCAGTTGAAGGCGAAACTCGGTGTCGCCGAGAACTACATGTTGGACTTGGTCAGTGAGACCGGCACCTTCATCGAACTGAAGCCCGGCGAACACACTGTGGTCAAGGATGGCATGAAGTTCGTCGGTTATTTGCCCACGGGGCACTCCTCCTGATGGACGAGGCCGCAAACATCGCAGCCCTCCGCGTCCTGTACCCGGGCGCGCAGCGGTGGGAGGTGCACTCGCGCACCCTCGTCTTCATCCCGGGCTTGGTGGTGCAAACCACCGCAGGGCCCAAGACAGTTGATGCACTGCTCAGCCCCTACCTGGTACAGGAGTTCGGCGGTTACCCGACTCGCCTTTTCGTTAATCAGCGACTCCCTGACAGCGAAAAAGCCAAAAACTGGCAGTCGTACCAAGTGTTGGGGGAGCAATGGTGGGCTGTGTCGTGGCAAGGGGTCTCCCCCGACCAACCCTGGCAGCAAATCTTGGCAGCGCATCTGCACGCATTCACATGAAGACAACTCTCAAGATACCCGCGCCGCTGCTCCAGACAGTCCGTACCGACTTGGCTCGGCGCCATGCCTTTGCATATGAGCGAGTCGGCTTCATGACGGCCGGCGCTTGCTGGCAAACTGATGGGACGCTTTTGCTGGTAGCCGCAGGTTACGCCAGTGTCGAAGACGAACACTATGAGCGAAATACGCGCGTCGGTGCAGCAATAGGAGCCAGCGCCTTCCGACGTGCGCTCCAGACTGCCTATGCCTCAGGCAAAGCACTTCTGCACGTCCACAGCCACGGCCGCCAGGGCCTGCCCAGCTTTAGTCGTGTTGACCTTACCTCCGGCTCTCAATTTGTGCCGAGTTTTTTCTCAACTATTCCCAAGATGCCGCATGGCATGCTTGTGCTCAGTGACACGCACGCAACGGGGTTGGTTTGGCACCGAGCGGACGAGCGACCGGTCTATTTTTCCCGCATTGTTGAGGTCGGTGCATCTCTCAAAACCATCGGAGGGGCACCATGAGCCGTTATGACCGACAGAGTTTCCTGGGGCCCAACAGCGACTCGGTGATCAGCGACATCCTTGTTGGCTTCGTTGGCGCAGGCGGAGGCAACTCCCACACGGTGCAACAGTACGCCCACATCGGGGGCCGACGCGCAGTGATCGTCGACCCAGACATCATCGAGGACACGAACCTCAACCGCCTAGTTGGAGGCACCATTGCCGATGTCCATGCCAGTCGACACAAGGTCGACATCGCTTACAGGGTGATCTCGGGGGTGGTCAATGATCACGAGGTGACGGTGCGAAAGACGGACTGGCAGTCCGCAATGGCCGATCTCAAAGGCTGTGATGTCATTATTGGCGGCGTCGATTCTGTCGTAGCCAAAGACCAGTTGGACGACTTCTGCAAGCGCTACTGCATTCCATACATCGACATGGGCATGGATGTACACCCCCATGGCGAGCACTTCCAGATCGCGGGTCAGGTGGTTCTGACATCGCCTGGCGGACCTTGCCTGCGCTGCCTGAACGTGATCAAGCCGGAGGACCTAGTGCGTGAGCATGAGAACTATGGCGCAGCAGGCTCCAAGCCACAGGTTGTTTGGCCCAATGGCGTCTTGGCCTCAACAGCAATCGGCCTGTTGGTGCAGCTGATCACACCCTGGCATGCCAACACAAAATTGACCCAGTATCTCGAATACGATGGTAACGCGCACACCATGCGAGTGAGCCAACGCCTCCAGGTTCTGAGGTTTGACGGTTGTCCGCATCACCCAAAAGATGGGGTGGGCGACCATCGATTCGATATCCGTAATCTGCCGCCACCGCTTGGAGACCGTTGAAGCATCTATGGATGGACGAACTTCGGCGCAGGGAATTTCATGACGACGCTCTCCGAGCGCTCAATTTCCGGGCAGCCCGTTCAGTATCGACCAGAAATGGGTCGTGCTGGGCACGCAGGATGGCGTTTCCTGCGGGGGCACCTTGCTCACGTCACCTGTGTACGCAATGAAGCTAGGGAGTGCTGCCGAGTGAGGTTGTGGGCAGCAAGCTGCGGATTCGATTCGAGAGGCGACTCGACATTCATCAAGCCTTGCTTACGTTGGCCGCAGCCATCATCTGTTCTCGGTTCGTGGACAGGTCGTGTTACCAGGTCTAAATGCAATGACAGCGACGATGAGCCCCAGAATGGGGTCGTGACTATCCAGAACGCTCGAACCATGGGCCCATGGCGTCACGGTATCTGGCACCTTGGCGCTGGACATTCGGGTCTACCAGGTGACAATACAAATCTTGCGGCTGACGGTTTGTTTTTTGCGAGATTCTTCTCGCCTGATCCTGCCAAGCACCTCAAGTGGAGTGGCGCCATGGAAGATGCATTCTTACACCCCATCCCGGGCATTGTTTTAGCCAAGGCCACTACTCGGGCCAGTCTGTACCTTGGTATGAACGGCGTAAGCTTAGCCCGAACACTGGGGCTGAGTGAGCCGACCGTGTCAAGGATACTCAAAGCAGAGATGCCCATTGAACCTACGAGCAAGCAGGGCGAGTTGGCCTTGCTTTTGGTGCGCATGTACGGCTCCCTGTATGCGCTAGTAGGCTCGGATGATCGCGTGCGGCGGTTATGGATGGAGCGATTCAACAAGTCCCTAGGTGATGTGCCAATGCATGTGATTCAGCGCGCTGATGGCTTGGTGGCAACCGTGTCCTACCTTGAAGCTACGCGCGCATTAGCTTGAGCGCTGAAGAGTGATATCTAGCAGCGACGCGTCTGGAGATCATTCATGTACCTTGTCTTCAAAAATGAGCGCCTAGCACCCGATGTCATGGCTCAGCCAGAAATCGATCTCTATCAGTGGCGCATCGTTCAAAGGTCAAATGGGTCCTTGCACATCACGACCCAAATCGCGTCCGGGACGCTTCGAGTGACCTCGGCATTGCTGGCCATCGAGCTATCGCAAGGCAGGATAAAGACAGAATCCGGGCGTTGCTACCGCTTATGCACCCCACCTGAAACTGACCAACTGGTTTTGTTTCAGCTGTATCACAACGCCGTACGTGAGATCGGCGTAGTCTCAGGCGACATTAGTGAGCCAATTTGGAAGGCCATATCGTCTGGTGCTTGGGCGAGCGACGACAAATGCATGCTGCCTGCGATTCAATAGATCAGGTGCAATCTGGATCATAGGGCTCACACCTCAGGGTCGTTGGACTTTAGTTGCAACCTTGATGTTTAGGTCGCAACTCAATTTCAGCGTCCATCACGCGGAGCATTGCAGCCTAAACGCAGAACTAGTCCGCACCTATGGATTCGCCGTGATTTTGCCTAGAAAGTATCAATAGCCCCCCAGATGAGTGCCATCCTCGGCACCGATCTGGTGACCCAGCCTCGTCTCACCTATTTCTGTTGTATCTCAATAATTCAAGAAACCGACAGCCACCCCCCACCAGGGCCACGGCGCTGGCTGTGTGGTGCGGCTGCCGGGTGGGGCGCCGGCCCCAGTCGCTGAGGTTGAAACGCCCCTCCAGGCTGGCCACGGCGGCGCTTTCCAGGG
>Ga0066798_10001166_pt1 | contig 11752 bp, 13 predicted proteins | sample PersoiDNA2013203_FD_70961 | JGI IMG/M metagenome (GOLD analysis project Ga0066798, IMG submission 70961) | Permafrost soil microbial communities from the Arctic, to analyse light accelerated degradation of dissolved organic matter (DOM) -... | ecosystem: Environmental > Terrestrial > Soil >...
GGTCCGGTCCGCATAGAGTGCGGCGTGCACGGCGCCGCGGACCGACTCCGGCGCCAGGGTCGGCGAATCGCCCTCGGCGCCGATCCATAGGGAAACCGTCAGGTCCCAGTAGACGTAGCCTGCGTTGAAAACCGGACGTGGCGTTTCCGAGCCCAGCACCAGGACGATGGCCGGCATGTCTTCAAACGCGTAGAGCGCATCCGTGGACTGGCGCACGCGCAGGCCGGCCGCAGTCAGCGCCGCCGCTATCGCCGCGGCGATTTGGGCTGTTTTCGTCATAGGGGATCGCGGTAGTAGAGCGTGAAAGTGTTGTGCGTGAAGTAGGTTCGCGTCTCAAAATCGAACAGGTCGACGTCGCTCTCGTAGAAGCAGTCATCGACGGCGACGCCGCCGACGGTCACTTTGCGCATACGGTCGAGGGCGACGCGAATCTGGGCGCTGATTAATCGCGTCTCACTTCGGCTCTTCGCCCAGGCGGTGACTTGGAAGGATGCGTTTTTGAGCGGCGGATCAGATGTCGATCCACGAGCGCTTCCGCCGCCAATTTTTTGGAAGGTCACGCTTGGGAACGCTGGCGAGTCCGGCATCACATCGGGATAGATCCTGACCCCGACCAATGCCGCGAGACCGGCAGCGCCGGCCAGACGGGCCGAAATCACAAGGTGGCCGTTCATTGAACGTCTTCCAGGAGTTTGGCGGTAACGGTTTCCGCCAGAACGTTGATCGCCGCCTGCGCCTTCGCCTCAATAGCGGGCGCCATGAAAGGGTGCGCAGGCGTGTTGGAAGTCGACGCCGCCCGGACTGCCTTGACAGATTCACGGCTACCACGCAGCGCCTCCCCGAGTGCGCGATTGATATGCCCACGCTCCACCCAAAGCGCGTAATACGGCGAGTCGGCGCCAAGCTTTTTCACTTGGGCGCTTGTCAGCGATCCGGCGACAACGTTGAAAACCACGCGTGTCGGCGTGCCGCGGCGCTGCGTCACGCGGATGGATGCGCGAAGAGCGCCAGTGATCGCGTTTGGGTGCGGCGCCGCCCCATCGAAGTTCGCCTGCGCTTGCGCTTTGACGATGTTGGCAGCTTGGCGCATACCGGCCCGGAGCGAATTCTTAACCAGGCGATCAGGAAACCCGGCCAGCAATGTACTCAGATCGGCCAGCCCTTCCATTTTCAGATCAGCCATCGTTAAGCCCCTCCGAGCAGGATAGTTCAATCATCTGATGCCGCTCATCTGGGTCCATCGACGCGTGAATATTGAAAATTCGCCCGTCGTAGAGGAGCCGCATTGCTGCCATTCGCCTGGAGCTGGAAAACTGCTTTTGATAACGAATGGTGACCATGTGCGTTACCTCCACGTGAACCGCTTGCGCCGCCAGCAACTCTCGGCCGGAAAGTGCGGCGATTTGAGCGGAAACGGTACCAACGTCATTCCAGGTGGTCGATGGCTGACCGAGAATGTCCTTTGCCTCGCCCCGCTCTTGAAGCGCTATCCTGCGGCGCAGATCCCCGGCGCGCATCTCAGTAGCCCGTCATGTACGGGTCGAGCAGGCCGTCGACATACGGAAGCTCCTTGATGCCGCCCTTCTGCATGATCGCGACCTCTTCACGGTTTTCGTACAGCGATCCGACACGCAGCAGCATCCAGCTGCGGATGCCTTCGGGCACGACGCCGATAAAATTGCGGCCCATTCCGGGATTGCTGAAGGTGACTGCGCTTCCGGCTTCATCGGTGAGGGTATAAACGCCGCTCGCGGCGCTGGCAATCAGATAGCTCGACTCGGCATCAAGCGGCGCGGGCAGCACGCCGCCGGAGTTGTAGAACTGGACCCGGTCGCCAACCGCCCAGGACACCGGGCCCGTGACGCGAAATTGATCGCCCGCCAGCCCTCCGCCGACCTTGATCGGAGAGGCATAGCCAGCGGTGTACGTGATCTTGACCGAGCCGGCCTGCGGCAGGGGGATCGGCCAAATCCGGCCGAAAGCCGGGGTGATATACGGGGCGTCCTGGTTGCCGGCGACCACATAGTCGGGGTGCGGAAAGGTGATCGTCTGCCAGGCACCATCCATGCCCAGCCATTCAACCTTTTCCACCGTCACGAGCGGACAATGGGGCAGGCGAACTGCGGACGGCGGGATGCTCGCGCCAGCGCTGCAAACCATGCCCAGGCCGAAGCCGGGGAACCCATTCAACGTCAGCTGCCAACGCGCATGCAGCAACTGCTGGCGCGTCTTCGATTCGACTGCCAGTCGGGCCGCCGAAATCAGCGCGCGCAACTTGGCATCGTCAGCATTGTCATCGATGCGCCGGTCGTTCTTGGCCTCATTGAGATGAATGCATTCGCCGGCGGGCGCGGTCAGGCAGATTTCTGGCATGTGGAATCCGGTAAAAATGCGCCCCGAGCAGCTGCCCAGGGCGCGGCGTCGTTAGACGATTTGCGCGACAGCGGCCTGGTTCAGGCTGGAGGCGGGCAGGAAGCGAGCGACCGAGCCGATCAAGGCGGCGGACAGCTGCGAGGCGGCAGTGCCGACCGTCACCGACAGCGCAACGAAGCCGAAACCGTTGTTGACATCCAGGTCTTCGCTGCGCATTTCGACCAGGACCTGCTTGTTGTCGCCGGTAGCCTTCACGATTTGCGTAACGGCTTTGCCGGTGACATCCTTGGCGTTGGTGCCGGTGGCGTCGGTCGCTTGGCGCAGCTTGGCGTCGACCGTGGCCGAGGCGCCCAGGACGCCAGTTTGGATCAGTGCGGTCAACATGCCCACGTTGGCCATCGAGACCCAGGCGGTGAGGACGGTGCCGGCAGCGACGCTGGCGGGGTCCATGGTCGCCAGAATTGCGACCTTTTCGGAAAGTTTGACGTTCGGATTCATGATGTTCCTTATTTATTGAGGGAGAGGCGAATGGGCGGCACAGGCCGCCCTACTTCGATCAGCGTGCGGCCAGCTGGACGAACGGCGACAGCTTGTTATTACCTTTGGCGGGCGAGATGGCAGCGGCGATCTTGCTCTGGCCATCGATGCGGAAGGTGGTGCGGAAGGCAGTCGCATCAGCATCGAAGTACAGGTGCATCGAGGTCGCAGTCTGCACGCCGGAGGCCTTGGTGATCGTCTGGTAATACGACAGATCGACCAGCATCACGTCGCCCTGCGAGCTGAACGTATTGGCGTGCTGCGAGACGATGATCGGGCGCCCCAGCAGGGTTCCGTACGGATTGCCCTTCAGTGCGCCGGTAGGGCCGCCGGCAGGGATGTAGATCGGGTAGTTGCCCAGGGTCAGGGTGAACAGCGCTGGCAGCACGTCGTTGTTGATGATCCAGACAGCGTTGGGGAACGAGCCTTCGGGCAGGCGGGCGATCATGTTCGCCAGGTTCAGCGCGCTCAGCGTACCAGTGGCCTGGTTTGCGTCCTTGGCGATCGTCACGACCGCACCACTGTTCATCGCGCCCGATGGCAGGCCGGAGCCGGGGCCAAACAGAATCGCTTCGTTCGTCTTCCACTGGATCGAGGCGCCGATTTTTTTTGGCAGATACGAAGCCAGAGCGTTCGTGTCGTCCAGCATTTCATCCGACACTGGCACCAGGGCCATCAGCTTCTTCAGGCGCAGGGCCGTCATGCCCAGCACGGGCTTGGTGCCGCCGGGTTGGCTGGCCTCACCCTGCCAGTAGGCGCGCACGCCGTTGGTGCCCCATGGGGTCGTCTCGTCCTTCGGGAACGACATCGCATTGCCGGTGACGTTGACCTCGTCGGTCATGGGCAGCAGCGCGTTGTCGGTCAGCGAGAACTGGAAGATTTCGGTGCCGAAGGCAGGAGGGATCAGGAAGCCGCCGTCGGCACCCGAGCCTTCGTTCGCGTAGGTGCCCGCGCCAGGTGCGGCCGCGCCGATCAACAGGCGTTTGTCGACCGCGCCTCCGTTGATCTTGGCAGCGTGGGCGCCGTGAACGGCTTTCATGAATTCGCCGACGAAATTGAAGCCGCCTTTGGGGTCCTTGGCGACGTTTTCCTCGACGGTGATGCGCGCGTCGGCGGCGACTTCAACGCCGACGTCGGCCGCTTCCAGCTTTTCCAGGCGTTCGATGTTGGCCTGCAGGCTGGCAGCATCGGCCATGTGGGCATCGAACTGGATCAACTCTTCGGCGCTCAGGTCGCGGTTTTCGGTCGATGCCGCGGCGTTCAGGGCCTTGGCGGCGGCGAGTGCAGCAGCTTTACGCTGCATGAGAATGCGTTTGTTCATGGTGATTTCTTTCGTAAGGGCGTAAAAAAAGCCGCTCGAGGCGGCTGGTTCGATTGCACAGATGCCCGATGGGGCGGCGCATGCCGATCAATGGATCGGCATGCGTTGGGCGTGTGCGGCCCGAAATTCAGTTATGCGGAGGCGAGTTGCAGAGCGCGGGCGCGCGCAGCGGCGCGCTGGCCGGCAGATTCGTCGGGCAGTGGCGGAGCCGGGTTATCTCCCGGCGCCGCCACCTCGGCGGTGGCCACGACGTCTACCTGGAGCGCAGCCGCGTTCGGGCCGGCCTTCATGGCCTTGCTCATGCGTTTGACCGCGCCGTCGAAGGTGTCGATTGCGTCGACCATGCCAGCGGCGAGCGCATCGGCGGCCATCAGGCAGCGGCCCTGGCCCATGCCGTCCCGCACCTGGCCAATCGGCGCGCCGCGGCCCTTCGAGACAGCCGACGTGAAGGCGGAGTAGTAGGCATCGATCTGCGATTGCGTGAAAGCGCGCGCCTCCTCGTCCAGAGGGCCGTAAGAATTGCCCTCGACCTTGTATTTACCAGCCGAAATGTACTGGGCCTTGATGCCCTCCATCTCGAGCGCGCCGCTCATGTCAACGTGCTGGGTGTAGACGCCGATGCTTCCGGTCATGCTGCCCTGGACCGCGATTAGTTGCGAGCAGGCAGACCCGAGCCAATAGGCGGCCGAAGCGCACAGTGAGTTGACCACGCCGTAGACGGGCTTGACGCCCCGCGCCGACATGATTTCGTCGTACAAATCAGCCACGCCGAACACCGAGCCGCCCGGCGAATCGATGTCGATGATGATGCCGCCGACCGAATCGTCAGCCATCGCGTCGCGGAAAGCCTGGGTGAACCGCTCGGTGCTGGTGCCGCCAGCGCCGCAGATGTCATCCATCATCGAGGCGCGCTGACTGATGACGCCGTAGAGCGGCAGCACGGCGATACCGCCACCAACCGCCGCATTGGACTGCTTCCGGCCGGCGCGCGCTGCTTGTGCCGCCTCGATTTCTGCCGATACCTCGGGCGATTGAGTGCCTGCGGCCCAGCGCTGGAGCAGGCCAACCATCGACTCCATGTAACGGGGCTCCAGAGCCCACACTTGCGACGCTAGGGCGCCCAGGATCAGTTGTCGTTTCATACGGTTCCTTCGAGGGCAAGTTTGGTGAGGCGGGAGATCGCCGCTTTGTAGATGTCGCTTTCGAGACTGCCAACTTCGATTTCGGCTCCGCGAGACTTGATGTACGTCGTCGCCTCGCTCGCATCGCATCCAAGCGCCTGCGCGACAAACGATGCGTGCTTTTCAAGTGCGTCGGCCACTGCAATCGCCGGAAAATGCTCTTTTAATGCGGCCAGCAGCACCTGAGTTTCCTTGCGCGCTACCCGCTCAGCAGCAGCGATGGCAAGCGCATTCAAACGCTTGGCATTTTTTGGTTGCGCCGAGGCCGGGGGCGGAGCAGGCGGCTGTACTGGCGCATTTGCTTCGCGCTCCGCGGCAGCATTTGCGTCGCTTTCCGTCGTCATATTCAGCGGCCGCAGCGGCTCATCAAGGCCTTCAATCGGCTCGTAATCCTCTGCCACGCGCGCTTCGTTGCGCACTAGCCAACCGGAGTTGATGCCGGAAGTGAAGTATTCGGCGCGTGCGGCCATATCGCCCCGCAGTAGCTCCATCATTGGGAAGCGAACATGCAGATCGTCGTCTTCCGGGTCCAGAAAGGCAAATTTAATAGCCTCCTCCCAGCAGACTAACCGCGGGCGCAACTTATTGGTGATGTACTCGATGCCCTGGTGCTCGATGTTGTTGTTCGTCGAGCGATCGAGGTCGCCGATCATGTGTGGCGGCACTTCGAACATCGAAGCGATTTCGCTACGGTTATATTTGCGCGTCTCAATGAATTGGGCGTCGGCATTACTAACGGCGAGCGGCGGTGTGTATTTCAGTCCATATTCGAGTACGGCGATCTTTCCCTTGTTGGCCCCACTCTGCTGCTCCTGCCAGGACTCGCGAAATTGATCTCGCTGCTCTTTGGTCTTGAAATTTCCAGGATGCTCAATATGCCCACTCGTAGGCGTCGCATCGTTATCGAAGAATCGGATGCCATAATCTTGCGCCGCGGCACCGGTGGCGAGCATCTTGCGCGCCAGGGCAATGGGGTTGTAGCCGACGATGCCATCGGACGAGAGGCCCTTGATGTGAAACATGTCGTCGCGCACGACGATTACCATCGAGCCATCGCGGTTTCGCACCCGGTAGCGCCAATTCGGGCCGCCGTCGGCAGAATCCGCCAGCAATTCAATCGTTACGCGGTCAGGGTGGATCGGGTGAAGGTCGGTCGCCTCGCCCTTCCGATTGCTGACGATGTACGCGAACGCGTTGCCGCGCAGCTCCAGGTGTCCGTGCATCATCGCGCGGAACTCCATTGGATTCTGGTATGCGTTCGGCCGCTTGGCGAACAGCCGGTAAAGGCAGTGGTCGCGGATCTGCTGCTTGCCTCCGTTCGGCTTGCTGCGATACATCTGGAACGGCAGCGTCGACACCGCGTTCGAATGAACCCGCACGCAGGCATAGACCGCCGTCAGCTGCAGCGCCGCATCAGGGGTGATGTTGGCGGAGCCGATGCGCGCAGGCGCCGGGTTGAACCAGAATCCGCCCCATGGGCTGCGGTCGCCGCTGTCCGCTTTCGGTTTCGTAAAAAACATTTAGCCCTTCCGGCTCATCAGTGATGCGCCAAAAACGGCTAGGCCGACGACCAGTGCGCCCACAACGACGAGCGCGGCCGGAACGCTGACCATTGCAACGCCGCCGCCGATCATGGCCAGGCCCACCAGGAGCGAGGCGTTGTAAGTGAAAGCGTTCATTTTTAAACCACCGTAAGTGTGTAGTCGTCTGGCATTTGGCCGTCTTCGTGCTGCATTGCGCGCCCGATGGCCATGATCAGCGCGATGGCGCCGTCGATTTTGTTATCCTCGCCCTGCTTGATCGGGCGCACCACATCGTCGTTGCCGGGAAGGTGCTTTCCGATCACGTTCGATATGCACCAGGTCATGATCGGGTTGCCATCGTGATGAAACCGGCCGGAAGCGATCGCCGACTCCAACTCTTTCATCGGGTCCGACATGTTCGTGTAGTTCTGCGTGACGACGATCGGGTTGAACCCTTCATCGTCCAGCTGGTGGCTCAGGCCAGTCGCGCCGTGCGGGTCGATCGGCGACCAGTCCACGGGCGACACTTTGTTGACCTCGACCGCCTCGGCCAAGATTTCGCGATAATCGACCTCGGCGCCTTCCGTCTCGTCAAGCAGCCCGGCATTGACCCATGCCTGGAAGCGCTCGGTCATGCGCTTGTTGTCGCTGTTGCGTACGGTCTCTTCGGGCACCCAGAACTTTGGGGCGACGCTGTAATAGTGGCGGAGCCCGTCGATGTCCCGCGTGTACAGCCGCGCCATGCTGTTCATGTCCAGCTTCCTGGCCAAATCGAAGCCCAGCACACAGGACTGGCCTTCGAACATCTCGGCTGTCAGGGTCTTGTCCTCGCAGCCACGCCACTTTTGGACGTTGTAGAAGCCAGCCTTTGCTGACGTCCACACGTTCAGGTGCTTCATCTTGAACGTGTTGGTGAAGCGCGCGCTGCGTATCGCTTTCTGCTGCTGGCTTTCCAGGTACTCTCGGTAGACCGAAACCCCCATATTCGGGTTTGCCTTGACCATCACGGCCGGATCGGTCCAGTCATCCTCTTCGTCAATGGTGAAAATCCAGCCGAACAGCTCGTCGTCCGGCACTGTGCCGTCCAGCATCTCGATGACCTGTCGCCGCTTGTCGTAGCACGGTCCCTCGATATTTGCACCGGCCGTGGTGATGATCAGCACGAGAGGCTGTCGCCTCGCTCCCATGCCGGTCAGCATCGTTTCATAGAGCGCCGCCGAGTCGTGCTCGTGGTATTCGTCGATGATCGCGCACGACGGCGATGCGCCATCGCCCGGGCTGCCAATAAGAGGCTCGAACCTGGAGCCATCTTCCGGCAGATTCATATTCGAGGCATTTACCTCGATGCCGGCCGCTTCGATCAGCATTGGCGACCGCTTGATCATCAGTCGGGCTGGGCGGAACACTTCCCAGGCCTGCTTTTCGGTCGTCGCGCCGGAATAGATTTCCGCGCCGAACTCGCCGTCCAGCACAAACATCGTGATGCCGACGCCGGCTGCGATCACCGATTTTCCGTTCTTCCGTGAAACCTCCCAATAGCTCTCGCGGAACCTGCGGTACCCTGATTTTTTGTGCTTCCAGCCGAACGTGCAGGCCAAGCCGAATTTCTGCCACGGCTCGAGCGTGACCAGTTGCCGCTTGAAGCCCCATTCGCCCTTCGTGTGCGGCAGGAGCTCGATCAGCTGCAGCTTGCGCTCGGCTTCGACCGCATCGAATTTGTACGGGTACGTGCGGCGCTTGCTGGCCACCATGTCGTCCAAGTGGCGCTGGCATGCTAGTCTGACCCAGCGGCATGCCGGGATCTTCCCGGCCACGATATCCCGGGCGTATTTGTTCGCCTGGTCGACCCGCGGGCATTTTGCTTCTTTAGCCATTGATCAGCTTGCCAAACGGATTATCCGGCTTTTTATTGCCGCCGCCGACCAGGCGCTGGCGGCTTGCTGGGTCTAAGCCCAGCATCGATCCGAACGTCACCATCTGCTTTGCGGCCTCGTTGAGCGCAGTGAGCGCTGGGTTCTTGATCGGGCCGCCTGTCGCTCCTGCAACAACAGTCCCGTTTTTGGCAACATCGGCAGCTGCGGAACGCCAATTCCCGTACGCCATGCAAAAGGCTTCGACGTTGTGCAAATCCGTGACCTGCAGCACCTTCTGCTTCAGGAGCAGCGGCGCCACTCTGGCCCACATATCCCGGGCGGTGCCGGTGATCCACTCGGGCGCATCGATGTCCGTCACCAAGCCGAAATCTGGCTCGTCGTCGTTAATTTGCCGCTTGCCAGGGTTGCCAGCAGCCTTCTTTCTCGCGGTCGGCTTCGGTTTTCGGCCTCGGCCGGCTACCGTTGCGATACCGCCCATGGCTGCCTTTTTGAATTTTTAATTTCGCGGGTGTAAAAATTTGGCTGCATAGCCGGTCTTAGATGCTTGACCCCGCAAGGATTTAGACCGCCCTACCCCTGCTTGCCGCACGGCACCATGCCAGGCAGTCACAAACCGTGTTTTGAGCAACCATGCCCGGCGCTGCATCGCAACATTGATGTTATTGACCGATCTTCTTCGCCCAAGGCTTCGGCCTGCCGGTCCGCTCACACGACTGCGCCACCGTGTTGTGGCAGTGATCGCACAGCGAGCTCCAGTTGCTGCTATCCCAAAACAGCGCTCGTGCCCTGGTGATCCTCACCTCATCACCGCTGTCGATCGCATCCTTGAGCTTGTGGGGAACCGTGTGATCCACCACGCTTGCGGCCACGATGCGCTGGTTCAGCTCGCAGTTCACGCACAGGGGGTGCTCGCGCAGGTAGAAGCCCCGCGCCTTTGCCCACTTGCTGTCGTAGCCACGCTCAGCCGCCGTGCCGCGGCGCTCGTCGTGCTGCTTGCGTACCTGCTTCTTGTGCTTGTCACAGAAGCCTGGCGCCTCGATCAGTTTGCCGCAGCCTGATGCGCGGCAGATCGACTTGGGCCGTGCTGGCACTACAGTGTCACTTCAACCTGGCCGTCACCGTACACTGGCAACACCAGCGTCTGTCCTGCGCTCGTCTGCGCCGTGCAAATCGGTGCGTAGCGCACGCCGGGCACGCCACCGGTGATGATCTGGCTGACTGCGCTGCCGTTGATGACGGCTTGACCTTGAATCATGGCGCTTGCGGCCGGGTCAGGTGCGTCGACAGGCGAAATCGTCCAGGCCGCTTGCACGATCGTCTCGCCCGGCCGCAGTTTGTTGACGAAATCGACCGTGAAGATCTCGGTCTCTGTGAAGCGCTACGGATCGAAGTTCATCTCAGCCCACGTAAGTGCGGTTGACCGCTGCGCCGACATATGGCGGTCGCTCGCTCGTGGCGGTGGCAGCCGTCGTCTCCCCAGGTGCTGCGGGAACGAAAAACTTTGCTTCGGCCTGCTTATCACGAGCCGCGAGTATTGCTGCTGCGTCCATCATCAGTTTTGCACCAAATTGAAGTTAATCGTACGGTCGAAGCGCTGGCCGTCAGCACAAGTGACACGGAAGGTGATGCTGGGCGTTGGGACGTTTGCTGCCTGGTCGATGGTGACGAGCGCTGTCATGAGGGATGCTCCCTGCTGCGTAGGGCCCTGCAGGATGGTGACTCCAGTTATCACAGCCGCAACCCCGGTTGCTGTAGTTGCGCGATCTGAAAGATCCTTGGCAACGTCATAGACGACCGCGTTGTGATCGTCTGGGTCAACGTCCATCCAATATTGACCGTTTTTCAGATAAGGCACTGATGCCATACTAAGACCTCACTGTGTAGATTCCGCCTGGCGACGTCACTGCGTGCGTTCCCCCAATAGACGCGGTTGCGTAATTTCCACCCAGAGAGATCGCCACGTCCAACGATGGAAGGGCTGCAGCGTTGAATTGAACTGGAATGTAGCCGGGAATCCCAATATCGCCCAACGCTCCATTTGCCGACGCCGCCGCTATTGCCGAGCCGGCCAGCCGCACCACTGTCGTCAGCTGCCCAAGGGCGAGAACGGATACGCCAGCAGCTGATTGCAAGCGGATTCCGGTCGTTAGCGAGCCAATTGCAACGGCGCCTGCCGACGCTGCCCCGCTCAGCGCTGCGCCAGCCCCGAGTGAAGCGCTTGCGTTCGCCTGGGTAGTTCCAGCACCCGCCAATTTGATCGCAGTGGTCATGCTGGCCGACGCACTGGCGCTTGCTGCAGCATTTCCCGCCAGGCCGGCCGGTGTCGTGGTCAGCGCCGCAGTCCCGGTCGCGGTTGCAGCTGCGGCGCCGGCCAGGACGATGCCGGTCGTAAGCGCGCCAGTCGCGGTCGATGCAGCAACAGCCTGGCCCGCCATCCCGGCGCCCTGGGTGGTCAGTGATGCCGACGCCGCGGCAGATGCTGCCGCATTCCCGGCGAGCGGGATACCTGTGATCAGCGCGCCCGATGTCGAAGCTGACGCGGCAGCCTGGCCGGCCAGCTTGATAGCCGTGACCAGCGCGCCGCTGGCCGTGCTGGACGCCGGGGCGGCGCCCGTGAGCGCAATCGACGTGGCCAGCGCTGCCGTGCTGCTGGCCGCCGCGGTTGCCGCCCCTGCCAACTTGATGGCTGTCGTCAGGGAGCCGGTAGAGGTTGCGCCCCCGGTTGCCGCGCCAGCCAAAGCGGCGGCGCCAGCAACAGCAACAAAGTCGTCCTCGTCTGGCGCTTGGAATAGCTGCCACGGGCCGTTGGTGAACGATTTTACTGCTGCCGCATCCCATGCCTTGTAGCGCAGACGGCCAGCAAGCAGGGTGCCGGATTCAGTTGCATAACTGGAATACTGATTCGGACCAAGAGAACCCACCGCCAAAGCGCTGGTCAGTACA
>Ga0066798_10001171_pt1 | contig 11703 bp, 9 predicted proteins | sample PersoiDNA2013203_FD_70961 | JGI IMG/M metagenome (GOLD analysis project Ga0066798, IMG submission 70961) | Permafrost soil microbial communities from the Arctic, to analyse light accelerated degradation of dissolved organic matter (DOM) -... | ecosystem: Environmental > Terrestrial > Soil >...
CCGTGGGCAAAATTGATCAGGTTGAGTACCCCGTACACCATGGTGTAGCCCAGGGCGATCAAGGCGTACATGCTGCCGAGGACCAGGCCGTTGATGATTTGCTGGATGAAAATGTCCATATGTCTCCTATGTTGCTGATATGTCGGCCTGCAGATGACAGACCGTGTTTTTGTTAGTGCAAATTCGCTTATGCCGCCGCCAGGCGGGCGCAAACCACGCGTGCTGCGGCCAGATCCCAGGCGGCCTGACCAACGGTCTTGAATACTGGCATGCCTTGCAGCGCGGCGCCACGACCGGCCAGGATATCGCCTATGGCGCGCACCTTGCTCCAGTCGACTTTGGCCTGCATCAGATCGCCGGCTTCATGGCGGGCACCCGCCAGATCGTCGACCACGATGCAGCGTTCGGCCAGCAGCGCAACAGGAAATTCGACCATGTCGGGCTTGAAGGCACCGACCCCGATCGCCAACGTCTGCGGTGCTAGCTTGGCCGGAATCACCGCGCTGCGTGAGGTGGTCAAGGCAATCAGGACATCGGTGGGCGGCGCCGCATTTTGCAAGACGTCCATTGCCAGCGGACTGGCGACGATGCCTGCATGGCGCGTGCTCAGTTCGCTGCAAAATGCCTGCGCACGCGCAACATGACGCGCCGCGATCCAGAATTGCGTGACACTAAAAAATTCGACCAGGGCATCAGCATGCGCTGCTGCCTGTACGCCAGTGCCGATCAACAAGGCTGATTGCGGACGCGTCGGCGCCAGTGTCTGGATGCCGAGCAAACTCATGGCTGCGGTGCGGCGCGCCGTGACCGTCGGGCCGTCGAGCAGCGCCACACGGCGGCCACTACTCGTCTCGAAAGCGATGACTTCGCCCTGGATCGCCGGCAGACCATGGCGCGCATTGTCGGCATGCACAGTGATCAGTTTGGTGACACTGAGCTCGGCACCAATGGCGGGCATGCTCAGCAAGACGCTGGCGGCATCGATGGGCACCACTTGCCGTTCGGGCGCGACAATGCGGCCGTCGGCATATTCCTGCGCAGCCTGTGCCAAGGCGGGCACCAGTGCTGCATAGGGCAGCGCCTCGGCGGTCTGTTGGGCGTCAAGAATATACATGCTTACCTCAGGAAGAAGCCGGTTGGAAACGGGTCGGATTCTTCCAATACCCATTGATTGGTACTCATCAGATGTGCACTGCCAGTCACTTCGGTGAACACCGCATCCAGTTCGCCAACGCGTGTGGTGCCGGTCACGCGCACGCTGAAATTACTGCCGACGATACTGCCATTCACATAGTCCTGGTTCAACGCCAGTTGCCCGCGCAGGAACAATTGCGCAGCGCGGCCGGAAGTGCCGGTGCCAGTCGGTGAGCGATCGACTTCGCGGTCGGCAAAAATGCAGACATTGGATTGGTCGGCGCCGGGAAAATTGGGCGCGCTATCGATGATGGTGCCGTACAAGGTATTGAGCCCTGGTTCCAGCGGATGCTCAATCGCCACCTTGGCCTTGACCGCCGCCTTGGTCTCTGCGCCCAACTGGATCAATTGGCGCACCTGCTCTGGCTTGACGCTGAGCCCGGCCTGATCGGCATTGATGTAATAGTAAAACGCACCACCAAACACGATGTCGCCGGTGATACGGCCAAAGCTGGGCGTATCGACCACGACGTCGCGCTGATAAATGAACGACGGCACATTCTTGAACGTCACCTGACCGGCGCGCTGGCCATCCCACTCGACGCTGGCGTCGATGAAACCGGCCGGCGCATCGAAGCAGATGCGCGTGACCGGCGAAGTGCGTTCGACATAGCCCATTTCGACCAGCACCTTGCCGAGTGCAATGATGCCGTGGCCGCACATGTCGCTATAACCTTCGTTGTGGATGAAGATCACGCCAAAATCGGCCTGCGGCGTCAGCGGCGCAAACAGATAAGCGCCATACATGTCAGCATGACCGCGCGGCTCGTTCATCAGGAACTGGCGCAAGTCATCGCGATGCTGCTTGAGCCAGTCACGCTTTTGCAAAATGGTGGTGCCGGGTACTTGCGGCAAGCCGGAAGTGACAATGCGCAACGGCTCGCCGCCGGTGTGCGCATCGATGGTGTGAACCGTGCGGGTATAACTGAGCATGAGCCCTCTTCAACAAATAATGTTGCCTACTGCATTGATGTCAACTTGACGACTGTGTTGCTGGTCATGTCGCTACATTTTGCTAAAGGGCAGTGTATTGCATTTTTTCCTGGCCACAGCAAAATCCTGAGCATCATCGATGGTGCGAGGCACAAGCCGCCAGCGCTTGCGGGCGCACTGAAGGCGCGGCCAAATAACCGCCGCAATGGATGTTCTGCGAGGAGGCAAAGCAAGCGCATGCGCCAGGCGTAGCGAACTGCGGCACCAACGCTGACGAGCCCGGACAAGCCGGGCTCGCGGGAGATCAGGAAGCGATCAATAGCTGGTCAGAGCGACTGGCACACCATCCTTGAAGCGGAAGATCGTCACTGGCGATTGCTTCAGGTCGTGCTTGCTGTCGAACTCATATTCTCCAGCCACGCCCTTGTACTTGATCTTGGCCATCACCGGACCATAGACCTTAGGCTCAATCGAGTTCGCGGCTTTCATTGCCTGGGCAATCACCATCATGCCGTCGTAGAAGGACACTGCATAAACTTCCGCAGGACGACCAAATTTTTTCTGATAGTCGTCGGAGAAAGCTTTACCTTCCTTGGCCTTTTCCAGCATGGTGCCGCCTTGCGTACAGTAGACGCTTTCACCGATGGCGTCGCCGCCAAGACGACCCATTTCTGGCGAGCAGATGCCGTCACCGCCAAGCAGGATGGCATCGATACCCAGTTGCTTCATTTGACGCTTGATCGGGCCGCCTTGCGGAGCGTAGCCGCCGATGAAGACTGCGTCAGGCTTCTTGCCCTTGATCGAGGTCAGGATGGCGGAAAAGTCGGTCGCCTTGTCGTTGGTGAAATCCTTGCTGACCACCTTGATGCCATTGGCTTGCGCGACCTTGGTGAACTCTTCGGCCAGGCCTTGACCATAGGCAGTGCGGTCATCAATCACGGCTACGGTCTTGACCTTCAGTTCCTTGGCTGCATACAGCGCCATCTTGCCGCCCAATTGACTGTCGCTGGCAGCGACGCGGTACAGGTTGGTGAAGCCTTGCTGTGTCACTTTAGGATTAGATGCCACGGTAGCGGTCACGATGCCAGCATCGTTGTAGACCCGCGAGGCTGGAATGGTCACGCCCGAATTGTAGGGACCAACGACTGCCTTGACCCCCATATCAGCCAGCTTCTGCGCTACACCAACACCCGATTTTGGATCTGCCTGATCGTCCTCGGCAACCATTTCAAACTTGACTTTCTTGCCGCCGATGACCATGCCTTGCGCGTTCAGACGCTCGATGGCCAGTTGCAAACCGCCCTGATTGTCCTTGCCGGCCGAAGCTTGTGGCCCGGTCAACGGACTGCTGAAGCCGATCTTTACGGTTTGCACTTCCTGGGCAGAAGCCAATACCGGCAGAATGGCAAGTGAAGCGGCGATGATATGCATGCGGTTATACATAGGGTGGAATTCCTCTCTTGGTTGAAGGTCAGACTGGGGGTAAAGCGGGATCAAGCCGTGGTGAATGGCAAGGTGACAAGTCGGTTGGGCGACGCGGTCGCGGCGGATGCGCAAGCAGGTTTGACGGGCATAGGGTAAGTCTCTCTTCTGGGCTCTGATCGGCAATATTGCATACGTGTGCGTGCCGGGTTGGGGGCAAGCTGCGCTGCTACTTTTTATTCGAGCTTGATTCTATTTTCTCTTGGGTGATATTAGTCCCGATAATTCGCCATATAATCAGAATTTAATTCGTATAATTTCCTATTTACAGAAGAAAATTCAGCTGGGTATGGCAACTCTAGACAAAATCAGCAAAAAGATACTCACGGAACTGCAAAACGACGGCCGCATTAGCAATGTCGATCTGGCGGCGCGCGTCAATCTGTCGCCGGCAGCCTGCCTGGAACGTGTCCGCAAATTGCAGGATGCCGGTTACATCCTCGGTTACGCAGCTCAGCTTAACCCTGAATTGCTCGATGTATCGTTATTGGTTTTCATCGAGGTGGTGCTTGATCGGACCACCGCGGATGTGTTTGAGGCATTCAAGAAGAGCGTGCAGAGCATTCCTGAGATCATGGAATGCCATATGGTGGCAGGCGGTTTCGATTATCTGGTGAAGTCGCGCGTCAAGGATATGAACGCCTACCGAGAATTTCTAGGCAAATCACTGCTGCAACTCAAAGGCGTGCGCGAGACGCATACCTACGCGGTGATGGAAGAAGTCAAAAATACCATCCGCCTGCCAATCAAATAGGCGGAGCATGACGCAAAAAAAGCCCGGCTAGATCAAATGCCGGGCTTTGTTTTTTTGCGGTGAGAATCAGAACTGGGTACGCACCCCGACGATCAGGTTGCGGCCTTGCAAAGGCACTGTGTCTTTCAACACCGAGGTTGAATAACGGATGTCCTGGTTCAACAGATTCTTGAGCATGGCAAACCAGGTCACACGCATTGTGGGCAACTTCTGCGTATAGGACAGATTGGCGTTGACCAAGGTGTAGGCCGGTGTCGGCGTGGTTTCGAATGATGCCAGGCGGTCTTGGTTAAGCGCATGCACGGTAGTGATGCCGCTGGTCCAGGGACCTTGACGATAGCCGAGATCAACACCATAGCGCGTGGCCGGTTGCAACGGCAAATTGCCTTGACTGTCGAGCTTGCCATGCGAGGTATCGCCAAAGCCGCGTATAGAGAAACCTTCGCCGGCGAGGTTATAGCTAACCTCCACTTCGGCACCATGGATGGTGGCATCGCCCTGCGACCAGAAACGCTCAGTGAATTCACCGCTAGGATCGGCGGCACCGGTGTCATCGACCAGTCCATTGGTGCGACCGTAGATGAAATTGTTCACCTTGTTGTAGAACAGATTGCCCTTCCAGCGCACCAGGCCTTCCGTCTTTTGCAAGCTCAGCTCGATGTTGTGCGACGTTTCCTTTTGCAGGCTGCTGTCACCAATATCAAAGGTCGAGGTCGAGTCATGCGGACCGTTGGAATACAACTCTTCTACCGTCGGTGCCCGTTGCGCCACTGAGTAAGTGGCGCCGAGACCATAGCCAGGCATGAAGCTCCACATAGCACCGGTGGACCAGGAGAACAAACTGAAGTCACGGTTCAGCAAACCGTCCGGGCGCCGCTGCACTGATTCCATGCGTGCGCCAGCACTGACCACTACATCGCCGAACTTACGTTCTTCGACCAGAAAGCCGGCCACCGAACTCGATTTGGTTTTCGGCGTCAATTCAGCCGAACCATCAATGGCTGACAAGGCCGAGTAATTGCTTTGCTCGGTTTGCAGGCCGAAAGTGCCGTGCCAATCGGCCAATGGCTTGTGCGTCAATTCGGCGCGCGTTTGCAATGAGCGGTTGGAGAAAATGGTGTTGGAATCACCGTTTTCGGCTTTTTCAACGTGGGTGTAATCGGTATAGCCGGCCTTGAACTTAAATGACTCCATGCCAGCAAACGGTTGATTGATCAGACTGTCGAAGTCATAGCGCGTTTGGTGCAAATCGATGAAGGTCTTCTCGTCGGTCGGAATGCCGTAGTGATCATCCAGCGACGAGATCGACATACCGACATGGCCCCAATTGTCGATGTAGGAAGCACCGGCAGCGACACTGTTTTCGTGCGTGAAGGAATTGGGCAGACGGCCGGAGGCACTGCTGGCATTGCCTTGCTCGGCGTTGCCGGGAATTTTGTAGTTATCAGTATCGCGGTAGTTGCCATCGACATGCAGACCGATCTGGCCCACCGAGCCATCGATATCGAATGAAGTGTTCTTTTCGCCATCAACAGTGCCGTAACGCGCTTCGACCTGACCGGTGGGCTTGCCGACCAATTCGGTTGGAATGCGGCCGTTGACCACATTGACCAAGCCGCCAATGGCGCCCGATCCGTATAGCAGCGCGGCTGGTCCGCGCAGGATTTCGATCTGGCGTGCGGTCGCCGCTTCGGTAGCGACCGCGTGGTCGTTCGACACGGTCGAGACGTCGGCGGTAGACATACCGTTTTGCAGCATCATCACGCGCGGCCCTTCCATGCCACGGATGATCGGACGTGAAGCTCCGGCACCAAAGGCCGAGGCCGATACGCCGAGTTCTTGCGATAAAGTGTCGCCGAGCGAATTGCCGAGCTTGTTGCGCAGTTCATCGCCGCTCAACACTTTGGCGGGGGTCAGGATTTGTGCACTTTCGTCAGCGGCGAACGGGCTAGTGGTTACCACCACAGCCTGTAACGGCGACGACGATGTACTTGCATCATCGGTGGCGGCTGGTGTGCTTTGCGCATAGGCAGCACCGGACATGACGGCGAGCGCTGACAATACAGCGCCGGCCAAAAGATTGGGTTGGACTTGCATACTATTCCTTGACTGACGGGAGCGCCTTGCTGCATCGAAGATGCGGCAAAGGACAAATGACGATGTTGCTGACGGGCGCGTAGTGCGCCTGTTCAGCAAACGAGCAGATCACTTGGTCAGCAAGGTGGTGCGCGTGAAGAAAAATGGCGTACGAATGGCGCGTCCCAGGATGCGAACGCCCTCCACAAGGCCTGCACACTGGTGCCAGGTAGCAGGGGTGGGGGAAAATAGTCAACATGGACGCCGGCTGTGCCGGCTGCGGCATCGTATTCGACGCAGGAATGATGATGGTGGTGCGTGCTTGGTTCGGCTAACCCTGGCTGTAGCTGTGCCAATGGCGTCGCCGCGGAGGCATCGATTGGCACCGCCCGCTCATCATCGTCATCGTCGACATCGAGATAATTGAACAAGGCGGCGTTGCGCGACAGTTGCGCTTGGTTCGTGTCTGTCGGCGGCCAGCCCGCGTGTGCAATGCCATGCACCAGACCGAGTAATTGCATGAACAGCAAAGCGGTCACCAGTACACCCGTCAACACACCGTGCCACGCCAGCGCATGCGCTTGACGTCGGCGCACGCTTGGGCGTGGCGGCATGATGGACAATATGGTGGCCATGGGAGTCGGCATTTCCTGCAAAACGTGTATGGAAACAGTGTCGCGTGCGTGGAGCACGTTGCAGGACGTTCGCCCTGACCGAAACAACACAATAAGGCGCACAAAAAGGCAGCGCTAACCGAAACGCATTATATCAGCAGAATGCAACTGTGTTGCATATAGTGCGAGTGCACATGTGAACCTGAGCGAATGGCATCGTCAGGTGTGGCAGAGCAGCATCAGTTGAGAAAAGAAAAAAGAAGGGAAGAAAAGCAAATGGCGCCCATCTACAGGCGCCATTGCATATGCTACCAACCGCAGATCTTCAGATCTGCTGCCACCATCAGTCGCCGTAGAGCTTCTGTTTCAGTTCGCGGCGTTGTTGCGCTTCCAACGACAAAGTCGCGGTAGGACGAGCCAACAGACGTGGAATACCAATCGGTTCGCCAGTCTCTTCGCACCAGCCGTATTCGCCGCCGTCAATGGAGACGATCGATTGCTGGACTTTCTTGAGCAGCTTGCGTTCACGGTCGCGCGTACGCAATTCCAGTGCATGCTCTTCCTCGATCGTGGCACGGTCGGCCGGATCAGGTACCAGCACGGTTTCGCGCAAGTGCTCGGTGGTTTCACCGGCATTCTTGAGCAAATCTTTTTCCAGCTGTTGCAAACGGGCCTTGAAGAAAGCAAGTTGCGCTTCGTTCATGTAGTCCTTCTCGCCCATCTTGAGGATTTGTTCCTCGGTGAGCAAGGTTTGCGTATCAGGGGTAGTTTTGGGAGTTTTAGTTGCCACTTCGCTTACTTTCAATACTACGGGTTTTTCAATTTTATCCGTTAATCCGACGCTTGCGCCCTGGTTTTTCACCGGGACCCTCGCCTGACTGACGCCGGCCTTGCTGCTGCCAGCACTGATGTCGGATTTGGTCGCTTTTGAATCCACTTCCCTTACTGCTGACGGCGCCACTACTAATCGAGACGCTTTCGTGATTACCTGCCCGAGCATGTTCGGCACGGTTGCCGGTGCCAGTCGTGGCCATCGCTGCTGCCGTTTTTAAACAGTGAGGGATTTTACACCAACCACATTGGCTGTCGATGATTTGTGTTTTTCTTCGGCGCAACTGCTTTGGTATGCAGCATGACACTGTCGTCTGCACCTGCATTGCCGATGCCATCCTCACGTATCGGCGGCCAATTAAAATTGGCATTTTAACAATGAAATACAACGATACGAACAACCAGGTGAACGTCTACCAGACCAATCGATCATTGGCACCCGGCTACTGCGCACGCCACCGACAACTTACATAGTGTATACCACAACGGCGCGCATAAATAGCACTTCGCACAGCCAACAGCCGGCCCCGGAGCGCTGCTCCGTTTGATTCCAACTTATCCGGCACACTTACCGCACACCAGGCAGTTACCATCACGCGCCACACGAATGCTGGTCCACTCCATACTGCGAGCATCCAGCAACAACAAGCGGCCAGCCAGCGAGCGGCCGATCTCCGCCACCAATTTGAGCGCCTCAGCCGCCTGGGTGGCGCCGATAATACCCACCAGCGGCGCAAACACACCCATGCTGGCACACTGCACCTCTTCAAATTGCTGGTCGGGAGGAAACAGGCAGGCATAGCAAGGCGCTGATGCATCGCGCGCATCAAATACGCTGACCTGTCCATCGAAACGAATCGCCGCGCCCGACACCAGCGGCACCCGATGCCGCACACAGGCACGGTTGACCGCATGGCGCGTGGCAAAGTTGTCGCTACAGTCGAGCACGACACTGGCGCCCTGCACCAGCGTATCAAGCCGCTCGCCACTGACGCGCTCGGCCAAGGCAATCACTTCCACCTCCGGATTGATGGCGTGCAAGGCGTACTGTCCCGACGCTACCTTTCGCTGCCCGACCCGCTCCGTGCTGTGCATGATCTGGCGCTGTAGATTGGTTAGGTCCACCGTATCGTCGTCGACCAGCGTGATCTTGCCAATACCGGCCGCCGCCAGATACATGGCCGCCGGCGAGCCTAGACCACCAGCCCCGAGTATCAGTGCATGGCCGGCCAGCAGCCGCTCTTGACCGGCGATATCGATATCATCAAGCAGAATGTGGCGCGAGTAGCGCAGCAATTGTTGGTCGTTCATGGACGTGACGTTGGCAACGGTAGCGAGAACTATCGATGAAAAAATGAAAAGGCCGCAGTCAACACGGCTGCGGCCTTCTACTCTAGCGCAAATTGCGCTGCGACTTCGCTAGTTACTTCTTCTCGATCTTCTCTGCCGGCGCCTTGTTGTCCTTGCGGACGTCCTTGACCGACTTGTCATCCTTGCTAGACTCGTCGCGGATTTCAGGCTTGACCTTAGACACTTGCACTGGCAGCCCCTTGAGATGATTCAACGCCTGCGCTAACTGAAAGTCGTCTTGGCCGCCGAATTCCAGCGGTTTGCGTTTCTTCTCTTGTGCAATCAGACGCTCTTCTTCCTTCTCGTCCACCGTGGTGGCACGCACTTCGACCGTGTTCTTGTCTTTGTCATTAGTCAAATGCTTGGTCAAATCGGCTTCGCGCAGGCGCAGACCATTCAAACCATCGCCATCGGCGTATTCATCGACCATGATGTCTGGCACAATGCCGCGCGCCTGGATAGAACGGCCATTTGGCGTGTAATAGCGCGCCGTGGTCAGCTTGACCGCGGTCTGCTTGTCCGGTGGCAGCGAAATGACCGACTGCACCGAGCCCTTGCCGAACGATTGGGTACCCATGATAGTCGCGCGCTTGTAATCCTGCAGAGCGCCGGCAACAATTTCCGACGCCGAAGCCGAACCTGAATTGATCAGCACCACCATCGGGACCGATTTGATCGCATCCGGCAGTTTCGACAGCGGATCACTCAATGGGTTATTGGCATAATATTCACGCTTGGCCAGGAAACTGGACTTGGAGCTGGCCAATTGACCGTTAGTTGTCACGACCACCGAATCCTTGGGCAAGAATGCCGCCGACACGCCGATTGCACCAGGCAACACACCACCCGGATCGTTGCGTAAATCAAGCACCAGACCCTTCAGGTTTGGCTCCTGGGCATAGATCGCCAGGATTTTCTTGGCCATGTCATCGACCGTCGGTTCCTGGAATTGCGTTATGCGCACCCAGGCATAACCTGGCTCAACTACTTTGGACTTGACGCTTTGCACGCGGATTTCCTGACGTGTGATGGTCAGAACGATCGGTTTGTCTTCGTCCTTGCGGGCAATCGTCAGCGTGATTTTGGTATTCGGTTCGCCGCGCATTTTCTTGACGGCCTCATCAAGCGTCAAGCCTTTGACCGGGGTGGAATCAAGACGGGTAATCAGGTCTCCAGCTTTGATACCAGCGTGATAGGCCGGGGAATCTTCAATCGGCGAGATCACCTTGACGTAGCCGTCTTCCATGCCGACTTCGATACCGAGGCCGACAAACTTGCCCATGGTGCCTTCGCGCAGCTCCTTGTAGGCTTTCTTGTCGAGATAGGCTGAGTGCGGATCAAGCGAAGCGACCATGCCAGAAATCGCTTCGGTCAGCAGCTTCTTGTCTTCAACCGGCTCCACATAGTCGGACTTGATCAGACCGAATACGTCGCTCAATTGCCGCACCTCTTCCAACGGCAGCGGTGCCGTTGCGTTCTTTTGTGCAATCGCGTCGAACTGCATTGACGCCCCGACACCCGCAATCATGCCCAGACTGATCAGACTAATATTCTTAAGTTTGCTGCCCATGTTTCACCTAGTAGTTACCCAGCCGAGTGGGTCGAAAGCGCGGCCCTGATGCCGCATTTCAAAGTATAAACCTGATTGCTCATTGCCGCCGCTATTACCTGCGCTGGCGATGACATCCCCTGTTTTAACGAGATCCCCGGCGCGCTTCAAGACGGCCTGGTTATTGCCATAAATGGTCATGTACTGATTGCCATGATCGACGATGATGAGGTTACCAAAGCCACGCAGCCAATCTGCATAGACCACCCGTCCAGCCGCCACTGCTTTGACTTCTGTGCCTTCTGAAGCTCGAATGAACAGACCTTTCCAGCTCGGTCCGTCACCACGTTTGCCGCCGAACTTGGCAATCAGGTCCCCACGGATCGGCAAGCGCAACTGGCCCCGCAGACTGGCGAAAGGTTTACCAAAATTTTCTTCGGCCAACGGCGTGACATCGTTGCGCCCCAAGGACTCGGGCGCTTCATCATCGTCAATCGCATCCGACGGCGCCGGCTTGGACTTGGTTCCCGGTGCGGCCTTGGATTGTTGCGTAGCGCGCCGCTCCCGCTCGACCTTGGCCTTGGCTTGCTGTTCTTTTTGACGTTTTTCGCGGGCGGCAGCGTCGGCTTTCTTCTGCTCTTCAATCAATTGCGCCAGTTTATCGACCAATCCGGACAGGCGCTGCTCATCGTGCTGCAGGTTACCGGCTTCCTTGCGTTGAGCGTTGAGCTTGCTTGACAACTGCGCCAGCAAGCTGCCGCGTTTGCCCTTTTCCTTTTCGAGTAAACCTTTTTGCTCGTTTTCTTCCTGGGCAATTTCTTCCAGTTCGAACTTAGCATTCTGGGTCGCGGCCTTATTGTCCTTGATGGCTTGCAGGTTCACCCGCAAGGTTTCGATCAGACGTGCCTGCGCCTGCGAGA
>Ga0066798_10001173_pt1 | contig 11700 bp, 6 predicted proteins | sample PersoiDNA2013203_FD_70961 | JGI IMG/M metagenome (GOLD analysis project Ga0066798, IMG submission 70961) | Permafrost soil microbial communities from the Arctic, to analyse light accelerated degradation of dissolved organic matter (DOM) -... | ecosystem: Environmental > Terrestrial > Soil >...
TTGTCCAATTCCACGGTCACGGCGAGGGCGGCCGCCCGAACTGGCGGCTCGCCGGCGATTTCGACTGTCGGACTGTTGCCGGATCCGGACCGCGCTGTCGCGACCGCACGGACCTGCACGAAGGCGGGACCGGCGATGTTCGGTAGCGCCCAACCTGCGACAAAGGCGACGACAACGGCGCCGATTAGCCCCGCCACAAGCAGTTGGCCGGGTCGAGATCCGCGGACTGCCCGGCTGTGCGACGACGATGACGCGGTCGCCGGCGGCAGAGGCGGCTCCATCACCGTGGCCTGACCGCCGTTGGCCCGGCCCGCATGTCCTCGTCTCGATCCGACTGTCCCTTGCGGTATTTGAGGCTGATGCGAACCAGCCCCAGGAATAGCAGCACGAGGCCCGCCACGATCAGCGGCGGAATTGGGTTGTAGGGCGTCGACGGCCTGGCCGGTCCCGTTGAGCCTGCGGCTGCCGGCGACGTGGCCGAAGGCTGGGAAGCAGGACTCTGAGTCGGCGTCTCCGGCGACGGCTGCGGCGATATCGCCGACGCGCTGCCGTTCGGACTCGGGGCGCCTGTCAGCAGCGAGAGAACCTGCAGGTACCGAGTACCGGTGTCGCGACTAGGCTCCACGAACGAGTTCTCGGTGAACTCGTTCCAGCTGATCAGGGCGATGCCATCCGGGTTGCTGGCCGCCGCATCCGTCCAAGCTGCGGTGAGCGTGGCCCCGTTGCGTCTGTCGACCGCTGACGTTCCACCATTCAGCCGGGCGTCGAAACCAACGGCAGCCGGCGCCAGCCACAGGCCGTGGCTGGCATGAACCGCGGTAGAGAGCTGGGTCAGGCGGGCCGCGTAGCCCGGAGTTGTGAGCGGATCGGCCGAGGACCAGTAATAGGCGTCGCCGTCGAAGAGATTGGCCCGGGATTGGTAGGCCGAGGCCCCTTTTTCTGAGCCGAGCAGGAGCATCTTGTCCGGCGCCCCGACTTGGTTGCGAACCATGGCCACGTCTGCGTCGCTGAACCGCCACGTCCCAGACCAGATGACCGCGGTCTTGCCGTAAAGGTTGAAGACGGGATCGCTTCCGTACTGGTTCTCGAACCAGAGCAGGTCGGCTTCCACGGTGGCTGTCGGGATTGGATTGCGATTGACGTCCAGACCCTCGTAGATCAGGACCAGCTTCAGCCCCTGGGCGCGACATTCGGAGACCAACTCAGACAGAGCCAGATTGAGCGATGGTGTGCTCTTCCAGGACACGATGAAGGCATCGATTCCGGCGGCTTTAGCCCAAGTGACGTGCTGCTTGATGACTGCCGGATTGGTGCTGTCGTAGGGGCCAAGGGCGGGCAGATCCGTCTTGGTATGGCTCCAGCTCGAAGGCGTGAACCACATGTAGTAGTAAGCGAGCGCCGGGGGCTTCGAGGTGCCGGGGCTGGGGTTTGCCCCTTGGCTGGGCTGGGCGCTCGGTGATGCGCTCGCTGGTGGGCTCGACGAAGCGCTGGGCGATCCGGAAAGCCCCAATGAGCTGAGGGCTGCCGCAGCGGCCAGGGTGAGAATGGCTGCCCTGGCCAGGCCACGACCAACTCTTCTTGGTCCATTCATTGGTGGTACCTGCGCGCTACGAAGACGCCGCTATTGGAGCACCACGGCGCCGACGGACGCGGGCCGTGATGATCGCCCAGCGCCCGATCACGGCCAGCACCACGAATACCGTGATCGCCAGCCCCACGGCCAGGCCGATGTCCTGGTAGGTCACGATTCTCAGCGTTGCGTCCTGGACTTTCGACAGGGCGACCGGCGATGGCGGCGAAAATGCGGATGGGCTCAACTGCAGCTGGTACTGACCCCGCGGCAGGTTTGCGAACGAAACCTTGCCGTCGTCAGCCACAGGCTGCTGGATCTCGGCTCCGTCTGGATAGACGAGTGTCAGCTGGCCTGCGACGGGCGTCCCAAAGACTGCGTCACGGGTCTGGACTGTCATGCCGTAAAGCAGGAGCTGGATCGTCCAGACTCCGGCCTCGCTTGGAATCCAGGCCTGCTGGCCGCGATTGACCGCCTCTGCCCCGTGGATCCTGGCCGACAATGCTCTATACGTGGTGGGAGATGCCTTGAGGTAAGTACTGACCCGTACGGACGTGGCTGCCGTCCACCACACGTCCGCGGCGCCCGTTTGGGAGTTGAGAACGACATCGTTGGTCCCTGTGCCCGTGCTGAACTGGGCTTGCTCGACGAGTTTCGGATCCACCGGGTTGCCGTCCAGGTCCACGTACTTGATCGTGGCCCGATACGCCACCTTCAAGCCGACGACGTATGTTGCCGGCCCGGTCACGTCGATCGTCCGGTTGGCCGAGTAGATGTTGTCCAACCAGCGCACGAAGCTGGCCTTGACCGTGGCCGAGGGTGAGGTGTCAACGTTGAGGTCGGCCGTCAGCTCGTAGGTCCCTGACTTTGGAACCGGCAGGGCGGCGATGCCGTCCGGGCCCGTGAGGGCGGTCTCCTTACCCAGCGAAAACCGCAGGTTCGGAAGGGGCGGTACCGTCTGGATCTGGATCGCCGCCGACAGGATGGTGAGGGTCGCGTTGGCAAACGACGCGGCGAGTCCGTGCGAACCACCGAAGACCACGACGATGGGGTAGGCCCGTGCCTCACTCAGCTTCTTGCCCGGAATGACGAACTGGATCTTCCCTTGGGCGTCCGTCTTGTCGGTGCGCAGCGGCGCGCCATCGACTTGCAACGTGATGTGCTCGCCCGCAAGCACTTGCCCAGCCCGCGTCTTGAGTTGGGCGATGACGGTTACGTCCTGGCCGATGACGCTCCCGGTTGGGACTTCGACGGTCACCGCGGTTGGGAGCGTTGGAATTGTCGCGGCTCGGACCTGCAGAACAGGCTGAACCGGGGCGGCGGGCGGGGTGAAGGCAGCCAGGGCTGCCGGGGCAAGGGCAAGGACCACGGCCCCAGCTAGGGAGAACGCGGTAGCAAGAGTGGCGAGCCTGCGCCGCGAAGGCAGGCGTTTAGAAAGCGAATACATGCGGCACCTCACGTTTGCCTGGATGCCTGGCGCAGCCAGGGCCGGAGAAGGAAAGCGCCGCCAATGACTGCGAAGGCGACGATGGCGGCGTATATGGCGATGAGAAGGGACCGGTTGTGCGTATCCAGGGGCAGCGGTGCCTGGAAGACCTGAGCGGGGAAGACCGGGGCCGCGGCCGGGCGGCTAAGGTCCAGAGCGTTGGCGATGCTGTTGGCCGTCGCGTCGCGGGCCGTCAGCGGTTGGAGTGACCAGTTGTCCTCGATAAACTTGAGAACCGATGTGAAGTCATAGGTGGTGTTGTCGATCGTTCCGTTCCTGGCATATGGCGAAACGATGATGCCCGGCACCCGGAAGCCGTAACCATCGGCATCCACCGCCGGCGGAGCTACGTGGTCGTACCAGCCACCCCAGTCGTCCCAGGTGATCACGGCAAGGCTGCTGTCCCAGGCCGAACTGCGCATCAGGGAGGTGACCGTGGTCACGCCGAACGACTGGCCGACGGTGATGTCTCCGGGCGGGTGCTCGGAGAGGCCGCTCGGGACCAGGTATGCGACAGCGGGGAGCTGGCCGGACTGAAGGTCCGTGTAGTACTGATTCAGATCGACGATGTGCGAGGAGAGCTTCGGGTCGTCCACGAAGCGGGCGAAGTTGAGCAATGGAGCCCAGATCAGTTGAGACACCTTGCTCGAATTGAAGTTTTGGTTACGGAAGGTGATCGTGGGGTCGTAGTTCTGGACGTAGAACTTCCACGACACTCCGGCGGCCTGGAGACGGTCGAAGATCGTTGGGAAGTCGTAGCCGGTCGCTGGCACCGTGCCGCCAGATCGGGCGGCGAGCGAGTACATGTGGTTGATCTCGCTGGAGCCCCAGGCAGAACTGAAGAAACGCTGGGCCAGGACGTAGTCGTGGGCCAGGTTGTAGTAGAGCGGCAAATCTGTGCTGTCGTAGTAGCCCATCGCCAGATCCGTCGGCAGGTTGTAGGTGGCCTGGGCGGCCGAGAAGCCGTCCATCTGGCCCCCGTCGAAGGCCCGCAAGGCCGCAACGGCACTGTGGTTGAGGTCAACCGTTCGATGGCTCGAGAGGTGGAACCTCGGATAGCAGGTGCTCGCCGACGGAGGAGCAGTGGGGCTCGGTATTGGGGTCGGAGTGGCCTTTGACTTCGAGACTGGACTGGGCGACGCGGCCTTGCTCGGGCTTGGCTCCACGCTTCGGATAGGAGTCGGGTTCGGACTGGGCATGGGCACCCAGTTGGGGATGCACACGTTGTCGGCCGGCTGGTCCACGCCCGGGAAGGACGAGAAGTAGTTGTCGAAGGTGTGGTTCTCCTGCATCAGGAAGACTACATGCTGGATCTGCTTGTCGGCGGCAGCCGCCGGCCCGGCCATGGCCAGCGGTGCTAGTGACAGGCCGACGGCAGCGGCCAGGCCGGCCACGCGAGCGAGGCGCGGACGGCTGCTGAGGAGGGCGAATGGGCCCGCTAAGAGGTTCATGGCCGGACCTCGTAGATCTGGATGACGACTTGGGTTGAAACGTGGCCGGCTGCGTCGCGCACGTCGGCGGATTGTTGATAGACAAGCGTTCCGTGGTAGCGCGAGACGTATCTCCGCACCTTCCCGTCGAAGTACGGCGACCGCTGGGCGGACCAGACGTCGGTTGCGATGTATTGGATCTGGTTCAGCTGCAGGGCACGGTCCGGGTTGCCGATCGGGTCGTAGGCCGGGTTTCGGCGCAGCGGATTAGGGCTCACGGACAGGCCATAGGCGCGCCGCTGACCGTAGTACTCGACGATGTTGGCCATCGTGGGGCCCGTGGTCAGGAAGACTCCACCCTCCGGCACGTTCTCTCGGATCCAGAGGCCCGCTTCGCGTCCACCCGGCATGCCGCCGGTGCCCGCCAGTGAGCCGCTCATGGAGGTGGTGCTGACTGCCTCCACGGAGGCAGCGCCGATGCTGGCGATCGTGATCACCAGGAGTGCGGCGCCTGCGTACTTGATAAAGAGTCGAGGAGGTCGAAGGTCTTTCAGGAACGGCGGCAGCCCCGGATTGAACATGTGGTAGCTCCGCTCGCCTGAGGCCTTGGGTTCGTCAGCCGGCAGTTCGGTCGGCGACTCGAACTTGTTGGTGGCCGATGTGGCGCGAGACAGCCCCCGGTCGAAGGCCAGGCCCACAAGGATTGCAATGGCCGGGGCGATCGGCAGCAGGTACTGGAAGCCCTTCACCGGCCAGAGCTCGAAGAAGGCGACTGGCACGGCGATCCAGGAGATGAGCAGCCGATCTTCCCAACGTCCTCGGCGAACGGCGTAAGCCAGCCCGGCCAGGGCGATTAGCAAGACGATCGGGCCCACGGCGCCCGGGACGACGTCTGCGTAGAAGGTCCAAGTGTGGTTCGGCTGGCGCAGGACCTGCCAGAGCAAGAAGGATTGCGCGGCGCCGGTTCCTTTGCCGATCATGATTGCCATTGGGTATGGCGCGAAGGCCATGACGAACAGCCCGAACGCCAGGGCCAGCCGACGGAAGCCGATCCGTATTTCCGGGGCCAGGAGCATGAAGGCGATGGCCACGGGGACGATCAGGACTGCAGTCTCCTTGGCCAGAACCGTCAAGCCTGTGGCGAAAGCCGCGGCGTAGAACCAGCGGGAGTCGCCGCCGCGAGCGAAGCGGGACAGCAGGTACATGCTCAGCAAGAAGAGGGTTGTCTCCGGGCCGTCGAGCAAGGCCTGACGAGTGACAATCACGTGGTATGGCATGAGGGCCAGGATGGCCGCGGCGATGAGTCCGACTCGGCGTCCGTAGAGCATCGAGCCTGTGGCATAGGCCAGGGCGACGCCGCCCAGGCCAAAGGCCACGGAGATGACTCTGGGAGCGACGTCGTTGACCCCCATGAAGCGGAACGATATGGAGTACAGGAACTGCATCAGGAGCGGGTGGGCGCGGAAGATAGCAAAGAGTCCGCTGTAGGTCTGGTCGGCAGCGAGCGAGGCACCTTGGCCGGCGTAGACCGCCTCATCGTTGTTGAAGCCGACGGAACCTATCGCCCAAAGGCGTAGGACTGCGGCGGCCAGGATGATGGCTGTGAGGGCGACCCAGGTTCTGGCGTTCTCCCGGACTCGAGTTTCGACTCGGGCCTGGAGGTCGGCCAGGCTGGCTCCGATTGGCAGGCCACGCGGCAGCTGAAATCCGCCGTAAGGTTCGACGGCGATAGCCTCAGACGCAGCCAATGTGGCTGCTGCCCTAGCCGAAGGGCCGACTTTGATTGCAGACCGCCGAGGTCGGCGAGCCCGGCTCTCGGCTATCGGCAGATCAGCGGAGAAGTTGGTGGTACCCGACGAGCGCTTGCGGCGGCCGCTAGGGCCGCCTCCCACGAAAGGGAGGCCAGCCGCCCCGCTTTCTGCTGTCTGCTCCAGATAGCCTTGGGCGGGTTGCGGAACCAGTGCCCCGCTCGAGTAACCCACGTCTGCCGGCAAGGCGACCGGCGGTCGAACCTCGATCGGAATGCCGATCAGCTCGCGGACCGCGGCCCCTATCGGGATACCAACGGGCTCGCGACCCTGTGTTTCTATCGGGATACCGACGGGCTCGCGACCCTGTGTTTCTATCGGGATACCGACGGGCTCGCTCCCGTCGCCCTGGATGAGCCGCGGCAGAAGCTCACCCCATTCGTGGCCACGTACCCGGAGCCGCCAGATCGTGACGTTCTGGATAGCCTGCTTCAGCAACTCCCGCTCTCGAGCGCGGAGCTGCTCGTAGTTCTCCCCACCGATCACAAAATGTGGTGCCAGCGTCGAGAACGGCGGGAAGCCGTAGGCGTCGTCGGTATTCTCGATGAGTTGATCGACTGCGCCGTCCAGCTCGACGCGCTCCTGGATCGGCTCGCCACGCTCCATAAGGAAGACGTTGGCGATCGGCGATTCGGTTGCGATTTGGGCAGGCAGCAAAGAGGTGATGTGGTACTTGGGTGGCGGCACGATGATCTGAAGAACGCTGTTGATGGACATGATCGGAACGTTGAGAGTGCCGAGCCCCTTGCCGACCGTCCGTCCGCTCTTGGAGTGGACGCGGCTCTGGACTTGCAGCTGGACCCGCTTGCGAGGACTCAGGGTCTTGACGTCAACCGCCCGAGTCATCGTGTGGAATGAGAGTGTCATGGGCTTGGGGAAGGTCCGGACGAAACCCTTCGGATCGATGATCGCCATGTCATCAGAGATGAACTTCCACTGGCGCTCGCGCACCATGTTGATGACAGTGCTGGTCTTGCCGGTGTCTGTCTGAGCCGACAGAAGCGTCGCTTTGCCGTCAACTTCGAGACCGGCGGAGTGGAGCAGGACGTAGCCCTTGGAGACCAGGACGAACCGCAGCAGCGCCTCGATCACGTTGGTGTATAGGACGTGCCGCGACAACGACAGAAGCTGCGAGGCCTCGACCTCAATGGGATCGCCGAGCGTCACATTGAAGTCGGCACCGAAAATGCCCAGGTGCTCGCGGTAGGTGATGCGATCACCGTCCCGGCGAAGCCGGACTCTCGGGATGGGCAGGGCGCCAACGCGGCGAGTCCTGATTCGAATGTCCGGCGGGGTCACCGCGGCGGTTCGGAAATAGAGCAACTCGGGCAGATCGGTGTCCGAGTCGAGCCGCAGGAGGCCACCGATGTCGTAGCGGTAGGCAGGCGCAGGTGCCCCGGATGCGTCCAGGGCGTCGTAGGCGCCGGCGGCCTTCTTACGCCAGACCAACCCGTCGGAGACCGCGAAGCGCAGGACAAAGAGCACGCCGAGGGCGATCAGGTTGGACCATCCCGGGGTGAGGTGGGCAAGGTTCGTGAAGAGGAAGAGCATCGGCACGCGCAGCAGGAGCAGCGAGTTGTTCACGCCCGAGTACGCCAGGTAGCGGACCAGGACCGGGCCGGCGAACCGCCGGCCGGAGAAGGTCCACACCTCGTTGCCAAGGAAGTTCCAGGTCGTTGAGACCTGGGTCGAGATGATGGCGGCCAGCACGAACCACACGGCCAGCTTCTCGACCAGGCTTATGTAGACCACCTCGTTTACGGCGATGCCGCTGAGGCCGACAAGCAGAAACCTGGCGAGGGTGATGAGGCGGGGCGGTATAAGAGCATCGGTCTTGCTGAGCATCTGAACTTTCATATCTTGTAACCCCTGAACCTACGCGTCCGAGTGACGACTCGGACGGATGTCTGATTGATGACCACGCTGGCTGCGGCTGGAACGGTGGCTGCGGCTGGAACCCTCGGGGTTCGTCCAGGCCGCACCTCCGCAGAGGACAGGCGAACTTGGGAGTCGCCGCCGCTTGGGCGACGGGCGACCGTCACAGGCGGCTGGGCTTCACAACGGGCACCTGGCCTCGAGTAGCAGCCCAGCGCAGGGCGAGGACGACCTTGAAGGCCTCGAAGAAGATGGCCTTACTCATTTTTGAGGTGCCCTCACGGCGCTCCTCGAATGTGATCGGCACCTCGACGATGCGGGCGCCGAGGCGGTGAGCGCGGAAGGTCGTCTCAATCTGGAAGGCATAGCCGCCGGCATGGACGGCGTCCAGGTCGACGGACTGGAGAAGGTCTGCCCGCCACGCTTTGAAGCCGCCGGTCAGATCGCGGTAGGGCAACCGCAGCACGACCCGGGCAAACACCCCGCCGCCCAGGCTGATCACCCGCCTTACGGGACTCCAGCGCGGGACGGCGCCGCCCTTGACGTAGCGACTGCCGAGCACCAGGTCGGCGCGACCGGCGCGAATGGGCTCCAGCATGGACTGCAGGTAGCGCACCGGGTGGCTGAAGTCCGCATCCATCTGGACCACAACGTCGGCCCCGCGGGCGGAAACGCTGCAGAAGCCGTCCACGTAGGCGCGGCCCAGGCCCTGCTTAGACTCTCGGTGGAGGACCGCGATGTTGGCTCGTTCCACCGCGAGGGCGTCAGCGATCTGCCCGGTTCCGTCGGGCGAGTTATCGTCGACGATGAGTATGTGAGCCTCGGGCACGGCTCCCAGGATGGCCTCCGTGATAGGCCGAAGATTGTCCTTTTCGTTGTATGTCGGTAATACAAACCAAATGCGCGGTATTGCCGGGGACATCGGCGGCCTCCTCTGCAGTCGGACCATGGGGGGTCGAGGTGCCGCACTCTACGGCACGCTTCGTGGTCTTTACGATCCCTGTTCCCGGTTTTACGGGTTCTGGAATGGGACCGTTTCAGCAGGCGCAAATGGCCTGTCGTAGTACTACCCGTATGTGTATGGGTTGGGCCGTGTATAGGTAGGAATATGGCAACCCCACCGGGTCTGGGACAGGTAGGACACGGTTATGTCAGGGCAGTTGCCGATGCTACCGATGCGATAGCTACCCCTTGGCATGGGCGCCTAATCACCGAGGAGGTGCCGTGCTGTGTGCCTGCTGTGTGCCTTGCCAGCGCATGCCTTGGGCAGATAGGGTGTCGCGGCACCCAACCGCACCGTGTCCCAGGAGTCCCTCAATGCTGCGTCTCCGATCTGCTGGACGGTCGCTTCGTGTCTCGAAGCGATCGGCCGGACCTCTCGCGGCGGTGGCGGCCGTGGCGCTGATCGTCGTCGCGGTCTCCTGGGCCGCCAGTTCTGTCCAGCCCACTCTTATCCAGACGATTGGATTTGGCACTCGGACCGCCACCGCATCGACCACCGCACCGCCGACCGCATCGCCGACCGCACCGCCCTCGATAACGCCGACCGCCGTGGTTTCCTCGGCGTCCGTCTCGACGGCTACGTCGCAGCCGACTCGGCCTCCCGCGACTATCGCTGCGACGCCGCCGGCTGCGACTCCGCTCGCGGCCACCCCGACTCCGCTCGCGGCCACCCCGACTCCGGCCCCAATCTCGCCGCCGAAGTCCGGCGGGCCTGTTCGGGCGGCCTTCTATTACCCATGGTTCCCTGAGGCGTGGAATCAGTCGGGCATCAATCCCTTCACCCACTACCACCCCAGCCAGGGGTTCTACGACGGCGCTAATTCAAGCGTGGTCGCAAATCAGATCAAGGCCATGCAGTACGCCAAGATCAGCGTCGGTATCGCATCGTGGTGGGGCCAGGGAAGCCAGACCAATGCGAAGATGCCGCTCCTGCTTTCCACGGCAGCCGGCACCAGCTTCCGTTGGGCCTTGTACTACGAGGCCGAAGGCTCGTCCGACCCGAGCGTAGCCCAAATCGCTTCGGATCTGGCCTACATCAACAGTCACTACGGCTCCAGCCCGTCCCTATACCGTGTGAACGGCAAACCTGTGATCTTCGTCTACGCCCAGCCCGCCGACGGGTGCGGCATGGTCAGCCGTTGGGCGCAGGCCAATTCCTCCGGCGCCGACTACGTCGTGCTCAAGGTCTTTACCGGCCATGCGTTGTGCGCCGCTCAGCCCAACGACTGGCACCAGTACTCCCCCGCCAAAGCCGAAGACCGCCAGGCTGGTCACAGCTACGCGATCAGCCCGGGCTTCTGGCTCGCCAACTCCACTGAACGACTTGCCCGCGACCTCACGCGCTGGCAGCAGTCAGTGCGAAACATGGTCGCCTCGCGCGAGCCCTGGCAGCTGGTCACGACCTTCAATGAGTGGGGCGAAGGGACGGCCGTGGAGAGCGCTTCCGAGTGGAGCAGTGCCTCGGGCTACGGCGCCTACCTGGACGTTCTCCACAACAACTGACCGGGCGCGGCCCCGGGGCTCGGTGGGCGGCTGACTCACGCTGCGCATCTGATGGATCGCCAGGCAGGACACCCGTATCTTGCCGACCGGCGCACCGCAACATTCTTTTGGTCACCGGACCCACCCCGCCAGGCCACCCCAATAGGTATGTTTGGCGGTCACTTGCAGCCCAGAAGAGGCGGGAAAGATGCAAACAGCCGATCGCGCGTTTCTGCCCAGCGAGCCTCGGAGGCATCTTGTTGAGCCAGCCGCCCGATCGCGAAGACGGCGACGGCTGCACGCACTGATTACTGCCGCGTTCGTCATGACCTTGTTCGCGGTCGGCTCTGCTGTTGTACGGCCGGTGGCCGCCGCCGCTGATCCTGTCATTGCCGCGGCCGGCGACATCGCCTGCGATCCTGCTGACCATTTCTTCAATAGCGGCAACGGCACGCCTACTGCCTGCAGGCAGAAGGACGTCTCGAATTTGCTCGTGGGTCAAGGACTCGCGGCCGTGCTCCCTCTCGGCGACAACCAGTACTACTGCGGTAGCCAGGCGGCTTACAGCGCTGTCTACGATCCGACCTGGGGACGGGTAAAGGCCATCACTCATCCCGCGGTGGGCAACCACGAGTATCTGACCAGCGGCGGCACGGGCTGCGACAGCACCAACGCCCAGGCCGCCGGCTACTTCAACTACTTTGGGGCGGCGGCCGGCATACCGGGCCAGGGCTACTACAGCTTCGATGTTGGGTCCTGGCACCTCATCGCCCTCAACTCCAACTGCACCCCCGCCGGCGGGTGCTCGGCTAAGTCTCCCCAGGGCAAGTGGCTTGCCGCGGATCTCGCGGCCCACCCGAATCAGTGCACCCTCGCCTACTGGCACATCCCCGCGTTCAGCTCTGGGGGTCGGGCCAGCGGCAGCACCGTGCCGTTTTGGTCCCTCTTGTACGCGGCTCACGCCGATGTCGTTCTCAACGGCCACGACCACATCTACGAGAGATTCGCCCAGCAGTCGCCCGCAGGATTGGCGGACCCGAACGGGAT
>Ga0066798_10001178_pt1 | contig 11677 bp, 9 predicted proteins | sample PersoiDNA2013203_FD_70961 | JGI IMG/M metagenome (GOLD analysis project Ga0066798, IMG submission 70961) | Permafrost soil microbial communities from the Arctic, to analyse light accelerated degradation of dissolved organic matter (DOM) -... | ecosystem: Environmental > Terrestrial > Soil >...
GAAGGATAATCCAACTACAGCATTGGCAATGTGGTTTTTGATAGACGATCAAGTCACTAAGTTGGCTGATCCTAAATTCCCTCGCCGTCCTGGGCGCGTAACTGGAACGATGGAGCTTGTGGCGCATGAGAACTATATCGTGATCCTGGAGGAAGATTCCTCGTGTGTGACAGCGCTGAATGTAGTACATGCGCGGCAGCAATGGCCAATACGAGAGCCTCGTTCAATTTAAAAACAATTATCCAACCATCGCATGGGTTTGGATGAAAAATTCAGCTTAACCAAATGATTTAATTCACTTTGTGCGGTTGCTTCATAATTCCGGGAATGTACAGTTAGGCTAAAATACATGGTCAACATAGACGGAAAACCCTAATTTTGATGTTTACGTATGATGCACATTGCGACATGATTTTCCGTATATTTTTTAGGCATTACCCAGGGTTAATTTTTAAAAATTGTTGGCGCATATCATAAAACACTTGTTTTTCGACATGTCGACGCTTGCTGCAATGCATTCAAAGTATTACAATGAATGCGTAGAATGCATTTTTAGGAGATGATGCTATGGCAATGCTGACAGTACGTAATTTACCCGACGACGTGCATCGCGCGTTACGGGTACAAGCCGCACTACATGGGCGAAGCACCGAGGCCGAGGTCCGTGAGATTCTAGCAGTCGCGGTTAAACCGGAGGCGCGCGTTCGCCTAGGGGAAGCCCTCGCGGCTCTGAGCCGCAAGATCGGCCTGACTAACGAAGATTTCGAGGTCTTCCAGCAAGTGAGAGACAAGACTCCAGCTGAACCATTGAGGTTTGAATGATCGTTCTCGATACCAATGTCGTTTCCGAAGCAATGAAGCCCGAACCGCATCCGGCTGTGCGGGCTTGGCTGAACGATCAAGCCGCTGAAACGCTGTATCTATCCAGCGTAACACTGGCCGAGTTGTTGTTTGGCATCGGGGCACTCCCATCCGGTAAGCGCAAGGACATGTTAGCACAGACCCTTGACGGTCTGATGGGGCTGTTCAGGGATAGGGTGCTTCCATTCGACATCGATGCAGCTCGGCACTATGCCGAGCTGGCCGTGGCAGCCAAGGTCGCCGGACGAGGATTTCCTACGCCAGATGGCTACATTGCCGCGATCGCAGCCTCGCGGGGATTCATCGTGGCGTCACGCGATACTGCCCCCTATGAAGCAGCGAGCGTTACGGTCATCAATCCGTGGGGAGCGTAAAGGACTCCAACAAAACACGAACATGAATGAATTTCGCCGACTGGCTGCGAAAATCGATCAGCACATGCAACAGCTTTCTGCCCAGGGCGTCAACGACGCACATGCCATCATCAATCGCATGATGGGATACGTACTCGATCTTTACAAGATTTGGGTCGGAACATCAGACGATCAACGCATGGCACTGTACAACGAATTCCCCGCATTTTACCGCTACGCCCTCATCATGGAAGAGGCATCCGAAGCTGAGAGTAACAAGACCTTGCGGCCTTACGATGACATGACCCAGTTTTCCGAACAGCACAGGCAACTGGGAACTCAGTTGCTGGCAACGGCGGCAACACTTGAGCGCGGCTATCAGGCGTTTCTTGGATGCGGCAACCTGCGAGTCTTTCAGCCTCAATAATAATTTGACGTAATTGAAAACCACGATTGATTTGCAAGTATAATGCTGGGAATCGCATGCTAAACGGTATTAGCGTACCTGATCGACACTCAAAATCTATTCAATACACCTTCTTTTTCGCTCCTTTACCGGGGCATTAATAAGATGGTGGGTCCCGAGAATGCAGCAGACACGCAGCGCAAAACAATAGTTTATCGCGTAGCCTACGCCGCATTGCCATGCACTAAATGCTAGCTGTAGGTAGCCTCAGTACCCAAAATGGTGGCCATGTGGCAATACAACATTTTTTACTCTGCGATGTATACAATACATCCGCAAAATTCTCGGTACTGCTTACTTGAGGCGCATCTCTCCTTGCTGGGAGGCGAGTTTTTCGCTATTATACTGATCAGAATAGAAACTAAAATCTGTCATGTTAATGTGAGTAGTTTTTAGTCGTGCAGCAGCCTTAAGGTGATGGCGCACGGTAAAGTAATAAACTTTGATAAGTATTGGGATGCTGGATGATTTTAGTCACAGGGGGCGCAGGCTTTATTGGGTCCAACTTTGTGTTGGACTGGTTGGTTCAGCATGATGAGCCAGTGGTCAATTTAGATTTATTGACCTACGCCGGCAACCTAGACAACCTTGCTACTCTCGAGAACGATCCGCGTCACATATTTGTGCGTGGCGACATTGGTGATGCTAAGCTCGTCTCATCGCTACTTCAACAGTACCAGCCTCGCGCCGTCATTAACTTCGCAGCTGAGAGTCATGTCGATCGCTCCATCCACGGCCCAGAGGCGTTCATTCAGACCAATGTGGTCGGCACCTTTCACCTGCTTGAGTCAGTGCGTGCTTACTGGAGTAGTTTAGACGATGCTCTAAAGAATAACTTCCGTTTCCTGCACGTCTCGACCGATGAGGTCTACGGATCCTTGGGTAAGAATGATCCTGCCTTTACGGAAAATCATCGCTACGAGCCTAATAGTCCTTACTCTGCCTCCAAGGCAGCCTCCGATCACTTGGTGCGTGCTTACCATCACACCTATGGTCTGCCAGTGTTAACTACCAACTGTTCCAACAACTACGGTCCTTACCATTTCCCAGAGAAGCTCATTCCACTCATGATTGTGAATGCGCTTGCGGGTAAGACATTGCCTGTGTACGGCGATGGTCAGCAGATACGTGACTGGTTGTTTGTGAAGGATCACTGCAGTGCGATCCGCCGTGTACTTGAGGCAGGTAAACTGGGCGAGGTCTACAATGTCGGCGGCTGGAACGAGATGCCAAACATCGAGATCGTGCAGACGGTGTGTGCGCTACTCGACGAGATGAGTCCGCGTGCTGACGGTAAGGGTTATATTGAGCAGGTTACTTACGTGACCGACCGGCTAGGGCATGACAGGCGATACGCCATTGATGCAAGCAAGATTGAACGTGACTTAGGCTGGAAGCCAGCCGAGACCTTCGAAACGGGTATCCGCAAGACCGTTCAGTGGTACCTCGAACACCAGTCATGGGTCGGCAATGTGCAGTCGGGTGACTACCGCGACTGGGTTGAAAAAAACTATAGTGAGCGTGCTTAGGGGTGAAGCTTCTCTTGCTCGGCAAGGGTGGTCAGGTGGGTTGGGAACTCCAGCGTAGCCTTGTCTGCTTGGGTGAGGTGGTGGCGCTTGACTTTGATAGTCATGATTTCTGCGGCGACTTCACCAATCTAGAGGGGCTTGCCAAAACTATTCGCGATGTCGCTCCAGATGTCATCGTTAATGCTGCAGCCCATACTGCCGTTGACAAGGCTGAGAGTGAGCCAGAATTGGCGCGGACCATTAATGTTCTGGCTCCAGGCGTTCTGGCACAAGAAGCTAAGCGCAGTGGCGCGTGGCTGGTACATTATTCCACGGATTACGTATTTAATGGCAGTGGCGACACGCCGTGGCTGGAAACCGATATTACCGGCCCGTTAAGTGTCTATGGTAAAACGAAGCTGGAAGGTGAAGAGGCTATCCGCGCAACTGGTTGCAAGCATCTGATATTTCGGACTAGCTGGGTTTATGCCGCGCGTGGCGGCAACTTTGCCAAGACCATGCTTAAGCTAGCGCAGGAACGTGACAGCCTGAAGATTATTCACGACCAGATTGGGGCTCCCACTGGCGCTGACTTACTGGCCGATGTTACCGCTCATGCTATTCGTACGGCGCAGCAATGTCCTGATATTGGTGGTCTATATCATCTTGTGGCTAGCGGCCAAACTTCATGGCATGATTACGCAAGTTTTGTGATTGATTTTGCGCGTCAAGCAGGAATAGATGTTAAAGTTGCGCCAGAGGCAATTCAGCCTGTGGCTACTAGTGCTTTTCCTACGGCAGCCAAACGACCAATGAACTCTCGACTAGACACAAACAAATTACAGAGTACTTTTGGACTTAATCTTCCCCACTGGCAAATCGGCGTTACCCGCATGCTTACTGAGGTTCTGGAGAAATAATCATTACTCAACGCAAAGGTATTATCCTCGCTGGCGGCTCCGGCACCCGACTCTATCCTGTGACCAAGGTGGTTTCAAAACAACTGCTGCCTATTTATGACAAGCCGATGATTTATTATCCACTCAGCACACTGATGCTGGCAGGAATACGCGACATCTTAATCATCTCAACACCACAAGATACACCACGCTTTGAGCAACTGCTTGGTGATGGTAGTGGATGGGGTCTTAACCTGCAATATGCCGTACAGCCGAGCCCTGATGGCCTTGCGCAAGCATTTGTTATCGGTAAAGATTTTATTGGCGATGCCCCTAGTGCTTTAGTGCTGGGCGACAACATTTTTTATGGTCACGATCTTCAAGCTCAGCTTGAGGCAGCCATGCTGCGGGATCAAGGTGCAACGGTATTCGCTTATCATGTGCAAGACCCAGAACGCTATGGTGTGGTGGCCTTTGATAAGCAAGGTCGTGCTACCAGTTTAGAAGAAAAGCCCACAAGCCCTAAAAGTAATTATGCCGTCACTGGCCTGTATTTTTATGATAATCAGGTTTTAGATATAGCTGCTAACCTTAAACCGTCTGCTCGTGGTGAGTTAGAGATTACTGATCTGAACCGTATTTACCTTGAGCGCGATCAGCTTAATGTGGAAATCATGGGTCGTGGCTATGCTTGGCTCGATACTGGTACCCACGAGAGCCTTATTGAAGCTAGCAATTTCATTCAGACCATTGAACATCGTCAAGGCCTAAAAGTGGCTTGTCCAGAAGAAATCGCCTACCGCAAAGGCTTCATTAATGCCGAGCAACTAGAAAAATTAGCACAGCCAATGTCTAAAAATGGCTATGGGCAATACTTGCAACGCTTGCTGAAAGAAGGGGTTCAGCCTTGAAAATCACATCCACGGCTATTTCTGATGTTCTCATCATCGAGCCCAAAGTATTCGGTGACGAGCGCGGCTTCTTTTTTGAAAGCTTCAATCAGGCGAAATTTGAAGCGGCTATTGGCCGGAAAGTTAACTTCGTGCAAGACAATCACTCACGCTCGGCTAAGAATGTGTTGCGTGGGCTGCATTATCAGATTCAGCAACCGCAAGGCAAGCTGGTGCGGGTAGTGCAGGGTGAGGTATTTGATGTAGCGGTAGATATTCGCAAAAGTTCGCCTACATTTGGCAAGTGGGTGGGTGAAGTGCTATCCGCTGACAACAAAAAACAATTATGGGTGCCTGAAGGTTTTGCGCATGGCTTTGTGGTACTTTCAGAGTCTGCAGAGTTTCTTTACAAAACTACTGATTACTACGTGCCAGAGTTTGAGCGTAGTATTGTTTGGAGCGACCCAGACATTGCTATAAAATGGCCCATTCAAGGTGAACCCACCTTGTCTGCCAAAGATCAACAAGCCACATCATTGGCAACAGCAGAACATTTTAAATGACCCACTCCTCAACAACAACCAATCCTCATGCAGCTCAGCCAACATCCCTCGCGGCACTGGCTAAGAGTCTTTGGCGCAACCGCCAGCTTATAGTGCAAATGACCAAGCGCGAAGTTGTCGGCCGATATAAAGGCTCGGTAATGGGCTTGGCTTGGTCGTTCTTCAATCCGGTATTTATGTTGGTGGTGTATACCTTTGTTTTCTCGGTAATCTTTAAATCGCGCTGGGGTGGTGGCGATAGTAGAACGCTATTCGCTGTAGTGCTGTTTGTGGGCATGATTGTATTAGGCTTGTTTAGCGAGGTACTTAACCGCGCACCTAGCCTGATTCTTGGCAACGTCAATTATGTTAAAAAAGTAGTGTTTCCCATTGAAATATTGCCAGTGATTGCCATGGGAGCGGCGTTATTTCACAGCCTAATAAGCCTTGGTGTGTTGCTGGTTGCTTTTGTTTTGTTTAATGGCTACTTGCACTGGACGGTGATTTTTACTCCTTTGATATTGCTGCCATTAGTCATAGTCACACTGGGTATTTCATGGATACTAGCGGCTATCGGCGTATTTTTACGCGATGTTGGGCAAACTATCGGCATTATAACCACCGTGTTGATGTTCCTTTCCCCTGTGTTTTACCCCGTGACCGCAGTGCCAGAAAAGTTCCGTCCAATCATTATGGCTAACCCGCTCACCTTTATCATTGAGCAAGCACGAGAAGTGCTGATTTGGGGTCATACCCCTAACTGGATTGGGCTTGGAGTTTATACCATGACCGCTATTGTTATCGCTTGGGCAGGCTACGCCTTGTTTCAAAAAATGAGAAAAGGGTTTGCTGATGTCCTCTAACGATATAGCAATCCGCGTCAGTAATCTAAGTAAGTGCTATCAAATCTACGACACTCCGCGAGATCGGCTCAAGCAGTTTGTCCTGCCGCGAGTCAGGCGTATGGCAGGTAAAGCCAACAAACAATACTTCCGCGAGTTTTGGGCACTCAATGACGTATCGTTTGAAATCAAGAAAGGCGAAACTGTCGGTATCATCGGGCGCAATGGTTCAGGAAAATCCACTTTGCTGCAAATGATCTGCGGCACGTTGAACCCCACCAGTGGCAGCATTCAAACTAATGGGCGTATTGCAGCATTGCTGGAGCTGGGCTCGGGTTTTAACCCTGAGTTCACTGGGCGTGAAAATGTTTATATGAATGCTGCCGTGTTAGGACTAACCAAAGATGAAGTAGACAACCGGTTTGATGACATTGCCGCCTTTGCTGATATTGGTGAGTTTATTGAGCGGCCGGTTAAAACATATTCCAGTGGCATGATGGTACGGTTGGCGTTTGCCGTCATAGCTCATGTGGATGCAGATATATTGGTGATTGATGAGGCATTATCTGTAGGCGATGTCTTTTTCACCCAAAAATGCATGCGTTTTCTGCGAAAATTCATGGAAAAAGGGACTGTGCTATTTGTAAGCCATGACACTGGTGCTGTGATTAATTTTTGTCAACGCGCCATCTGGTTAAACAAAGGTGTTTCAAAATGCCAAGGCGAACCTAAAAATGTGGCGCAACTTTACCTTGCAGAGTTGTATGAATCCCAGCAGGGCGAAAGTACGGTAAGCATTGAAGAAAATATTAACGTTAAAAGGCTGCCGATTGAACAACCGCGTGATATGCGCCTAGATTTCATAAATACAACCAACTACAGAAACGATATCGAACTGTTTAGTTTTAAACCTGATACGGCTAATTTTGGCAAAGGCGGTGGCAGCATAACATCAGTGCAACTGTTGGATGAACTAGAAAAACCCTTGGCTTGGATGGTAGGAGGAGAACGAGTCATGCTGAGAATCAAATGTCGTGCAATTGTTGACTTATATAGCCCAATTATCGGTTTTTATTTCAATGACCGACTGGGACAACCACTTTTTGGGGACAATACATTCAACTTTACAAAACAAGCACCTTTGAGTGTTCCTGCGGGAAAATATTTTCAAGCAGCATTTGAATTTAGAATGCCCATTTTACCCATGGGAGATTACTCAATCACCGTAGCATTAGCGGAAGGTACCCAACAAGATCATATCCAGCATCATTGGTTGCACGATGCCCTCTTGTTGAAATCGCATAGCAGCAGCGTAAGCATGGGGTTGGTTGGGGTCCCAATGAACAACATTAGAATGAGTACAGAATGAATCAAGATAGCCTGTTAGAAATTGCCGAATTCTCACCGAAATCTTTCTTATCGCCGAACGCTTGGGTTGGTCACTTGCCTTTTGCAGCATGGGTGATCCAAGAGGTTTCACCAAAGATATTTGTTGAGCTTGGCACGCATACAGGGAATTCTTATTTCTCCTTCTGTCAATCCGTTCTCGAAAATGGCTTATCAACGAAATGTTATGCCGTTGATACGTGGCAGGGCGATGAGCATGCCGGTCAATATAATGAGGATATTTTCGCCAAAGTTAATGAGCATCATCAGGCACACTATGCTGGATTCTCTCGGTTGCTGCGGATGACGTTTGATGATGCAGTAACCTATTTTGCGGATGGATCAATAGAACTATTACACATTGACGGGCTGCATACTTACGAGGCTGTTCGCCATGATTTTGAAAGATGGTTGCCCAAACTGGCCCCCGGTGCTGTAGTCATGATTCACGACACTAATGTTCGCGAACGCAACTTTGGAGTGTGGAAACTATGGGAAGAGCTGCAAGCCAGCTACCCTAATAATTTAGAGTTTGTACACTCACATGGGCTTGGAGTGTTGCAGCTCAATAACGCGCCAGATAATAAAAAGCTGGAATGGATTCAACCCAGCTCACCCGAGAAGCAAAGATTAGTAGATTATTTTGCCGCGCTAGGCTCGCGGCACTTGGAGCATTTTGAGTTGGATGAACTAAAGCAGCATGCTGCCAACCTCAACCAAGCCGTGGTTGAACGCAACGGACAGATCACCAACCTTAACCAAGCCGTGGTTGAACGCAACGGACAGATCGCGATTCTCAGAGATAAAGCCGACCGTATCGCGATCGACAAGGACTCTGAGACTCGTAATGCACAACAGCAGCTGAACCAGATCATTCACTCCCGCTCTTGGCGCATAACCGCGCCATTGCGCAAGGTGGGCGCAGCTATCAGGCGAGGAACTCCGTCAGCCAGCATGTCGTTGCTGGGGAAAATAGCAGAATTCTCACGGATTCGGCGCGCCGTGATTCACTGGGCCGCGGTCCGTCAGATTCGCCGCAGTTCCCTATTTGATGCCGAGTATTACATTACCAGTAACCCGGATTTACAGAGTGCTGGTGTAGATCCGGCAAAGCACTATCTGATTCAAGGGTGGCGAGAACACCGAGATCCCTCCGCCCTGTTCAGCACCTCGCAGTACCTTGTCGACAACCCAGATATTGTACGGGGTCGAATCAATCCACTGCTCCATTATCTGCGATGCGGTATTCAGGAGGGACGTCCGATAGGGGCACGTACGTGTGCCATTCAGTTGAATTCAAATGCAGCGATCGATGCGGAGGTTGAGACCATCAAAGGGTCCGGTCTCTTCGACGAGTCCTTCTACCTATCGATGTGCACGGACCTGCAGCCTACATCGTACGATGCGATCAGACATTACTGCGAGTATGGTTGGCGCGAGGGAAGGAATCCCTCTGACGACTTCAACACCAGCTTCTATCTGGCAACCTACAGCGATATTCGCAATTCTGGCATCAATCCATTTTGGCACTACGTTGTCACAGGCGAGTCAGAAATGAGGCTCGCCGTCCCCGACTTGGCCACGCGCCACGAGAATGACTTACGGTTTGGCGTCGTAGATACCGACATCAAGCTGCTCGCGTTCTACTCTTCGCCGGACTGGGCAACTTTGCGTAGCGGACGATCCAGCCCCATGTTCAATGGCCATTCGCAGCAGCCCCTCCCGCACGACCAATTCGGGTTCTATGACCCATCGGATTGGCGGGTACTCAAACATCAGGCGGAGTTGGCGAAACGTCATGGCCTTTACGGCTTCTGCTTTGATCTCGGAATTGGAGCGGCTGGCGGCGGACCCGCTACGCCAATCGAGAGCTTCCTCGGCCACAGCGACGTCGACTTCCGCTTCTGCGTACAGGCAGAATTGAGCTCGGAAGATATCCTCGAGTCTCTTGTCGCCTCTCTTGTGCGAGCGGTGTCGGACCAACGGTTTATCCGTATACAGGGCCGCCCCGTCATTCTGATCACCGTGCTCGGCGTAAAGCAGCATGCTGCATCCACGCTTCTTAACCTGAGGCGCCAGCTTGTCGATCAGGGCGTTGGCAGCCCCTTCCTAATCGGACGGTGCGCGTCAACTGGCGAGGATAGTTTGGGTACGTCCCTGGCGGACTTGTACGATGCCGTGCTTGATCTGCCCAGTGCTCCTGTACCTGGCGAGACAGGCGATTTTTTGCCACGGGACAAGAATGGTGTCGACGTAGTGCCCTACGGTGTCGTCGCCTCGCAGGGCGTCGATCGAGCTCGAAAGGCGCATAGCTCCGCTCACCCGCTCTTTCACTGTGTCACGCTTGGGCGCGATAACACCGCCAGAAAGCCAGAGCGCCCGCTCGTGTATACGCGCTTCAATGTGAAGGACTACCGCCGCTGGCTCGACGCAGCCATTGCCGGCACGAAGGTTGCCCATCCGGAAGATCGCCGCTTCGTGTTCCTGAATGGGTGGAATGATTGGAATGAGGGCCTCTTTCTTGAGCCCGATCGGCAAGGTGGTTTTTGTCGTGTAAACGAAACGACCCGTGCACTCTTGGACATCTCCTCGGGTACGGTCATGCCCAAGGTTTCCGTGATTGTGCCGAACTACAACCACGAGCGCTTCCTGGTTCGCCGATTAGACAGTATCTATGGGCAGACCTACAAAAACCTCGAGGTCATTCTGCTGGACGATTGCTCGTCCGACCAGAGTCGGTCTGTGTTGGATCAATACGCGGCCGCTCACCCTGAGAATACGCGAAAGCTATACAACGACGAGAACTCGGGCAGTGCCTTTCGCCAATGGGCCAAGGGGATCAAAGTGGCGACAGGTGATCTTGTCTGGATTGCGGAAAGCGACGATTTCTGCGATGAGCGATTTCTTGAGGTGCTTGTCCGTTGTTTTGACGACGAGGCCGTTCTGCTTGCCTACTCGAAATGCGTCTTCGTGGACAAAGACGAAGTCCCTATGCGAGACGAGTTTCAGATCTACGTAAACGATCTGGAGTGTGCGGAGAAATGGAACGGGTCGTATGTGGAGACCGCTCACAATGAGGTTAGGACAGCTCTAGGCATCAAGAACACAATCCCCAACGCAAGCGGTGTTCTCTTCAAGCGCCCTATCGATATGCCCCTGCTGGACGACGAAACGTGGCTGTCGATGGCTGTCGCGGGCGATTGGGTCTTCTATCTTCAACTCATTCGGGGGGGGAAGATCGCTTACAACACCGGGACAACAAACTTCTTCCGGCGATACGAAGGCAGCGCTGCCGACGCCACCTATAAAAAACGCGTTTATTATAGGGAAGTAGGGATGGCAAGTCGGACAGTCGCGGCGCTGTACAACGTGCCTCTGAATACTCTAGAGCAATGTCGAATAGGCTACAAGACAGACTATGAGAAGAGGGTCGGCAAGAGCGATGAGGAATTCGCGCTCTGGTACGACTACGAGTCCATTCTCCAGGCCCGTGAAAACCGGTTGCCAAACGTTCTGGTCTCGACCATGGGGTTCTTCCCTGGCGGAGCCGAGATACTCCCCATCAGGTTGGCGAACGAATTCAAGCGCCAAGGCCTTTCAGTCCTCTTGCTGAACACAGACTTGAATCCCCGTGAAGATGGGATTCGCCGGATGCTGCGGAATGATGTGCCCGTCATCGAGACGTCGAGCGTTGAGGATGTGAAGGTCATCATCCACGATTTCGGTGTGGAAGTGCTGAACACACATCAGTGGCACATTCAGAAGTACCCGCTGCAGGTGCCCGATGTCTTTGACGAACTGCATGGGCATGTCGCCTCCCTTCATGGAATGATTGAGCATGGAGACGCTTTTGGCGTCACCGAGGAGCAACTTCGCAAGTCAGACCAAAGCGTCACCACCTGGGCCTATACCGCAGAGAAGAATCTCGCT
>Ga0066798_10001180_pt1 | contig 11635 bp, 8 predicted proteins | sample PersoiDNA2013203_FD_70961 | JGI IMG/M metagenome (GOLD analysis project Ga0066798, IMG submission 70961) | Permafrost soil microbial communities from the Arctic, to analyse light accelerated degradation of dissolved organic matter (DOM) -... | ecosystem: Environmental > Terrestrial > Soil >...
GTTTTACGGCTGCTACGACTGGCATTCGGCAGTGCATGGTTATTGGCTGTTATTGCGTTGCGCGCGTCTGTATCCGGCACTGCCGGAGCAAGCACAGATTGCGGCGATCTTCGACGAGCACTTCACGCCGCAATTGATGCGGCAAGAGACTGCCTATTTCGAGGTATCCGGCCGCGCACCGTTTGAGCGTCCGTACGGCTTTGGCTGGCTGCTGGCGCTGGCGCAAGAACTGGCACTGGCACCGCATCCTCACGCGCCGCAATGGCTGGCAGCGATGCAACCGCTGATCGCGGAGATCCGCAGCCGCCTGCTCGACTATCTGTCAAAACTGACCTACCCCATCCGCGTCGGCACGCATTACAACACCGCATTTGCGCTGGCGCTGTCGCTCGACTATGCACGCGCTGCCGACGATACCGAACTGGAAGACGTCATCACGCAGGCTGCGCAACGCTACTATGACAAGGACACCGACTACCCTGCGCATTACGAACCAGGTGGCGATGAATATCTTTCAGCGACGCTGACCGAAGCATTGTTGATGAGCAAAGTACTTGACGATACTGCGTTTCAAACGTGGTTCGAGCTGTTCCTGCCACAACTGGATCAGGTCCAGCAATTGATGCAACCAGCCGAAGTCAGCGACCGCACCGATCCAAAAATCGCTCACCTCGATGGACTCAATCTGAGCCGCGCCTGGTGCATGAAGCAGATCACCCGCAAACTGGCGCCACAACATCGGCTACACCAACCACTGGAGGCCGCCGTGCAACGCCATCTCGCAGCCAGCCTTGCGCATGTGGTGGGCAGTCATTACAGCGGCGGTCATTGGCTGGCCACGTTTGCCTTGCTGGCATTGGAAGACTGATACTGTCAGCGCACGAAAAAAGCCGGCACTATGCCGGCATGCTATTTAGTCAAGAAAAGCTGGGTGTTTTTTTGTTACTGATGCTGGTTTTTCTTCACTGGACAGCATCAGTGACCTAATGCGCTTATTTGGTAACAATAATGCGCTGCATCGGCGCCAGCATCGCCAGCAGCTTATTTTGCGTGCGCGATGGAATGTTCGACTTATCCATCGCCATCTGCAAATCCTCCACCAGCGCATTGAATTGCATATTGCTCAAGGCCAGCCCTTGATGCACTTCCTTCATCGGGTCGCCGCTGTATTTACAAGGGCCACCGCTGAGTTCGCAGAACTGCTCGGTAATCATCTTGGCCACGCGCTTCATATCGGAATTCTTGAAGGTGTCTTTGATACGGTCATCGGCCAGCGCCAGCGCCAAAGTGTCATCGACCACCTTGGTCAATACCTCAAGACCGCCGAGGTCGTTGTACAACGTGGCATCAGCAGCCGGCATGGCACCGAGCGCGGTAACCGGCTGCTGCGCCGCGACCGGTATAGTGCTTGTCATGGCCAACGCCAGCACGCTAGCGCTCAGCAGAGATGGGATAGTCGGCATAGTCATCAGAAGCCCGCCTGTAAAGAAAGATAAACGCCGTTCTGGCGCTTGGTATTGTAGATAGTGATATCGCCCAGCGACACATAAGCCAAAGTCAGGGACAGATTCTTGGTCGGGAACCAGGCAACGAAGGCGTCGTAATAATCCTTTTCATTGTCGGACGCCAGATTGCGCGGCTTCATCCGGTATTCAGCGCCGATAGCTACCTTGCGGTTGAGCAGATACGCTACCGAACCTTCCAGCATGGCTTGATAGCGATCACTCTTGTCGCCGCCAAAACCGAGGATGCCCATCTGGTTGGCCTTGGTGGCGCGTACCGTCAGATCGACCAGTAGGCTTTGATCGAGAAACAATTTGGTCGCGGCCAGATAGTAATCGATGCCGGAGTCGCTCTTGGCACCCAAGTCCTTGACACTGGTGACCGCGCCGAGACCGCCGATGCCGTTATTGCGTTTATACATCACGCCGGCCGCAATCTGCGGCATCCAGCTATCCTGATCGTAGACCAGATCGCCCGCCAGCTTGACCTTGGCACCAAAGATGTCCTGCTCGATACGCAAATTGTTGAGCGGTGCCAGGCTGCCGGTAAAGCGTTGCTTGGCAGCCGACAATTCAACCCGGTCGGCAATGCCGACGGCGACACCATAGGACGACAGTTGATAGTCTTGCGTACCGACATAGGTGTAATGCACATTGGCGCCATAACTGTCACGGCTGCCATAACCGGTAATCGTGGCCCATGGCACCAGGCCACCGCCGCTGACACCTTCTACTTGAATCACACCGGCAGTCGCGGTCAACTTGCCGAGATCGGGCGCCATGCTGCTCTGTGCATTCGCGTGTGTCATGCTCAACATGGCCACAGCGGCGGTGGTCGCTGTCAACCAGGATTGTTTAATCATACGATTTTTCTTCTTCAGATTGAGTTGCTGGCGCTGCGCTCCAACTGGGCCGGCGCTTTCCATTGTTCCAGCCATTCTATAAAACGATCGCCCGGCATCGGTTTGCTCATGTAATAACCTTGCGCCTGGTCGCAGCCCATTTGCTTCAACAAATGCCAGACTGCCAGCGTTTCCAGACCTTCGGCGACTACGCGCAGGCCAAGGTTATGGCCAAGGTCGATCGTCGATTTGACGATCTTGGCATCGTCGGCATCGTGCTCCATGTTGAGCACAAACGATTTGTCGATCTTCAATTCATCAACCGGCAGGCGCTTCAGATAGGCCAGCGACGAATAGCCTGTGCCAAAGTCATCAATGGCCAATTCCACGCCCATGGCATGCAGGCGCTCCAGCGTCAACTGCGCCCGTACTGGGTCGTCCATGATGGCGCTTTCGGTGATCTCCAGGCACATTGAGGATGCCGACAAATTATTACGCGCCAGGATCTCGGCAAACTGTGCGGGCAAATCCTGGTCCAGCAAATCGCGCGTCGACAGGTTGACCGAAAACTTCAACGGCATGCCCTTCTTTTCCAGCTCGGCGCACAGTGCACCGGCCTTGCCCAGCATCCAGGTGGTCAAACTGCGGATGAAACCAGTGGTTTCGGCGAACGGAATGAAATTATCCGGGCCGATAAAGCCTTTTTCAGGATGGACCCAGCGTACCAATGCTTCGGCGCCGACCACCTTGCCGGAGGCCAGATCAACCTTGGGTTGGGCATACAACAGAAACTCATTGCGATCGAGGGCGCGGCGCAGTTCACTCAACAGGCTCAAGCTTTCCTGGCTGCTCTTGTCGATCGACGGATCGTAGACAATGAAACCACTGCCGCGCCGCTTGGCCACGTACATCGCGACTTCGGCATTGCTGAGCAGCGTGTCGCTATTTTTGCCATTCTCGGGATAGCCGGCAATGCCGATGCCGGCACCAAGATCGACGGTTTGATCGTCAATCGAAATCGGCTCTTCCAGCGATTGCAAAATGCGTTTGGCCTGACGCACTGCCTCGGCCTGGTCGGTGGCCGGCAACAGAATGGCATATTCATCACCGCCCAGGCGCGCCACCTTGTACTGTGTCCCATCCATCTGCTGTTCCAGACGCCGCCCGACCTGGCGTAACAAGCTGTCGCCGAAGCTGTGCCCAAGTACATCATTGACATGCTGAAAACGATCCAGATCCATCATCAGCATATGGCATTGCCCACCACTGCTGCCAGCTTGTTCGATGGCTTCCTTGAGCAAGGCGGCGAACTGCACACGGTTGGGCAGATCGGTAAGCGGATCCCAGTAGGCCAGCCGGCGAATTTCCTGTTCACGGTTGGAAATACCGGAGCGCATGCTTTCAAATGCATCGGCCAGGCGACCGATTTCATCACGGCGCGAAATTTTGATATCGAGGTTGGCGCGATAGTCGCCGGTACCGAGGCGCTTGGCGATTTCTGCCAGCGCACGCAATGGACTGGTAATACGCCGCACCACAAAGGCGCTGGTGAAAATCGCCACGATCACCCCGATCACGCTGATCAACAACAGAATGAATTGCAGATGGCGATACGGTGCCACCGCTTCACTGATCGAACGCTGCAATACCACCACCGAGGTCTGGCCGGTCGAACTTTGCGCCAACACCAATACGCGAGCGCTGTAGTCGTTGTCACCCAGGCTCAGTTGCGGCATCAGACTGCTGCTGGCCGGTGATTTTGGCAAATGCGTCGTGAGCATGGCAGCTTCCGACTTTGGCAGCGTCGAGACATCCTGCTGCCAGGCACCACCACGCCGGCTGACCAGCACGCTGACTTGCAGCGACGACAAGGCCCGCATATCGGAAATGAGTTTTTGATCGACCGGAAACGCCATCACAATCCAGCCTATCGTCACCGGCGCCTTGACCGGCACCGCCACGACCTGGTACAGACTGTCGTCGACAATGACGGTATCGGCCGCGCCATTACCGGAACCGGCCTTGGCGACCAACTCCAGACTGCTGCGTTGCAGGTCGGCGCTCGGATACGCCAGGGTTGAGGCTTTCACCGATTGATCGGTGCCGATCAGCATCGACAAGGTCGAGCCGATACGAGCACCGTGATTGGCCAGCACCGAGGTAATCGTTTCGCGGTCATCGGTGCCGATGGCCTGACGGAAACCATAATCGGACGCCAGCAAACGCGCGCCTTGAGTCAGCTTGTCAGCATTCTGGTCAAGCAGACGCAGGAACACCCGTTCGCCGATCACCAACTCTTCACGAATCGCAGCACGGGCATTTTGGTCAATCGCTTGTCGAATGGCAACAAATCCTGCCAGTTGCACCAGCAGGATCAGGATGATGAACAGTGCAACAATGCGGTTTTCCAAGCGATACCAGCGCACTTTTTTGTATCCCCCCACATCAAGTCTCGACATGAATTGTCTTTATTCCACCGGAACAGCTTTGACAGTGAGCTTCACCGTTGCGGCAAGATCACTTCCTTGAACATTCAAAGGCTGTTCAAGCGCAGCCGCATTGGGCGACATGGCGAAATACCAAGCTTTCAACGTGTATTTACCATTGCTCAGACCATCCAGCTTAACCCGTCCGGCCATATCCGTTTTGCCGAAATAAGGGGTGTTTACCACCTGTACGTAAGCCACCATCTGGTCGTGAATATTACAACCAAGCACTACCGTACCTGGCTTGTCGAATAAAATGGGATTGGTTGGGACGCCCGCATACAATTTGAGTTCAAACGTTTTGGCGGGTGAGAAGGAATAAACGTGATGACGTACTTTGTCGTGATTGGGAAACAGGATCGGCGTTCCGACCTGCACCACCGTCACCGATGGCCAGAATTTGATGTCTTTTTGTTCAATCTCGGCCTGCTTTTGTGCTTTGGGTACCGCCTGACCGCCGACCGGTTCGGCGTACACCACCGCATTGGGTACCGGCGCACCAGCCATATCGAGCACCTGCACAGTCACAGCCGCCGCGGCACTGCCGCTGGTCAATACCAGCGCGGAGACCAAACTTAGCGCCAACAACCTACGCGTTCGCTGTAGAAAAAAAGTTAATCGCATGAAGTCATCGAAACTAAATTAGGCAGAACCACCTACCGAGTCACTCACCCGTCTTCAAAAGACCTTAACGGGGGCAGCTCATTATGCAATTAAATTCGATCTTTTAGCAGTTAAATAACCAACAACAGCAGGAAGAATTTCTGATCGCACACTGGCCGCATTCAAGCCTGGCGGTGCAATCAAAACCACGGCATTGACCAGCGACTTGAGCATGCGTTGCACCACAAACGCGGCGACATCGACATCAGGGGTGCTCAAGACCTTGCGATGTTTAGTCAGCACGCCCTTGATCGCCTCATAAAAACGCTGCCGCACATGATTGGACACTGGCAGATGAAACGACGGGAATTCCTCTTCCAGAATCCGGTTCAGTTCTGGCTGTAACAGATGCGCCGCCACCAAAGCTTCGATCAAGGCTTCGAAATCACTTTCGAGACTACCGGTATCGTCCATCTTTTCTACCACGCCCTCGAACAAGGCCAACATGCGCGCCACATGTCGTTCGCGCAACGCAAAGATCAAGGCATCTTTGTTGGGAAAATACTGGTACAGGGAGCCAACACTGATACCGGCGGCTTCCGCTACCAGATTGGTATTAGTCTTGGCGTAACCGCGTTCGACCAGCACTTGCGCCATAGCATCGAGGATGGTATCAACCATAGCCTTGGAGCGGGCTTGCCGAGGTTCTTTCCTGGGTTGCAATTTCATTTTTTTGATCCGGTGAAACACGCTTTTGCAACGTGAGCTAATGTTCGTGTATGCGAGTATAATACAAAAGATGAGTTTTTACTCGCTAGCCCAGAAAGCCCGCACGAGCCCGTTCCTGCGCATGCCACTCCAGCATGCAATGCGGGCTCGCTGCATTGCTGGCTAGCAGATCAACTCCGGTAGCAGATAAGCAGAAGTTCCGTCACATCCAGATAAAGCAAGAAGACCCTACTTTGGAGAAACACATGAAATCCGCCTCATTGCCCGCGCTGCCGGTTTCGCGCATGCGGGTGATCGCCTGTTGCGCGTTGAGCATTGGCTTGCTGGGCTTGTCCGGCTGCGCCAGTTTCACCGGCATCCAGAGCGACAAGCACATTGCTGAACCCGCCGATTATGCGGTTGACCGCAGCCTGGCCAGCCAGGGCAGCCAGGGTCAATGGCCCAGCGCCAACTGGATCGAACAATTCGGCGACCCGCAATTGAGCGCGCTCATTGCCGAAGCCATGGACAACAATCCTAGCCTGCAACAGGCGCAGGCGCGCATTGCCGCTGCTGGTGCACTAGCCGAAAGCAAAGGCGCACCGCTGCTGCCGACGGTGACTGCCGACGCCGGCATTTCGCGCAATCTGTTCCCGGAAACCACGATTTATCCAGCGCCTTATGGCGGCAACTGGTTCACCGAGAAAAAGGCCTTCGTCAATCTCGGCTATGAACTCGATGTTTGGGGCAAAAATCACGCCGCGCTTGAACAAGCCGTATCGCAAGCCAAGGCAGCACAAGCTGCGGCACAGGAAACCCGCCTGGTGCTGGCCAGTTCAATCGCCGCTACCTACAATGAGCTGGCGACGGAATATGCGTTGCACGAAATCCTGGCGCGTACTCTCGCCCAGCGCGAATCGCTGCAAAAAATTACTGCCGACCGCGTGCGCACTGGTCTGGATACCCAGATCGAGCGCCGTCAGTCACAAGGCAGCAGTGCCGAAGCACGGGCCCAACTGGTGCAGAGCGAAGGTCAGATCACGCTGACACGCCAGCAGCTCGGCGCCTTGATCGGCAAGGGGCCGGATCGCGGCCTGCAAATCACGCCGCCGCGTATGGCGATCTTGCACACGCCTGCACTGCCATCCGAACTGCCGTTGAATCTGCTCGGTCGCCGCCCTGACATCGTCGCCGCACGCTGGCAGGTGGAAGCCGCCAGCAAAGATATCGACATGTCCAAGGCGCGCTTTTACCCTGACATCAATTTGTCGGCCTCGCTGGGCTTCGACAGCCTGCTCAATGCCAATCCGTTCACCGCAGCGGCCAAAAGCATCAGTTATGGCCCGGCCATCAGCCTGCCCATTTTTGAGGGTGGTGCCCTGCGCGCCAATCTGAAAGGAGCCTATGCTTCCTATGATCTGGCCGTGGCGACCTATAACCAGACCCTCAACGACGCCTACAGCGATGTGGCCAAACAGATCACTGGCATCCGCACGATCGACCGGCAATTGCCGATCCGCCGTGAAGCACTGGATGCTTCGCAACATGGCTACGATCTGGCCAAGGAGCGCTATCGCATCGGTCTGACCTCGCAACTGGTGGTACTCAATGCCGAAACTGCCCTGCTGGCGCAGCAACAGGCCTTGATCAGCCTGGAAGCCAGCCGCCGCAGTCAGCAGATCGGTTTGTTCAAGGCCTTGGGCGGTGGTTTTGATGCACAGCAAGCTGGCTTGGCAATTGCCGCGCCGGATGCCAAACGCACTGCCGCGCAATAAGAATTGGTGTGATCAGCGGCAACTGTCAATTGCGTCAAGCGTGGACGGTTGCCACATACAAAACAAAGAAATACACGGAGTAATTCATGAGTGAAGCCCTTCCCCAAAACGGCAACAGCAATGGCAACGGCAAGCGCAAGCGCCAATTGATCGTCGTGACCTTGATACTGATCATCGCAGCGATCGCCATCGGTCTGTACTGGTTCCTGGTTGCACGATTTTACGAAGAAACCGACGACGCTTATGTCGGCGGCAATGTGGTGCAAATCTCGGCCCAAGTCGGCGGCACGGTCACCGCCATCAAGGCCGATGACACGCAAATCGTCAAGGCTGGCCAGCAACTGGTTGCGCTTGACTCCGCCGATGCCAAGCTGGCACTGATGCAAGCCGAGGCAGCATTGGCCCAGGTGGTGCGCCAAACGCGTCAGACGTTCCTGAACAATGACACCTTCAGCGCCAATGTGACCGCAGCCGAAACCAATCTGGCCCGCGCCCGTGAAGACGTCCAACGCCGTCAGGCCGGGATCGCTTCCGGTGCGGTGTCGCAGGAAGATCTGTCGCATGCGCAGGATGCCGTCAAGAACGCTGCCGCCACGCTCGAACAGGCGCGCGCCGGCCTGGCCGCCAACCGTGCTCTGACTGACCACACCAGCGTGACCGAGCATCCGAATGTGCTGGCCGCAGCCACACAGGTGCGTAACGCTTATCTCAACTACGCCCGCGTCAATATCGTCGCGCCCGTGTCCGGTTATGTGTCCAAGCGTTCGGTGCAACTGGGCCAGCGCATAGCTGCCGGCAGTCCGCTGATGGCGATTGTGCCGCTGGAGCAGATCTGGATCGACGCCAACTTCAAGGAAGGCCAGTTGAAACACATCCGTATCGGCCAGCCAGTGGAAGTGATTGCTGACACCTACGGTGCCGATGTCAAATACAAGGGCACTGTAATCGGCTTCTCCGCCGGTACCGGCAGTGCGTTCTCGTTGCTGCCTGCGCAAAACGCCACGGGCAACTGGATCAAGGTGGTGCAACGCGTACCAGTGCGCATTGCCCTCGATCCGCAGGAAGTGCAAGCCCATCCGCTGCGCATTGGTCTGTCGACCACTGCCACGGTCGATATCCATGGCGATGGCAAGGCGCTGGCACCGGTCACCACCGACTACCAGACCAATGTCTATAGCGAACAAGGCAAGCAAGCTGACGACATCGTTGAACGCATCATCAGCGATAACGCCAGCGGCCTGCCTGTGAGCCTCAAGAAGAGCAAGGCCATCGTCGTTCCGCACACCTGATCCGGGCATTTTCATCCATGGCAAGCAGTCCTCAAAACTACACACCACCACCGCCGCTGCAAGGCGCCCAGCTTGTGCTGGGTACTCTGTCAGTATCGCTGGCGGTGTTCATGAACGTCCTCGACTCGTCGATTGCCAACGTCGCCATTCCGACCATTTCCGGCAATCTGGGCGTGTCGATCGATGAAGGCACCTGGGTCATTACTTCGTTCGCGGCCGCCAATGCGATCTCGATTCCACTGACCGGTTGGCTCACCCAACGGATTGGCCAGGTACGCCTGTTCGTCGGCTCGATCTTGCTGTTCGTGCTGGCTTCCTGGCTGTGCGGACTGGCACCGACCTTGCCGATCCTGCTGGCCGCACGCGTCCTGCAAGGCTTGGTGGCTGGACCGATGGTGCCCTTGTCGCAATCACTGTTGCTGGGGGCCTACCCCAAATCCAAGGCTTCATTTGCCCTTGCACTCTGGGGCATGACAGCGGTGGTCGCACCAGTGGCCGGCCCCGCGCTGGGCGGCTGGATTACCGACGCCTACAAGTGGCCCTGGATTTTCTACATCAATATTCCGGTCGGCATCATCGCCGCCGGTATCACGATGGCGATCTATCGTCCACGCGAGAGCCCCATCCGTAAGCTGCCTATCGATACGGTCGGATTGTTGTTGCTAGTAACCTGGGTGGCGGCATTCCAGATCATGCTCGATAAGGGTAAGGATCTCGACTGGTTCGCCTCACCACTGATCCTGTCGCTGGGTCTGGTGGCGCTGGTGGCGTTTATCTACTTCGTAATCTGGGAACTCAATACCGACCATCCGGTGGTGGACTTGCGCCTGTTTGGCCGACGCAATTTCTTCGGCGGCACGCTGGCGATTTCAATCGGCTACGGGGTGTTCTTCGGCAACCTCGTATTACTGCCGCAATGGCTGCAACAATACCTCGGCTACCGTTCAATCGACTCGGGTCTGTCGACGGCACCGATCGGCATCTTCGCAGTGATGCTCATGCCGTTGATCGGCAAGTTCCTGCCGCGCATGGATGCCAGAAAGGTCGCCACCGCATCCTTCATTCTGTTCGCGATGGTGTTCTTCATGCGTTCGCGCTACACGCTGGAAGTCGACCAATGGACGGTGATTTTACCGACGCTGCTGCAAGGTATTCCAACCGCCATGTTCTTCGTGCCGTTGACGGTGCTGTTGCTGTCGGGCCTGCCGCCGGAGCGGATTCCTGCCGCAGCCGGGTTGTCGAGCTTTGTACGGGTGTTTTGCGGCGCGATTGGTACTTCCGTGGCAACCACGGCATGGAACAACCGTACCATCGTCCATCATGCACAGTTGACCGAGCATGCCACGCCATACAGCCCGGCCTTGCAGCAGATGTACAGCACGCTGCAAAATACCTTCGGCATGAGTCAGGGCCAGGCGACTGGCCTGATTGAACGCAACCTCAATGCACAGGCTGCCATGATCGGCATCAACGATATTTTCTGGATATCGGCGGTGATTTTCCTGTTGATCATTCCCTTTATCTGGATCATCAAACCGGTCAAGGCCACCGCCGCCAGTGCCGAAGCAGCTGCCGCAGCGCACTGATCCAGCGACCGGCAAACAAAAAGCGCCCCTACCGTCAAGGTAGAGGCGCTTTTTTCATCGCAGCGCCGACAAACTCAGCGCATCAAGTCGACAACAGTCGATGATGGAAACGCAAATGGTCTTCCATCCAGGTCGAAATGAAGTAATAGCCATGGTCATAACCAGCATGGCGACGCAGGTTCAGCGGCTGATTGGCTTGTTGGCAGGCAGCTTCGAATTCCTGCGGCAGCAATTGCTGCGCAAGGAATTTGTCGGCCAAGCCTTGATCAATCAGAATACCTTGCGGGAACGGCGTCTGTAATTGGCGCATCAATGCGCTGGCATCATGCTCAGCCCAACTGCTTGGGTCACTACCAAGATAATGATTAAACGCCTTCTGGCCCCAAGCACAAAGCGCCGGCGCTGCAATCGGTGCAAACGCGGAGACCGAACGGAACAGTTCACGATGGCGCAAGGCCAGCGTCAGCGCACCATGGCCCCCCATCGAATGGCCAAAGATGCCGACCCGCTCAGCCCGCGCCGGAAAACTTTGCAACACCAGCGGCAACAAGTCGTCGGTAATATACGACTCCATGCGGTAATGCGCACTCCACGGCGCTTGCGTCGCATCCAGATAAAATCCGGCACCAACGCCCAGATCCCAGGCATCGCTTTCACCGGCAATACCGGCACCGCGCGGACTGGTATCGGGCGCCACCAGCAGCATGCCCAACTCAGCCGCTAGACGCTGCGCACCACCCTTGATCATGAAAGTTTCTTCGTTGCAAGTCAGGCCCGCCAGATAAAACAAGACCGGCACCGGTCCCTGGCTGGCCTGCGGCGGCACGAACACCGAAAATTTCAT
>Ga0066798_10001182_pt1 | contig 11630 bp, 8 predicted proteins | sample PersoiDNA2013203_FD_70961 | JGI IMG/M metagenome (GOLD analysis project Ga0066798, IMG submission 70961) | Permafrost soil microbial communities from the Arctic, to analyse light accelerated degradation of dissolved organic matter (DOM) -... | ecosystem: Environmental > Terrestrial > Soil >...
GCAGGCATATCTATCTTCTCATTGGTGTCAGCGGCTACCGCCAGTTCGACGCCATACCCCGGTGTCAAGTAGCGCTACCGCGCTACCGGCACTGTTCGCAACACGACAGGGCAAACCGCCCGTCCTTGGCGATATCACTGCATTGCTGCTCCTGGCGCAGCCAGCCGGTCGCATGTCGCGTCCTTTCGCTACCGCTCGCCCCAGGGTTTTGTGTTGTTCATGTGTGCAATAGTGTAGTTGGCAGGCATAATCTTGCTACTACTGTGTACTGCACGCTGACAGATAAAGAGCCCCCATGGATTCCGTGATTCAAAAAGCTACCCGCATCATTATCAAAGTCGGCTCCTCGCTGGTCACCAACGATGGCCGCGGCCTCGATCATGCAGCCATTGCCCGCTGGGCCACGCAGATTTCCGGTTTGCGCGCTCTGGGCAAGCAAGTCGTGCTGGTCAGTTCAGGCGCGATTGCCGAAGGCATGCTGCGCCTCGGTTTCGAGCAGCGCCCTACCGATATCCACGAATTGCAGGCTTGCGCTGCTGTCGGTCAGATGGGCCTGGCGCAAATCTATGAAAGCAGTTTCCGCGCCCACCAGCTGGGCACGGCGCAAGTGCTGCTGACGCACGCCGACCTGGCCGACCGCGAACGCTACCTGAATGCCCGCTCCACCCTGACGACCTTGCTGCGCCTGGGCGTGGTGCCCATCATCAATGAAAACGATACGGTCGTCACCGATGAAATCAAGTTCGGCGACAATGACACCTTGGGTGCGCTGGTGGCCAATCTGATCGAAGCCGACGCGCTGGTCATTCTGACGGACCAGCACGGCTTGTTTTCGGCCGACCCGCGCAAGGACCCGAATGCTTACCTGATTACGCAGGGCATCGCCGGCGATCCTGCACTCGAAGCGATGGCGGGCGGCGCCGGCAGCAGCCTGGGCCGTGGCGGTATGCTGACAAAAATTTTGGCTGCCAAGCGCGCGGCCAAGTCGGGCGCGCATACGATTATTGCCTGGGGACGAGACAGCGACGTGTTGAGCCGCCTGGCCAAGGGCGAAGCGATCGGCACAGAGCTGCGTGCGCAAACGGGACAATTGACGGCCCGCAAGCAGTGGATGGCCGACCATCTGCATACAGCCGGCGCGGTCGTGCTCGATGCGGGCGCCGTGCAAAAACTGCGTCAGGAAGGCAAGTCGCTATTACCTATCGGCGTGACAGCCGTGCAGGGTGAATTTGGCCGTGGCGCCATCATCACCTGCGTCGACGGCCACGGCACGCCGGTCGCGCGCGGTCTGTGCAACTACACCAGCGGCGAAGCGCGCCGCATCATGCGCAAGCCTTCCGCCGAGATCGAAGCTATCCTCGGTTATATGGAAGGCCACGAGCTGATACACCGCGACAATATGGTGCTGCTGTGATGACTGCTGCTTATATCTGGCCATAGCGGAAACCGACGCCCAGGGCGTCTGGTAGCTTTAGCCATAACATCATCAGCAAGCCGCCATACCACAAGGCCATGATCAGATTGGCCAGTGGGGCCGGCAGCCAGCGCAGCAAAAATGTGTACATCTCATTGCCTTTCTTTAAAAGTGCAAGCCGCTCAGGATGGCCAGTTTGGTCATCGCTTCGGCGATGGTGGGGCTGGAAGTGAGCGCAAAACTGAGGATCACGAATTGCAGCGTCAAAAACCAGCTTGCCGCGCACCATGTCTTGTATTCGCGCAGTTTTTCAGCTAGCGGCGAGTATTTCGACCACAGGTGCACCACGCCCAGGCCCGCGCCATGGAACAAGCCCCAGGCCAGGTAGCGCGGTGACAGCTCGTGCCACAGGCCCAGCACCATCATGCCGCACAGGCTGGCCGCCAGGTAATTGTGGCTGCGCGCAAACATGGGCCGGAACACAAAGTCGCGGCACCATTCCGATACGGTGATATGCCAGCGGCGCCAAAAGTCCGGCAAGCTGCGGGCAGCAAACGGGAAGTTGAAATTTTCCGGTACACGTATGCCCAGCAGCAATGCAAAACCGATGGCGATATCGCAATAGCCTGAAAATTGCCAGTACAAGTCCAGGCCATAGGCCAGCAAGCCGAGGTAGGTATCAAGCCAGACGTGTCCTGTCAGACCGTTCATGCCCTGCAGTTTATGGGCCAGCAGATAGTTCGCCAGCAAGACGATCTTGCAATAGCCGTACAACATCCGCTCCAGCGCACGCGATGCCGCCTGCTTATCCCAGCGCGCGCGCAGCGCTTCCATGCGAAAGGCGTCATAACGCTGCACCGGCCCTACCAGCAGGGTGGGCGGAAACAGCAGATACGACAGCGAACTTGCCATGCGGCCTTGCCGGTAGGCACCCGTACCGTGTTCGGCGATCAAATGCCAGGCCTTCAGGATCACGAAAGCAAATCCCAGATAAGGCAGCAGTCCCTGCCACGCCTTGGCGTATTGATATACGGCAAACGCGATCAGCAAGCCCGCCAAGCCGACCTTCTGCACCAGCGCGTGGCGGCGCCAGCTGGGGCCGCAGATAAGGGCCAGCCAGGCAAGCAGCGCGGTCCAGACCAGCACGCTGGTCCAGCTATCGTGAGCCAATAGCAGGCATCCGCCAGCCGTCAGCAGCCATGGTCTCCATGTTTGCGGTAGTCGCCAATACAGCACGCACATGATGGCAATGAACAGCATGCCGAAATTTGTCAGCCATACCATGTCAGTGCATCGCTTTCTGCAGTTGCAGCAATTCTGGCGTCCACCATGCCATGAAGCGGCCGCTGCCGGCTGGGCTCAAATGGCTGCCATCACAATAGAGTGCGCCGTTGTCATACGAGGGGGACGTCAGATAAGTGAGCCTGGCGCCAGGCGGCAGTACTTGCCGCAAATGCGCAAACCAGGCTTGTTTGGCTGCTGCGGTCTGGCGTTCGATGGCTGTAGAGCGCTGGATATCGAGGATCACTATGGAAACGCCGCGCTTCGATAGTCGTTGCAAAGTGGCAGATAGGGCGGGATCCACTTGCAGGCTGCTATAGCTCGTGTTTAGAAAATGTAAATAATTTTTAAAATCAAGGGCACTGGCTGGTTTTGGGAGTTGTGCACAAGAAAATTTTCCATTTTGCTGCTCCAGCACTCCCGTCATCGTATCAGCCGGCATTGCCGATGGAGTGGCGATGGCGGCGATTTTTTTCAAGCCCAGTGCAATCTGGGCACGCAACCGTCCCATCGTCTGATGCTGTGGGTCGACCAGCAACAGATTTTTTTCAATCACCAGGATATCCGGTGGCTGCTGCTCGACCAGCGCCAGGCTAGCACCGAGAAAATCCATGCCCAGGCCGGGATTGCTCAGGCGCTTCCATTGAAAATGTGATTGCGTTTGATCTGTTGGCGGCGTTGCCGCTAACAATAAGGATGACCCCATGCCCAATACGCGTACCTCGCCGGGTGTCCGCGGTGCGTCCAGGACCTGCCGGGCATAAGCGGCGGCCATGCTGGCTGGCTCTATTTCTGGGCGTGTGGTGTGATTTACCCATAAGTGTAGGAAAAAGGCGGCGCCGACCGCCAGCCCGGCGCCCAGTGGCCAGACCCATAATGGTGGTGCGTGCCGCATCAATGTACCAGGCGTTTAATCAATTGCACTGTCGCATCCATGCTTTCCATGCGCACGACATCGGATGGTTTTAAGCGGATATCGAACATGGTTTCCAGGCCGATTACAAAATTGATGTGCGCCAGCGAATCCCAGCCTGGTGTATTGGCGGAGCCTGAGTCGGCCTTCAGTTGACCGGGCTGCAAGTTGAACAGTTGAGCCGCCAGTGCGTAGATCTGTTCTTGCAAATTGCCGATGGCAGGGCCGGCTTTGCTGTCCTGCGCCAGCGCGTGTTGCAATTGCGCCGTGATCACCTTGCCTGATGGCGTGCGTGGCAACTGGCTGCTGAAGTGTATTTTCTTCGGTAATTCATGGGTGCCCAGATACTGCCCGCAATGCGCCAGCAATTGCGACGCATCGGTTTCCTGGCCCGGGCGCAATACCACGCAAGCGACGGGAATCTCGCCCCAGATATCGTCCGGCATGCTGACCGTGGCTGCTTCCAGTACGGCAGGATGGCGCATCAGCACGCCGTTGATGGCTTCCGGCGACAGATTGTAGCCGCCGCAAATGATCAAGTCCTTGATGCGTCCCGTTATCCGGTACACGCCATCGCTGTCGCAGATGGCCTGGTCGCCCGTATGCAGCCAGCCGTCGCGCAGCGCCTTGGCCGTGGCGGCAGGATCGTCCAGGTAGCCTGACATCAGGTTGCTGCCTTGCACACACAATTCGCCTGCTTCGTCATTGCCAGCCAGGCTGCCGTCTTCGCGCAGGATTTTTGCGTTCATGTCACGCGGCATGCCGATGCTGCCGATTTTGTGGCTGGCCACATCGGGGCCGGCATAAAAGCCGCAAGCGCCGGTTTCGCTCAAGCCATAGGTATTGACGACGGGCACCTTGAAACGTGTACTGAAACCGTTCCAGACGGCGGTGCTCAAGGGCGCACTGCATGAAATCGCAAAGCGGAAACAGTCGCTGGCAAAATTTTCTGCCAGGTGGCCACCGTATTGCTGGATCAGCGCCAGCGCGGTCGGCGCCACGATCAGGTGGCTGACCCGTTCGCGGTACAGCGCGATCAGGATGTTTTCGATGGCGACGATGCTGAACGGCGCCGGGCGCACCAGGGTCAGACCACGCCGATAGCTCAGTAGCAAGCCTTGCACCAGGCCATCCGCATGCGACAGCGGCATCAGATTCATGAGGCGCGCATCGTCTTGCAACTGATATTGCGTGGCGATGGTATCGAGGTGGCTCAGCAGGGCCGGCCAGCTCATCTGCACGCCTTTCGGACGCGCCGTGCTGCCGGAAGTAAACACCACATAGGCGATGCCTTCCTGCTTGAATGGCGGCAGAGGCGGTGCTTTTGGCCCCGACAGCAAGCCCGGCCAATTGTCCAGGTCTACCGGTGCGCGGCGTCCCAGCAGCTTGTTCAGCAGCATGCCCTTGGCGGCGGCTGCTTGGACCCGCAATTGCTGCGACGGCAGGGCCATACCTTGTGCCAGCCAGTGGTCTATCGTATCGTCATCGGCGATCAGACCCTCGGCGCCGCTGTGTTCCAGGATGTCGCGTACTTGCTGCGCCGGCGTGCCCGGATCGAGCAGCATCGGCACCGCGCCGGCGCGCATGCAGCCCAATAGCAGAGGGGCGTAAGGATGGTCGTCGCGCACCATGAACAAGATGCGCTTGCCAGCCAGCTGGCGCTGCAGCAACTGGGCGGCAACTTGCAGTATGGCTTCTTCCAGTTCGGCATAGGACAGGTTTTTAGGGCCGAGCAGGAATTGGGCGGCGCTGGGACGTGCTTGAAACATGATGTCTTCCTATTGTTCTGTTTTTATTCGGCAATCGACTGCGCCAATGCATGGCGGTCCAGTTTTCCTGCGGGGGTATAAGGTAGTGCATTCAGCTGGCGTAGTTCGCGCGGCAAATAATGTCCGGCCAGCTGGTTGCGGCAAAAGGCGGCAAAATCGCTGGCAAAGTCAGGCAAATCACAGCCCTCGTGTACTACCAGCAAGCCGACCAGGCCTTGCGGTCCTTGCGCGACGGCGGCCTCGCGCACTTGTGGGTGGCTGGCCATGATGCGCTCCAGGTGGGAGGGATGGACGATCTCGCCGAATTCGTTTTTCAACTGGTCGTCGCGCCGACCCAACAGCTTGATGCGGCCCTCGCCGTCGTGGCTGGCAATGTCGCCGGTGTACAGCCAGCCGCCGCGCTTGACGGCTGCGCTGTGTGCCGGATTGTTCCAGTAGCCGCGCATCAGCTGGTTGCTGTGCACACGCAATTCGCCAGCCACGCCCGCTGCGACGGGAACCCCGTGTTCGTCGCAGATTTGCAGCACCGCGCCGACCGGCCGTCCCAGTGCTGTTACCTGCAACGCACTGGTGTCATGTTCGAAGACCAGGCACAGGCCGCCAGTTTCCGTCAAACCGTAATAATCGATGATCGCCACTTGCATGCGCTCGGCCAGCGCCGCGTACAGTACCGATTGCAGCGGTGCGCCGGTGGACAGGATTTGCCGTAAGCCGGCCGGGTGCCGGGTCAGGTGCGGCGGCAGCAGGTCCAGCATGGATAGCCAGGCCGGACCGGTCGCCAGCAAGGTGACGCCGTGTTCGGCCACCGCCTGCAAGGTCTTGCCGACGTTCAGGCGTTCTGCATCGTCGGGAATATAGACCGTGGCGCCGGCGAACAGCGCTGCCACGGCTGGATTGCGCAAGCCGCTCATGGTGTGATGGTCGCCCAGTGACAACAAGACATCCTGGTCGTGCCAGCCGAATTCGGTGGCCGCCAGCTGGCCGCTTTGCAATAGCGCGCGCTGGTCCAGTACCACGCCCTTGGGCAGGCCCGTGCTACCGGAAGTAAACAGGATCACCGCTGCATCGTCTGGCGTCACGGTAATTACCGCGGCGGCTGGCAAGTCCATCCATGTTTCCAGCAAGTCGGCCAGTACCGGCCAGCCGTCGTCAGCCGGGGCCGCTTCGTCGCCAGCGTCGTCGAGCATGAGCACCGGACAGGCTGCCATGCCAGCGGCGGCGACACGCGGACGGTCCAGCACCAGTAGTGCAGGCGAAATATGCTGCAGCAGGGTTTCCAGGCTGGCGCCGGCATCGGCCAGCTCCTTGCGCAGCGGCACCAGCACGCTGCCGTTGCGCCATACTGCCCAGCTCAGCAACATGGCTTCAGGATGGGGCGCACACAACATTGCGACCCTGTCGCCCGGTTTCACGCCGCTAGCGCTCAAACCGCGCTGCAGGGCTCCCACCAGCAGTTCTACCTCGTTCCAGCCGAAGGCGCTGCCATCGGTGCCTGACAGTAGCAGCGGCCGCTCGCCGTACAGCGCCGGCAGCAATTGCCACAGGTATTCGAAGGTTTCTTCGCTCGCCAGCGGACGCACGATCTGGTCGGCATAATACGATTGCAGTCTGACCATGGCGTCGCTGAGCGGGGCCAGTTGCAGCAATTCCTTCTCCACCAGCTGCGCCGCCTCATGTGCCACCGTGTCAAATGGCAAGTCCAGTTGCCTTGCCGTTTCCTGCAGGGTGCGTAATTGCCCCAACTGGAATAACAATTGCAATTGCAGCGGATTCAGCGCGACCGGCCCCAGTTGTGCCAGCCGCTCGGCATAACAGGGGTGGCGCAGCAGTAATTCTTCCATCAGGCCGCCCAGCGCCGAGGCGTCAGGGGCGGCGCTGCCGGCCAGGCTATTGATGCGCAGCAAGGCATTCGTGGCGGCGCGCGATTGCGGCAGGCAAATGTCCAGGTTGGCGCTGCGCAGTGGCGCGCCTTGCCATTGCGGCGGCAACAATGCCACCACGCCGTTGTAATGGGGCGTGTCCGGATCGCTATTGAGCGTACCCTCGGCATTGAACAACTGCACTTCGGCCATCACCATCACCTTGCGGTCGCGGCGTGCCTGCGCCCGTTCGAAACGCTGCTGATAAGCGCGGCCATGCACGATGGCGCCGCCGCGCTCGAAAAACGGCTGCGGCTGGCTATTTGCCATATGTACGTGGGGAAATACGATCACCGCATCGCCACGCGCAACGCGCAAGACGTCGCCGGCAAAGCCCAGCGGCGCATAGCGGTGCAGGGAATCGAGGCCATGTATCAAATGAAATTGCTGATCCAGGAAAGGCAGGCCGGCGCCTGCTGCGGCAAACACGATGTCGTGATTGGGAGCGCGCCGCGCGGCGGGCAGCCAATGCGCATAACCGGCATAGCCGAGCACATCGAAATTGCCTTCCCAGATGGAGATGACATGTTGCTCGGGAAACGCTGCCGCCAGCATTTCACCGCTCCAGCCAGTGCGTCCCCATGTATCGAGTATTACATCACCCGCTTGCAGCTGGCCGCGTATCAGGTCGAGCAGTGCATAAAAAGCGCGGGTCGATTCATTGAATGGCTGAAATGCCGCATAGCGGTCGGGAATGCGACGGATATGGCGGTGATGCACAAAGGAAATGTAATCACTTGATGCGCTCAATTGGTGATCCAATGCCACCATTTTTTGCGGTAGCTCGGCACTATCGCCGGGAACGGCTTCGGTAAACATGGCAAAACCCTGTACCACTGGTATTTGCACTGCGCATTGTGGGCATTCAAGCCAGCCATTCATCAAACGTTTGCCGGTATCGGATGGTCCATGCGGCTGCAAGCCAATACGACAGGCGGGACAGCCCAGCAGGTGCAATGTTTTCTTAAGCATATTATTTTAAAAACTGTTTTTTTGGGATCGGCATTGCAGCACTAATTGACTGGCAAGGGCTTGATATCGCTTTGCGCGAAAACGTGATCACAGTTAAATACGTTGACGTATATTACAAAAGCTTACATGCAGTACGTTAATATACATTGCTCCAAAATAATGTATATTTAACCATATTGTACTTTATTCATGGAATGAATTTATACCCCGGTTGGCATCGGCGATTTATCCTTGTAATCGCACAGGTCGGCGATCATGCAATTCCAGCACTGCGGTTTGCGGGCGATGCAGGTATAGCGGCCATGCAAGATCAGCCAGTGGTGAGCATCAAGCAGGAATTCCCTGGGCACGAATTTGAGCAGTTTTTGCTCGACGATATCGACATTCTTGCCCGGCGCGATGCCAGTGCGGTTCGAGACGCGGAAGATGTGCGTGTCGACCGCCATGGTCAGCTCGCCAAACGCCGTGTTCATCACCACGTTGGCCGTCTTGCGGCCCACGCCCGGCAAGGCTTCCAGCGAGGTCCGGTCGCGCGGCACTTCGCCGCCATGCTGATCGAGCAGGATCTGGCAGGTGGCGATGACATTTTTTGCCTTGGTGCGGAACAGGCCGATGGTGCGGATATATTGCGTCAATTCATCGACGCCCAGCGCCAGTATGCTCGCTGGCGTATTGGCCACCGGATACAGTACACGCGTAGCCTTGTTGACGGAGACGTCGGTGGCCTGCGCCGACAGCAGCACGGCGATCAGCAGTTCGAACGGCGTGGTGTATTCGAGTTCGGTCTTGGGCGAAGGATTGGCAGCGCGGAAGCGCGTGAAAATTTCCAGTCGTTTGGCGGCGTTCATGCGTCTTTTTTCGGTGCTGTTGTTGCGTTAGGGGCTGGCGTGTCGTTCGTGCTGGCGGCTGCGGCGGCCTTGGCGCGCGCGCGCTCCATGGCGGCGGCGATGATGGCGCGCTTGCGTTCCTTCTCGGCGGTCTCTTCGGGCGTGACCGCTACTTCCTGTGTCACTTCCTGCATCTTGGCGACTGCCTTGGCGGCCAGGCGCGCCTCGTTTTCCTCTGCCTCACGGCGCAAGCGCTGCGTGCGCAAGTCGTGGCGCGCGCGCGCATCGTCGGCTTCGGCCTGGCTCCAGGCATCCCAGCCGGTGGCCTCGCCGCTGACCGGGTACATGACGATGCAATCGACGGGGCAGGGCGCCACGCACAGGTCGCAACCCGTGCACAGCGCGCTTACCACCGTGTGCATCTGCTTGGCCGCGCCGACGATGGCGTCGACGGGACAAGCCTGGATGCACAGGGTGCAGCCGATACACAGCGATTCATCGATGTAGGCCAGCGAGCGCGGGCGTTCATAGCCATTGACTGGATTGAGGGGAATGACTTTTTTGCCCAGCAGACTGGCCAGGCGGACCACGCCCTGCGCGCCGCCGGGCGGGCACTGGTTGATCTCGGCGCTGCCTTCGGCGATTGCATCGGCATACGGGCGGCAACCGCTGTAACCGCATTTGGTGCACTGCGTTTGCGGCAGCAAGTCTTCAATCTGGTCGGCAAGTGATGGGGGAGCTGGGTGCGGCACGGTCTTCTTCAATACGCTAAAACGCCATTATCGGCCATTCTGGCCATATACAAGTAAACACAAGTAAAAAACCCTGTTGTATGCAAGGGAATACCCCTTCTGCGTTCGCCGCTCAATTCTCACCAACTGTTGCGCGTTGCCAAAACGAAATAACCTAATACGAAAGCATTCGTTCTTGTTTGTTTGTCCATCCTTTAGTCTGCATGAATTGTCTTGTTGACTATTGAAAAAGGATGTTTGTATGCAAGTATTGTCTGATTCCGTGCGTTCCTCCGCACCACGTTTACGGCGGCTGGCGCAGGCGGTGTCAGTCGCCGTGTTGTTGCTGGTACAGCCTGGTATTGCGCGTGCGCAAGTCTCCGCCGAGGTCGTGGCCAACCCGCTCGATGCCGTGATCGTCACCGGCGCCCGTGGTTCGGGCCGCACCGTCGATAACAGCGCCGCGCCTATCGATGTGATCAGCGCGCAGCAACTGGTGGCGACCGGCAAGCTCAATTTGCTCGATGCGCTGGACTCGGCCTTGCCCTCGTTTAATTTACCGGCCAGGGTGCAGCCTGACCTGGGTAGCATCGTGCGCGCCGGCCAGCTGCGCAATCTTGATCCTTCGCATACTCTGGTGCTGGTCAACGGCAAGCGCCGGCATACGACGGCCATCGTCAATGAAGATGGTTTTCCGGGTTCGGTAGCCACCGACCTGGCCTTGATACCCACGGGCGCGATTGCGCGGGTGGAAATCTTGCGCGATGGCGCTTCGGCCATTTACGGCTCCGATGCGATTGCCGGCGTGATCAACATCATCCTGAAATCCGATGACAGCTTCACTGCCAGTACGCAAGCGGGCTCCACCAATGCGGGCGATGGCGCCAACGGCTACGTTCGTCTTGATGGCGGCACGCGTTTGGGCGAGCGGGGCTTTGCCCACTTCGGCGCCGAATACCAGCGCCAGGGTATTGCCGTACGCAATTTCTCCTTGAATCCAGGCTATCTGTCGTATCCCGCCGTGCGTAATAGCGATGGGCAATTGGTGCGCCTGGGACCGAACAACAGCTTGCCGGCAGGCGCTTCGCCGAACCCGGCCGAAGCGAACCGCAACAGCAAGCCTTGGCGCAATACAGGCGTGCCGCAAAGCAGCACCGCCTCGCTCAGCGCCAACCTCGGGTATGACGTGTCGGACGAAGTGCAAGTCTATGGTTTTGGCACCTATGCCCATCGCAACGCCCGCTCGGCGCAGAATTTCCGCCTGCCTAACACTATTTTCAATAACAACCGCGGCTTGCTGGCGGTCTATCCGGACGGTTTCACGCCCTATGAAACCACCAGTGAAGATGATTTTTCGCTGACGGGGGGTCTCAAGGGCGAAGCGGCGGGCTGGGCCTGGGATTTCAGCACCACCTATGGCCGCGACGATATCGATGTCGGGGTGGAGAGTTCGGCCAATTATTCGCTCAGCTATCCGGGCGGCCAGACCAGTTTTTATATCGGCAACCAGCGCTACAGCCGCTCGACCAGCAATTTTGACGTGCGCCGCCCGGTGGCGCTGGGCCTGGCCGAGCCTGCCGACCTGAGCATCGGCCTGGAATACTCGCATGAAACGCAGCAGCGCAGTCCTGGCGAACCGGCTTCTTACCAGGGCAGCGGTTCATCGGCGCTGGCCGGTTATTTGCCCGTCGATGCTTCCGACACGGCGCGCCACAGCTATGCCGCCTACATCGGCCTGGGAACAAAGATCACGCCGCAGTTACTGGTCGACACCGCCTTGCGCGCGGAGAAATACTCGGACTTT
>Ga0066798_10001184_pt1 | contig 11627 bp, 12 predicted proteins | sample PersoiDNA2013203_FD_70961 | JGI IMG/M metagenome (GOLD analysis project Ga0066798, IMG submission 70961) | Permafrost soil microbial communities from the Arctic, to analyse light accelerated degradation of dissolved organic matter (DOM) -... | ecosystem: Environmental > Terrestrial > Soil >...
CGACGACGCCACTACCGCCACGCCCAGCAAGGTATAAAACCAGACGATCATGGCGGGCGCCATGCCTTGCTCCTTGAGCAGCGCGATGACGAAGGTCATGTAGCCGATGTAACCCAAACCTTTCTGGAACCCCATTTATTTAGTTAAGCGACCTTGTATTTCTCTTAGGAGTGGCTATAACGAAATAATCTTGGAACTCCTCCGGAGAATGCCATGAGCTACGTTCGCTATACCCTTTTCTACCCAGACTCCAGAACATTAACGTTGGCCGGATTTGGGAAGGTTGCACATGTCCCTTGTGTTTTCGATGAGAAATGGCGTTATGCGCGCGAGTCCTCATGGTATTTACGTGACCGTTCCAAAGGACTTGTCGATACAAGTTTCAATTGGAGCATTGAGCATCTGAGTAATCCACGCGAGTCGTTGCAATATGCCGCTATAAGCGGATCACGCCTCTTAGGGTTTGGGCGTGCAGGAAAACCACCTACAGATGCGTCGTTGGAGACAATTGGTCGTCGTCATGTGAATTTTCTAGAGTGGTGCGAATGGAGTAGAAAACACGTTCTGAAGGGGCGAATACACGCTGGAGAAGCTGCTTGGACTGAGGTGACCTACGACGACCTTATTCAAGCCTACGGTGCTCAAATGTTGGACGGAACATGGGGTAGTCATAGCCTGGCTGCAAGTACAGTAAATTCACGAATCGATGAAGCGTGCTTTTTCTTGAACTGGGCGTACGCCCATTCTCTGAGAGGAGCATTTTTTGTAGATGTTCATATCAGCCGGCGGCCGGATAGAGACGCTGTCAATCGTCACGTATCGAAAAATTTGGTGTCGAGAACCCAACGCGTGCGCAGTAAGCCAATCGACCTTCGTATACCGCAACCAAATGAGGTTGATCGATGGCTGAGATGCGTAGAGATTGAAAAGGGGTTCACTAAAGGGTTGATGTGCCGATTGATGAAGGCGACTGGTATTCGACGTGAGGAATGCGCGCAATGGAGAATTGGGACTTTGCCAGAACGGCGAGATGATTGGCGGATTAGTATCTGCGAAAGATACGTAACTGTAACGTTGGCTCATGGGGCCAAAGGAGAGAAATATCGAGACGAATATGGTGACTTGGTGGGGCCTTCTCGTTTGATCAGCATGCCTATTGAAATTGCGGAAGAGATTCATCGATACAGAGAATTCATGCGTCCCAGGTCTAGAGCTATATACGTCAAAAATGCGCGTTCTAGGGAAGAACGACAACGACGAATGAGCGAGCCTGAACGACGTCTTTTCTTGAGCGAATATACCGGGATGCCGATTTCATCGAAGGTCCTATATAAGGCTTGGACAGAGGTGAGTTACAAACCGATTGATGAATGGCATCCCCAGCTAATGCGACACTATTGGGCTGTTACTACTCTATGGGAAGAGCGCCTAAAAGCTATTTCTTTTCTTAAAAATAGAAATGACAAGGTGATAGTGACTGGTGATTGGATTACAGGAACGGCTCAGTCAGATATTCAAACAATTATTTGTCCTCAGTTGGGACATGTGAATTCAAAAACGACTCGCGCATATCTTGTTTGGTTGAGACAGATGCACGACGCAAGTGATCAGCACGATGCCTGGATGTCGCACATTGGAGGTGGCGATCAATGTGTTGAGGAAAACACTTTGTAGGAAAATATGTCCGATTTTTCTCGAAAGAAGAATCTTGCAAATAGGGTGCCGATTGCACAGCTAGGGACGTCGGCGAAAGGTAAAAATCCGCTTTCGTTTTATACATCTCACCCTAAGAGGCCAGGACTAGTAGAGTTAAATGAATTTGTCAGTGGGCTCAGCATTGAGGATATCGAATCTGGAAAAGCGCACCATAGTCAGCGTAAGCCATTCACAGGGCGTCCAGAGCTGACCAATGAATTGGCACCAGAAATCTATCGCCAATATCATCGAAGCTCAGAGCAAACAGTCGCTGGATTACATCAAGCGTTGCGATGGTGGTGGAGATTTTTAGATGATTTCGAGCAGACAGTGCCCGAGAGCTATAGATTCGTATCCTCTGCTCAATGGGATGGAATCCACTATGCCTTTTATAGAGTTGGACATATCAAGGGATATCGTTTTTGTTCAGAGGGGCTTGCGAGAAAGTTTTTCAATCTTTTGGCAGGTGTTCGGAAGAATTATAAATTGCCGTTCTGGTGGCAAGCAATTCCGACTAAGTCTAAGCAACGAGAGCTTTTAACTTCTGACGAAGTACGTAGGCTCTACCAATTTTTTGTTCGTGAGGCGAGGAACGGGAAAGCACGTATAGAACAGGCGACTAGCAATGCCAAGTTTGTTCCAGAGGGAGAAGAATCTGCAATTGAATCGATCATCTTAAAAGATAGCGATCCAGCTCCCACAAAGAACGAAATAGTTTCCCTCTTTGTGTTGTTCTTGATCCAATCTGGATGGAATGAGCAAGTAGCTCTTGATGTCGATGTTGAAGATAAAGACAAGGATGGCAATTTACTGTGCATTCTCCCCTCGCTTAATAAACCCGCCACGCATAGTCGAGTGTTATCGACAAAGGAACGTGCAAAAGGAACGGTGCAGCAAACGGAGAGCTTAGATAGATTCAGCCTTTCTCCGGCAAATATCATTCGGTTTTTAGTGCCCTATACCGAACCTCTTCGCGCAGAATTACGTGACCAAATTCGAGTCTTAGAAGAAAAGAAACGGTTGTTAGAGGTTGCACAACACGTCGATGAATTACCGCGCGTCGCTGTAGAAATTACGCGATTAAAAATGAATGCTTGTTCCCCGTGGCTCTACAAGATACGGAGTAGAGATTTTGAAATATTGCCGCTTTCGCTGATGAGATTTTCCGTTGCATATAACCAGAAATTGGTAATGCCATTGCACTGGGCGGTAGATTCAATTAATGAAGATATCAAAATTAGAAGAGCGCGCGCGATAGCCGAAGGGCTTGAACCATCTGCCTCTGATATGCCGCTGAGAAGAGACATGGTTATGTCAGATTTTCGGGATTCTTTTATTGTTTGGAGATATGAAAACAGTGGATATTCTTGGCTAGAAGGATTGCTCGCTTCTGGTAGTTCTGATTTAAATGCCTTGCGTTCATATTTCAATAAGAAGCGGCTTATCAAACATGCCAGAACCGAGCTGGTACGTGGAGCTGAGGCAATTTGGAAGTCTATAAAAATAACTCCGATTGGTGAAGTTTCGTCAAAATATCTACCTGTTGCTATTGCTGCCCGAGTCGCAGGAATAGGCGACGATCAGATTCAGCGTTGGCTTGATGGTAAAGATAGAACTGCTGCAGGAACTGGGTGCCGCAACATCATGAACCCACCTCGACGCATTGATCCAATGCATCAACAAGGAAAACCATGCGTCCCACACAGGTGTTTCATTTGCCAAGAAAATGCCATCTTGATTACTGACGAACGAGGGGCGAATGACCTTGCTAGGGTGCGTGCTGAACTTCTTTCTACCAAAGAGAACGTCGCCTTAATAAGTTGGTTCGAATCAGATTGGCCAAATGAATTAGAAATAATTGAGAACGTGTGGGCGCAGTTTGATCAGATTTTTATCAATCAACGTTTCGAATGGTGGACGCTAGAAATTCGAAGCGGACGCCATATACCCAGTCAACTGGAGGGCTATAGTGAATAAACAAGCCGGCCCAAACTTAAGATCTCCATCTGAAGAGAATTTTGATATTGAAATTCTGAGAGCTACTCGTGCGACTGCGTTTCAAGAAAATAATATTCAGTCTATGCAGCGCAAGCATTTACTTTTGCTGCAAAAACATTTCCAACTTGGGAATACCTGGGGAGAGATCCAGCTGCCAGCGGCCTGGCGGAAATCAGGGTCACGTAGATCAATGTTTAGATACGATCTATACGTTGGATTCTCGAAACATGCGAAGTCTAAAAAGGATCTCGAATTAGCGGTGCTAACCGCCACCAGAATGTTTCTTCTATGTTTATGCGCCCCTTCTAGTGTTGGATTGAAAGAGATTTTTCTTAACCCAAGAACTCTCATATCGAATCTGAAGGGATGTTGGTCAAAAATATTCAAATTGGCGCTATCTAGGCCCGAAGTAGGACGTGGGCAGATACTTGATCGAATAGGTGTTCAGGATTTTCGACCAGACTCAAAAGAAGCCCAATCAATGAAGACGCTTTTGCGTTTTTCATCTCGGAATTGCTGGACTGACGTCCCAGACTGGATAGATGTTGAGATCCAACATGAACAGTCGAATCTTGGTGATCGTGACGCCCATCCCAAACCTCCCGTATCGAATAAGTTTCTTCCTTTGCCAGATGCGTTTGTTCATAACACGGGTCAACGAGTGGCTTGGATTATTGAGAGCCTGACACGGCCGTTGCTCGATGCATTTGAGAAGCTAATTACTCTTCGTCGAAATCCATCGGGGCGAGGTCGACTTAACATTGATTGCTCATCTAGATACTGTACGAAATTTCTCAAAAGCTATAACTGGTCCGTAGAGTCTCTACCCTTTGATATCCAAAAGCTCGCACTGTATTCCCCCGGATTTGGGAATCGAAAAAGGACGAAGAGTGATGTGAGTTGGCCACCCAAAAATTGGTCAGAGCTTCTATGGTTTGTCAGAGTCGTGCAAACAGCAAATTATTTTGTTCTTGCTTTGTGCGCCGGGCCGCGAGTGAGTGAAATTCTCAGTTTTACGACATGGTCTCTTACTAATGCCCCTGATGGCACTGCACTTATAGATGGAAAAACATGGAAGCTTGCCGCCGGTATAGATGGTGAGGAGCGTAACTGGCCAATGCCCGAAATAGCGATGCTAGGTGCATACCAGCAAAGGAGGTTGAGTACCTTGGTAGCCATGATGATGGATGATGACCTAACGTGGAAGGAAGCCATCAAACAGGAATTTCCATTTTGGCGAGCTATATCGGAAAAAGGAATGAAAAGCGATAGTGCGATAGTTGACAATACCGCGAATCACAGCCTCCGATGGTTTTGTCGCGCTATTGGCGTCGATAAGTGGCTTGATAATCAGGCACTTACTACACATAGATTCCGGAAAACGCTAGCTAGGCTGGTTGCGATAGCTTTCGTTCATTCGCCACAGATCTTATTGGATATTTTTGGTCATAAAGCGATCGAGATGACATTGTCATACATTTTAAGTGATCCACAGATTGTGGCGGACATGCGCGAGGCGCGTGAAGAACTAGTTCGGATTGAGGCAAAGGATACCATCCAGAATGTCGACCTACTCGGTGGTCCGGCCGCAAAGGATATTCGTCAGGCAGTTGAAGTTGCTAAAAGACGATGTATGGGTGATTTTGGCGCAAAAGAAGAAGATGAATTAGTCGAGATGCTGACGTACAGCGGCAGAACTTGGACAAAGCCACGCGAAAGCATTATCTGTACGAAAAATCCTGGTGACTTCGGCCCGTGTGCTGTAGGTACTATCATCAATGCCGCCAACTGCCAAGTAAGCTGTTCAAATAGACTGGAGTTGCCAACCGCACGTAGCCAGGCAGAGAGTGCAATTAAGCGCTGTATTGAAAAAGTCGAAGAATTTCAAAAAAAAGATGATTTGATGTTTGCAGAAATTTGGAAAGTAAAATTGATGGAGAATATTTCTCGCTTTGATGATCTTCGTGATAAATGGTTAAAACACCCAATAGTGGCTGATGCGCTAGCGGAGTCGAAATAGGAGCGAGGTGATGGATGCAAAGCGCTCGATGCCAGTTGCCCTTCTTGCCGCTGCTCGCGCAAACGGAAAACTTCGTTCAAAAGAAGTCGTCCGACGTTGGCAGGAGGCGAAACTTGAGATGGAGGCCGAAATACTTGAGCACGGTGGAATCTATCCACATAATAAAGGTCGGCTAGATGTGAAAGAAGTGTGTCGACGTGCAAGGATATCGCAACAAACACTCTATGCCAAAGATGGACCTCACATTAGAACGACGCTTATCGAGATAAAGGATTGGTGCGAAGCTAGGCTAGTAAGAAAAGCACCGCAGGTTAAAAAAGCCATTACCGCGCAGATAACATTTTGGAAGAGTGAGTTAGAGAAGGTCGCATCTCAGATCTGCAAGTATGAACTGATGTTAGTCGAAAAAGACATCGCCCTCTCTGAACTCAAAGATCAAAATGATAAGCTTAGAACGCAGTTAAAAACGGTGAGCAAGAAAAGTGTTCATTTATTGCCAGTTAAATCTCAAAAAAACTAAAGGCTATTTTTTTTGCAAAACGTAGTCAATATCCGCAGTGATTCACAAGCCATTTTTCTTACTATGGAAAGCCTTTTCCGAAATTAGTAAGCTACTCGGCTGTACATCAAGTGCGATCGCTATTCGCTCGATATTGTAAATCGTGACGTTTTTTTCAGCACGCTCCAACATTCCGACATAAGTGCGGTGAACGCCAGCTGCGTCAGCCAAGACTTCCTGCGACAGGCCAAGCGCGATTCTTCTACGCCGAACATTTTGGGCGAAGATCTCAACTAATGGACTATTTTGAGGCTTGACAGGCATCCATAGAGTGTCTGTCGTTGCATACTATGAATCTACATACTATGATTAGCTTTTTTGCTGATCGACTATGAGCAGCGGTTCTTGCTCTATTGATTGCTCAACGACTTTTTTATGTTTGTCACAGATGCTAGCTGGGAACTTCACGACGCACGACGATTGCTTTTGGCGCCATTTCGGATATGGGATAGCGTAGCAATTACTTACTCGGAACCCTGCTACCTGGTGCAGTTTCCTTATTCGGTAGGTGCGGAGCGGAATGCCTTAGATCGCCAGATGATCTCTTCGGTGGAGCGTCTGCTTGAGGCGACCGCAAGTTGCCACCCCGCGCAATGTTTGGTTTATTGCGTAAAGTCAGTCTACGAAAAAGACCACTTTAAAATGAGTTTGGAGGAGGTCTCCGCGATCGGATGCTATTTGGATGCCGACGGCGAAATGACTCATTTTGTTCAATATGATAAAAATCATCACCCTCATCCAGTGTATCGAGGCCAACCTGAACTTCCCCAATATGCTGAAATCCAGCTTCTTGCCGATTTCACTCCCAAGAGGCGCTGTACATCGGAATAAAAAATTGACGCCGGCATGAAATTACGCTGAGAGTTCATTCCTCGATTCTTATGTGCGGATAGGCCGTTTTCCCTTGCCCTTTCCTGAGATTTGGATCTCTGGACTTCTCTATGATCTCGGCCCACTCGGCTGCGGTAACAGCCGGAGTTTTACTCGCACGGCGTTTTATTTCCACAGGGTCTTGTCTCGTCGCAAGGGCTCTGTCCCTCAAAGCCATCAATCTTTCGGTCACTTTATCGTTCGACATCTAGATTCTCCCATTGGATAAAAACTATGAAGCAAAGCAGACTTCTTCGGAGCCAGATAGAACAGGATTCGTTCCGATCGCAATTGCTCAGACTAGTAGAAGCGATGATGGCGCAATCTCCACAGGCGCACACATTTGATGCCGATCAGTGGTTAAGCGACTGGCTAAAATCACCCGTACCAGCGCTTGGGAATCGTTGTCCGATCGAATTTATCGATACCTCCGAAGGATGCGATCTTGTCCGGACATTACTCATCCGAATGGAAAGTGGAGCATTTTCATAGTGCTTGAATCCGCACGATGAGCTCCAGTCTTTTTACCACTATCGATACTTCGCTGCTGCTTCACGCATGCTTCGCTGATGGGCATCGTATGCACTATCTACGCTCGCAACACGAGCATTTTCACAGTTGATTCCCACCGTAGTTTCTGACCATGCAGCTCGCTGGGATGGCGGCATGGCGCTTACTTCACCAGACATGAGCGCGGTACATTTCTGGAGAGTTGTCTTTGCTTCTTCTTGATTGCCCTTGTAATAGTCTACCGACTTCGTATTTTCTGTCTTTTCGCTGCACGCGATCATAAACAGAATAGATAAAATCGAAAAACAAAGCCAAGAGCCATTTCTTTTTCTACTCATTGATTTTCCGTATCGTTGGTTTTATATTTTGCTAATCATAGTATGCATAATTATAGTATGCAAATTTATGTAAATATTCCCGGCTAAGCAATGGTGAGAACCCTTAAATACCTGCTTAATTGCACTGATGAATACAGAAACACACCTGATGGTGAGTGCTTACAGGGAAATCTGGGGGCTTATAGATATAAAAAAGCCACTCGTATAGAGTGACCTCTCATTCAAATGATGGTCAATTGAATGACTAAACGGCTATTTCGTTAATTGATATACCGCTCTATCACACTGACGTACGAGAGAAATATTTTAGTGTCTCGCGACTTGCTTCAGAAACTTGATGGACACATAGCCGTCGATCAAGTATCCCTCATGTTCGTATGACACCAGTGCCCAGTTGCGGTCGATTTTCTGAAGCAGAACCACAGGAGCATATTCCTTGAGGGGGATAATGATTTCTGACTTCATGCTCGGACCGGTACGCAAGAATACGTCTGCGCCGTTAATCAGCCGAACATCCCCGGGCTTTCCAGAGAAATTCTTACGAATAAAATTTCGAGCCGATGCAAAGGTTTCAGTCGGGAGAGCCCGCATGGATATATCGACCAATCCTTGTCGTGCATCTTCCCAATGGGTCAATATCGCAAATATAGGTAAGATCACTAGTAACCAGATTGCCAACGCTGAAGTCGAGATTCTTGCCAAGGCGCTCTGTTGATCAGAGGAGTTCTTAGGAGCCTCGTCAAATCCCAACGGCGAGTCATTTTCCGGAGTTGAAATCTCTTCAAAACCAAAATTAATAGAGGAAAGATCGCCTCGTTCCTCCAATGCTGCGGCAACTTCTTTATAGGAGGCATTTTCGAGGGTCGTTCGTGCGTCTTCGGGAATCGCCCGCAAAACTGCCGCGAGATCAAGTCCTTTTGGGAATGGATTTGCGCCAGTAAACCCGTTGCCAGGAAAGCCGGCCCACTTTTTTTGGACGGATCCAAGGACATCGAGCGCTTTGAAGTGGTCGGTCAAGCCACGCTGATTCTCAAATGCTGTGTTGAAGTGCGAAAGTAAATTCAGTCCGTTGAGCGGGCTCACCATCTTATTTAGCGTTTGTTGACTCGCGAGCCCAAGGTAGCGATTAAAAACATTGCTGAGGCCCGCAGCATTTGCAACGCTCAGATAGCTCTCTCCGAAAGACGACGCTAATAGTGGGAGGTTTTTTCTGATGGTGGAGAGCTGAGTGACCCACGGCTGTTCCTTGAATATTCCTTCAATATATAAACTGTCGAACGTCCTCTGGCTGTTCTGTAAAGCAGAAAGAAAAGAATGATCTCCTAATCCTGACAGCGACTTGGAAAACTCTGATGCTTTCGAAAGCGACTGGAATATCTGTGAGTGGGAATTGAGATTCATATTATTGGATATCTTAGCGGCCGACTTAAAACGGTTGTCTAGATACTACTTTTGGAAATTCAAGCAACCAGTACTCAAAGATAGTATTGGGATACCCCTTCGTTGGGAAGAGCAAAGTTGCTCATCAAGGAACGGTAATGAGGTGGAGCCTCGATTTGAGTTCCAAACTAGCTGTCTGGGCCGAGGAATATTACTGCGGCTAAGCACAGTTCCAAAAACGAGGCATGGCTAGTGGCCGTGTTCAGAATCAGTACATGGCACAGGCTCGAAATAGGCTGCGACTATGTTCTTTCCCTAGCAGAAATCACAAAAGATACTATTTTGCGACCACGAAATACCCCAATTCGTTGGGTCAAAATAGGCCATATTGACGTCGCAAAATAGGCTATTTCGCAACATCAAAATTGCAGTTTTGTGTTCCCATCCATTAAGAGATGCTATATGCTTTCTCCGTACCATATACACAGCACGAAAAAAGGCCCCGGACCGCGCCAACGATCCGAGGCCGTGCTACTAGCTTAGAAATTTCAACGCGGAGACAAATAAAGCAAGCGTCACCGGGTCGATACTCACAGCTATTACTACATTGTTGCGGGTGTAACTGAGATTCAACATAGATGCTCCTTAGGTCATTAAGGGGCTCTATGACAAAACGGCTCCGACTTTCGGGGCCGTTTTGTTTCAGGCCCCAGTGTTACTTTATTCCTTTTTTTTCCAGATACCTATCGAATTAGCCGCCGGAATAGAAAAATCTGCTGGTTTATAAAGTAGGCTTTATGTTTCTATGTACGTTGTACATGGAGGCGTCGCGAAAATGCCACGAGTTTGGCTCCGAGTGTGTTGACGATCAAGAGAGATTTTTCTTTCGAGAGTGTTTTCTTATTAATGCAACTGATCTAACCGACGCACCCTTCGGGGTGGACATTGAGCTGGAGCTCGGTCGCATCATGAATCACAACGAAGAACTGATGGCATTCTTTGCCGGGTCAGTTCGCTTCATTCTGGACTGCCGCGAGTTTCGGCGACAGTTGCTCATAGGGCTTGCCAAAAATTGATGACGATAGGTTCGATTCGTAACCACAAGTATCGCGCCCCGCCATTGGAACTGCTGTGTTCAACGAAAGAAGTCCGATCTTTATGGCAGAGGCTGCCAGCAATATGTGCAAGTAGACGGCAACGATTGAAAGCAGCTGATCGGCTAAAATTTACGCTTCAATAGCGACATATTCAGGGGAATAATGGCCACAAGATTGACGAAAGACCAAATGGAAGAAAATTCAGCGCGAGGCGGTCGCGCCGTGTCGGCCTTCCGCGCCTTTTGGGACGGCTTAGGATTTGACTTGGTTCCCCGAGGCCCCGCCTTAGAATTTCGTGCCCACGTGACGTACTCCTGCGACAGTTACGAATCGATTGTGCAGCACGCGGATATCCGAATTCAGACCATAGCAATGCAAGCGAATACGGTCGATATTTTCGAAGAAGATCTATTTGATGAAGAACTGTATTTGCAGTTTGTGCCGGCTTACTGCAAATTCAAATTCCTCCGGAAATCTGGTGCTTTGATCATTAGCCAAGATGACTCGCCTCGGATTGGATCGTACGAAGTGCGGATCGTGGTATCCGGCGAATCCACCCAAATCTAAAATTATAAGAGTTCGTGCCGTCTCCGGCGCGGACAAGCTACTCCCTCTCCAGAGAAGACACGAGCGAACGCTGCGGAGTATCGCCTGGAAATCATACCTAAATATTTAGCCTGGAAGGCCACTGCTCTGCCATTGAGCTACGGACGCGGAATTCTGGAGACGTGTTACAGCCCACCCCGGCATCGAGTTAGTAGTTGCAGGCGACAGTAGATCTTGGATACTGAATTCGGTCTGAGCTGGACGCTCAAACCAGATCAAGTTGGTAACCTGGTCCAGCAAGAAATTAATTTCGGCACCGCAAACAGTGCTAAGACACCGGATGCAAAGATTTGGCAGCGTGGATGAAAGGCCCTGACAATCCAATTGCTCTATGCGTCGCGCTTATTTTCGACAAGAGCGCTCGCAATTTGGTGCGCTCAATTTCTTGCTCCGCAAATAATTAGCCCAGCGTGGAGTTCATGCAGGTTTTTTTACGAATTGCGGAGCAAAAAACGAACTAAGTCATTGATTGACTCGGAATCTGGCCGGGACTTGTAATCAGGAGGTCCATATATGAAAAAAGCTCGCTCAAGCAAGCTTTTTTTGACAGGAAT
>Ga0066798_10001185_pt1 | contig 11624 bp, 10 predicted proteins | sample PersoiDNA2013203_FD_70961 | JGI IMG/M metagenome (GOLD analysis project Ga0066798, IMG submission 70961) | Permafrost soil microbial communities from the Arctic, to analyse light accelerated degradation of dissolved organic matter (DOM) -... | ecosystem: Environmental > Terrestrial > Soil >...
TAAACTGTGTTCCTGGTTCGCGCGCGAAGGCATTGCCGCCGAGCGCCTGGACTTCCACCAGGTAATGCCCCTGCCCGACTATCTTGCCTTGCATGGCAAGGTGGATATTTGCCTCGACACCTACCCGTACAGCAGCGGCACCACGGGCATTCACGCCTTGTGGATGGGCGTCCCCACCCTGACCATGGTTGGCAAGACACTGCCTTCGCGCATAGGAGCGACCATGCTCAAGCATGCGGGACTGGACGAATATATTGCCGAAAGTGAAGATGAGCTGCTGAGAAAAGGCATCTCGCTGGCCGCCGATGTCGCTACGCTATCCATGTTACGCATGAGTATGCGTACGCGCATGGAGACATCGGCGATTCATCAGCCCGAGCGCATTTCGGCCGCACTGGAACAAGGCATGCGCACGATCTGGCGGCGCTGGTGCGCAGGTCTCGCCCCGACCACTATTGACGCCAGCGCCGAGCCCGGCATGCAAGACACGCCGGTGGCCGCAGCATGAAAACCATCGCTGTCATGCAGCCTTATTTCCTGCCTTACCTGGGGTATTTCCAGCTCATTGCTGCAGTGGATAAATTCATCCTGCTCGATGACGCGGCCTACATGAAACAAGGATGGATCAACCGCAACCGAATACTGCTCAATGGTGCGCCGCATTTTTTTACCCTGCCGGTGCTTGGTGCCAGCCCGCATCGGCGTATCTGCGATCTCTCGCTGGCGACGCAGCCACCCTGGCGCGATAAACTATTGGCAAGCATCCATCACGCTTACTGCCGGGCGCCCCACTATCGCGCCGTGCTGCCGCTGATAGAGACCATTGTGCATTTTGAATCAGCGCAACTGGACGCCTACCTGCTCAATAGCCTACAGGAAATGGTGCGCTATCTTGCCATCGAGACTGAACTGCTGCCGTCTTCGCGCGTGTATGACAACCACGAACTGCGGGGCGAAACACGCGTACTCGATATCTGCAGGCAGGAACACGCCTCGCGCTACATCAATGCCACTGGCGGTGTGCACCTGTACCAGCACGACCATTTTCGGCAACACGGTATCGCACTGCAGTTCCTGAACAGTGACCTGCCACACTACCGGCAAGGACGGCATCAGCATGTGCCCATGCTCTCTATCCTCGATGTAATCATGCATAATTGCCTTAAAACAACACAATCTTTGCTGCGCGATGCTTGCTCTCTGAACTGAGTTTCGACCAACGCTGTGCACCACGCTCATGGCCTTGCAGCTCTTTGACATAATGTCCTTGCCATGGACCTCGCAGCACGTATAGTATCGGCGCATGATGTGGGCAAATGACGTTGCCTGTTCCCTGTGCCATACTGCCAAGATCAACAGCGGTTTCCCCGCCCTCTTAAAACCTCATCGATGAAAAACGAACTGGATAAACATGTTGTGGCATATCAGGGCGACCAGTTATACGATTTTGACAATCATATCCTGTTGAATTGGTATCCACAGCGCATCACTTCCCTGAGCGCAGGTGCCACGTCACTGCTGGAACTCGGTCTGGGACATGGCTACACGGCCAATATTTTTTCGCGCCTGTACAAGCGCCATCTGGTGCTGGAAGGCTCGCCCGCGATCATCGATCATTTCCGGCAAACGTCGCCGGAATGCCAGGCTGACATCGTGGCCACCTATTTCGAAGAATTCGACACGAATGAAAAATTTGATGTCATTGTAATGGGCTTCATCCTGGAACACGTTGATCATCCATTGGCCCTGCTGCAACAATACCAGCGCTTCCTGGCACCCGGCGGCAAGATGTTTGTGACGGTACCGAATGCGCAGGCGCTGAACCGGCGCCTTGGCCATCTGGCCGGCATGCTGCCCGACATGCAGGCACTGTCAGAGAACGATTTCATCCAGGGACACCAACGCTACTACACTGTGGAATCGCTGTCGGCAGAACTGCAACTGGCTGGCTATCGCATCGATAAACTGGAAGGGCTTTTTCTCAAACCCATCACCACCAGCCAGATGCTGTCATTAAATTTACCCCCGAACATTACCCAGGCGATGTGCCAGGCTGGCGTTGATTATCCCGAATTATCGTGCGCGATCCTGGCGCAACTCTCCCTGCCATGACAGGCATGGAGCCGCGTCCATTTCATGTCACTACCGGCACCAGGCCAACATGACAGTCAACCGACATAGTGGGACGCGCCGCTGATGCACAAGCATACTATTCTCGTCTCGGGAGCGAGCGGCATCGTTGGCTATGGCATCCTGCGCAGCCTGCGGCAGGCAGGCATGGATCTGCACTTAATCGGCACCTCGATGCATGCCGATTCGGTGGCGCCGGCATTTTGTGACGTGTTTGAACCTGCGCTGCCAAGCAATGACGCAGGCTATGCCGGGTGGCTCTGCGATACCATCGAGCGGCATGCCATTTCCTTGATCATCCCTTCGATTGAAATCGACATGTATGGCTGGCTGGAGCACAGGCGGGTCATCGAAGATCGTGGCGCCAAGGCGCTGCTCAACAATCCGTCCCTGCTGAGTTTATGCAAGGATAAATGGCTGTTCTACAAGGCACTGGAGGCCAGCGGCATGCCATGCGCGATCACTAGCAGCTTGAGCAACTCTTTCGCCAGCCTGGAGCAGGCGTTTGGCTTGCCCTTCCTGTTAAAGCCGCGCCAGGGCTTCGGCTCCAAAGGCATCGTCCGCATCCAGGATAAAGACGGCTTCCTGCGACACCAGCACCTGCTCGGGCCGGTGCTCATGGCGCAGCCGATCGTCGGCACCGACGATGAGGAATATACGGCGTCGGCCTTTTGCGACGGCCGGGGCGACTTCCACGCTTGCCAGACACTCAAAAGAACGTTGTCGAAGGACGGCTACACCGAGCGCGCTCAAGCCGTTTCGAGCTTACCCTTCCTGCAGACGATCCAAGCCTTGTGCGCCCTGTTCCTGCCCGTCGGCCCGACCAATTTCCAGTTCAGGATATGCCAGGACGGCATCAAGCTGCTCGAAATTAATCCGCGCATCTCCTCCTCGACGTCGATCCGTACCGCGTTCGGCTACAACGAGAGTGCGATGGCGGTCGCCTATATGCTCGATGGAATCGATCCGGTGCAGCCAGCGGCGCGTTACGGGACAGCCATCCGCTTTATTGAGGATCATATATTTTATGAAAATAGCATTCATCGCTGATATTCATGGCAACCATGAAGCGCTCAAGTCGGTCCTGGCGGCGATCGATGCCCTGGGTATTTCGCAGATTTATTGCGCAGGCGACATCGTCGGCTATTACCCCCAGATCAATGAATGTTGCGCCGAGCTACGCGAACGCAACATCCCCAGCGTGATGGGAAATCATGACTGGTATATGGCCGGAGGCGGGTTTTGCCCACGCTCGAAAAGCGTCAACGATTGCCTTGCCTATCAGCGCACCATTATCGAATCGGATCATCTGGAATGGCTGAAAAGATTACCGGTGCATATGGACATTGGCCACATCCGCATGGTGCATGGCGGCTGGGGTGACCCTGTCGACGAATACCTGAAGCCGAGTGCCGAGTATTTTGACCGGGTCGAGGGCAACACTTTCGTTTCCGGCCACACGCATGTGCAAATGCTGCGACAGTACGGCGACAAGACGTATTGCAACCCCGGTTCCGTGGGACAGCCACGCGATGGCGATCCGCGCGCCGCCTTTGCCGTGTATGAACAGGGGGCGTTCACGCTGCATCGCACGCCCTACGACATGCAAAAAGTATTCGACCTGATGGAGGCCGCAGGCTTCAATGATTATTACTATGGTGGCTTGAAAACGGGTTCCAAAACACTGCGACGCCTTCAGCAATAGCAAGCCGTGCAGGACAGTGCCGACAGCATCAAATTTAATCGAAGAAGCTCTCCCGTGCGACATCAGCCGTTACCATATTTTTGAAAAATTAATTCAAATGACCATCAGTTTTGCCATACCAGCAAGCGCCAGCGTCACACTGCCGGCTACTTCCGGTTTACGGGAACGCGCAGCCAGCGCCGTAGCGCCTGGCTGCCGGACGAGGAAGCCGGCATGAATTCCGATGAGGCAAGTGCGCCAGTCTATGTCACGCAGCCAACATTGCCGCCGCTGGAGGATTTTTTACCCTATCTTCAGCAGATTTGGGACAACAAGATACTCACCAACGGCGGCCCTTTCCACCAGCAATTCGAACATGCACTGGCGGAGTATCTCGGCGTAAAGCATATTTCACTGTTTACCAACGGCACGCTAGCTCTGGTGACTGCGCTGCAGTCATTACGCATCACCGGCGAAGTCATCACCACCCCCTATTCCTTTGTCGCTACCGCCCATTCGATGCTCTGGAACAGCATCAAGCCGGTATTTGTCGACATCGCACCGGGTAGTTTCAACCTCGACCCCAGAAAAATCGAGGCCGCCATCACGCCGTATACCACCGCCATCATGCCCGTGCATTGTTATGGCCATCCTTGCGACGTGGATAGCATTGACGAGATCGCCAGCAACTATGGCCTGAAAGTCATTTATGATGCGGCCCATGCTTTCGGTGTCCGCTACTACGGTAGCAGCGTGCTCGGGCACGGCGATCTGTCGGTACTCAGCTTCCACGCGACCAAGGTCTTCAATACCTTCGAAGGGGGAGCCATTATCTCGCCTGACGCCAGAACCAAACGCCATATCGATCATTTGAAAAACTTCGGCTTTATCGATGAAGTCACGGTCGTGGCGCCGGGCATCAACGGCAAAATGAACGAGATTAGCGCCGCCTTCGGCATGTTGCAGTTGCAGGGGATCGACCTCGCCCTGCAGAAGCGTGCCACAATCGACGCACGTTATCGCGAAAGGCTGGACCACGTCAGTGGCATCCACTGTCCTGGCTTGCCTGCCAACACCCTACCCAACCATTCCTACTTTCCTATTCTTGTACAGGCGAATTATCCAATCAGTCGCGATGCGCTGTATCAAAAGCTGCGTGACGCGGGCATCCATGCGCGCCGATATTTCTATCCGCTGATCAGCGATTTCCCCATGTACCGCAACATGCCTTCTGCGGCGCGTGCGAACCTGCCGGTTGCCGCCGCCATGGCGGAACAAGTCATCTGCCTGCCCATGTATCCGGACCTGCTGCTGCAACAGGTCGAGCGCATCGTTGATGTCATCGCTCATGAATGAGTTGCCAGCGCTGCAAACCCTCTTACACTGGCGAATATAAATATTTCTACCGAAGCCAATTTTTTGGGCGTATCGGAGGACAACGCGTATGCCAAGCAATTTCTTATGCTAGCCTATGTGGATGGCTCTTTCAGCACTGTTCCGCACCGGTTTTTCCGCGACTGGCTCGACGAGGAGACGCAATTCGGTTCGTTTTATATCGGCCGCGGTTCGGGTCCCGGCGTCGGTTCGCTAGTCAAGTACGATTCCAATGCGCAAAACCTGGGATTGTGCAACGCGCCGCCGCAATATGCCCACTCGATCATCAAGAACGATGTCTGGCTAGGCCATGAATTGATGATGCTGGGTGGCGGCATCATCGAAAATGGCTGCGTGATCGGCGCGCGCTCCTTTTACGGCCTAATTTCCGCTCCGAACCGTATGGCATTTACGCCAACTCGCCAGCGCGCCTGATTCGTTTCCGCTTTTCGGAGAAGGTCAGCGCCGCCCTGCTTGAAATGGCGTGGTGGGAAATGCCACTGACCTTGCTGAACAAAACCATGACTACTTCCTGCTTGACATGAGTGCGCCCGATGAGCAGGTCCTGCCCATCATCGAGCTATTGCGGATCAGTCGTGACAAGTTCCTGGCAGAGGCCGCGCCAGACGCTGACATCTAAGCGCAGGCAGCGGATCACGGACGTTCCTGGCGGCCATGGCAGCGGCAAAAAAATAATTTAAAAAATTTCTCAAAAGAATTTAATTTTCCTGAGGGAATGGTCGTCTTGTACTAGGGAGAGCGCAAATACTGCTGCTCCGCACCGTAACCACCTAACTGGAGCATCTTCATGCTGAGCCTTCACACCAATTCCGCGGCCCTGTCCGCACAAAATTCGATCTCGAAAACCCAACAATCGCTGTCGACTTCGATGACGCGCCTGTCCACCGGCTACCGCATCAACTCGGCAATGGATGACGCTGCCGGCCTGCAAATTGCAACCCGCCTGAAAGCACAAACCAGCGGTATGGCCATGGCCATGCGCAACACGCAAAACGCCACCTCGATGATCCAGACCGCCGACGGCGCACTGGGCGAAGCGAACAACATTCTGGTCCGCATGAAAGACTTGGCAACCCAAGCTGCAGACAGCTCCGCCAATGGCAGCGACAAGACCGCCATGCAGTCGGAATACGATGCGCTGGGCACCGAACTGACCAACATCCTGGGCAACACCTCCTTCGGCGGCCAGAAGCTGCTGAACAACGCGGCAAGCGCAGGCGACAAGACCGCCGCGACCCTGGCCAAAACTACCGCCGCTACTGCCGCCACCACCGCCAGCGCCACTGCCGCCGCGTCGCTGACCGCCTTTGGCGCCGCGCAAACGACCTATGCGGGTGCCGCCACCGTCGCCAACGCCGACGCTATGAACCTCGCTCAGGTACAGTACAACAAGGACCAGCTGGCAGCAACCACCGCCAGCGCCAAGAGCACCGCTGCAATCGCCTACGAGACCGCAGCGCTGGCAGCTGGCAATGGCGGCAAGTTTTCCACCGCCCTCAGTTTCCAGATCGGCGCTTCGACGTCGGAAACCATGGGCCTGGACGTCTCCACCACCCTGACCTCGATGCAAACGGCGGTCGGGGCAACCAGCGTCAACTTCAACGGCTTCGGCGCTGCAACCGGCGTCACCGGCACAGAATTGACCGCAGGCACCGCGTCGCCCATGATCGACAAACTGTCGACGGCGATCGATGCGCTGGGCTCGCTGCGTTCGGCACTGGGCGCCGCTGGTAACCGCCTGGACCACGTTGCCACCAACCTGGCCAACATCAGCACCAACACGCAAGCTGCTTCGGGCCGCATCATGGACACCGACTTCGCGACCGAAAGCTCGAACATGACCGCTTCGCAAATGCTGCTGCAAGCTGGTACCGCGATGCTGAAGCAAAGCAACAGCATGTCCTCGATGGTCATGTCCCTGCTGCAATAATAGTAGCCGCGTCCTGACCTGGCTCAGGTCAGGCCGACCAGAGCCAACTGCGCAAGCAGTTGGCTTTTTTTTATTCATCCCATGCGGGAGGAGCAGCAATGGCGATAGAGCGTGTGTCTGCAGGCAATCCCCTGCCCCTGATTACCCAGCGCCTCGACGTCAGCCCTGCTACGCCGATGACACCGGGCGTGGTACAGCCGCTGGTGCCCATCGGGCCCTACATGGCGCCCGCGCCCGACGCCGGCACCCTGCCCGCGCAGCTGGCGCAAAAAGGCCAGGACGGCCTGGCATCGCTGATCAAACCGAATGCCGATGGTACGGGCGGCGCCATGCCGCGCGACAGCAGCGCCATGCAGGTCAATCAACTGTTCTTCACGCGCCAGCTGGTCTGGCAACCGCCCGACGCGGCGCAGCTGGCCGCCTCGTGGCGCGTGATGGTCAAGACGTATGGCGAGCAATATGCCGCCCTGCAGGAACAGGCGCGCGGCCAGCACGTGCCGGGCAATCTGTTCATGGCCGAGCAGCAACCGGCCCTGCTGCGCGAAGGCGCCCGTCCGCCCTTGAGCATCGACAGCGAAGCGTGGCGCTTTGCCGTGTATGGCTGGGGCGGCCAACGCCTGCTGCTGCGCGTACTGGCCAGCGACGAAGACGAAGAGGCAACGCCGAGGCGGCGCGGCAAGGTGGCGCTGCGCGTCGAACTGCTGATTGCCGGCATCGGCCGGGTGGTGATCCAGATGGAACCGTCCGGCGACGGCGTGCTGCTGGAACTGGCGGCCGACGAGGAAGCCGCGCTGCGCCACTTGCGCCTGGCCCTGCCCGAGATTGCCGCCGCCGTGCGGCGCGCGGGCCTGCGCGTGGTGCGCTGCCGCCTGAACCGCCAGTTGCACGCGCAGCGCGTGCATGGCAATTACCCGATGCAGGCGGGCGCCGCCTCGCTGTCGCTGTCCCTGTTCCGCGCCATGGCCGAAGTGGCGCTGCTGCTGACGCAGCCGGAAGCGGAAGTGGCGGCCGATCCAGAAGCGCCCGCGGCACACGCCGCCGAAGCCGAAGAAGAGCCCATCATCGTCTCGAAGGAAGTGGCGGCACCGCTCGGTTACGACTATGGCGATGCGGAAGAAACGGCGCAAGGCCGCACCGTGCTGTTGCTGGCCGACGGCCAGGAGCACGAGCTGCTGCCGCCCATCGACGAGCAGGATTGATGCAGCAGGATTGATACAGCATAAAAAAACGGCGCCCGCAGCGCCGTTTTTCATTTTTACCCTACCGTACCGATGATGCTCACTTCGCGGTTTTCCGGAATTTCGTTATACGACAGCACATGCAGGCCAGGCGCGAACAGGCGCGCATAGCGGGCCAGCAGCGGACGGATCTGCGGCAGCACCAGCAGCAGCGGCGGCGTGGCCTGCTGCTTCATCTGCTCGCGCGCCACCGGCATGTTCACCTGCAGTTGCGACAGCAGGTGCGGGTCGATCGGGTAATTATCCAGGGTCACCTTGCCCGACTGGCGCGCCTGGTTCAGCGAACCGAGCAGCATGTTTTCCAGCTCGCCACCGAGGTTAAACGCCTGCATTTCCATCTTCTGGCCAAACAGGCCGCTGACGATCTGGCGCCGCAGCGCGCAGCGCACTTCGGCCGCCAGCAGGATCGGGTCCTTGGTGGTTTCCGAACTGTCGAGCAAGGTGGTGGCGATGGGCACGATATCCTTCAGTGACACGTTTTCTGCCAGCAAGACGCGGAACACGCGCAGCAGCTGCGTGTGCGTGAGGGCCTTGTCCAGCGCGCCGGCCAGCTTGGGCGACAGGGCCGTCAGGCGCTCCATCATGTTCGAGACGTCTTCGTGGCGGAACAGTTCCGGCAAGTATTCACGCACCATCTTCGACAAGTGCGTGGCGATCACGCTGGGCGCCTCGATGACCTGGTAGCCCAGGCCCAGCGCATGCGCCTTCTCACCGGGCTCGATCCAGGTGACAGGCATGCCGTAGGCCGGTTCGATGCCGGGAATGCCATCGAGCTGGCCATACACGTTCGGCGACGGGATTGCCATCAGGCGGTCGGCCTGCACTTCCGCCTGCGCCACCACGGTGCCCGACAGCACGATGGCATACTGCGACGGCTTCAGGGCCAGGTCGTCGCGCACGCCGATGTTCGGCAGCAGCAAGCCCATAGCTTCGGACAGGCTCTGGCGCACGCCCTTGACGCGCTTGGTCAAGGGTTCGCCTTGTGTTTTATCCACCATGCCCACCAGTTTATAGCCGAGCATCACCATCAAGGGCTGCACGGCGGGCAGTTGCTGCCACTCCAGCTCGGCAGGCTTGTCGTCGCGCAAGGCCGCCTCGATGGCCGCCATGCCGGCCGTATCGGGCCCCTTCACGCGCTTGGTCAGGCGCCAGGCCACGAAGGCCAGCACGCCGGCAAAGGTCATGAACATGAGCCACGGCATGCCCGGGATCAAGGCCAGCGCCACCATCATGCCGGACGCGCTGAAGATCACCGTTGGCGAAGTCAGTACCTGGCCCGCCACTTGCTGTTCGAAGTCGCCCGAATCGCTGATACGGGTCACCAGGATGGCAGCCGCGGCCGACAGCAGCAGCGCCGGGATCTGCGCCACCAGGCCATCACCGATGGTCAGCAGTGCATATTGACGGAAAGCATCGCCGAACGACAGGTCGTGCATCAGCGAGCCGATGGCCACGCCACCGACCATGTTAATGATCAGGATCAAAATACTGGCGACGGCATCGCCGCGCACGAACTTCGACGCGCCGTCCATGGCGCCATAGAAATCCGCTTCAGCGGCCACGTCCTTGCGGCGCAGCTGGGCTTTTTCCTGATTGATCAGGCCGGCGTTCAGGTCGGCATCGATGGCCATCTGCTTGCCCGGCAAGGCATCGAGGGTAAAGCGCGCGGACACTTCCGAGATGCGCTCGGCACCCTTGGTGACGACGGCGAAGTTGATGATCATCAAGATCACGAAGACCACGATACCGACGACGAAGTTACCGCCAATTACGACGTTACCAAACGCCTCGATCACCTTACCGGCCGCATCCGCGCCCGTATGGCCGTGCAGCAACACCACGCGCGTCGACGCCACGTTCAACGTCAGCCTGAGCATGGTGGTGGCCAGGATCACCGTCGGGAAGACGGAGAAATCGAGCGGCCGCTTGGCCGACACGCTGACCAGGATGACGATCAGGGCCAGCACGATATTGAAAGTGAACAAGATATCGAGCAGCACCGGCGGCAGCGGCAGGATGATCATTGCCAGGATCACCAGCAGGAACAGTGGCGTGGCGAACTTGTGGCGGCGCATTTCGGCAACCAACCGGTTCAGGAAATTCATGAAGGGACTACCTCGCTCAAATGAGATGGCACGGCCATCTCGGTGGGTAATACGGGCTGGGCAGCACGCTGCCCGGACCGGAATGCTTTCAGCTGCAATATGTAGTTGAGCACCTGCGACACGGCCTGGTACAGCTGCACGGGAATCTGCTGCTGTACCTGGCTAGTGTTGTAGATGGCGCGCGCCAGCGGCGGCAACTCCAGCGTTTCGATATTGTGTTCCTTCGCCACTTGCCGGATATACAACGCCATCTCGTCGACGCCCTTGGCAACGACAAACGGCGCCTCGGCGCGGTCCTGGTCATACTTCAATGCAACGGCGTAATGCTCGGGGTTGACAATCACCACGTCGGCGTCGGGCACGGTCTTGCGCACGCTGCGCCGGCCGATCTGCTGCTGCAACTGGCGGATGCGCTGGCGCACTTCGGGCCGGCCTTCGCTGCTTTTATGTTCTTCCTTGACATCCTGCTTGCTCATGCGCTGGTTGCGGGCAAAGAAAAACGCCTGCGCCGGCACGTCGATGATGGCAAACAGCACGAAGACGGAAATGAGCGCCATCAGGCCGTCGAGCATCAGCGCCGAGCCATCGAGCATGGCTTGCTGCAGGGGCCGGTGCTGCAAATCCACGTATTGCACCAGGCTGGAGCGGCTCACATGCACGATCACCATGCCCAGCACGCCGGCCTTGGCGATGGACAGGCCGAATTCAAAGCCATGCTTGGGCGACACCAGGCGGCCCAGATTCTTGGCCGGGCTCAGGCGCTCCATCTTCGGCATCCAGTTCTTCGTGCTGATGACCCAGCCGCCGGGGATCAGGGAGCCGAGCACGACGAACAACGGCACGCAAAACAGCGGCACGATCATCTTGATCAGCAAGCCCACCGACGTCGTAAACGCCATCGACATGGCATTGTCGAGCGCGCCCTTGCTGTCGAGCGGCATGAAGGCCATGGCGAACAGCTCGCGAAAGCTCAGCAGATAGCCCGGCAGCAGGTAAATGAAGACCTTCATGCTGATCAGGATGCCCAGCGCCGTCGACAGGTCGCGCGAGCGCACCACCTGCCCTTCCTGGCGCGACTTCTTCAGCTTTTGCTGTGACGCCTTTTCGGTCTTGTCGCCGGTGCTGCTATCCGCCATGGGCCA
>Ga0066798_10001186_pt1 | contig 11614 bp, 12 predicted proteins | sample PersoiDNA2013203_FD_70961 | JGI IMG/M metagenome (GOLD analysis project Ga0066798, IMG submission 70961) | Permafrost soil microbial communities from the Arctic, to analyse light accelerated degradation of dissolved organic matter (DOM) -... | ecosystem: Environmental > Terrestrial > Soil >...
ATGGCTGAATGCATGCCTGACACCGGTCTTCAAATCCTGATGTTTACCCACCAGGACGGTAATATCTGGGCGGACATGGCGAACATCGTTTGGGCCAGTGGTCTGCGCGTCACAGCGGCATGGTATTTGGTCACGGAGACCGACTCCGCCTTGCGCGAGGGCTCCTACGTAAAAGGAACCATTCTTTTGGTCCTGCGCAAACGCTTGGGAGCAAAACGGACCAACCAAACCGACCTAGCCTACGAGCTTGAAGATGAGGTCGCCGAGCAAATCAAGCGGCTCACCGGCATGAATGACGCTGTCATGTCTGATTCCAAACGCGCCAAGGACGGTAACCTGTTCGAGGATGCCGACCTTCAGATGGCCGGGTACGCTGCCGCCCTGAAGGTGCTGACCAAGTACAGCATTATTGATGGCAAAGACATGACGCAGGAGGCTCTGCGCCCCCGAGTGGCCGGGCAGACCAGCCTGGTCGAGGGGTTGATTGAGTTCGCCGTGAACACAGCCAACAAGGCCCTGTACCCTCGTGGCTTGCCCGAGTGGGTCTGGCACGATTTGCAACCAGCAGAGCGCTTCTACCTGAAGATGCTGGAGCAAGAATCGCATGGATTGAACACCCTGGACAACTATCAAAACTTCGCCAAAGCATTTGCTGTCAAGGATTTGGGCGCAATGATGGCCAGTGAGAAGGCCAACAAAGCAGCTTTGCGCTCAGCCAAAGAGTTCGCCCGGTCTGAGATGAACCAGTCCTCTGAGCTATTTGAGACCCCCACCCGCGCGGTGCTTTATGCCCTGATGGACCTGCAAGCAGGAAAAGACCTGGACATTGTGCTAAAGGGTCTGGAGCAGAACCTCAAAGTCGGCACTTTCTACTCGGCCCGGGACACCTTGGTGGCTATCGCCAGATTTGTCGCCAAGATGGTTGCGGTGATGCGCCCGGAGGAAGCATCCGCAGCCAGGGTGCTGGCTGACGGCATCGAAAACCAGAAGATGTAACGTATGGCCGGCATCCAGCGGTTCACGTCCCGCCTGCATCACCTCGACAAAGAGTTCCTCGCCAAACGCCTGGAGGGGGCCCGGTCGTACCGACGCATCGCCGGTTACTTCCGCAGCTCCATCTTTGAATTGGTTGGTGAGCAGATTTCGGATATTCCCGATGTCCGCATTGTTTGCAACAGTGAGCTCGACATTGCCGACATCAAGGTCTCGCAGGCGGCCCGCGAGGCTGCTCTAAAAGAAGTTTGGAACAGCACCTCCCCGGCCACCGAGGCGCTGCTGTACCGCGACAAATACCGCCAGCTTTATGACTTGCTCATTAAAGGCAACGTCAAGATACGGGTGGTTCCAAAAGACAAAGTATTTCTACATGGCAAGGCAGGTGTGATTGAGCTGGCCGATGGCTCGAAAACATCTTTTATGGGCTCCATCAATGAGTCCAAACGAGCTTTTGCCGTCAACTATGAAATTCTCTGGGAAGATGCATCTGCGGAGGCCGTGGCCTGGGTGGACGCTGAGTTTGAAGCGCTCTGGGCAGACAGCTACGACTTGCCCGATGCCATCATCGAGGAGGTGGAGCGCATCGCCAATCGCCATGAGGTTCGTTTTGCGGACTTGAAGCCGGATGAGGTGCCCGGAGCCGCGCTGGTTGAGAGCCCGCTGTACCGGGCCGGCGAGATGTTGCAGCCATGGCAACGCTCGTTCGTTTCCCTGTTTATGCAGCACCGGGAGGTGTACGGCAAGGCCCGGCTGCTCCTGGCCGATGAAGTTGGTGTCGGGAAAACTCTTTCCATGGCAGGCTCGGCTCTGGTGTCAGCCCTGCTGGGCGACGGCAAGGTACTTATTCTGTGCCCGTCCACGCTAACTTTTCAGTGGCAAACCGAACTCATTGACCGGCTCGGCATTCCTAGCGCTGTCTGGCTGTCAAGCAAGAAGTGCTGGCAAGACGAGCACGGGCATGTCATCAAGAACACCCAAGGCGCCGCTGGCATCAGACGCTGCCCAAGCGCCATTGCCATCGTCTCCCAAGGTCTTATTGTTCACGGAGCAGCTGAGTGCGAGGAGCTTTTGGCTCTGCGGTTCGGCACCGTCATTGTGGACGAGGCTCACAAGGCGCGGGTCAGCAGAGGCATCAACAAGAAGGACAACGAACCCAACAAGTTGCTGACGTTCATGTACCGAATGGCCAAAAGGACGAAAAACCTGATTCTGGGCACGGCCACCCCGATTCAGACCGATGTCGCTGAGCTGTGGGACCTGCTAAATCTGCTGAATGAGGATGCCGGGTTTGTCATGGGCCGTGAGTATTCCAGCCGGTGGCGTAACTGCGACGAGGCCTTACCTGTCATCAAAGGGGACGTCACATTTGATGACCCTGCCCTTGTGTGGGAGTACTTGAAGACCCCTTTGCCGCCAAGAACGGAGACCGACGAGCGCCTGGCCAGCCTGCGGCTCACTCTGGGGGTAAGTGACGACGAGCACCACAGTGACGTGCCCTTTACAGAACTGGATATTGGCTCGACCATGGCACTGGAGGAGATTGCCCAGGACAAGAGCTTCTTCAAGAACAACAACCCTATATTGCGTCACACCGTATTGCGCCGCCGTGATGTCCTGGAAGACATGGGTCTGCTGGAAAAGGTAGCGGTGGATGTTCACCCGGACCCCAAGGCCCCGTTGGGCACATACCCAGGCCTTGCCTTGGAGGGGCTGGGTTTGATGACAAATTTGCCGTTCAACCGTGCCTACGAGGCGGCCGAAGAATTCACCAAGCTCCTGGGCCTGCGGACCCAGGCGGCTGGGTTCATCAAAAACATGTTGCTTCAGCGAATTTGCTCCAGCTTTTCCGCTGGTAGGTCAACAGCGCAGAAGATGCTGGATAAGCGACCCATTGAAGACGACGAGGACCTTGAGGGACTAGAAAATGCTCTGGATGGCTTGAGTGAACCGGAGGCTGCTTGTCTTCAGACAATCGTGGCCGAGCTTAGCCGCCCAGAGGCTCGGGACCCCAAACTCGGTGCAGTGAACTACTTTCTTGATGAGCACCGAACCGGAATGGCACATGCGTCCAAAACTTGGGCAGAGCACGGCTGCATCATCTTCAGTCAGTTTTACGACACCGCCAAGTGGGTGGCATCTGAAATTGCCAAAGGCCACCCCGACTTAGTGGTGGCGGTCTACGCCGGTGCCGGCAAGAGTGGTTTGTTCCGTGGCACTGAGTTTTCAACCGTACAACGGGAGTACATCAAGGACGCTGTGAAGCGCCACGAAATCAAGCTGGTCGTGGCGACTGACGCAGCTTGTGAAGGCCTGAACCTGCAGGCATTGGGAACCCTTATCAATGTCGACCTGCCCTGGAACCCCAGCAAGCTGGAGCAGAGACTGGGACGTATCAAACGCTTTGGACAGGCCCGGCGCACGGTGGACATGCTTAATCTGGTCTATGCGAAGACTCGAGATGAAAAGGTCTACAGCGTACTTTCGCGTCGGCTCAAGGATAAATTCGACATCTTTGGCTCACTGCCCGACACGATTGATGACGAGTGGATTGATGACGTCGAGGAGCTCGGCGGTGAGCTCGATAGGTACATCGAAAAGCGTGCTGCCGCGAAAAGTGCGTTTGAGATAAGGTATCAATCTGCGGATACCATCACGCCCGCAAAAGAGCGCTGGGAGCTGTGCTCTAAAGTACTCGCAAAGACAGAGCTTTTGGAGCGACTTAGCGAGGGGTGGTAAGTCCGCGTACTGATGACCCGTAAATCGTTTGTTTGTGCATTATTTTGGTTCGCGAAAGAGTAGTTATGTTGAACATGAATGAACGCAAGCTCTCCAGTGGGGGGCACCATCGAATCCGTGTTCAACGCTGTCACGCTTGCCGGGGTGGCTATTGAGAAAGGCGCCAAGTCATTGTTGCTGCCCGTGGCATGTCGCAGGCAATTGTTAGACCTGTCTGACGACATGGCGACCAAGCTGGATATCGAGCCTTAACAAGATGCTCGGCATGTTCTAGCGAGCGCTCTGGCTGACAGACTTAACTTCCGAAGGACTTGCTTCACGTTTGTTCAGTAAATCCATTTATACCACTTTGACTTCTAGCTCACGCTATGAGCTACAAGCGTTTGAAGACAGAGCTCAACGGAGACAAATATGGCGCAAACAAGGTATTCACCTGAACCAATCGAAGCATATAAGTACGCGAACATGTTTGGTCTGTTGGCAAACGACGAGGTTGATTGGAATCTGGGTTACCAATGGGCAGGTAATGGCCCTCACCATGGCTGCAAAACATGTGCTGCCGCGCGAAAAGCGCATGGCGCTGCTGGATTTGGTGGCCACAGTCGAATATGCCAACCGATATGGAGTCAAACGTCGCAACAGCATGAGCACCGCCCAGGGCCCGTGGAAATTCAACACAGTTGAGATTGACCAGGTGGGGCAGGGCAGTAAAGCTGATGTCGCATGTACTACTGCTGATGGAACCACCATGTATGTCGTGATACGGTTGCCTGAGCAGTCGGGTGGGGCGCTGGTGCCAGAGGGACGCCTGAATTCTGGCACGCTGCACACCATCAGCATGGGCACGGCGGAGATGCCTGGGATTTACCGGTGGGAGATTCAATCCATTCTTGGTTTGGGCAGAGCTAACGTTTCTGGCGTGGTCCCCGCGTGAGACGGTGCTGGTGGCGTTTGTGACTATTTCAAAGCCAACCCAAGCCGGGTCATTGCATCCATCAAACCGGGGGAGCGAGATTTTCACACGCACCTGGTGGCGCTGCAAAACAGTGGTGCTCCGCTGGCGTTTACGGTAGCCAGTTTCATTTCGTTGTGCTCGGCGGCGCTGGTCAAGCCAGTGCAATCGCAGTTGAGTTCAAAGTGGGGGATATCGATTTCCTGGAAAATTGTGGCTACTGACGCAGCAGCGATATGTCGGAAGCGGCAAGGGCGCAGCGCTTCAGCAAGCATATATACACAGCTTGGCGCAGATTCCTGAGCAGCTATGGGGTGGACATCCTGACCTGACTCTGATTGTGCTGCAAGAGACCGCAGCGGGTGCGTCCTATCCTGTTGAGTTCTCCCGTTGGTAGCTGCCCGCCGCAGACGAAAAAACATTTGAACTCTTGCTAAGTCGAAAAATCTTGTGTTAAAGTGAGAACCTCATCAGCGCAATATCTCGCGCAAGAACATGAAACCACCCGCGCATCGCAGCGGCTTTCGGATTTTCATGTTCTTTAAAAAATATAGCCTCATAGGCAACAAATGCATCCCGGATGAAAGTAACCCGACCGTTTGTGGCGCCTATAACTTCCCCCCCCCCAATAAATTCATCGCCGCTGACTAGAGGTCAGCAGTCCGATATCAGTCTCATATTCAAGCCCCGCTCGTCGGGGCTTTTTCATTTCAGGATAAAAAATGCAAAACAAGTTCCAAATTTCCTTTTACGAAAACTCCAACGGCGTTACTGTTGGCTCCCTCAAATTCGACAACCAAGCGTTGCTTGATACAACCCACCCCGCAACTACTGCCTACGCGCTGCAAGCGCTCGGCGCGGAGACGGTCGAAATCGTGCACAAGTCAATTCGCTTTGAAATGTCTCTACCCAGCGTGATGGTGTTACCGAGCCAGTTGCCGGCTCTTGGCCAGCATGCGAAGTGGTTGTCGCACTTCATGATGTTCTCCCAAATTGACTCATTCAATCCGGCGACTATCGACACACAGGCTGACATTCACTTGCGGACTGCCATCCACTTCTTGCCAAAAAAATTGGTGAAGCGCAAACCAACGAGTGCAAAACCTCAAGGCTGGAAAACAGAGTTGAAGTTCCGCAAAGAATTCATTTACTTCCCCTTCTGCTAAGCACTTGGGGAAGTCATCTCGCCGCAGCCTTGCGCTTAGTAGGGCAGCCGACGAGCGCAGTCGAGTGAGGAAGATTGCGCAGTTTGGTCGCTACCACAGCGAGAAAGCTGCATCCGAGCAGTTGACAGCTGCCTACCATAAAGGCGAGCGCATCGGTGAGGCACGGCGAGCAGAAGAGAAAGCTGCCGCCAAAGCTGCAAAGGGTGCAACGAAGAAGGCATCTGTCAAAAAGGCCGTGGCCAATAAGTAATTTGTGATTCCAAGAAGGCCCTTTACCGAGGGCTTTTTTTTTATTTAAGAAGGAATTCTATGGCAATAAGAGAAGAGAAACGAGTGTTGCTTCATTCACTTTTGGTTTCAATAATGGACGCACTTGCAGTCAAATTTGAAGGCGGGAGCAAAGCTTCCCAGGCCGCAGCGCTACTGGAAAGATTGAAGGCAGTGCCAATGGATGTCAAGATACTTGACGACGCTGTCAGATACTGCACGGACGCACGGTGTCTTGGCTTGAAGATAGCCTGATAGATGTTTACCAGAAGCCACCGAACCCAGTGGCCTTTACATATGAAGTCAAGGCAAGCGGTACGGCGGCTTCGCTTCTCCGGGCGACTATTTATGCAATGCCAATTCGTCGCCACGAGACCTGGCTGCAATTTGTTCAAAGAGCTCTGGCCCACGGCGTCTGAGATTGGAATGCGAAAAAGCTTGCGCTAGCAGGCGTTCATCTTTATAATAATAACTCAGTGGCTAGCTATCCTGTATAGCCACATTACTTGAGTAGCGGTAACCCCGTGAAAGATGTCATACAGCCCAAGCGTTCATACGTAGCGGCACGGCGAAGAGTTCCTCCGGGAGCTCGAAAAAATCTCTGTTTTATTCTGTCTAACCCAAGGCACGTTTGCTTTCGCATTCGATTGCGTTTTCGAACTCGCTGTCCGGATTGTCTGGCAGCACTAACTTAGCACATGGAGAATCCGTATGACCACTCAAATCAATATTGACTCGACGATGAATGAAGGAATGCCACGGGCAACTTTCATGAAACTGCTTAACGGCGAGGAGGCACGTGAATACATACGCGACTTCGAAAGTCATCGGCGAGATTCATACTTAACGGAGCAAATCACAGCACGAAATGGAGCCAATACTGCGCTCGCTGCCGAGCACATAATCCCAAACCAGTTTGTAGTTCAACAGGCGTTGGACCGCTACTTCACTCTTGTCAACGATGCCCTTAGAGACCTCAAATTCAGTCGCGATGATTTGACAGTCATTCTGAACACCACTTGTGGTCCCCACTGGCAGTGGGACCTTTGGCATAACGTTGCCTCGATGGTCGCTAATGACAATGGTATCGATAGTCTTCAAGAGTTAAGTCAGGACTCGAGCATGCGACTTCTGTTGGAAAATCTCATTGCATTAACGCAACTCCAGAATGCAGCGTTAGTCGACTTCTGCGAAACGTTCTGGAGGACACGAAGCGACATTCCGTTCGACGAACTGTGCTCAGTGCTTGGATTAGAGCTCGTCGATTGAGCCACAGCTAATCAGCAGCGCTCGGTGAGTTCCACCGAGCTCCTTTTACTCCTTTTACTCCATTAACTCGAATCAGTAGACCTGGTAAGCGAACCGGCTGCTGCATATCTGATTGAATTTACTAAACCGCCAAATGAAAATTTAGGTTAGCCCGTCATCTTCGATTGACACGTGCACAAGCCGCATCGCTGGCGAATGTGCCTGCATCTTCAACTAACTAAGGAAAGAATATGAACAACAGCATGAACAATGGCAACGATAAACAACCTGATGGCAATGCCAAACCTGAGTTTTTCAACATCCCGGGATATGGCAGCGTTGACGTACGGGAATTTGGACGCCCTGGTGGGCTCCTGTTGGCAGCCCTAGTCCATCGAGCGAATGAAAGAGGTCTCCAATTGAAGGAAATGGCAAAGGCATTGGGTGTGACCCATGGGTACATAACCCAACTGCGTAATGGGATAAGACTAGTCAAGCAAATCAGTAATGCTTTTGCGCTTGCCTGTGCCGAGTTCCTTGGAATTCCTCGCATGTCAGTCCTGATGCTTGCCGAGATAGTGACAACCGCAGACTTCTTTGAGAGTGATGAGATGATGGCTGCAGAGATTTCGCGAGCAATCGGGTTTATTTGTGATGACATGAAATGGGGCCATCTGGTGACTCCTGAGATACGCGAAGCAGATGAAATGTCGCAGTTTGGAGTAGTGAAGCTGTACGAAGAAGCTACGGGAAAAATTTTATTGAACAAAGCACTTAATTGGCAATCACTGCCGATAGAAGTAGCCAAACTGAGGACTGTATATGCGAGGCAGGAAGTCGCGATTTACGAACGCGCCATGAAGAAACGAGGCTGTCGCAAGGCTAAAAAACAAGAGTAAAGGATAAATTCTTCCCAAACGTTAGAAGGATTGCCTTGATTTAACAGGGCAATGAATTTTTGTCCAAACATTTCTACGAGATAAAAAATGAACAGTAATGAAAATTTCCCGCTCATCGTCGCAAAGAATGGTCGACAGACTGATGTTGAGAAACATCTTTCGTTAGTCAAAATCTTCCCGGCAAACGTTGGACCGTTTGAATATAGAAGGAGCTATTACCAGACTTGGTTTGCTATCAGGTCGATTGGCAAAATTCAGGGAACAATCAGGTCAACACAAGACACGCAGAGTTTTCTTCATGCTTCAGTCTTTTATGACGTGGTAGCGGCCGATAAGTTTTCTGAGAGTCTTGATGCAGACTACTCAATCGTGGCATTGTCTTTGGATACTGAATTGGACAACTGCCGATTGCTTTTTAAGCATAGGGGGCCTTTGGAATTAGGAGACGTGGTAAAGCGTGCGATTGGTTTGTCCAATGCAGCATTCAATCACCAAGGTAGTTATCAGGGATGGGAGGTGTTAGCTTCACAAAAACCACGCATCCGTGATTCGAAACGAAAAAGCCACTCCGAGATGGTGAAACTGGCAGGCGTGGAAATTTCCAACTAAAAAATGGCGGTACCCAATTGGATAATAAATTGCCATTCCTCCAAAATTAATTTCCAAGAAATCTAACGAGGGAATTCTTAATCGCGCTTATCAATGAGGAATGTGACCCAGATACAATTGGGTATTTGTTAGCTCCAAGTTTCGGTGCTTATTACGAATACACCCACAAAGACTGTGACAATCGGTGAGTTTGTCCCTGGCGCTGAGCATGCGGTTTTCAGAGTACTTCATTGGTACGCGATGAAGCAGCGGCACCCTGTGCATAAGAAGATGGGATTTCACACGGAGCATGCATACTCCCAAATTAATGCCATGATTGCCAATGCAATATCCATGCATGGCAAACCCATGATGCGTTAATTTCGGACGCGATAGCCAAAGGAATACGCTGAGATTCACAGACGTTACGCTGCTGGTTTCAAAGCATTTGTTCAGCCTGCCTAGGCTGCGTTTATTCTAGGTTAACCGGTCAATGCATTTAAAGCAGAACTGGTGCCAGCGCGGGCCAAGCAGGCGGGCGCTCTTCTATAAGCAGGTCGACAATTCCGCCGTGGCGGCGGAACGTTATTGCTATGGAGGGGGCTCCTGACATCGCGCGTATTCGCAGTTCTGGAGTGGTAGTCACCTATATACGGGCGTCGTGTAACGACTGCCAGGTTTTACGTCGACAACTATTCGTCTTCGCTTGCATTCATGCTTTATTTGGATTGGCATTGCCATCGCCATTGGCGATGGGCGCAGTCAAATCAACTAAACTGAAAAAAGTACGGCACACTAATTCACAAAACACATGACTCCTTTTTCTTTTCAGATGTCGGGTATTTATAGCCTTGATGAAAAAAACGCTGGACTTTTAACCGCGATGGGACTAATCGTGCCAGAGGCAATGTCTTTGGTCCAGCTGCATGAGTTGCTAGCGCAAGCTGAACTGGTTTGGGCGAGTGACCCAGATTTCGTGTTTGCCCACCTCACTCGGGAGGTTCTTGATAACATCAAATCTAGGCTGCCTTCATCAGTTTTGATGTAGACGTAGTAGTTCGTTCAAGTTGGTTGTGTAGAAGTAGTGATTTTTGGTCCTTGAATTTCCCTACTCCTATTGTTAAGTCCATGTTTTCTTGATGGACGTGGAAACCCGCCAAGTTTGAGCCGTTGCGAGCTCCACTGGCGTCACAGGGGCCATTCAACTCCGGTCGTGTCGTTTTGCATCAATTCCGAGTTATTTCGGGCTCCATGAGTCGCAAGAGTCGAGGGCTTCGCTGATGACTTGCACGTTTCGTTGTGGGAGCCGAATTGCGGGCCTGAACGCAGACGTCCTGATTTGATTTTGCACATAGCCAGCTCAGTGCTGTTTGGCGACAATTGTTTTCACTTAAGACAAAACCATGTGCGCCAACTACACCCCAGTCAAAGAGCCCGAGCGCCTCAAGCAGTACTTCGGCGTTGGCAGCCATCCTGCGTTCCCGGACGAAACGTGGCCCGGCTACTTGGCGCCAATTATTCTGCAGGCCCAAGACCAGACCAGCCATGCGCGAGAGCTTGCGGTGGGCCTGTTCGGGCTGGTGCCACACTGGGCAAAGGACCTCACCGTTGCCCGCCATACGTACAACGCCCGCTCAGAAACCGTCGCTGAAAAGCCCAGCTTCCGTGATGCCTGGCGCCATGGTCACCGCTGCATCGTGCCGGTGGAGTCATTTTTCGAGCCCAATTGGGAGTCCGGTAAGGCCATCCGTTGGCGTATCCACCGCAAAGATGGTGCCCCAATGGGACTGGCTGGCCTGTGGGGGACTTGGAAAACGCCGGACGGTCGAGAGCTTCGGTCATTCACGATGCTCACCATCAATGCTGATGGACACGATGTCATGCAGCACTTCCACAAGCCAACGGACGAAAAGCGCATGGTCGTCATTCTGGAGGAGGGCGACTATGACCGCTGGCTCGATGCGCCGATTGACCGTATGCCCGACTTTCTGACGCGCTATCCGGCTGATGGATTGACAGCAGAACCGGCGCCGAGGCCGGTGCGGGCCAAGCAGGTGGGAACTCTTCTATGAGCGTGTGGGCAATGTCTATCCTGGCCGGTGGAAGCGGGGAATGAATCGAGCTGATTACGTTACTGAGCGAGCTGTTCGCACCGGCGGGCCATGCCCCGCCTGCGCGGCGCGGCCAAGGTGTAGGTATGTGCGTTCAATTGGCCGTGAGAATGCTATTGCGCTCCAATGCTATTGCCAATTTGGCGAAACAATACAGCGTCGCCCCAGAAGATTTCAATGAAAGTCCCGACTCGGCGCGGTGAGTCTTCCAAGCAAGTGCGTCAAATCAACGAAGTGCTTTGCAATCAAATTGCGCACTTCACCCTCGCGCTGCCAAGTCCCGTAAACGCCCAGCAACTTTGAATTCATCAACTCCTTGCGCTGCTGTTCCCTGAAGCCTTTCCAGACGATGACTTGCACGGCACCATCTTCGTCCTCAAGCGATACGAAAACGACACCCTTGGCTGTTTCAGGCTGTTGGCGAAGCGTCACGATGCCGCAGGCCCGTACGAGCCTGCCATTGGGCAAGTCACGCAATTCGCTCGATGACTTGAAGCGCATTGTGGTCAATCGCTCTCGGAGAAGTGCCAAGGGGTGCCTACGTAGCGTAAGCCCCAGCGCTGAATAGTCAAAGACGATTTCTTCGCCTTCGGGTGCCTCTGGCAACTCCAGAATGTCTTCCTCCACCGGGGCATCCCGTAGCAGCTCCGG
>Ga0066798_10001187_pt1 | contig 11613 bp, 11 predicted proteins | sample PersoiDNA2013203_FD_70961 | JGI IMG/M metagenome (GOLD analysis project Ga0066798, IMG submission 70961) | Permafrost soil microbial communities from the Arctic, to analyse light accelerated degradation of dissolved organic matter (DOM) -... | ecosystem: Environmental > Terrestrial > Soil >...
TAGAGCTGGTCGGGCTCGGCACGCTCGCCGACCTCGGTGACCTCGTAGTAGGGCTGGAAGGAGCGGCAGATCTCCTCCGGGTCGTTGATGAAGTCGAGGACGAAGGTGTCCTCCTTGCCCGGGGCGGTGCGGTTGAGGCGCGAGAGCGTCTGCACCGCCTGCACGCCACTGAGCCGTTTGTCGACGTACATGGTGTGCAGCAGCGGCTGGTCGAAGCCTGTCTGGTACTTCTCGGCGACGAGCAGCACCTGGTAGTCGTCGCCGGCGAACTTGTCCGGAAGCTGCTTCTCCTTGATGCCCTCGTTCATGCCGACCTCGGTGTAGGTGAGGCCGGGGACGTCGGGGGTCGAAGACCTCGCCGCTGAAGGCGACCAGGGTCTTGATGTCCGAGTAGCCGTGCTCGTCCAGGTAGGCGTCGAAGGCCTGCTTGTAGCGCACCGCGTGCAGGCGCGAGCTGGTGACCACCATCGCCTTGGCGCGGCCGCCGATCTTGTGGCGCGTGTGGGTGCGGAAGTGCTCGACCATCACCTCGGTCTTCTGGGCGATGTTGTAGGGGTGCAGGCTCATGTAGCGGGCGAGCGCCTTGGCGGCCTGCTTTTTCTCGACCTCGGGGTCGTCCTCGGTCGCCTTGATGAGGCCGTAGTAGGTCCTGTAGGTGGTGTAGTTGGCGAGCACGTCGAGGATGAAGCCCTCCTCGATAGCCTGGCGCATGCTGTAGAGGTGGAAGGGCACGGGCTTACCGTCGGGGCCGGGGCGGCCGAAGACCTCGAGCGTCTTGTACTTGGGCGTCGTCGTGAAACCGAAGAAGGAGAGGTTCTGCTGCTGGCCGCGGGCGGCCATGGCCTTGATGACCTCTTCTTCGTAGTCATGAAGGCTATCTCCCGCGGCCTCCTCGGCGGCCTGCTCGGCGACGTGGACGCCGGCGAGTACGTCCTTCATCTTCTTGGCGCTCTCGCCGCTCTGCGAGCTGTGCGCCTCGTCGACGATCACCGCGTAGCGGCGCTTCGGCAACTGGCCGATCTTCTCGGTGACGAAGGGGAACTTCTGCAGCGTCGTGATGACGACCGGCGTGCCGGCCTCGAGCGCCTCGGCGAGCTGGGTGGAGCTCTCGTCGATGCGCTCAACGACGCCCTGCTTGTGCTCGAACTGGTAGATGGTGTCTTGCAGCTGCTTGTCGAGCACGCGGCGGTCGGTGACGACGACGACGGAGTCGAAGACCTTGACGTCGTCGTCTGAATGCAGGCTCGCGAGCCGGTGCGCGAGCCAGGCGATGGAGTTGCTCTTGCCGCTGCCGGCCGAGTGCTGGATCAGGTAGTTGCGGCCGGCGCCCTGCTCGCGCGTCGGCCTCGGCCTTGCGCACACAGTCGAGCTGGTGGTAGCGCGGGAAGATCATCGTCTCGCGCTTCACCGTCTTGGCGCCGAGCTTCTTGTCGTCGGCCTGCAGGTGGAGGAAGCGTGCGAGGATGTCCATGAGGCTGTCGCGCGCCCAGACCTGCTCCCAAAGGTAGGCGGTCTTGTAGCCGCCGGGGTTCGGGGGGTTGCCGGCGGCGGTGCCGTTGCCGCGGTTGAAGGGCAGAAAGCGCGTCCCTTTGAGGTTCAGCTTGGTGGTCATGTGGACCTCGTCGGGGTCGACCGCGAAGTGCACGAGGGCGCGCAGCTTGAAGCGGAAGATCATCTCGCCGGGGTCGCGGTTGGTCTTGTACTGCCAGACGGCGTCGCGCCAGGTCTGGCCGCTCATCGGGTTCTTGAGCTCAGCGGTGACGACGGGCAGGCCGTTGAGGCTGAGGACGAGGTCGATGGAGTTCTCGCTGGCGGGGCTGTACTTGACCTGACGGGTGACGGTGAGGCGGTTCGCCGCGTAGAGCGCCTGCGTCTCGGGGTTCATGCCGTGGGCGGGGGCGAAGTAGGCGAGGCTGAACTTCTTGCCGTAGCACTTGAAACCGTGGCGCAGCACGTCGAGCGAGCCACGGGCGGCGAGGGCGCCGAGGAGGTTGTCGAGCACGGTGGCCTCGGTCTGCGCGTCAAGGAGGCCTTCGAGCTTGGCCCACCTCTTGGGCTGCGATCCGCGCAAAAAGGCGAAGAGCTCGCCGCGGTCGAGGGCCAGCTCGCGGTCGAACGCCTCGGGGTCGCCCTTGAGAAAGCCGCCATGGGTGAGCAAGCTCTCTTCGATGGCGGCCTCGAACGCGATCTCCTTGTGGTCGGCCGGCATCAGACCCCCTGCGTCAGCCCCACGGCCCTCCTGCGGGCCAGTGCTTGGTGAACGGCTCGCCGCGCGCCGCGGCGAGATATGGCTCGGCGAGGAAACGCCGTAGAGCGGCGACCATCTCGCCGAGCTCCAGCGGGGCGACGCGCGCCTTGACGACGAACGCGCCCCACTGCGTGACCTTCGCCGGGTCACGGGCGAACTCCTCGCGGAGAGCTGCCGGCAGATGCTCGGGGAAGCTGTCGGCGCGCTGCCGGCGCGTAGAGGTGAGCGCCTCCAGCAGCGTGGAGCCGCTGAACTCGAACACTCGGCTGAGGGTGTACACGTCGTACAGATCCTTCATCCGGCTGTTCTGCATCCCGCGGTCGAGCATGGCCTCGAGCTTCTCGGCGATGGATGTCTCTGGCGTGTACGCGAGAATCCACGGCGCGGGGAAGTCGAGAAGCACGGGGAACTCGGTGAGCTTGGGCGGTGGGACGACCGCGTCCCCGAAGCCGATGTCGATACGCACCTTGTAACGGGCGGCTCCGAGGGTGGCCTGCAGATCCACATGCTGGCCTTCGAATCCACGATCGTGCCGGATAGGGCTGACGACGATGCTCTCCGCGTGAAAGACGACGCCGTCGGGCGCGGTAGGGACAGAGCAGATGGCGGCGACCACAGCTGTGAGCCGTTGGGGCGACAGTACGGTGCGACCGAGCAGGTCCAGATCTCGCGTGGCGCGGTACGGATGATCTTGCCAGATGACGAACAGCATGGCGCCTTTGAGCACGAGGCTGTTGCGGTGAGGTGTCCGAGACAGCCGGTACAGGAACCGCTCCAAGATGAAGCGCGTCTGCGTACCGTGGGGGTCGTCACCGGTCGCCTTACAGCGGTTGGCTAGCCGGTTGAGGATAGAGAGGGGAAGATCGCTGGGGTGCTCGGCGCTCACAGGAGCGCCTCGAGATATGGCTGCATGACGTTGGCCATGCGGCATGCCTTCGCGAGGCGCATCAGCCCGTCGACGTCACGGTCGCGGCGCGCCAGGTAGTCGCGCAGCGCCTCGACCGCGACGTCGACGCCGAGCTTGTGGCGGTATTTGAAACAGTCGACGACGGTCTTCGCGGGACCGTAGACGTGCACCGTCACGCCCTCCAGCACATGAGTCTGCACGCCCTCCGTGAGCGCTGCTCCCGAGAAACGCACGACATGCAGGCGCGGATAGGGCGCGTGCGGCTTCGCCGCGCGCCTGTCGAGTGCCATCCACACCTCGGAGGGCATCTCGGTGGTGAGCCCGTGAAAGCGCAGGGCGCTGAGGAGACACACGACGCCACGGGGTACGGTTTGCGCGGCGAGCACGAGGCCGTGGTTCTCGGTGATCGGCGCCTCGGTGGCGCGGTAGAGATCGGGACCGAGGCGCTCCACCAGCCCGCGACGCACCAGGCGCCGCAGCGCCTCGGGGTGGATGCCCCGCGCGCGCAGGTCCCCCACGCGCACGGCGCCAAGCTCGTGCGTGACGAGGAGTGCCTGGTTGGTCATGCCGCGTGGAGTGCTCATGTGTCTTAGTATGGATAGTTAGCAATAAATGTCAAGAGTGGTACACGATTATCAACCACGGTGTTGACGATTGTCCGAGACTTGGTACTCGCTCGGATGGCGAGCTCCTGAGCCCGTGATTCGCCTCGGGAGAGGCTACAACGCGGCTCGGACGTCGACTTGGCCGGTGACGGCGGCGGTGATGAGGGCGGAGCGGTACTCGCGAAGTCGTTCGATGGCCTGCGCCAACTTCACGTTGAGGGCGTCGACTCGTCGGGTCTCCCGGCGAATGTGCTCAACGATTAGTCTCTGCTCGTCCATTGGCGGAAGTGGCCCCGCCAGTTTGGCGATGATGGGCATGTAGATCGTCTTGTGAGTCGATCCCATGGTGAGCTTCAGGAGCTCGCCCCTCATGCTTGATAGACGTAGAGCAGGTATTCGGGGAGTAAGGCGTCGCCGCAGACCCAGTTGGCGAAATCCTGGCTGGTAGCCATGGGTCGCTCCGCAATCGCAGAGAACCCCACCGACGCCGTCCTTGACAGCAGTACGGTGCCGGCCTGCAGGAGACGTGCAGATGAGTGAGCAAGCCCAACCTCACTCACGCACTCGTTCGTCTCGGAAACGTATTCTTGGATGCCAGGGCGTACTTGCCAGATGTCAGCCAGGGTGAACCACGGAACGGAGCAATCCTCCCAGTACTCCGGATGTTGGCGACTTGGGGTGTGTCCAGACTCCAATCTGGCAGCACGACGAAGGACACCCGCATCCCAGTGCGCGGGGATCGCGCCGAGCCACTCAATGCCGGAGTCCTTCATCGGCACATCGGGGTCGAGGCCCTTGGTGACGGCGTGGCTGATGAGGGCGGTGCGCTTCTCCTGCAGCAGCCCGACCAGTCGCTGCTTCTTCGCCACCAGCGCGTCGATCTTCGCCGTCTCGCGGTCGAGGAAGTCGGCGATGGCGAGCTGCTCCGCACGGCCGGGCACGGGCAGAGTGAGGTCCGCCAGGGCGCCTGTGGAGAGCGCGAAGCGCGTGACCCCGCTTGCGGCGACCTCCGTCTGGGCGGCCAGCGGCCGTGACTGAAGCGCGTACACGAGGAACCGTCCATCCACATGAGGCAGAGGTCGGAGAATCGCGAGGTGGTACCCGCAAAGAACGCCGGGGAGCTCATCGCGAACATGCGCGGCGATCGCGATGTCTGCTGGGGTCTCGGAGTCCTTGGTGACGAGCACGTCGTCCGGCCGCAGCTCGAAGCGCTTCACCTGGGCAAGGGGTGCCGTCGCCGGCATGAAGCTCATGTCTGACGTGATGGAGTCGTTGTAGTACACATCGGTGTAGTTACACAGCCTCACGTTGGCTTCGCCGTCGACGCTCTTCTTGTCGACGTTGCTCGGGCGAATGTCCGCCAGATGCCGGAGCCGTCGCAGACTCCATCGTGCAGGCTCGGTCGCCGGCCACATTGATCGAACCAAGCGGACCGCGTTGGTCGTTTGCCCGGTCATGCGGCTCTCTCGGCAAACGTCATCCGCCGTCGGCGACCAACGTCATCCTTCGCCGCCGCCGGGGCCCTTCTCGCAGGCGGTCGCCGACGCCAGAGTGATGGCCTTCGCGACGAACTCGTCGCGCGTTCCCTGGCCACCCATCGAGCAGAAGTGTAGCCTTGGTACCAACGACCACTTCTACACCCGTTGCTCCGGGAGGTACCCAGATGGCGCCCGAATGGGACTACGACAGGCGTGTCAAAGAACGCGACTTCGGCGACGCCAAGTTCGTCACCACCAAAGAAGTGCGCGACAACGTGGCCAAGATCCTCAATCGCGTCGCCTTCGGCGGCGAGCAGATCGTGGTAAGGCGCCACGGCAAGCCCTTCGTCGCCATCGTCGCCACCTACGACCTGCAGGCCTGCCAGGCGCTGGAGGACTACTCCGACGCCGAGGAATGGGAGCGCATGGAAGCGAGCGGCGAACTCGACGAGCCTGGCATCCCGTGGGAAGAGGTACGCAAGGAGATCGGGCTGTAGGCCAATGACACCTCCCGGAGACGTCGTCATCCTTGAGAGCGAGCAACGCACGGCGCAGACTGATTCGGCACGACGAGGACTGGCGGTTCGAGGCGCGTTCGTGTACCATGTGGATAGAGCTTCATGTGTGTACACAAAACGTTCGGAGATAACGCCATGCCAGACGACCTCGAAGTTCGCATCGCCAACAACGACTTCGGAGACGCCGACACCGTGACCACGCGCGAGCTCAGAGAGAAGCTGTCCGAGATCGTCGGCCGCTGTGCCTACGGCGGCGACCGCTTCGTGATCAAGCGTCACGGCAAGCCCCTCGCGGCGGTCGTTCCCATCGAAGACATGTTCGTGGCCCAGCTCGTTGAAGACCAGCACGACGCCACGGAGTACAAGCGCGCCCTCGAAGCCGGCGAACTCGACAAGACGCGGCCCTGGAGTGAGATCAAGCCCGAGCTGGGCCTGTAGAGCGCCCGCTCGGCCTGCGCCGGCGGCGCGGGTCACCGCTCCTTCTCCGCGCCGCTCCCCGTGATCTCGCCGAGCGCCTGCGCGATCTCAGTCTCGATCCGTCGCAGCTCCGCGACTTCGAACAGCACACGGCACGCGGCGTCCAGCGCACTCACGCGTCGCTCTCCTCCAGGATCGCCGCAAGGCGACTGGGGTTCCAGACCCGCTCAGCGAGGAGCTGGTAGAGCCGCTGTCGCTTCTCCAACGCAGACTTGTCGAAATCTACCACCGGCTCGAAGGGCAGCCCACTCGCGTCCAGGAACCGAAAAAACCCCGGATTGTGCGTGTAGCAGTCCGGATGCAGTGACTTGGCGAGCAGGTTCTGGCCGAGGTAGTGCGGCAACTTCCTTTCGTACTCGAGGGCTCCGTAGCTCGCGTTGAAGCTCTTGGGAAGCAGGAGAAGGGCCCCGATGCGGTTGCGGTACTCGGCGAAGTCGGTCGGTTGAGGGAACTCCGCAATGAATCGCTCGGGCTTGTTCGCCCAGATGTGCTCGACCTCGTAGGCCAGCTTGCCTGACGTTACACAGTACTCGGGGTAGCGCGCCGTCATCCCCGACTCCAGCTCGATGTGCTCGATCATGCGAGCCAGCAAGTGATGGATGCTCCAGCGGTTCATCTGGTTGAGGCGGTAGACGTCGTTGATTGCGAACGTCTCGGTCTCCTGCTCAAGGCGCTTGGTGAGGATCTCCGCGAGGTCGTCCGGGGCCTTGCGCCGTGTGTCCTTCATCAGCTGGAACATGCTGTAGCGCATCGTCGATTGCGCCATGCTGCGGTAGTTCCAGAGGCGGCGCGCCAGCATGATGTCGATGTAGGCCGCCATCAGGCGGATCTTGGTCGTCAGGCTTGCCCCGTCGTCGGTCACACGCAGCGGGGCGAGCAGCAGAGGCAGCTGCATCGTGAAGCCGTACCACCAGTTGGAGTACACGCGCTCGAAGGGATGGCGCTCCTGCTTGCCGTCTTCGCGCACCTGCACGTACTGGCGGGCGTAGAAGCGCATCTGCGTGTCGATGAAGGCGACCGAGTCCGCGCTCTTCTCGAGCCCGAGATCATCGTGATGGTCCCGCACCCAACGATGGAACTCGGTGCCGATACGGTCGTAGTCCTGCGGCTTCGCGCCTTTCTTACCTTCGCGGATCGTCTCCGCATGCTGGCTGCGCAGCCAGGCCTTGAAGAAGTCAGCGTCTTCTTCCTTGCCTTCGCCGCCGAGGTCGCGGAACTCCTCCATCCAGCGCTTCCACTTGTCGTTGGCGAGTATGCGGGCCTGCGGGTCCTTGATGTTGGCGAGCAGGTAGCCCTTGAGCATGTCTGTGGGCCGCAAGGAGAGGCCGCGGTCGTTCATCGTCTCGAAGATCGTGTAGGCGTCCTCGTCCGAATAGGCGGTGATCTCCACGAGGTGCACATTCTCGATGAGCCAGTAGATGAACGAGATGAGCTCCGGGCTGTCCGCACCGTAGGGAAAGCCAGTCTCAATGTCGGCGAATCGCCGGATGATGTTCTGCACTGACTCGGGCTGCCCGTTCTCGTCGGGGACCTCGCCGACGAAGAGCGCGTCCATGCACGCCCGTCGTTCATCAACGTCGAGGTTGAACGACTTGTGCCCGAACTTGTCCGAGAAGATCAGGTCATCGATGGACGCCCGGCCGTCGCGCTCACGCTGCAGATTGTTCAGGTGGATGAGGAGCAGTGTCAGCGTAGTGAGCCGTTGCTGGCCGTCGATGACGAAGTTCTTGCCGTCCTTGTGGCTGATGATGACGGAGCCGAGGAAGTAGTGGCCGTAGTGCTCGATGTCGCTGAGTTCGTGGTTCTCGCGCCAGTCGTCGTCGAACTTGTCGACCAGGTCCTCAATGAGTTCTTGACCTGCTTGGTCTCCCACCTGTACTCGCGCTGGTAGTAGTCGATGGTGTACTTTGCGCCGCTGAGCAGCTGGCGGATTGTCTTGGCATCGCCGTCTATCCTCTTCATGACTCAGTACTCCCCGTGATCTCGCCGAGCATCTGTACGATCTCGGTCTCGAGCGCCTTGATGTCGGCCTCGATCTCGGCGAGCGGCCGCGGTGGCACGTACTCGTAGAAGTAGCGGTTGAAGTTGATCTCGTAGCCGATCTTGGTCTTGGCATCGTCGACCCAGGCGTCGGCCACGTAGGGCACCACCTCGCGGACCATGTACTCGTCGATGTCCTCGCCGAGCGGCACGTTCTCGGTGTCGCGCAGGTCGGGGTCGGGCTCGGCGTGGCCCTTGGCGCCCCGGCAGACGGAGGCCGTCTCGTCGCGCTCAGAGAGCGCGCTCAAGACGGCCTTCTTGAGCGGGGCATCCAGCTTGAGGCCGGCGGCCTGGGCGGCGCTCTTCAGCGCCGTCTCGAATGCCGGCCGCTCCGTCCACGTCTCGCCCGGCAGCCCGCGCAGCATCGCCAGCACGGCCTCCGGCTCCTTCACCTTCTGCCAGGCCTTCTCGGCTTGCAGCTGCTCGAGCCGGTCCTCACTCACCTGGAAGTTCAGCTTGAGCGGCCGCTCCACCGTGATCTTGCGGTAGCCGAAATCCTCGTTGGCGAAGATCTTGCAGTGCTCGCCCTCCGCGAACTCGCCGTAGATGCGAGTGATCTCCTCGATGTGCTCGTCGCTCAGCTCGTTGCGCTTGTTGCCAAGGCTCTTGCGCATCTTCTTGCTGAAACCCGTCGCGTTGATCAGCTGCACCGTGCCCTGGCGCTCCGGCCGCTTGCGGTTGGTCACGATCCAGAAGTACGTGCTGATGCCGGTGTTGTAGAAGAGCTGGTCGGGCAGCGCCACGACGGCCTCGAGCCAGTCGTTCTCGATGATCCAGCGGCGGATGTTGCTCTCGCCCGAGCCGGCGTCGCCGGTGAACAGCGGCGAGCCGTTGAAGACGATCGCCAGGCGCGAGCCCTCGGGCTTCATCTTGCTGATCATGTGCTGCAGGAAGAGGAAGGAGCCGTCATTGATGCGCGGCAGGCCGGCGCCGAAGCGGCCGTCGAAGCTGAGCGAGTCGGCCTCGTCGCGGATGAAGCGCTCCTGCGGCTTCCACTCCACGCCGAAGGGCGGGTTGGCGAGCAGGTAGTCGAAGCGCATGCCGGCGAGGCCGTCGGCAGTGAAGCTGTCGCCGGACTTGATGTTCTCGAGGTTCTGGCCCTTCATCATCAGGTCGCTGCCGCAGATCGCGTAGGACTCGTTGTTGTACTCCTGGCCGTAGCACTCGAGGCGCGCCTGAGGGTTGAGCTCGCGCAGGTAGTCCTCGGCCACGCTGAGCATGCCTCCGGTGCCGCAGGCGGGGTCGCAAAGTGTGCGCACGATGCCAGGCTTGGTGAGCGCCTCGCCGTCGGGCTCGAAGAGCAGGTTGACCATCAGACGGATAACCTCGCGCGGCGTGAAGTGGTCGCCGGCAGTCTCATTGGCGGCCTCGCTGAACTTCCTCACCAGCTCTTCGAAGACGTAGCCCATCTCGACATTGCTCACCGCGTCGGGGTGCAGGTCGATCTCGGCGAACTTCTTGATCACCAGGTAGAGGCGGTTGGCCTTGTCGAGCTTCTCGATCTCAGCCTCGAAGCCGAAGTACTCGATGATCTCGCGCGCGCGGCTGCTGAAGCTCGCGATGTAGTGCTGCAGGTTGGGGGCGATGTTGGCGGGGTCGTCGGTGAGCTTGGGGAAGTCGAGCTTGCTGGTGTTGTGGAAGGCCTGCTTGGCGGTGTGGTTGAGCACCGGCTCGATGTTGGCGAGCTGGCCGCCCTGCAGGCTGGCGTGTTTGGCGAGCACCGCCGCCTTGGTCGGCTCGAGCACGCAGTCGAGACGCCTCAGCACGGTGAGCGGCAGGATCACGCGGCCGTACTGGGCGGGCTTGTAGGGGCCGCGCAGGAGGTCGGCGACGCTCCAGATGAAGCTGACCTTGTCGCCGAAGCCGTTCACGATCGGTGCCCCTTCCGCGGCGCGCTGCCGCCGGACTCACCCAACGATTGCGTTCGTCGCCATTCTATCGGCGCGGGGGTACAGATTGCTCGAACTCTGAGGGACGGCGGGACCGTAGACTCTATGATGGGCGAGATTGGGCTACACGGCCCTGGCTTGTTCGCAGGTGGAGAACTTGTTGGAGCTGGCCACGGGACCATCGCTCGACTCCGGGGAGGGGTGGTGTGAGCAACACGGACGCATCACGTGTCGTTGACTTCGTTGGCTTGGAGCGCGACCTGGCCAAGATGCCGGGTCGGCGAGTCCTCTTGGAGCTGGACTCGCTTGGCTCTTCCACCGGCGTGTTCTCCGACAACTATCGCGAGCTTCGAGGCTTTGTGACACGCTGCGAAGCCGATCCACGGAACGCGCTGATATGGGACACGGCGCGCCAGCGTGATAGGGACATCATCTGGGCCGAGACCGGTCGGCTGGTCCACAACTTCCTTGCCTCGGCGTTCTCCTTGGTTGATCACACCCGTGCGGCCAACCGACGCGTGATTGGCGGTGGACTGCCCGACTACGCTGCGGAGATTGAACGGCAGTTCACGTCCGATGGCCTCGTGCAGTTCGTGCAGGGTCTCCGCAACTTCTCGGCTCACTGGAGGCCGCTGCCACTCGGGATGGTTAGTCGGATCTCTCAACAGACGCTCGTTGTCGGGCTAAGGAAGGGTGAACTGCTGTCTTGGAAGGGATGGAACACGACCGCCAAGCCTTGGCTGCAGCAGGCCGAGGAGAACATCCCGATCCTGCGGGTCAGCGGTGAGTACTTTGACAAAGTGAAGGACTTCCATATCTGGTTCGAGGCTGCTGTGCGGCGCTTCTTTCAGAGTGACATCTCTCGGTTCCGGGACAAGGAGGCGGAGTACTTCCTGACCAAGATCGAGTCGGGCCTCGATGGCTGGCTGTCGGGCCCGGAGTCTACTCGCCCAGCCGGAGACAGGGGGCTGTTCCTCGGCCTGTTCGACCTGGCAGACTTCCAAGCCCTCGAGGCGCTTCCAAAGGGGTCGCCTTCACGGGCGGATGCTGCGCTGATGATGCTTGGCCGTCACTTCGCGGTCCCAACGCGCATATCGACCAAGTTGCGCCGGGCGTATTCCGATCCACGCTTCTTCCCGTGATGAAGACGCTGTGGTGAGACCTGCGGCGCTTTGGCGGGCGCAATTGGTCTTGGAGTACTGAACCGCCTCTCGCAGCGGCACGTACAGACTCGTTCTCTCGGAGGCAATGGCACCACCGGACTATGGTTCGAGTGGCAAGTGGGAGGGCTAGGTGCGGTCCGATGAGGAGAAAGACCTGCAAATGGCGGAGAGGGGGGGATTCGAACCCCCGAGCCCGGTTAGCCGGACTAACGGTTTTCGAGACCGCCGCATTCAACCGCTCTGCCACCTCTCCGCGAGGCTCGTCCAGGGTGCGGCTCGGTGCCGCCG
>Ga0066798_10001188_pt1 | contig 11601 bp, 13 predicted proteins | sample PersoiDNA2013203_FD_70961 | JGI IMG/M metagenome (GOLD analysis project Ga0066798, IMG submission 70961) | Permafrost soil microbial communities from the Arctic, to analyse light accelerated degradation of dissolved organic matter (DOM) -... | ecosystem: Environmental > Terrestrial > Soil >...
GGCGGCGTCAACAAGGTCACGCGCAAGCCGGCTTGCGCCAGCGCCAATGCAGCAGTTTTACCGATCACGCCGTTGCCGACGATGCAAATATCGGCGGCATGCGCCAGCTTGGCAGAAGAAGAATGAGTTGGACCGTTCATGGGGAAGCATTATAAACGGCTTCGCCGTCGCCCTCCTTGATCTCCCTCACAACGACAGCATCGCTTCCATCACGGCCCCGCATCGCTGCAAATCGAGCACCAGCCAAGGCTTCAAAGAGGCAGAACAAACTTTTTATAAAAAAAGTGGCGACACCCTTTGCATTTCAAAATTATGTTGCTATAATTCGGCCTCTTGGCCTGGTAGCTCAGTCGGTAGAGCAGAGGATTGAAAATCCTTGTGTCGGTGGTTCGATTCCGCCCCGGGCCACCAAGACATACATAATGCCACCCTAATACGGGTGGCATTTTTTTGCACGCAAAGAAAAATCGCTTCGGTTTCGTTCTGCGCGCGAATCCATTTTCAGTCACCGGCACAGATATAGAATAAGAATCGCAGCCTCGACAAAGTCGGTTTCCCGTCGAAAACCACGACAGAAAAGACCTGATTTGCTTGTCGGCCGCCATAAAAATGGTGATACACTTTTTAAAAAATTAGTCGGCGTGCCATGCTCGCTTCGTCGCTTTCATTCAAGTCTGGCATACGCAACTCTGCAGGATACCAATCCACATGATCATTGCGGCGTGACACCTCAAGCTTCCCTCATGATCAATTCACTTCGCAAACAACGTCCGATGCAAGTGCTCTCCGCTGGCAAATCCAGGAAATACCAAACCATCCACACGGTTGCCCTTGTCAGCGCACTTTTAATAATTGCATTGCTGCTGCGCCTGCCTGGATATGACGGGCGGCCATTTTGGATTGACGAACTTTGGCGCGTACACCTAGTGCTCAATACAAACATCATGAAGGAGTACTGGCCCACTCCCAATGTGTTTGCAGCACTAACGTCCCCACTCTATTTAGTGCTTAATCGGGCGATTGCTTTCACGCTTGGCATCGCGCCCGAAACATTGCGAATCTCTTCGCTCGTCTCGGGCCTGTTATGCGTTCCGATGGCATTTCTGATCTTGCGCAAAGCTGGCACGGGACGTCTACTGGCTTGCAGTGGAGGGCTATTTTTTGCCTTGAATGCGGACTTCATTCAATATTCCAACGAATTCAAACCATACATGTTCGAGGTGTTTGTTCATCTGTGCTGCTTTTACGCATGGCTGAATATCATCATGGACGACAAGAATACAAGAAGCGATTGGCTGAGTTTTTTCGGAATAGTCGCCACTGCGCTGTTTTGTACACCGAATATCGTCTTCCTGCTACCTGCGTTCGGATTGTCGCTATTAAGTTATGCATGGGAAAAAGAGCGCGCGATGCTCTTAACAATATGCGCAGGCTTTGCCGGCATTGCGGTGCTGGCGGGAGGTCTATATGTCTTCCTGTGGTCATATGGTTCGGACAAAGGTTTGATGAACTATTGGAGCGACAGCTTTTACCAACAGTCTTCTGGGAGTTATTTTGTATTCGCCAGAGACCGCCTACTTGGCCTATGGCGAGGCGCCTTCATGCAAGTCAGAAACGAAGACCGTTTCGTTAAGTTGTTACTCGGCATTTATTCCCTTGCATTGGCCTACGGCGCAATAAAAACAAGGATCATTTTCAACGGTGTCGCCAGACGCTTGGCCATTTTTTACGCCACTCTGGTGATTGTGCTGCTGGGATTGAACTATGCGGGATTCTGGCCGCTGGGACAGATCAGACCTAACCAGTTTGTTTATGCCCACGTGATCATCATGTTCATATTGGTCCTGCAATGGACCCTTCCTGGACAAGCCCAAACGATGCTGGCCTGCGCCATCATTACATTCATGCTTCACAACACTTGGCACACTGACACGAAATCCCTTGCCGATCACGGGCCTCCTGTTGAAGAAAACAACAAGGTGTGGGCAGCCTTCTCACCATCTGGCGCACTCGGCAAGATCGTCGCTGCGCAATGCAAGGCGGCCAAGGTCACAATTTTTACCAATCCAGGGATGTCGTCAGCAGCCGCCTATTTCATGAAATATGATGCTCAGGAGAGATCGCAACAACCTGCGCTAGACAGACATTGTGTGGAATTAATATCCGCCCCGGACGCTTACAGCAATCCTGCCGCGCTGGAAAAAACCATCACGGAGAATGCTGCGCCACATGAAGTCCGCTGGTTCACTTATGCCCACCTAAACAATACCGAAGCAGATGCATTAAAAACCATTGCCTCGAAATTCGGCAAGGTATCCATGGACACAAGATTTAAAGAAGCTGGTTATTTCATGTTGACAATGAATTGACAACGAAAACACAGGCAAAGCAAGCTCGCACCGATGGAAACGCTTGCATAATCGGAGTCATTGACATGCTCGTTTTCCATCGCCAGACACTTTTGGAGCTTTTATCTTGAACAAGGCTCGCTGTTTTTTTGACATTTGATTGAGCGCTTAAGGAAGAAAAACTGTGGAATTGTATTCTCAAATTGACACATCTTTGGCCACTTTGGCCAGCAACGTTCCCGCAGGCAGGATTGCAGTCATTTTGCCCGCCTACAATGAAGAACAAACCATCGCGGCAACCATCGAGGACTTCTGTCATGCACTGCCAGAAGCACAGATTTGGGTCATCAACAATCGCTCCACGGATACGACGGAGGTCATTGCCAAAAGCAAGCTGCAACAACTGACATGCCAAGGAGGTGTGATTAACGAGCCGCGTCCGGGCAAAGGCAACGCCGTCAGGCGCGCCTTCCACGATATTGATGCGGACATATACGTCTTGGCCGACGCCGACATGACGTATCCGGCGATACATGCGCGCGACCTGATTGCCCACGTCGCCTCAGGTGAAGCCGACATGGTGGTCGGTGACCGTCATAGCCAGGGCCACTATGCCAATGAAAACAAACGCGCCCTGCATGGATTTGGTAATCAACTCGTGCGTATTCTGGTCAACAAACTGTTCCGTAGCAATCTTGTCGACATCATGAGCGGCTACAGAGTCTTCAGCCGCCGCTTCGTGAAGAACTACCCTATTCTTGTTGAAGGTTTTGAGATAGAAACCGACATGACCCTGCATGCACTGGATAAGAGATTTCGCGTCCTCGAAATCCCGGTCAATTATCGTGATCGACCGGAAGGAAGCTTCTCCAAGTTGAACACGCTCCGGGACGGCGCCAGAGTCCTGAGCACAATCGGCAATATTCTGCGCCACTATCGCCCGCTGACATTTTTCGGAGGCGCTGCGATCCTCGTTTCGCTACTTGGATTCATCTCAGCAATTCCTGTACTCAATGACTGGATCACCGAACGTTATATTTATCACGTTCCACTCGCCATTTTTGCAACAGGCCTTGAGATCGTGGCCATTGTCCTTGCCGCTGTCGGCTTGATTCTCGACTCAATCGCACACAACGACAAACGAAATTTTGAACGTGAATTTCTTTCCAATTCCTGATGCTGATCAGGCGGCGGGAAACACCAACTTACGTCTCCTGCTCAACAGATTTCCCATGGATATTTTAGTGTGTTGAAAACCATACGACAGATTCTCGAAAATGGCGAGCTACGACGCTTTATCATCGTCGGTGGCATCGGATTTCTTGTTGACGGCGGCATATTGACGCTACTGACATCCCAAGGCATTAGTATTTTCACGGCACGACTCATTTCATTTCTGTTGGCGGTCAGCGTCACATGGTTGTTGAATCGTTCCTGGACCTTCGTAGCCGACTCTTATACTGGACCGAGGGAATATTTTTTCTATTTTTTGATTCAGGCGTTTGGTGCCATCATCAACCTGAGTATTTTCTATCTGCTGATATTTGGCATTCCAGATCTGAAACGCATTCTTTTGATTCCGTTGGCCTTGGGCGCGGGCGTGTCTTTGATATTCAATTTCATCGTCTCCAAATATTTTATTTTCAAGAAAGCTGTGTGATGGCAAAAATTGAATACTCTGGTCGTGACAATTTGGATGTCATGCTGGATGCAAAAAATTACAACGAGTTTTTGCTAAAACTGATCCGGCTCCCTGCCAGAAAAAATATCTCGATTATTGATTTTGGTGCAGGAGGCGGGACCTTCTGCCTCCCGCTGGTCGCTGCAGGCTATCAGGTCGCCTGCATTGAAACCGACCCTGTACTTTCCCAAAAATTGACAAATGCCGGCCTGAAAGTTTGGGATGATATCGCTCTGCTGGAAGACGAAAGCATCGACTATATTTATTCCCTGAACGTACTTGAACATATAGAAAACGACGACGCCATCGTGGCTTTATGGCATCGAAAATTACGCCCGGGTGGAAGTCTGCTCGTCTACGTCCCCGCATTTCAGGCATTGTTCACGAGTATGGACAAAAAAGTAGGACACTACCGACGCTATCGCAAACAAGAAATCGGCCAAAAACTAAGCACGGCGGGTTTTCACCTGAACACGGCAAGATATGCTGACAGCATCGGCTTCTTTGCGACCCTGGCATACAAAGCCGTCGGCAGCAACGACGGCGACATCAATCCCCGCATGCTACGCATTTACGATAAATGGATATTTCCGGCAAGCGTAACCTTGGATAAATTGGTAAACAGGCTATTCGGGAAAAATGTGTACGCCTTTGCAACCAAGCCGACTAACTAGACTATCTGGCAGGCTCTTCAAACAAGATGCTACAGAAATCAAATAAATTTAGACATACGGAAAATAGCTATAACCAGCGTGAGCGAACGCTTGAAGCGTGCGCAGGATGAAATCCAGCGTCTTCCCACATCAAAAACTGGGGGTCGAGGTGTCCTTGTAGGCGAATTAATTCAGAAAATTCGCGAGCAATTCGACATTGCATTGAAAACACTCGATGCTGATGGCCCAGATTCAGAGATCAGATCCGCTCTCTCCGAAAGGAAAACCAGTCTGAATTCATACGAGATTTCTTATAACCCTGGGAATCCGAATCCGCAGGACGTTCATATACTTCAGGTGAAGGTTCAGGATGCTGTTTCTACCCTAGGCTCAAAACTTAAGATGATGGATTTTTCCTAGTCTCGATTGTAGAAGAAGATCAGAAAAATGACATGTCTGCGATAGCTCAAGAATTATCGTCTGACTAAAACCACTTTTCTGGGAGCCTTTCTAATATCGCAAATACGCATTGGTTTGTAATCTCAGCACCAGCACATTGAACTTCCCGGTCCGCCTGGTTACATAACCGTATGACGCAGGTTTTCATACCAGCGGTGAAAGTGCGAGATGTTTTCCAATTTGATTGATTCTGGTTTCACGCTTACCCATCCTCCTGTAAGCGATTCTGTAGATAAGGTATTGGCACCGCCCAACAGGGAGCCATCGGCTAACGTTCATAGCAATGATCCGTCTGGACTAGCTACTATCGATTCAAACTCGCCGGAGAATACCCGCGTTATCGCCAGAAGCGAGGCGAAAAGAGGGCGAAGAAGTTTGGAGAGCATGGTTGTGAGGGCGTTACCTCACGTCTTTGATGGTGCTGCCTCATCTTTGAGTTATTCCAGCGCAGCATTACAGAATACTACGGTGTATCAACGCTCAATGGCGTCTGGGGCCTTATGGGCAGTATCTGGCTTATGCGGTGTCGTCAATCAAGCTATCTTTGATGATGAACGCTCAATTTCAAGCGTGCTTTCAAATCTGGCAAACCTCAACGCGGGTATTGCCAGTATGACGATGACGGGTTTAGGTCAAGTATCGAATCCTAATATAACCGCTGTTAGTGATAGCGCCACAACTTGCAATGTACTGTGGGCTACTGCCGGTACTCTTGCATCTGCTTCCGTCATATTAAATAGGCACAGGCTGACAGGCGAAAAACCAGCCTCCACTCTCGCATATGTTTCAGCGGGATTACGTTTTGCGGAAGGGGTCCTCAATGCCACTGCTGCTGGGGTTAGTATCGCTAGTACTTTTACCTCGAGCGGTAATAGTGCCAGTTTAAATAAGTTATCTTCGGGTCTTTGGATGGCCGGTACTGTATTAGGTGCAACCAGCACAGTATTGGGTCAAACAGGGGAAAAACCTCGCCAATTAATACAGCCTAGTGACCCTGGTGACACATCGGTTTAATAGTCGCGGAATCTCCACCTATGTGGTTATTAAATACAGCCGATTCCCCCTCCAATAAGAACTGTACAAAAATACAGAACTTATTGAAAAATACTGCTTTTGTGGCGATATTTTCCATCCGAACTTCCACTCACGAAAATGCCTAATTTTTGATACGGCTATTTACTTTGCTCTTTTCGTAGTCGTAAATAACGCCATACACATCAAAGCTATGTTTATTATGCGAAGGCGCGTTTAGTTTCAAAAGATAGATTGAGGACTTTGATCACGGCTAGTGTGGTTCAATTGCATAACAGAATGTCACAGGCTCTCTATGCTAGAGTGGCCACGGGAATAGCGCCTGTTGGTGCGGGGGGAGTTCGGCGTTAGCGCCAACTATTCTTTCCTTCTTTAGTACCAATTCGTGACTTGAACCAGTATCAGCATTCAATGTTAGCGGCATACAGAGGCTAGATGTCGGATTGAATTTGTGATGGCCCTCATTCTACGGGGGCGTGTCGTCAAACGGATTGAAAATCCTTGTATCGGTGGTTCGATTCAGCCCCAGGCCACCAAGACTGTAATGCCCACTGTTCTCAGTGGGCATTTGCGTTTTTGCGCAACGCCAAACGGTGCGGAGTTCAGACCTGTTCTGCGTGTGCCGCCGGTGTCTGTGAAATCCCTTGTTTTTGCCCGGTTCGATTCCCTTCTGTTCAGAGATCGACGCAGCTTACGAACACGCCGTGGCGAACGGTGCAAGACCTCACCAGGCGCCGGCCAGCAAACCTTGGGGACAAAACATCAGCTACGTGCTGGACAATAATGGCATGCGGGTGGAATTGGCAACCCCAATGGGCTAGTCGCCATCAATGTCTTCGACCGCTTGTGCGGCTCAGCCCTTTTCTGATTTTGCCAATCCCAGTGCCGGCCGCGGCAGATAGTGCCCCTTGGCGTTCTCGATGCAGGCGCGCTAAAATTTTCGGCTGGGTCCGTCGGCGCCAATGCCTTCTTTTTCTCTTCCGTTAAGGTCAACTGCTGCCTTCAAAGGCTCGGGACCAGAAGAAAATACCCACTCTGCATAAGTATTTTTTTGACCAAAGTCCATCCCCTCTCTAAAACCGTTTTGCTTGATTGGCTTTCTCACCGACAGCGAGTGCACGCCGACAATGCGGCCGCCGATTTTGACCAATGCCCATTCTGCCTTTCCTGTCATAGGGTCAACGAAAATCTTGCGCAGATGTCGCTTCATCCCCGGCACGCGATTGTCGCGCAGTAAATCATCGAGCGTTCCCGGATAGCGTTGCATTCCATTGGCTCCGGGCATGTTGTAGTAACTGTCGAATGCGGTACGAAATTGTCTACCTATGGAAAGCAGCTCTTTTTCTTTATCGCGCTGTGTTGCGGTGCTTTCCAAGTCGGCGGCGACAGTCAGTCCCAGACCAATAAGCGCAATAAGAAACAACACCCACAAGTAAGTGAATCCCGCCTGTCCATCATGACAACTGGCGTCGTCAAAACGATTCATAAGTGCGACCATTTTTGGCGACACCCGGCGCGCCGCTTTTGACATCGGCAATGCCTGGCGTCGTGCCGATGCCTTCGCTGCCTTTTGCCTCAATGCTTATCCAGGTCTGCGTCGATTCGGTAATCGGGTCCATCGGTATCGCACGCAGGTATCTTTGTTCGACAAGTTCGTTCAATGACCTAGGATGATGCCCGGTATCGGCGAGAAATTTGTCCAGCGTCACGCGCAACACCCGTAGATTTTCACGCAATACCATGTCCTTCGACTTATCAACCGATGCAAAATAGTTTGGCAAGGCGATCGTCAGCAAGAGCGCAACAATCGCCATGACAATCAGCATTTCGATCAACGTAAAGCCGCGGCGCAATCGAGTTGGGGCAAAAGTAAGCATCGTTTTTACCATTGTCGGTAGGGGACGCCATTCAGCCCCAGCGCGTCTGATTTGGAGTAAACATCAAACACGTCTTCTCCTTCAGCGGGAAGGTCGGCCGGGGATGCGTAACTACGAATTCCCCAGCTGCGGGATGGTGGCTGCGACTCGTCACCGACGTCCATGGGGTCACGCGGAAGGCGTCGCAGAAAATAGATTTTATTTTTATTTGGATGGCGTTGATTTTCCACGCCGTCCACCAATTGATCGAGCGATTTCGGATAACCGGATTCCCCGGCCTTGATCTGTACGTCGCCTTGCTCAACGGCGTGCTTGTAGGCATCCAGCGCCTCGCGAATTTCCATCAATGCCGCGCGCAATTCATGTTCTTTTTGACGCTGCATGACCAACTGCATCATCGGCACTGCGACGGTTGCCAACACCGCCATTATCGCCAGGGTAATCATCAGCTCAACCAAGGTGAAACCTCCCGCGCGGAGATGACGTCGCCGATATTCCTCAACTGAGCGCCCCTGGTTCATGGCAATACTTTCACCACAAATTCACGTGGCGTGACAATCGGCGTCGGCGGCTCTGGTTCCGCTGTCGCCGCCACCACCGCCACTTTGCTCATTGCTGCCGCCTTCAGCGCCTGCAAAGTCACCACCACGTAGTCGCCAATACCACGTGCATGGCCTTTATCACCAGCCTCGTCAGGCCGCTCTACACTCAAGAAAATTCGCCCCTGTGCCGGATTAACGCGCTGACTGAAATTGGTATGGGCATTGTCCTGTTTAAAAAATTCCCCTTCATGGACGCTGACAACACGCAGCACTTGCGGGTCGTAGGCTATGCGTGCAGAGATATCGCGCAATTCGGCCTGGCTATTGAGAGACAACACCGCGCTGAACTGCTCGCCGACCTTCACGGTAGCCGGAGATTTCCAGGAAAATTCAACATCATTTTGAGAGCCGCTCCTGGATACCGGCGTTACGACATCGACTGTCGACGCACTTCCCGCGGTGGGGATATTGCCTGTCGTTGACGCTTGCTCGTCGGAGAGCAACAACGCATCGCCCCCTATGTTGCTTTCCGTGCCGGAGTCAAATTCCGCACTCAACATGTCGGGACGACGAATAGAGCGCAGTATATGCGGCGTGATGGACAACAAGATCTCGTTGCGTTCGCTCTCATCGCGTTGGCTGCCAAACAGCCTGCCAATGATGGGAAGTTCCCCCAAAAATGGAATTTTTTTGGCGCCGGAGCGATCGCTATCCTGAATCAGGCCGGCCAATATCTGTGTCTCGCCATCCTTCAGCCGCAATATGGTATTCGCCCCGCGCGTGCCGATCTGATACGCCGTCGTTCCGGATTTGCTGGTAATTTGCTGGCCCAGCGTTGACACCTCCAGATTGACCCTGATCGCCACTTCATTATCGAGATAGATATTGGGCTCGACTTCAAGCTTCAGTCCCACATCGAGATAGTTCACAGATTCAGAGATGAACCCCGTCGAGGTTGCCGTCGTCGTGATAATCGGCAAACGATCGCCGATCTGGATTTTCGCGCGCTCCTTGTTACGCACGCGAATGCGCGGATTGGCCAACACGTTGACGTCGCCATCGTTCTTATTGGCGTTCACGGTCAATGGACTTATCTGTGCCTGTGTAGTCGTGTTGTTGATGCGGGTCAAATTCTGCAAGGTGAGCGGCGCCCCATTGGCCTGCAGGGGCGACAACTGCAATTGATTCGGCCATTGAATCCCCAGTTCAAGCATGCGCGAACGTTTTACCTCCAGTATCTCCACCTCCAACATGACTTCCGGGTCGCTCAGATCTTGCAAGGCCACGATGCGCTCCGCCATGCGAATGGCATGCGGAGTATCGCGCATGATGATGACGCCCAACCGCTCGTCCACCACCAGGTCCTTGGTCTTGACGATCGTCTTGATGGTACTTGCAACGGCCTTCACGTCAGCATTGGTCAGATAGAAGCTGCGCACACTCAAGGCCTGATAGTCCTTGATCTTCTGAGGTGTGCTTGGGTAGATCAGGATCGAATTTTCATTGAGGATTTTTTGTTCCAGTTGATTGGTGGTCAAAATCAGGCGTAACGCATCTTCGACTGTGGTTTTTTTTGCAAAAATGGTCGCACGGATATCAGGGCGAATATCTTTGTCATAGAAAAAATTGAAACCGGATGTCTTGGCCATGACCTCCAGGATTGCTTTCAACGGCGCATCTCGAAACTCGAGTGAAATAGGCTGTCGAAGAGCCGTCGACAAATGTGGATTGCTGCGTTGCTCCTTGCGCAGTATTTCGTCAATGCGAACTTTGAGACTCAATGCCGGCTTATATCCCGGATCTTCCGCCAAAACTTGATGTAATTTTTCCGCCGCTGCGTGTACGTCTGTGGTGCGGCCCTTCTTGAGCAGAGCTTCCGCCTCCGTGACCAATTGACGCCGGGGCAGTTCCCGCTGCAAGGCCGCCAAGCCCTGTTGGGCCATGACGTTGTGAGCATCCAGCGTCAGTACTTGGCGATAGGCCGTCTCGGCATCATCGAGACGGCCTTCCCGACGCGCATTCTCGCCGGAGAGAACCAGGCGATTGACAATGGACGTGCGGCGACTTGCCAGGGCAATACGATATTCAGCATTTCCGGGCTCCAACCGGACAGCCTCTTCAAGCTTGCCCAATCCTTGTTCTATTTTCCCTTCTGCCAACAAGCTGTTGCCCTCTTTGTAGGCCTGCATCCCGGCACAACCGGACAGCATCAAGAACATGAGCAATATCCCTATCCGACGAGCCATCGCATTGAAGGAGGCCAACCAACAAGCCGGCAAAAAAATGGATAACTGCCTCATTGCTTTTCTCTTCTCATTGAGCACCACCGACTTCCAGTGTCTGCAGTTGATTCGTTGGCAGGTAACGCACAGCCATACTCGTCCCGTTCAGACTTTCTACTTTGTAATGTGGGCCGATGCTGTCGCCCACATGCACAGCCAGATTCTGTTCTCCCTGCTGCAGAAACACGGCGCTGCGCCGCTTGTCATCATATCTACCCAACACCGTAAACGGCAGCGGCGGCGCCGTCGGCTTTTCAACAGCTTGAGCAACAGGCGGCGGGGGCCGTTCCACTTCCGGCGCCTTCCAGCTGGTCGTGGAAAATAACTTTGCATCTGTATCCTCTTCCGGCATCTCGCCATCTCGCACGGCAATACTTAACACATCAATTGCTGCTGACGTCGCACCTGCCGCATTCCTACCGGCAGAAGCGACTGCCGCTTGCTTGACTGCCTCGGGCACGGCTGGAACTTTTGCTTGCACATGCGCACTCAGCTTCACATCGTCTGCCTCGCCAGACGGCGAAAACCAGGTCAGCACTATCATTGAGAGCAGCGACACCATCAGCAAGACGCGTTTGATGACGGGACTCATGGCGACCTACCCAACTCGGCGTTGGGCGCGGCTTTGCCGGCGACATTTTCCGGCAGCCGCGCCAGAACCACCCATTGCACGCGAGCTTCAATGTCCTTGGCACCAATCAACTCGCGCTTAAAACGTATGCTCTCC
>Ga0066798_10001189_pt1 | contig 11598 bp, 9 predicted proteins | sample PersoiDNA2013203_FD_70961 | JGI IMG/M metagenome (GOLD analysis project Ga0066798, IMG submission 70961) | Permafrost soil microbial communities from the Arctic, to analyse light accelerated degradation of dissolved organic matter (DOM) -... | ecosystem: Environmental > Terrestrial > Soil >...
GAACATCACCAGGAACACCAGCACGATCGCTTCGATCAGGGTCTTGACCACTTCTTCGATCGAGATCTTGACGAACTTGGAGGTATCGTAAGGGATGGTGTATTTCACGCCGGCCGGGAAGTACTTGGCCAGTTCTTCCATCTTCTTGTGCACGGCAGTAGCAGTGCCGAGCGCGTTGGCAGTCGGCGACAACTGCACGCCGATGAATGAGCTTGGCTTGCCATCGAGACGGCCCGAAGTGTCATATGCCTGGCCGCCGATTTCAATACGGGCGACGTCGCGCAGACGTACCGAGGAACCATCGGCATTGGCACGCAAGATGATGTTGCCGAACTGCTCAGGCGTGGTCAACTGACCAGTGACGACGACCGTTGCCGAGATCTGCTGAGTGGCTGGACTTGGCAAGTCGCCCAGAGTGCCGCCAGCGACCAGTGCATTTTGAGCAGTGATGGCAGCCGTGACGTCAGCCGGTGTCAGGCTCAGGCCAATGAGCTTGTTCGGATCGATCCAGATGCGCATCGCGCGTTCGGTGCCGAACAGCTGTGCCTGGCCTACCCCTGGAACGCGCTTGACTTCGTTGAGCACGTTACGCGACAGATAGTCACCCAGTGCCACCGGATCAAGTTTGCCGTCAGTGGAAGACAAGCCGATGAACAGCAGGAAGTTGCTGCGCGACTTGGTGACCTGCACACCTTGTTGCGTCACTGCTGCCGGCAGACGTGCTTCCACCCGTTTTAGGCGGTTTTGCACATCGACGGCAGCCAGATCGGCATTGGTGTCAGGCGAAAAGGTCACAGTGATTTGCACCTGACCGTTGGCCTGACTTTGCGACTCAACATATTGCAAGCCGTCGGCGCCGTTCATTTCCTGTTCGATCAGGCTGGTGACGGAGTCGTCCAAGGTCTGTGCAGTAGCGCCCGGATAGGACGCTGTGACGACGATGGTCGGCGGTGCGATGCTCGGATACTGGGAGACCGGCAAGCCAGTGATGGCCAACGCTCCCGCCAGTATGATGAAGATTGCTAGCACCCACGCAAAAACGGGGCGATCAATAAAGAACTTTCCCATCTGACAGCCTCTTAGTTAGCTTTGTTAGCAGCATCCTGCTTGGCCGGGGCCGGTTGGCCCTGTGCGGCAGCAGGTGCGGTGCCGACTGCACCTGCCCATGGCACTGGCTTGACCGGTGCGCCTGGCTTGACCTTCTGCACGCCTTCGACAATCACGCGGTCGCCGGCCTTGAGGCCGTCGCTGACGACCCAGTTGTCGCCTTGCGCCGAGCTGGTCTTGACCGGGCGGATAGCAACCTTGTTGTCTTCGCCGACGACGAACACGCTGGAACCGTTCAAGTCACGCATAACTGCTTGTTGCGGCACGACGATGGCAGCTTCATTGATGGCTTGTTCCAGCTTGGCGCGGACATACATGCCTGGCAACAAGGCGCGGTCCGGATTCGGGAATTCAGCGCGGATGGTGATTGCACCGGTGGTCGAATCAACCGTGATGTCGGAGAACAGCAACTTGCCCGCCAGCGGGTAAGGACGACCGTCATCGGTCACCAGTGTGACCCGGGCCTTGTCCTTGCCAACGGTCTTCAACTGGCCGCTGGCCATGGCTTGCTGCAACTTGAGCAGATCATTGCTGGACTGGGTCAGATTGACGTAGATCGGATCGAGCTGTTGCACGGTTGCCAATTGGGTGACATCGCTTTGACCAACCAGTGCGCCTTCGGTCACCAATGCACGGCCAATGCGGCCCGAGATTGGTGAGGTGACGGTGGCGTAGCCCAGGTTCAGCGCTGCTGTTTGCAGGGCCGCTTTGGCCGAAGCAACGTCAGCTTCTGCCTGCTTCTGGGTCGCGAACGCGTCGTCATAATCCTGCTTGCTGATAGCGTTGGCTTCTACTAAAGGCTTGTAGCGCTGTGCCTTCAATACCGCTTGGGTTTGCGTCGCCTGGGCTTTTGCCAGTGCCGCTTGGGCGCTGTCATAGGAAGCCTTGAATGGTGCCGGATCGATCTTGAACAACACGTCGCCAGCCTTGACTTCGCTGCCTTCGCGGAAAGTACGTTTGAGCACAATGCCAGCAACGCGGGCGCGCACTTCGGCAATCCGAGTGGCTTCCAGGCGGCCAGGCAATTCGTTGGAGATGGTGATACGTTCAGGCGCGATAGTGACGACGGAAACTTCACCTGGCGGCATAGCACCACCGGCTTGGGCGTTCGGTTTTTGACCACAACCTGCAAAAGCCGCCATGACGGCAACCGTCAGGGTAAGGCGCGTGAAACGACTAACTGAGCTCATAAATATCTCGCACGGTAAGTAAAGTGAAGCTGCGGCAGCAGCGGGTGATTCAAATACGGTAACAGTAGCTAAGTCCGCATTCATCAAGCCCTGGCCAAATGGCAGGTGTCGTAACGTTGCGGGCAAAGCAGCACACAGCAATGTAAATCGCGGTAAGACAGATAATGCAGACGGAACTAGGAAGAGTAACGCAAAAAGTTGTTGCGATGCAAAAATTGAAAACAGGCTGAGCGACGAAACGGATGCTGCGCCCATAGCGATCCGGTGTTATTATACATACATTCTTGTATGTATGTATCTAATTGTAATTTCGAATACTTTCTCAAGTGTTTCTTAATTATTACCAAATAATAACGGCAGGCACTCAGAGTTTCGCGAAATCGCGGTTCTGTCAAAGATAACGATTGTGAGCTGTCTATATTGCACAACAGCCGCACCAGGAGATGCAAATGAAGCAACTATTTATGCTGGCCAACTGATCATGGCGCGTTCGACCAAGGAAGAAGCGCTGGAAACCCGTGCGCGCATCCTCGATGCGGCAGAAAACGTGTTTTATGAGCGTGGCGTATCGCATACCTCGCTGGCTGATGTGGCCAAGGCGGCCGATGTCACGCGAGGCGCTATTTATTGGCACTTCAAGAACAAGAGCGATCTGTTCGATGCCATGTGCGAGCGCGTCAGCTTGCCGATGGAAGCCATGATGGAAGAAAATGCTGACCAGCGCGTGACCGATCCGCTGGGCCAGTTCATCAAAGGTGGCGTCTATGTGCTGCGGCAAGCTGCAACCGATGAGCGTTGTCGCAAGGTATTCGACATCATCTTTAATAAGTGTGAGATCGTCGACCATCAAGATCCTATCTTGATACGTCAGCGGGAATGCCATCTGCAAGGCATGTTGCGGATGGAGCAAATTTTGACCAACGCCATTGCGCGTGAGCAATTACCTGCCAATCTGAATGTTCGCCTAGCGTGCCTGTTGGTGCACGCTACCTTGAGCGGTTTGCTGACCGACTGGTTCTTTGCGCCCGAGAGCTTCGATTTGGCGCAGGATGCCGAAAAACTGCTCACTGCTACCATGCAGGCACTCAAAACTGCCCCAACTTTGCAAAACTAAGCTGCCGGTTATGGCGCCGGTGGTCCCAGCAAGGTGTCGATCTGGACCAGGTCAGCTTCTTGTAGTGCACCGGCGGCGGCTTTCAGCTTGAGGCCATTCATCAATGTGTCATAGCGCGCCTTAGCCAGGTCGCGCTGGGTTGAAAACAATTGTTGTTGCGCATTGAGTACATCAATATTGATGCGCACGCCGACCTGATAGCCGAGGCGATTCGAATCCAGCGCCGACTGACTCGACACCTGCGCCGCTTCATAAGCCTTGACCTGCGCCAGGCCATTGCTTACCCCGAGATAAGCCTGACGGACATTGAGCACCGCGGTGCGCCGGGCATTGTCGAGGTCGGCACGGGCCTTGTCAGCCAGGGCGATATTTTCATCGACCTTGCTGCTGACGGCAAAGCCGGAGTAGAGCGGGATGTTCCATTGCACGCCAACCGAATTCGAGTAGATGCGCGCGTTGGTATAGGGCGTCAGCGTACTGTATTGATTGGTGAAATTGCGACCCACCACCAGATCGACGGTCGGCATATGATCGGCGCGGCTGCGCTTGATTTCACTTTGGGCGATTTCCAGCGAAATCTGTTGCGCCATCACATTGTAGTTTTGTTGTTCTGCGCTGGCGATCCAGGCGTCCAATCCACTCGGCTGCGGCATGCTCAGCGTGACCTTGTCGCGCAGGCGCGAGAGCGGCGGCGGTTGCTGGCCGATGATTTTCTGCATTTTGTCGAGCGCCACGGCGAGGTCATTCTGTGCCGCGATCTCTTGCGCATTGGCCAGATCGTAGCGCGCTTGCGCTTCATTGGTATCGGTGATGGTGGCGGTACCGACTTCGAAATTGCGTTGCGCCGATGCCAATTGCTCGGTAATGGCCTGCTTTTGCACGCCCAGGGAACTCAAGACATCCTGTGCCGCCAATACATCAAAATAAGACTGGCCGACACGCAGGATCAAGTCCTGACGGGCCAGTTCAAACTGTGCCTCGCTGACAGCGACGGCCAGCTTGCCTTGCCGATACGACTCCCAGTTAGCGAGCCGCAGCAGCGGTTGCGTCAAGGTCAGGTTGTAGACATTGCTGAGATTGTTGAGCGTGTCGCCGGAGCGGGTATAGGTGCCGCCCAGATTGACCGAAGGTAGCAGGCCGGCGCGTCCCTGGATGCCTTTTTCGGCACCGGCACGTAGCGCATAACGGGCGCTTTGATAGACCGCGTCATAGGCCAGCGCCTGCTGATAGGTTTGCTGCAGATTGCTCGCCAGAGCCGGTATCGCGGGCAGACTGCACAACGTCAGCGCGGCCAGCAGCGGGGCCAGAAAATCATGGCGCATGGTCGAACTCTCCGGGAAGCAAATGCCAGGAAGCGGCTCCGCAGCCTGTTCCTGGCATCAATTAGAACGATAGAAAGAGACGGAGAAAACCGCTCAAGGAACTATCAATAAGTCACCATCGTGGCATCAACCTGTTGCGCCCAGGCATGAATACCGCCGGTCAGATTGGTCACCTGGGTAAAGCCTTGACGTTCAAGAAATGCCGCGACCTGCATGCTGCGGGCGCCATGGTGGCAAATGCAGACGACCGGTTGGGCTTCATCGAATTCAGAAAAGCGGCTCGGGATCGTGTTCATCGGGATCAATTGTGCAGCACTGATGCTGCAGGTTTCGAACTCCCATGGCTCGCGCACATCAAGCAGCAAAGGTGATGGACGATCCGGGTCAGCGATCCAGGCGGCCAGTTCCGGGGCGGTGATGTGCTCCATGTCGCGCTTTCTTAAAAGGTGAAGTGTGACGACTCAGTGGCACTGTGCAGATACTTGGCCATGGTTTCAAACAGCGTGACCGTGTCAAACACCTGATCAGATGTGCGCGTGATCACTTGCAGCGACATCACGGGCGCTTCACCGACGATCGCCAGAATACGGCCGCCAACCTTGATTTGCTTGAGGAACGTGTCGGGCAGGAACGGCAACGCGCCGGAAATGACGATGACGTCAAATTCACCTTGCCAGCCTTGTGCGCCATTGCCCAGCTCGACGCTGACATTGGTGACGCCATAGGCAGCCAGATTTTTTTCTGCCAGCGACTTGAGCTCGGGATCGATTTCAACTGTAGTGACGTGACGCGCCTTGTAGGCCAGCAATGCGGCCATGTAGCCCGAACCGGCGCCGATTTCCAGCACTTGTTCGTGTTTCTTGATGTTGGCTTCTTGCAGAATGCGTGCCTCAACCTTTGGCGGCATCATGTTTTCGCCGCCAGGCAGCGGGATTTCGGTATCGAAGAAGGCCAGATTGCGGTAGGCGGCAGGAACGAATTCCTCGCGCTTGACCACTGTCAGCAGGTCCAGTACATCTTGCGCCAGCACATTCCAAGGACGGATTTGCTGTTCGATCATATTGAAACGGGCTTGTTCGATATTCATGGCTTAGGCTCAATAGCGACGTAAAAACAGCATTTTATCAAACCCCAGCCCAGCGAGACAGCATCATGCTGTTGCTTTCCGAGCCAGGAATGCAAAATAGTTGCTTGCGCAACGGCGATTGTTACCGATTGCGGCGGATTGTTACCGCCAGCGTAAAAATCCTCAGCGTGCAGCATCGTCCTCATGCCTGTCTTCTGCCGTCTCGTGGGTCTCTCCCGCCGGGGCCGGACCTGCCCATTTGCGCTTGACCCAATTGGCCAGATCATCCAGATAGGTATAGGCCACCGGTACCACCACCAGTGTCAGCAGCGACGAGGTAATGATGCCGCCAATGACGGCCTGGCCCATCGGTGCGCGCTGTTCCGAGCCTTCCGACATGCCGAAGGCCAGCGGCACCATGCCGAACACCATCGCCAGCGTGGTCATCAGAATTGGCCGCAAGCGCACATGCGCGGCTTCCAGCAGCGCCGCGCCGCGCTCCATACCAGCGCGGCGCGCCTGGTTGGTAAAGTCCACCAGCAGAATCGCGTTCTTGGTGACCAGACCCATGAGCATGATGAAGCCGATGATGGAAAACATGTTCAAGGTCGAGCCGAACAGCATCAGAGCCAGAAATACGCCCACCAGCGTCAGCGGCAGCGACGACATGATCGCCAGCGGCTGCACGAAACTGGCGAATTGCGAGGCCAGGATCATATAGATGAAGACAATCGCCAGTGCCAGCGCCGCCAGCGCATAGCCGAACGATTCATTCATGCTCTTGGTGGAGCCGCCAATCTGGTAGCGATAACCGGGCGGCCATGCGACCTGATCGAGCATCAGCTTGATGTCAGCATTGACCTGACCTGCCGAGCGGCCCGCGGTATTGGCCGACAATTCCACTTCACGGTTGAGATCGCGCCGGTTGATCTGGTTGGCCCCGACTGCGGGCGTGATATCGGCCACCTGGCGCAGCGGTACCATGCGCGGCGAACCATCGCTATTGGTTTGTGTGCTGACCAGCATCAGGCGCGACAGATCTTCCACCGTACTACGGTCGCTTGGTGCCAGTCGCACATTGACGTCATAGTTTTCATCATCGGGCGCGCGCCAACTACTGGCGGCTTCACCCGCCAGCAAGGGGCGCAATGCATTGCCGATCTCGGCCACGCCAATGCCGAGGTCGGAGCCGATATCGCGCTTGGGTTCAATCGAGATGGTCGGCTTTTGTGCCTTCAGGCTGGAATCCAGATCCACCACGCCGGGAATGGCGCGCAGTTTGGCCTGGATCTGATCCGACAACCGCGCCAACTGTCCCAGATCCGGCCCCAGCAAGCTGAAACGCACTTGCTTGTTGTCACCGCCAACACCATCGAGCGCGCCGATATGGGTGATGGTGATGCCGGCCACTTGTTGCAGTTTGGCGCGTAACTGAGGCGCCAGTTCAGTGGTGCTGTGCTGGCGCTGCTTGCGCGGTGTCAGACGGATGAACAACGTGGCGTAATTTTTCCCCTGGGCATTGCCGGTATTGACGGTACTGTAGATGTCGACTACTTCCGGGAACTGGCGCAGCAAGGCTTCCACCTGATGCACCTTGGACTCGGTCAATTCCAGGGACGAACCGACCGGGGTATAAAAGGTCAGGCCCGATTCGGAATAATCGGCCTGCGGTACAAATTCAGAGCCGATCAATCCGGTCGCCGGCAGCGCGAAGCCGGCAATGAAGGTCAGCAAAGCGACCAGCAAGGTCAGGATGCGGTGTTTGAGTGACCATTTCAACAAGCGCTGATAGCTGGCCGACAGCCATTGCACCAGTCGCTCGAATTGCCCCAATACGCGGCCGATGCTGCGCGCATACCAACCGTCTTTTTTGCGCGTGCCGCCGTGTGCATCCGGATCGGGCCAGATCGATGACAGCATGGGGTCGAGCGTGAAGGACACAAACATCGAGATCAATACCGCCGCCGTCACGGTCACGCCAAACTGATGGAAAAAGCGCCCGATGATGCCGCCCATGAAACCGACCGGCAAGAACACCGCAACAATGGAAACGTCGTCGCCAGCACTGCCAGGCCGATCTCGGCTGTGCCTTCCAGTGCCGCGCTCTTGTGTGACTTGAACTTGCCCTGTACCTTCATGCCGGCGTGGCGGACGATGTTTTCGCGTACCACGATGGCGTCATCGATCAACAGGCCGACACACAGCGACAGCGCCATCAGCGTGATCATGTTGATGGTGAAGCCGAAGACGTACATAAACAAAAAGGTACCGATCAGCGCCACCGGCAAGGTCAGCCCTGTAATCACGGTCGAGCGCCAGGAATTGAGGAACAGGAACACAATCAAGACCGTCAGCAACGCGCCTTCGATCAGCGTGCGGCGCACGTTTTCGACACCGGTGCGGATTTGTCGCGAGCTATCCTTGATCACTTGCAGACGTACCCCTGGATACAGCTTTTGCAGATTGGGTTGCATGTCATTGATGGCCTGCTTGAGACCATCGGCGACGTCAATGGTGTTCTGCCCCTGCGCCTTGAGGATGTCGAGCGCCAAGGTGCGCTGGCCGTTGTACAGCGCCAGCGTTTCCTGTTCTTCCTGGCCGTCGACGACATTGGCGATCTGCGCTAGCGTCACTGGCTGGCCGCCACGGCGGGCGACGATGATGCGCTTGAAATCCTCCGGATTCTTGACTCGGCCTTGCACCTGTACCACCTGTTCATTGGCTGCTGTGCGGATGGCGCCGGTTGGCAATTCCTGGTTTTCATTCTTGATGGCATTGATGACTTGATCAACGCCGATGCCCAGCGCTTCCATCTCGACCGGTTTTACATAGATGTTGATCTGCCGTTTGACACCGCCGACCAGCGTCACCGAACCGACGCCGCGCACATTCTCCAGACGCTTCTTGATGACTTGATCGGAAATCGTGGTGAGCTCGCGCAGGCTGCGCGGTTTGGCATTGGGGGCATCAGCTGCATCGGTCACTGAGATCGAAAAAATAGGCTGATCGGCTGGATCGAAACGGGTGATGCGCGGTTGATCGACTTCCTTGCGAAAGCCCGAAGTCACCAGCGCCACTTTTTCTCGGACGTCTTGCGCGCCCTGTGCCGGATCGACGGTGAGGTCGAATTCGACAATCACTACCGACAGGCCTTCATAGGAATGCGAAGTCAGGCTGTTGATGCCATTGATGGTATTGACCGATTCTTCGATCTTGCGCGTGACATCTGACTCGACGTTTTCCGGCGAAGCACCCGGATAGCTGGTTTGTACCACCACCACCGGGAAGGTGATGTCGGGAAACTGATCGACGCGCAGGCGTTGGTAAGAGAATAGTCCGAGCACCACGAACGCCAACATCATCATGGTAGCCAGCACGGGGTTGCCGATGCTGATGCGAGTGAACCACATGACTTATTCCTTTACCGTGTTGGCTGCTACAGCACCCAACACGCGCACCGGCGTACCGGTTTGCAAATTGCCGAGGTTGGTCTTGATCACGCGAGCGCCGCTTTGCAAACCGCTGCTCACTTCGACGGCATCGCCTTGGTGATCGACGCCGCGCAGGCCCAGCGTGATTTGATGCCGGACCAGTTTGTCGGCTTCGATGGCATACACAAAGCTGTTGCCGCTTTCATTGCGAACGGCGGCTTGCGGTACGGTCAAGGCCGCCTCGCGCTTGTCGAGCGTCAGGCTGGCATCGGCAAACATGCCGGCGCGCAACAAGCCTTGCGGATTGATGATGCGGACATACACCATAATCGAGCGCGAGCCAGCCTGGGTGGCCGGATTGATGCGCACCACCTGGCCTGTTACCGGCTGCGGTAAACCTTCCACTGTCACCAATACTTCCTGCCCCAGCTTGACCTTGAGGATGTCAGCGCTCGGGACCGGCGCTTCCAACTCCATCTGGCGCAAGTCGACGACGTCGAGCAATTTGTTGTCAGTCGAGACCTTTTCACCCGGTTCTATCGTGCGACTGCTGATGGTGCCGTCAATCGGCGCGCGGATGGTGGTGTCGTTGAGCGCCTTTTGCGCCACGTCGAGCGCACCACGGGCACTGTCGACATTGGCCTTGGCAATGTCGAACTGGCTGGCGGCATTGTCGAAGGCATTGCGCGAGATGAAGCCCTTGTCCAGCAACGCCTGATTGTTGTCACGCGTCTTGGTGGCAATATCAAGTTGTCCGCGTGTTGCCACCAGCGCACCACGCGCCTGGTCCAGCTTGGCCTGGTATTCGCTCGGGTCCATGCGGATCAGGACCTGGCCGGCGCTGACCGTTTCACCGGCACGTACCAGCACCTGGCTGACTTCGGCATTGACCTTGGCTTTGACTGCGACCTGATGCAGTGCGCGCAAGCTGCCCGATAGCGGCAGCACCTGACGCAGCGCTCCGACATTGGCTACGGCGATGTCGCCGGCCAGGAATTCAAGTACATCGTTAGCCTTGACTGCCATGGACGCCGGTGCTTCCGGCCGCTTGCGGCTGGCTAGGAGGGCAATGAGCAGCAGCAGGATCAACAAGGAAACGAGTACCGAACGGCGTTTGAAGAAGGAAAGAGTCATCAGATTCTGGTTGGCAGAGCAAGGAAATAAGGAGCGTAAATGAGTAATCAGTAAGAAATAAGTGGAATTGCCAGTGCGATCACTTATTTTGGCAGCAAAATAGCCCTATTTATCTTTTTTAGTGGCAGCCGCCTTCGCATTTGTATGAATTGGTGTCGGGCCAGTCCAAATGTAAGTGGCAACGTCGTCGGCGTCAAGAAAGCAGCAACGTGGTGCCCCGACCGATTAGGCCGAAATTGGCATAAAAATTGGCGTCAACCGCGAAGAACGGGGTTGAAATGCCTCTCTTCTGCGGAAAGAATCGCTCGCAAGCCTTTTACAATGCTGTTATCGACGAGTCCGTCGAGTGAATATGTTGTCATCATATCTATTCGACCTATTGTCACCAGCACGATGTCAGGTCGTGGTATTTCGCGGGAGAGCGGCAATGGCCACCATCAATAATCAGTTCAAGATCAATAACGTTCCGGCTTCTAGCGCAGCCAAGGTATACGCGCGCAGTAGCAATGAGATCGCGTTCAACAATATGATGGCCGCGCGCAATTCCGGCATCGATGGCATTGTCAGTTCGATCCGTCCCGATGTCAGCCCGGCGCTGACGATGGCGCTCAACTCGCTGGTCGGCAACTATGGCATCAAGGTGCCGCCCAAGATGCGTATTTTTTCTGCCAAGAAAGGATATACGCTGGAAGAGGGCGATGAGCGTACCGATTCGTTTGGCAATTTGCTCAAGGATCATCCGGGCGTGACCGAATTACTGGCGCAGGCAGAATCACAGGCGGTCAGTGCGCGCGACGCTGCGCTCAATACCGTGATTGATAATTTCATGCAAGGCTCTGGTGGTGCCAGCTATGACGCCAAGGGAATGCTCACCGAATTCCGTGACGACCAGGAGTCGCGCCCGATCAGCATCGTCTATGACGGTACTTCGACCCAGGTGGAAGAATTAGACGTGATCAAGGGCTGGCGTCCGCTGAAGACGGAATCCGACTTCGTCACCGATCTGCAGGAAGCCTATAACCGCTACACCATGACCGGCAGCGCAATTGAACATGCGGAAAAGAAGAAGCATCGTAATGCCTTGACGCGTTTGCCGGAAATTTCCAAGCCGAATTGAGCGGCGTCACACATTGTAAATCCAGGTGCAGTGTCTTAATGCTGTTCAGTTAAGAAAATGCTTGCGTGGTTTTCTTGGTTGCTGATGCTGGGTTTTCTTCGGACTACCTTGCCGGCT
>Ga0066798_10001191_pt1 | contig 11591 bp, 9 predicted proteins | sample PersoiDNA2013203_FD_70961 | JGI IMG/M metagenome (GOLD analysis project Ga0066798, IMG submission 70961) | Permafrost soil microbial communities from the Arctic, to analyse light accelerated degradation of dissolved organic matter (DOM) -... | ecosystem: Environmental > Terrestrial > Soil >...
GGGGGGTGTCTTTTATGACTGCGGCGACACATAATCGGCGCCAGCAAGGCATTAGTCCTACATTCTACCTTATAATTTGCGAGAAACCAGCAGGCAAAACTGCCAATCATCCTGGCCCGACACCAGAACTTTCTGCGTTTTTACCGGCATTTGCCTGCGTTCCTGCTATGTCGGCAACGTGATTTATCAACACATTAGTTTTTGCGCCTGATGCGCGCCTTCCTACCATGACTCTTGCCCTTTCTGATGTGAAACGTATTGCCAACCTGTCCTGCCTGGAATTGACAGAAGAACAAGCTGGCCAAACCCTGGACAAACTCAACGGCATCTTTGCCCTGGTCGAACAAATGCGCGCAGTCGACACCAGCGGCATCGAACCGCTCAGCCATCCGATTGCCGCGCTCACCGCCGATCTGGCGCTACGCCTGCGCGACGATGTGGTGACCGAAAGCAATCACCGCGAAGCCTACCAGCAACCTGCTCCGGCGACCCAGGACGGCCTGTATCTGGTCCCCAAGGTGATCGAATAAGCCATGTCCCTGCACTGACCGCCTTGTTGTGCGTCCAGTCCAGCCAGTCATTTGTGTCCCCGGCATCACAGAACCTGAAAAACGAATACCTCCATGCATACCAAGACCATCAAAGAGCTTTCGACGCTGCTGCAAGCCAAGAAAATTTCCGCCGCCGAGCTGGCCACGCTGTTTCTCGACCGCATTGAACAAAGTGATCTCAATGCTTTCCTGCATGTTGACCGTCAACTAAGCTTGCGACAGGCCGCCGTGGCCGACCAGCGTCTGGCTACTGGCGACACAACACCGTTGACCGGCATCCCGATTGCTCACAAAGACTTGTTCGTGACGCGCCAATGGCGTACCACGGCCGGTTCAAAGATGCTGAAAAATTACACAAGCCCATTTGATGCAACCGTGGTGGAACAGTTCAATGCCGCCGGCACGGTTACATTGGGCAAGCTCAATTGCGATGAATTCGCCATGGGTTCGGGCAATGAAAATTCCTATTTCGGTGCGGTCAAAAATCCGTGGGACAAGCGCGCCGTCCCTGGCGGTTCGTCCGGTGGTTCTGCCGCCGCAATTGCGGCGCGTCTGGCACCGGCCGCGACCGGCACCGACACTGGCGGTTCGATCCGCCAGCCAGCGGCGCTGTGCGGCGTCACCGGCATCAAGCCGACTTATGGCAGCGTGTCACGTTACGGCATGATCGCGTTCGCCTCTTCGCTCGACCAGGGTGGCCCGCTGGCCAAGACGGCCGAGGATTGCGGCGTGCTGCTCAATGCCATGACTGGTTTCGACGAGCGCGACTCCACCAGCATCGCCCGTCCCAAGGAAGATTTCACGCGCTCGCTCAACGATAGCCTGCAAGGCTTACGCATTGGCGTGCCGCGCGAGTTCTTCGGCGCCGGTCTAGCGGCAGACGTCGAACAGGCAGTGCGCGCAGCACTGGCCGAATTCGAAAAACTCGGCGCCACGCTGGTCGATATTTCATTGCCGAAAACCGAGCTGTCGATTCCGGTTTATTACGTGATCGCACCGGCTGAAGCCTCGTCCAATCTGTCGCGTTTCGATGGTGTGCGCTATGGCCATCGCGCCGCCGATTACAAGGATCTGTCCGACATGTACAAGAAGTCGCGCGCAGAAGGTTTCGGCGATGAAGTCAAGCGCCGCATCCTGGTTGGCGCCTATGTGTTGTCGCATGGTTATTACGATGCCTACTACTTGCAGGCGCAAAAAATCCGCCGCCTGATTGCGCAGGATTTCCAGCGTGCGTTGACCGGTGCCGACCGTCAGTGCGACGTCATCATGGGTCCGGTTTCGCCAACCGTGGCATGGGATCTCGGCGACAAGACCGATGATCCGGTAGCCAACTATCTGGCCGATATTTTCACGCTCTCGACCAGCCTGGCCGGCTTGCCCGGCATGTCGATTCCCTGTGGCTTCGGTCAGGGCGAAAAGAATGCCCAGCGGCCAGTCGGTTTGCAGATCATCGGCAATTATTACGAAGAAGCGCGCCTGCTCAACGTCGCCCATCAGTATCAGCAAGCCACCGACTGGCACCAGCGCGCACCGGTTTAATCGGCACCCGCAAGCCACGAAACGAATACAGAATCAGCGAGGAATACTATGCAGTGGGAAGTCGTCATCGGTCTGGAAACGCACACACAGCTTTCGACCGAATCCAAAATTTTCAGCGGCTCGTCAACCCAGTTTGGCGCCGCCCCCAACACCCAGGCCAGCCCGGTCGATCTGGCCTTGCCTGGCGTCTTGCCGGTATTGAACAAGGGCGCCGTCGAACGCGCCATTCAGTTCGGCCTGGCGATTGGCGCAACAATTGCGCCGCGCTCGGTATTTGCACGCAAAAACTATTTTTACCCCGATCTGCCCAAGGGCTATCAAATCAGCCAGTTTGAAATTCCCGTGGTCCAGGGTGGCAAGATTTCATTTGTGCTGGAGAAGGATGGCAAGGCCGAAATCAAGACCCTGCAACTGACCCGCGCCCACCTCGAAGAAGACGCCGGCAAGTCGCTGCACGAAGACTATCAAGGCATGACCGGCATCGATCTCAACCGCGCCGGCACACCATTGCTGGAAATCGTCACGGAGCCCGACATGCGCAGCGCTGCGGAAGCCGTGGCCTATGCCAAGGCACTGCACTCGCTGGTGATGTGGCTGGGCATTTGCGATGGCAACATGCAGGAAGGCTCGTTCCGCTGCGACGCCAATGTCTCAGTACGCCCGGTCGGTCAACACGCATACGGCACCCGTTGCGAGATCAAGAACCTGAACTCGTTCCGCTTCATGGAAGATGCGATCAACTATGAAGTACGGCGCCAGGTCGAGTTGATCGAAGACGGCGGCACTGTAGCGCAAGAAACCCGCCTGTACGATCCGGACAAGAAAGAAACCCGTTCCATGCGCAGCAAAGAAGACGCGCAGGATTACCGCTACTTCCCAGACCCCGATCTGCCACCGCTGGTGATTGCACAAGAGTGGATCGAGCGCGTGCGTGCCAGCATGCCGGCACTGCCAGCAGAAATACGCGAACGTTTCGTGCACGAGTTCGCACTGACCGAATACGATGCTGCCGTGCTGACGCAATCGAAGGCCATGGCCACTTACTTTGAAGCCGTGGTCAATGCAGCTGGCAAGGATCAGGCTAAGCCGGCGGCCAACTGGCTCATGGGTGACGTCGCCTCGACCCTCAATCGGGCCGATACCGATATCGCCGACGCCCCAGTCAGCGCCGTGCAATTGGCCTTGCTGCTCAAGCGTATCGCCGACGGCACGATTTCCAACAAGATTGCCAAGGAAGTGTTTGCCGGCATGTGGGAGGCAGCTTCTGACAAGGACTCACTGGCCGATGACATCATTGAAGCCAAGGGTTTGAAGCAGATTTCCGACAGCGGCGCGCTAGAAGCGATTGTTGATCAAGTGCTGGCCGCCAATGAAAAATCGGTGACGGAATTCCGTTCGGGCAAGGAGCAGGCAATCAACGCCTTGATCGGCCAGGCAATGAAAGCCACCAAGGGTAAAGCCAATCCGGCGCAATTGACGGAATTGCTGCGCAAGAAACTGACGGCCTGAGCAAGCTCAGTACACCCGCCAGAAGCCGCTGCCATGGCAGCGGTTTTTTTTCGTCCGGCTCCAACGAAAAACAACTATCGATAGACAAACTAATTCGTTGCCGCCGTGATCGCTGGCGCGTGTAATGGTCATTTATGTTGGCGTCACACGCCTTTCATCGGAAATTGACATCATGACCAGTGCCCTCGCCTCGCCACCCCGGACCAGCCTCAGCACGCTGGCACAAGATTTCAGCATCCGTGCGCTGAATGGCCCGCTCGGTGCCGAAATCAACGGCCTCGACCTGAACCTTAACGTGACCGATCACGACATCGCCGCCATCCGCGCTGCACTGGTCCAGCACGGCCTAGTGATCTTGCGCGACCAACGCATTACGCAGCAACAGCATGTGGCATTCAGTCGCCGCTTCGGCCCCTTGCAAATCCATGTGCTCAACCGTTTTCGTCTGCCGCAACACCCGGAAATCCTGGTCGTCTCCAACGTGGTCGAAAATGGTCAGCCTATCGGACTGGTCGACGCGGGCGCCGACTGGCATTCCGACCTGTCGTACATGCCGACACCAAGCCTGGGATCACTGCTGCATGCGCAGGAGTTGCCCGCCGAACAGGGCGATACGCTCTATGCCAATATGTTCAATGCCTACGACACCTTGCCAGCCGATGTGAAAAAAACGCTGGAAGGACGGCGTGCCGTGCACTCTTATGTTTATCGCTACCTGCGCCTGCAAAAGCTGTCGCCATGGCGTGCCGATCTGACCCAGAAGCAGATCGATGAAGTGCCGCCGGTGGAACATCCAGTCATCCGTGTGCATCCGGAAAGCGGCCGCAAGGCCTTGTTTGTCAACGAAGGATTTACGTCGCACATCGTCGGCCTGCCGCCGGAGGAAAGCACCGCCTTGCTGAAATTGCTGCACGAACACACGATTCGTCCGGAGAATGTCTACACCCACAAATGGCGCGCGCATGACATCGTGTTCTGGGACAACCGCAGCACCGTCCATTACGCCGCGATCACACCGCAGCATTTGCGCCGCACGCTGTACCGGACCACTGTAGAGGGTGACGTACCATTTTGACATTGTTAATTTGTCAGGTTGGCAAACTAGCCATGCACCAACAACACCATCAAGCCCTCACGACTGAGGGCTTTTTGCCGACATTAATTTCCCTATGGCAACAACAAGGAACGCTGTCCGGCGAACTCAGTCCAACCCCGGTACCACGTGATTGCATTCAATCACGCCAAGGCTAACAATATCGGGAGAAGACAGATGAAATTCCGCACCACATTCATGATCGCCGCACTGGCACTGATCGGCATTTTTGCCGCCATCAACTGGGAGGCATTTCTGGCGCCAACGCAACTCAGTCTGGTGTTTACCAACTTGCAGGCGCCACTGGGCTTGATCATGCTGGGCATTGTGATTCTGCTCAGCGCCGCCTTCCTGCTCTATGTGATGGCGCTGCAAACCAGCCTGTTGCTGGAGACACGACGCTTGACCAAACAACTGGAAAGCCAGCGCGAACTGGCCGACCAGGCAGAAAAATCACGTTTCATTGAGTTGCGCGGCTTTCTGCAAAGCGAACTGCAACAATTGCAACAGCGGCAGAATTCGCATCTGAGTGTATTGACCAACAAGATCGAAACAGTACAACAGGATATTCAGGAACGCGGCCAGTTGACCGAGAATGCCGTGGCGGCGCAGATCGGTGAACTTGATGACCGGCTGCAACGACTGGGTGTCGGCATCAAGGCCATTTGATCCTGACAATGCAAAAAAGCCCCGTGCACAACTTGCACGGGGCTTTTGCATTGCACCAGTCAGATAGCCTCAGCCGTATCAAATTCCGTAACGGGTACGATAGGCAGCCACGGCATCCTTGTACTGCGCAAGTTGCGCGTCAGCACCGGCCTTGGTCAGGTATTCCAGCAAGTCGCTGAGATTGGCAATCGAAATCACCGGCATGTCATAGGTTTTGGCCACTTCCTGCACCGCCGAGTGAGCCGACAGCGCGTCGTCCTTGCCAGAGCGCTCCATGCGGTCCAGTGCGATCAATACGGCACATGGCGTAGCACCGGCAGCACGGATCATGTCCACCGATTCGCGCACCGAGGTTCCCGCCGAAATCACGTCATCGATGATCACCACACGACCTTGCAGCTTGGCACCGACGATGGTGCCGCCTTCGCCGTGGTCCTTGGCTTCCTTGCGATTATAGGCAAACGGCACATTGCGGCCTTGCCCAGCCAGCATGACGGCAGTCGCCGAGGCCAGCGTAATGCCTTTGTAGGCGGGGCCAAACAGCATGTCGTATTCCAGCCCTGCGTCCTGCAGAGTGCGCGCATAGAACTGCGCCAGCCGGGCCAAGGTCGCGCCTTCGTTGAACAAGCCGGCATTGAAGAAGTAAGGCGACGTACGGCCAGCCTTGGTGACAAACTCGCCAAAGCGCAATACGCCTGCCGAGACGGCAAACTCGATGAATTCTTGTCGTAAGTTGCTCAAAATACATCCCTGAAAAATAATGTGCGCTGCAAACGCTGCACGGCACTACGCCGCAAGACCCACATTTTAAATGAATCAGGTATGCTACGCGCCTGACTTTTACGCGAGTGATGCCATGCCCAAAATCGTTTCTGCCAATCTCAACGGTATTCGCTCGGCAGCCAAGAAGGGCTTCTTCGAGTGGCTGGCCAAGGAATCGGCCGACTTCATCTGCGTGCAAGAACTGAAGGCACAGGAAGCTGACATGACGGAGCAATTCCTGACGCCACAAGGTTACGTCGGCCACTTCCACTACGCCCAGAAAAAAGGTTATTCCGGCGTCGGCCTTTACAGCAAGCGCAAACCGAACGCGGTGCGTATCGGTTTCGGCGATGAAGAATTCGACTACGAAGGCCGCTATGTCGAATGCGACTTCGGCGACCTCACCGTGATTTCGCTGTATTGCCCGTCCGGATCGTCAAGTGAAGAGCGCCAGCAAGCCAAGTTCCGCTTCATGGAAGTGTTCCTGCCACATCTGCAGCAACTCAAGGACAGTGGCCGCGAGGTGGTCATCTGTGGCGACTGGAATATCGCCCACAAGGAAATCGACCTGAAGAACTGGAAGAGCAACCAAAAGAACTCCGGCTTCCTGCCAGAAGAACGCGCCTGGCTCACGCGCTTGTTCGACGAACTTGGTCTGGTCGACGTCTATCGCGGCGTGCATCCGGATACCACCGCCGAGGCCTATACCTGGTGGAGCAATCGCGGCCAGGCATGGGCCAATAACGTCGGCTGGCGCATCGATTATCAGATCGCTACGGCTGGCATTGCCAAGAAAGCCAAGACTGCGACGATTTACAAGGAAGCCCGATTCTCCGACCATGCACCGCTGACAATCACCTATACCGCCTGAGCCTGAACCATCCGGTGTAATGCAAAAGCCCCCGTCATGCAAAACATGACGAGGGCTTTTTTCTTGCCGCGAGATTGATGCCGCTAACTCAAGCGCTGACAGCTTTCTTGGCAACGGCTTTCTTCGGTGCGGCCTTCTTGGCAGCCGGTTTTTTGGCAGCAGGCTTTGCCGCGGCCTTGCTGGCAGTCTTCTTGGCTGCCGGTTTGGCGGCGGTGCTGGCTTCCGCATCGGTCTCACCATCGGCGGCCGCAGCCTTGCCTTTGGCTGGTGCCTTGGCCTTGCGCTCTTCGAACTCGAAGCTGATCTTGCCATCCTTGCCGCGTGCCAGGAAAGCCTTGAATGGACGCCGCGTACGTTGCGAAACGAAGCCCGGCAACAAATCGGTCTTGCCTTCGTTCAACAGCTTGGTCATCTGTTCCGGCAAGATTTCCTGCTGCAGAATGATGCGACCGCTGCGGAAATCGCAGGCCTTGGGCTTGGCCAAGGTTTTTTCGCAGACATAACCCAAGCTCATTTCATAGACACCACCGCCGCATTTCGGACATGGTCCCAACGGCGTCAATGCGCTCAGATCAACCGGCTCGCCACCCTCGCCTTCGCCATCGTTTTGGCCGAAGTCGAATTCGAGCTTGTAGTTGTTGATTTCATTGTCGCGCGAAATCTTCAAGATGGCAGCAAACGGTCGGCCCATTTTGGAACGGAAACCTTGCAGTGGACCGATGGTGCGATTAGCCAGCAACTCTTCCACTTCAGGGATTTCAAACTGGCGTCCGCCCGGCACCTTGCTCATCGAGAATTCGCACTTGGTGCAGGCAAAGCGACGATAGTTTTCCTTGACCACGCTGCTGCAATTCGGACATGGTGTTTTCAGTGTTGCGTAGTCGCCGGGAATCGTATCGTTATCGTATTCTTTGGCGCGCTTGACGATGATTTGCGTCATCTGCGCAATTTCACGCATGAACTCGTCGCGACTGATCTTGCCGCGTTCCATCTGCGCCAGCTTTTGTTCCCATTCACCGGTCAATTCAGGCTCGGTCAATTCATCGACGCCAAGGCCGTGCAACAAGGTCATCAACTGGAATGCCTTGGCCGTCGGTATCATTTCACGGCCTTCGCGCAACAGGTATTTTTCGTTGAGCAAACCTTCGATGATGGCCGCGCGCGTGGCTGGCGTACCCAGACCCTTGCCGGCCATCGCTTCGCGCAGTTCGTCGGAGTCGATCAGCTTGCCAGCGCCTTCCATGGCCGACAGCAAGGTCGCTTCAGAGTACCTTGCGGGCGGCTTGGTGACCAGTTCATTGGCAGTGATCTTGTCGGTCTTGACCTTTTCATCCTTGGCCACGGCCACCAGCGTGCCGCTGTTTTCATCTTTTTCGTCGACCACATCCTTGCCGTAGATCGCCAACCAACCAGGGTTGGTCATGACCTTGCCTTCGGTCTTGAACTGATGACCGGAGACTTCGGTAAAGCGCGTCGTAACCTGGAATTCCGCGGCCGGGAAAAACACCGCCATGAAGCGACGGGTCACCAGGTCGTACAACTTCTGTTCCGGCTCCGACAGATTCTTCGGCACTTGCGGCGTCGGGATGATCGCAAAGTGATCGCTGATCTTGGTGTTGTCGAAGATGCGCTTGTTCGGCTTGACCCAGCCCTTGTTGAGGATCTGTTTCGCGAACTGGTGGTAATTGTTGTTTTCGGCAACCGCGTCCAGGGTTTCCTTGACGGTATCCAAATAGTCTTCGGGCAAGTGGCGCGAATCGGTACGCGGATAGGTCAACACCTTGTGTTTTTCGTACAAGGCTTGGGCCAGACCCAAAGTGTTCTTGGCGGAAAAGCCGAAGCGCGAGTTGGCTTCGCGTTGCAGGCTGGTCAAATCGAACAGGCCCGGTGCCATTTGCGTGGTCGGCTTCGATTCTTCGGTGACGTTGCCGATTTTGCCACGACAGGCCGCCACGATGGATTCGGCAGCAGCCTTGCTCCACAGACGCTCGGGGCGCTTCTCGGGATCGTTCTCGTCTTTCTTGTGTTGCTTGTCGAGCCAGCGGCCTTCATAAATACCGGCTGCACACACGAAGTCGGCGCGCACTTCCCAGTAATCGCGTGGCACGAACTTCTTGATCTTTTCTTCGCGCTCGACCACGATCGACAAGGTCGGCGTTTGCACACGACCTACCGTGGTCAGGTAAAAGCCGCCTTCTTTGGAATTGAAAGCGGTCATCGCACGCGTGCCGTTGATACCGATCAGCCAGTCGGCTTCGCTACGGCAACGGGCCGCATCGGCCAACGGTTGCATGTCTTCGTCGCGGCGCAGATTGGCGAAACCGTCACGGATCGCACCAGGCGTCATCGATTGCAGCCACAGGCGCTGCACTGGTTGCTTGGCCTTGGTGTATTGCGCAATCAGGCGAAAAATCAGCTCCCCTTCGCGGCCCGCGTCACAGGCGTTGATCAGGCCAGTGACGTCCTTGCGCTTGATCAGCTTGGACAAGGCCTTCAGACGCGACTCGGTCTTGGCGATCGGATTAAGCGCAAAATGCGGCGGAATCATCGGCAAATGGGTGAAGGTCCATTTGCCACGCTTGACGTCGTATTCCTCGGGAACCGCGATCTCCAGCAGGTGACCGACAGCAGAGGACAACACATATTCATCTGATTCGAAATACTCATCGTGCTTGGTAAAGCCGCCGAGCGTCTTCGCAATATCGTTTGCGACAGAGGGCTTCTCGGCAATGATGAGGGTCTTGCTCATAAATTTGGTCTCAATAGAGGAGGCAACGAGGACATTAAGGTTAATTCGTCAACACTTGCAAAAATAACACGGCACCAAAATGTGGCGTCCAACGTCAGATTGTATTGCAGCTTGGCAATATGCTTTTTATATAGTAGCAATATTCTGCGATTGCGGGGGAATGATAAGCGCGTTGGCGCAGGGCGGCAAGCGCATTGGCTTGCCTGTGGTTGGCGACAAACGTGCCATGTACGACAAAAGACGACCTGATTTAGTGCAATAAACGCGGTTCAGTATCGTCTTCGTCGAGAAACAACTCGTCGAACATCAAGCCATCCGGTTCTTTGCCCTGGCTCCACAACACCATGAGCACGATTACCTTGAGCTTTTCCAGCGACACCGGCGCATCACCAATGGCGAGTGCGCGCTCAATTACGATCTCACGCTGGACGGCGTTGAGCATCTTGGCAGATTCGAGGAACTGAATGAAACCGACCGCTTCCGTGCCCAATACGTCCATTTCTTGCTGGGCGTAAATACGGATACCGAAAGAAAATGCGGTTTGCTGGGGATATTGATCAGCGAACTCGTGATTGGCGTCTTCCAGATCGGTCAGCCAACCGAGTGCCTTGGAGATTTCATCTTCTTCAAAACCGATGGCGGACAATTTCTTGACCAGGGCTGCCGGTTCAGGGCAAGCATCGGGGCGATAGTAGGTTTCGTAAAGATATACAAGGACGTCAAACATGGCTCTACTCTATCGCGAAGGTTGAGACAACACAAGTCTGCGAGCCCAGTATGTCAGGATTTCGAGGATTATGCTGAAGAAGTTTTTGTTTATTGCCAAACAGACCAGGGATTGCTGTTTAGAACGTATTTCATATAAACATGAAATACGTTTTAATCGAGACGACGGTAACGCGCCCCCGGCAAAGACTCGATCAAACCGTCCAGTTCCAGTTGCAAGAGTTGCGCATGCAACTGTGCCGGCGCCAGACCACTGCTCTGACTCAAGCTATCGGCATCGACCGGATCAAAGCCGAGTGCCTGCATCACGCGTTTGCCAGTCTGGTCGAGTAATGGATGCGCAGGTGTCAGCGTCGATGGCGCAGATTGAAAGCGTTGAAATTCCTGCAGAATGTCGTCGACTGACTCGACAAGCTTGGCGCCTTGTTTAATCAGAAAGTGACAGCCTTTCGACAACGGCGAATGAATGGAGCCGGGAATGGCCATGACATCGCGACCTTGCTCCAGCGCGATGTTCGCAGTAATCAGCGAGCCCGACCGGGCAGCGGCTTCGACCACCAGCACGGCATGCGCCAGACCGGAGATAAGCCGATTGCGACGCGGGAAATTGCCGGCCTGCGGTGGTGTGCCGAGTTGATATTCGCTGACGATGCAGCCCTCTTGCGCCAACTGCCGCGCCAAGCTGCGATTGCTGGCCGGATAGTCGATATCGATGCCGGTGCCGATCACGGCAACACTGGCGCCGCTGCCACGCAAACCACCACGATGCGCGGCGGCATCGATACCTAGTGCCAGCCCGGAAATCACACTGATGCCAGCGCGGCTGACTGCTTCCGAGAAACGCTCTGCATTCAACACGCCCTGGATAGTGGCATTGCGGCTACCAACGACCGCCAACGCCGACAACGGTAGCAATTCGGCACGGCCTTTTAGATACAGCAATAGCGGCGGATCGGCAATCTGCAACAAGGCCGGCGGATAATCGGCGTCAGCCAGTGTGACGATGCGATGTCCCGGTTGCGCCAACCACGCCAGCGTGCGCTCGAACTGATTTTGTTGCGCCGCCGATGGGGGCTGCAACAATGCTCGCGCCACGCGTGGCGACACCAGCGCAGTCAATTG